>Ga0070674_100000569_pt1 | contig 18574 bp, 15 predicted proteins | sample KBSM33metaG_FD_65344 | JGI IMG/M metagenome (GOLD analysis project Ga0070674, IMG submission 65344) | Miscanthus rhizosphere microbial communities from Kellogg Biological Station, Michigan, USA - KBS M3-3 metaG | ecosystem: Host-associated > Plants > Roots > Rhizosphere > Soil ... | reverse complement strand
CGAGCGTGGCGCCACGAGTTCAATCGGACGCTGATCCGGAACTTCGACGTTGCTGACCGACGGCAGGTAGATGCGGAACATCGTCCCTTGCTCCGGTCGGCTGTCGACGAGAATGTGGCCGCCCGACTGACGGATGATGCCGTCGACGACCGACATGCCGAGGCCGGTGCCCTTGCCGGCACTCTTGGTCGTGAAGAACGGCTCGAAGAGACGCGCGCGGGTCTCATCGCTCATGCCGATGCCTGTGTCGGCCAGAGAGATCAATACGTAGTGTTGCGGGTCAGAACTCGCGTCGAGTCCGGGGACGAACTCGCCAATTGGCACGTTCCGCGTCTCGATTGTCAGATGGCCGCCCGAGGGCATGGCATCCCTCGCGTTGAGTCCGATGTTGAGCAGCGCACGTCCGAGCTGACGCGGGTCAACTCTCACGTGCCACAGATCTGCTTCGAGCCGTACGCGCAACTCGATGTGCTCGCCAAGGGTTCTTCGCAACATCGTCTCGGTGGTCGTGACGATGGTGTTCGGGTTGACGAGTTTCGGCTCGATGAGTGACTGACGGCTGAAGGCGAGGAGCTGCCCGGTCAGCGATGCGGCCTGTTCGGCGGCGAGGCGAATCTGCTCGAGCTCGAAGCGCGCGCTGGCCGTGTTCGCCTCCGCTCGAAGCATGTCCGCATGCCCGGCGATCACGGTCAGGAGGTTGTTGAAGTCGTGAGCGGCGCCGCCCGCCAGCTGCCCGAGCGCCTCCATCTTCTGCGCGTGGGCCAGCCTCTGTTCGAGCTTGCGCCTGGTGTCTTCGGCCACGACGCGATCTTCGATGTTGCGACTCTCGGGAATCAGCAGCACGACAGCGCCGGTCGCGTCGTGCACTGGCTTCAACGAGAAGTCCATGTGGTGCACCCGCCCATCTGCCGCGCGATGCGTCGTCTCGAAGCGAACGACCTCGCCGCGGCTCGCCGCCGTCACGGCACGTCGAACGCGCCCTTGCAGCTCCGGTGAGTGCGTCCACCACGGCGTTTCCCAGAACGGCTTCCCGACCACATCGTTGTGTCGAGCTCCGGCAAATGCCAACGCCGTCTGGTTCATCTCGAGCAGGATGCCGCTGACGTCGAGGAGTCCGATGAACTGGAAGGTCTGATCGAAGATTGCGCGGAATCGTTTTTCGGCGGTGACCAGCCTGGCATGACGCCGCCGATGGTCGACCATCTGCAACGCGATGACGACCGTCGTGGCGACAACGCCCACCGACCCGAAGAACGGCAGCCTGATGCGGAGCATGTCGGTCATCACTGCCGACACCAGCGGCACGACCGAGCCGACGGCCGCGACCATCAGCAACAGGCCGCCGTTGCGATCCTGGGCCATGAACCGGTGGGCGCAGAACAGATTGAAGACGATCGTCGACGCCACGGCCACATAGATGATCGCGGTCAACGGGCTCGACGGCGTGCGCTCGAGTGCCGTGAACAGTTCCCCCCACGGCAGAGGGATGCGTTCGATGCCCGTGACTCGGCCACCCAGCACTGGAATTCCCAGGACGATGGCAGCGACGGCCGAGAGCAGGATCGTCGTGACGATCCGGAGGTACAGACGCGCCCGAACCGACGCGATCTCGGCGAAGAGCCATGCGAGCCCGGCCACATTTACGGCGCCGACCATCGAACGAAGTTGAATCGCCTGCTGTGCGTCCGAAACGGTCGTGGCAGAGGCGACGGAGAGGGCCGCGTAGGTCTGAAGGGCGCCGACGGCGCAGACGATCGACAGGATCAGCAGGGTCCGTTCCCTACGGGTTCCCCACCACAGCACGATCGACGAGAGCGACGCGAAGGCGAAAAAACCGCAGAGAAACGCCTGGGAGAACGCATAAGGCCCCATCGATGTCATCAATCTTATCCGCACCATGCGCGGAACGGATGTGCCGCTCTCGAAGCGTCCGATTCGGGATCGGCGAGCGCTGAGAGATAATCGGCCCCCATGCTGGAGATTCGTAGAAACACGCGCGCGAGTTACTCGGACGTCCTCACGACGCAGGCGCTCGATGCCCTGCACGCGCTCGCACCCCTCGATGACAACCGCAAGGCGGTGATGGCGCGACGGATCGCGCGCCGCGACGCCCGATCGCGGGCGGGGCAGCGCATCGCGTTTCTCGATCCGGCGTCCGAGATTCCCGGGACCCGAATTCGTGTCCAGGGCGCGCGCGACGGCAATTTCGTGGGAAGCGAAATCCCCGCGGATCTTCAGCGACAGTGGATTCAGGGAACGGGACCCGCCGCGAGGCCTGGCGTCTCCACCGAGAAGAGCATTCGCAACATCGCATATGCATTGCTGTCTGGCGCTGACGGCTGGATGTTCGACGGCGAGGACGCGCTCGGGCAGTTGTCGACCATGTCACTCGACAACCAGCGAAACCTCAAGCTGGCCATCCATCGCGACGACGTGTTCATGCGCACCGCGGAGCAGGTCGCCGCGGAGATGAATCAGTGGGCCACAGGCTTTCTCGGCCGGACGATCATCGCGGACTGGCGCAAGCAACTCGACTTCACCACGAAGATCTTCCGCGCCCGCGGGCTTCACCTCGATGATCGGCACGTCCGGCGCGCCGACGGCGGCGGGTTCTCGGCGTCAATCACCGACATGACGCTGTACGTCATCAACAACCAGCAGCGTCTCCGGGAGAGCGGCGCGTCGATCGTGCTGTACCTGCCGAAGATTCAGACGGCAGAGGAGGCGGGGCTGTGGAACGAGCTGCTCTCCACGCTCGAAACGTTCCTGCAGCTGCCGATCGGAACGATCAAGGTGTACGTCCTCGTCGAGCAGCTCGAGGCCGCGTTTCAGCTCATGGAGATTCGTGCTGCGCTCGGTGAGCACTTCGTTGGCTTCAACACCGGTCGCTGGGACTACATCAATAGCCTCGCCGACGCGATGGCCTGGGAGAAGAGCTTCATCGATCCCAACATCGACGCGATCACGATGACCTATGGCTACATGCGCAACTACGAAGACCGGGTGCGCCGGGCAGTGAACACACCCGACTCACGCGGCAACTTCGCGTTGTGGCAGGGCGGGATGGAGCCCAACATCCCAGTGGGCTCCGCCGAAGGCGTCAAGAAGGCGATGGAACGCGCGGTCGCCGGCGCCGAACGCGAAGAGCGCGAAGGTGCGAGCGGCAAGTGGGTCGCCCACTGGAAAATGGTTCACATCGTCAGGCCGGTGTGGGAGAAGGTGGGGAAGGCGAATCAGCTCGGGCGTGCGTTTCCTCAGCTTGGGTACTCGACGGCTGATGCCGATGCCTTATTGCTGCTCGAACCTGCGCCACGCACCGTGCGCGGCGCGCGCGACTTGCTGAGTGTCGCGCTGCAGTATGGGAACGCGTTCGGTCAGGGCATGCAGGCCGCTGCGCTCAAGGCTGCCGACTTCTTTGCCAACGACGACGTGCTGTATCTGATGGAGGATATGGCGACGGGCGAGATCCGCCTCAGCATCCTGTGGGAGTGGTTGCACAAGGGAGCGCATTTGACCGCCGGCGATGCCGAGACGGGCAGCCAGTCGGGAGACGTCTTCACTACGGCGTTGTTCAAGAGGCTGCTGGTTGAGGAGTACGACAAGCTTCAGCGGGCGAGTAATCGCGACGTCCACGACAACTCGAAGAACACGACACTGCCGATCGCGCGTGAAATCGTCGACACCTACGTCACGGACGCCATCAAGCTTCCGTGGTACATCGATCTGCTCAATATCAACCTGGGCGTGCACGACGTCGCCGAGGCGATGCGACGAATCGACATGTTGCGGACGGCGTTTCGGACCGACGGGACGCGGATTACGGAGAATCTGGACTTCGACGCGCCGGCGACGGTGTGAAAGGCCGGCGGGCCTAAAGCCCGCCGCTGCGAATCGCTCTGGTTGTAGAGGCGGGTCTTTAGACCCGCCTTTCAGAAATTACGCTGCTGCGGAAGCTGTGGCCGTGACGAACTTGGTATCGATTCCCGCCCGCTTCAGCGAGGCTTCGAAGGCCGGTTTGTCGACCGCCTTCGCGTACGCTTCTTCTGGTGCGACGATCTTCTTCGTCACCAGATTCATCAGCGAGTCGTTCAGCGTCACCATGCCCTGAGCCTTGCCGACCTGCATGATCGAAGGCAGTTGGAACGTCTTGCCCTCGCGAATCAGGTTGCTCACGGCTGATGTGACGATCAGCACTTCGAGTGCAGCCACGCGCCCACCGCCGATCTTCTTGCACAGCGTCTGGGCGATCACGCCGCGCAGCGACTCTGACAGCATCGTGCGGATCTGCGACTGCCGGTCGGCGGGGAACTGGTCGATGATGCGGTCCACGGTCGATGCCGCCGTCGTGGTGTGGAGCGTGCCGAACACGAGGTGACCCGTCTCGGCGGTCTCGATGGCGATCGCAACCGTCTCGAGGTCGCGCATTTCGCCGACGAGCAGAATGTCCGGATCCTCACGCAGCGCGGCGCGCAAGGCGTCGCGGAACGAATCGGTATGCGTATGCACCTCGCGCTGGTTGACGAGGCACTTCCGGTTCTCGTGGACGAACTCGATCGGGTCTTCAATCGCGATGATGTGATCGCTGCGGTTCTGGTTGACGTAGTCAATCATCGCGCAGAGCGTCGTCGACTTGCCTGATCCCGTCGGCCCGGTCACGAGCACGAGCCCCTTGTTCAGTTTGCAGAGCTGCAGGATGTGCTGCGACAAACCCAGATCCTGCGCGGTGAGAATCTTCGACGGGATGACTCGGAAGACCGCTCCGGGTCCCTTGCGGTCCATGAAGATGTTTGCGCGGAATCGAGCGAGCCCGGAGATCTCGTATGCGAAGTCGGTGTCGTGCCGGCGCGCGAACTCCTCTTTGTTCTTTCCCGGCATGATGGGCTCGAGCAGCGCCGTCATCGTCGTCGCATCGAGGACGGGAGCAGCGGGATCGAGGACCTGAATCGAGCCGTCCTTGCGAACGAGCGGAGGCATTCCGACGCTGAGATGCAGGTCGGATGCGCCCAGCTCGCACATCATCTTGAACAGTTTGTCGATCGCTGCGGTCATTGAGAAACCTTCTCGACGAGTGCCACGATGTGGCTGGAATTGACAATGAGCGTGCCGCCAGATGTCAGCACGTACCAGAAGTGCTTCGACTCCCGCACGTAGTCGCTGAGGCGTTCGTGTCCGGCAGTGGCGTTGACGAGGACCGTGCCGCTCACCACGGTGCCGGTCGACAGTGTCACCGATACCTCGCGGCGAGTGGCGATCGAGTAGCTGGGTTCGAGTTCTTCTTCCCCCGCTCCGACAGGCAGGCGGACCATGACCAGTTGTGCGCGGTTGTACTGCGCGGTCGACCCGTCATCGTGCTGGAACGGAAAGAAGCCGAGGTCGCCGTTCAGCAGATCGCCGACGCGCTCGGGCCCGCCATGGGTCACCGAGGTGACGACGAAGAAACAACCGTGCCGCATCGCGCCGGTTGACAGGACGAGCGTTGCCGCGACCTGGTGCTTTTCGAACCTGAAGTCCGACATATGCGTGAGCGCGCGTCAGCGCACGAGAGCGAGGAGACCTGCGGCGACCGGGCTGTCGATGATGGCCGGTGCCAGTGACCAGAAGGCAATCAACGCGACAAAAAAGCTCGCGATCCTGACGGATGCCAATGTGGGCAACTGTCCCTCTGTGAGAAGTCGCAGGACCAGGATCAGGACCCCCTTTGCCAGTGCCGCGCCGAGCGCCACCGTGAGGAGGAATGTCGTGAGGAGAACGAGAGCGCCCACACTGTATCTATCGGCGCGGACGCGCGAAAGCACAGTGGGAACAGGGAGGATTTTCCCGATGGGGGGCGGCTCGCCTTACGGCGAGACCCGCGTCCAGACACCGTGGCCGGTCTCGATGAGGACGCCGGCGCTCACCAGGCGTTCGACAATGCGAGTCGCGGCTTCGGGTGACACCTGAAGAGAGTCCTTCAGTCCCTCGATCGTGATAAACGGCGCGCCGCCATGGACGATCTCCTCGAGAACGGTCCTGACGACCTCGGCTCGGCGAGTGGTATCGCGACGGTTGAGTTCCACAACGCCTCGTTAGACTCGGGGGGCTACTGCAGGTGACGGCGGTTGCGGGACAGGCACCCGAACCTCCTCTCGATCGGCCACGATTCGGTCGAGCAGATCGGGCAGGCTCAAGGCAAATAGATAAACGGTTTCGTTCATCATCGCTGTACGCCCGAAGGCGCTCATCTCCGCTGAGCTTTATCGGTCTTGGGCGGAGGGCCAATAGGGGGTCGATGGTGAACTGACGTGACGTGATGTGACACGAAAGGCAATGAACGTCTATACTCGAGCTTCCGCCGAAGTCACCTGAGCCAGCCCCAGGGCGCTTCTGCCTCAGTGGCTGCGTGATTTCCGGTACCCCCAACCATGTCTGATATCGAGCCAGGTCTGGATAGCCCTATCGAACCGACACCGCCCCTTCGTGAAGGCCTGCCAGCCCGATTCCGGATGCGGGCCGATGCTCATTACGTCGAAGAACTGGATTCTGCGTTGTTCAGCTCGCCAATCCGGCATCTCGATGTGCGCACCATCGACCCGTTGCAACGCGATGGCGATCACAGCCCGTCGGCCGATTTCATCGAGTCGGTGAGACGGCACGGCATCCTCCAGCCCCTGCTCGTGCGAAGCCGTGGAGGGCGTTTCCAGGTCATGTCTGGCAGCAAGCGCCTGGCCGCTGCCCTCGAGGCCGGCTTGAGCGAGGTTCCCTGCCTCGTCGAGCGGGTGGACGACGACCAGGCGCGCGCGCTGGCGGCAGCGACCAATGTTCCGTCGAACGCGCGCGAAGCGTCTCCAGCGATACGGCCGGAGCGGCCCAGGACGGACATCGCCTTTGGCGCTTTTGCCGACTGCCTGACCGCCGTCGCCTCGTCGGCCGACCTTCTTTCGAGCGGATCGGCGTTAACCCAGGCAGTTGCCGTCGATTTGGTACGCGCCGAGGCCGCCCGGGCGCTGCACCTGCTGAAAGCGTTGCGGGTGCTTCGTAGAGAGGTCAACCTGCGTCGAAGCCCGCTTTATCCGGGCTCGGTTCTGCAGCGCGTGTTCGACGACACCGGAGCCGAACGCCGTTTGCGTGGGGTCACGCTGACCATCGATCGGAACAAGGCAGACGGTCCGCCGTTCGCAGGAGACGAAGATCTGCTGGTCGCCGCGCTCGGTTCGCTGGTCGTGGCGGCACCGGCACTCCTCAGCGGGCAAGGCGCCCGCGCCGTTTCGCTCAACGCGACGACGAGGTCTGACGGGGCGATCGTGTTCACGGCCGACCACGAGGGTGCGGAGCTGCCGCTGTTCTGGCGCTCGATTCTCGCGGAAGATGACGCGCGAGAGGGTAGTGTCCCAGGTGGATCGGCTGCAACGTCAGCCCTGACGCTGCTTCGTGCCGCCCGTCAGGTGGCCGAACTGCACGGTGGTCGTATGAGCGTGGACTGCAGGGATGGGCTGACCAGTCTTACGATCGCCATCCCCACGTCGCGCTGAGCGCGCGTTATTGGAGGACTGTCGCGCCAGCCATGCCTGGCGCGATGGTCGCACCGTCGGACCGGAAGAAGATCGCCCCGCTTGTCATGATCGCGAACGAGCGGTCACCGGTCGAACCAGTCGAAATCGGATGCATCTCGGCGAAGTGCGCGGAAACAGCCGCCATCGACGAACCATTGCACGTCAAGGCTGGCGCCATGATCGGGACGGCGCCGACATCAGGCCCGATGTTGGCGACATAGCCTGACTTGAAGATGCCGTTGCTCGAGAGCGTCGCCGGGATGAACCCCTGGTTCGATCCCGTTGGCGGAAGTGCGAGGTCGCTCAGGGTCTGCGCGAACGCTCCCTTCGCGCAGATCGTGGAGTAGGCACCCTGCGCCGAGTGAATCGATCGCAGCGATCCGATCGCGGACGTTTCGTTGGCTGCTATGCGTGCCCGTATCAGGGCGGGCAGTGCGATGGCGGCAACGACCGCCAGGATAGCGACAACCACCAGCAGTTCGATGAGCGTAAAGCCTGCTGCCGATGTCGCACGTGAGTGCTTCATGCTGCTGACAGCGGGGCCGACCAGATTTCGAGCTCGCCCCTGCGGAACAGCGCGTTGAACGCCGCGACAACCTTCGGATCGAATTGCGTGTTTTCCCCGTTGGTGATCACGTCCCGCGCTTCGAATGGCGACATCGCCTTGCGATACGGTCTGTCGCTGGTGAGTGCGTCGTAGACGTCGGCGACCGCGATGATGCGCGCTTCGAACGGAATCGCGTCGCCGCTCGTCGGGTTGTAGCCACTGCCGTCGAACTTGTCGTGGTGCGCGAGGATGATCGGTATGACGCGCCTCAGGGCGCCGCCGACGGGCTCGAGGATCTCGATACCGCGTGGAACGTGTTCCTGGATGCGCTCGTGCTCCTCGCGGGTGAGTCGAGCGGCCTTATACAGAAGATCCCGGCTGATCTCGAGCTTTCCGATGTCGTGCAGCAAGGCTGCGGCGCGCACGTCCTCGACGCGATCGGTCGGCAGGTTCAACTGCGCCGCGATTCTCGTGGCATAGACCGACACGCGATAGCAGTGATTCTCTGTATACGTGTCCTTCGAGATGAAGTGCCGAAGGATCATCAGCACGCCCTGATAGGTCTCGCGCATTTCGTTGATCTGCTGGTTCTTGTGCTCGTAGAGGGTCCCCATCAGGTACCCGGTCACGACGAGCGAACCACCCCAGACCACCACTTCCAGCCACTCCGCATACGTCATGTGGTTCGCAGCGGGTGCGCCGGTGATCGAGGTGCGGAACAGGAGCAGTCCGACCACCAGCAGCACGCTCGCAAACGCCGTGAGCGTGCCGTGGCGCCGGCCGTAGAAATAGGCCGACGCGATCGTCGGCAACACGTAGAAGCTCAGGACCATCCGCTGGGCGGCGATCACCTGGTTCAAGAGCAGGGCGATCGCAAACAGCGACAGGACGACCCACAGCTCTTTGTTGACACGCTCGAGGGCGCTGGGCAGGTGCAGTCTCTTCATAGTGTCAATTCGCAGAGGCCCACTACGGGCCGCATCGGGGACACTGAGCAACTGTTGTTCCGGTTGCAGCGGACGCGGCCCTTGTTGGTAAAGGCCTGAAATTCAGAGCATTGACGGTGGGGGCGTCAGGGGTGAAAAGCGCGCGGTGTGCCAGGCCGGAACACGCGCAACCGTTTTCTTCTCTCGACCCCTGACAATCTGAGCGCCCGCGCCTGCCACTTTTTGGCGGACTGCCATTTCTTGGCAGACGGGGGAGTCGGTTATTTCGAAGCCGGAGCCGGTGGGTCCGCCGGTTCGATGCGGAGCAAGGCGCCCTGCGCTTCCGCGGTCACGAGGTAGAGGAGCCCGTCCGGACCTTCGCGGACGTCTCGAATGCGCTGGTGCAACTCACGCAGCATCGGCTCGCGACGAACCTCTTCCCACTTGTCGTTGAACTCGATGCGCTGCATCTGGCCCGTGCGCGGCGTTTCACCTTCTCGCAAACCGCCGACGAAGTAGCTTCGCTTCCACGCGGTGAACACATTGCCGGTGTAGAAGGTCCCGCCGGTGACGGCGATAGATGGGACCCAAACGACATGCGGCTGCTCGGTGCCTTCTTTGTAGGGGATGTCAGAGATCTTTGGCCCCATGTAGTTGCGGCCGTTGCTCACGAACGGCCAGCCGTAGTTTGCACCCGGTTTCAGGATGTTGACCTCGTCGCCGCCGTTCGGACCCTGCTCGGTGACCCACATTTGCCCGGTCTCGGGATTGAGCGACATCGAGTGACCGTTACGGTGGCCCAGTGTGTAGATCCCGGGCTTGTATCCCGACTTGCCGACAAACGGGTTGTCCGGCGGGATCGTGCCGTCGTCGCGCAGGCGAACGGTCTTGCCCGCGTAGTCGTTCGGATCCGCCGACCGGAAGACGTCGGGCCCGGTGCCGCTGGCGCTGATCGTCATGTACAGCATGCCGTCCCGACCGAATCCGATCCGCGACGATTCAGTGTTGCTGGCTCCGGACGCGAAAATGTCGCGCACATCAGTGAGCCCCGTTCCGTTCCAGACGCCGCGTGCGAGTGTCGTTTCACCGACCTCGGTTCCGGTCGGTCCTTTCGCCGGCTTGTGATACGCGAGATACATGAAGTGGTTCTCCGCGAAGCGCGGGTGCAGCACGACGTCCATCAGCCCTTGCAAGCCAGCGGCATGAACGGCAGGCACGCCGGCGACTGGTGTGGGATCGAGCACGCCGTTGCGGATGATCCGGAGCTGTCCTCCGCGTTCCGTGACCAGGATTGCATTGTCGGGGAGGAACGCGATCGACCACGGCTGCCGCAGTCGCGCCATCACGACGACGCGAAGATTGCGGTGTTCCTGTCTCGCTGACTCGATGAGAAACGGGCCGTCACCGAGTGGCGGGTCGGCCAGGTTGATTGGTGTCGCGCCGATGTTGCACTCGGCTGCCGGAATCTTGGGATTGGCGCATTCGGGACGTGGATTGCCGCGACCACCGCCGCCGCCCTGGCCGCCCGCTGCGCCTCGTCCTTGCCCTTGCTGCTGCGCATCGAGCGTCACCGCCGCAGCGCCCATCGCAACGATGGCCAGTGCGCCCATCGTCTTCTTCAATCCGTCATGCATCCGGGAATTTTACCTCGGTTGCGCAGTGCGACCGCCGCCGTCGCCTCCTCCGGAGCCACCGCTCGAGAAGCCCGAACTCGACACGCTTCCGCCACCTCCTGAAGAAGATGACGATCCGCCTGAAGATGACGCGGTGGAACCAGACCCGCCGGATGAACCGTGAGGTGTCGGCTCTGCTTCGCGCGGCCGGACACGCGTGTAGCCAAGACCATCAACCACTCGTCCTCGTCCGCTTGGCTGGACACCGCCACCGCCGCCGCCTCCTCCTCCTGAGCCATCACCATCGCCGATGATGATGACGCCGCCGCCACCGTAGTAGGGCGGGTAATACCACGGAAGATACGAGTAGAACGGCGAGTAGTAGTACGGCGAGTACGGCCCATAGAGCGGCGAGTAGAAGCCGTAGTCGAACCACGTCGGATAGCCGAAGGCCCATCCGGTGAAGAACGGATCGTCAGCGAATGCCGTGGCCGACGCCGCATCGGCTCGCCTGCGCTCCACGACGAATCGATCCGGGTAGGAGAGCGCGACCATCAGATCTGTGACGCTGCCAGGAACCTTCGCGTCCTGAAGCGCGATCAGATTCTTTCCGGACAGATCGAAGGACGAGCCCGTTTCGACCAACGCAGCTTCAAGCGCACGCGCGGACACCTTGTCAGCGGCTTCCTTCACGTCATCGATCGTGAGCGCCGTGGCATGCGTGAGTCCCGCCCCGATCTGTGAAACCTCAGAGAGACGCCGATAGCTGCGGACGCGAACCGTCTGCTGTCCGCTGATATCGACAGCCTGAATGTCGGTCCACGTTCCATTGGCACCGAGGATCGAGAAGCCCGACACGCGGCGATTGCCCTTGTCAGCCGCGCAAGAGAGATCCGCCTCCGAATACACCTTGCGGCCATCATTCGACCATTCGGCCCGCTGCGTCCCGCGACACTCTGCGTCGGTTATGGGGTGGTCGACACCGTCGGCAACGATGGTCTGTTCAATCGCCGCCCGGTTCGCGACCTGCGTTGTCATCGTCACGCCGTTGCCGGACGGCTCGACGCAGATTTGCGGAGGCGTTGCGCTGGAGGATCGGGGCAGTGTCCGGCGTGATGGACTTGGCCGCACGGAGCCAGCGCGCGCGTTTTCGATCACGAGCTCCCAGCAGCCGAGCCACGCGGTCCATTTCGGATCCGTCGGGTGCTCCTGCGCGGTGGAGACGAGAGGGAACGCGAGCAAGGCCGAGGCGAGAGCCAGCGTCTTCATTCGGGTGCTCCTCGAGGTGATCCTACTCCTACCGCTCAAAAGATGAAGTTGATCCCGCTGCCGATGTGAAGGCCCGACAGATCGATCGGGTCGAAGTTGATGAAGTCGGGTCCAAAGTCGCCCTTGGTCCACTGGTAGCGCGCCTCGATTGCGAGGTACACGCGGCGGTGCAGCTTCAGGTCTGCGCCGCCAAATACGTGCGCACTCGGCTTCCAGCCACTGGATTCGAACAGGTCGGTAAAGACTGAGTTGTCGAGGAAGTCCACGAAGTCGCCTTGCTGCCTGAGCCGGTACCAGTGCGCTCCGCCGCCCGCACCGACGTAGGGGATGATGGTCGCCGGTACCCACGCGACGCTCCCAACCTCGCGGCCCCGAGGGATCAGGGCGTATTTCACGCTGCCCGTGATCGTCGAACCACGGAGCTCGGTCTTCTGCTCGATCGGAAGCCGATTGTTGTCGACGAAGTTGCGGTATTCGGAGTTGGTCGAGGCATTCGACACGTCAACGCCGACGACGATATCCAACCGCGGCTTGACCGTAAAGCTGACGTCGAACCCGAACTCCGGGCCGTTGAAATCGCCTCGCTCGACGGTCAGTTGGTTGGTCACAAAATCGTACCAGTCGCTGCCGGCCCGGCTGAAGACCCAGCTGCCTCGGACTCCGATTGACCCGTCCGGACGACCGAAGAGGAAGTCCGGGCTTTTCCGGGGGGTCTGGACCTGGGCGGAGGAACCTTGTTCATCCGGGCCGGCATATGCGGTCGCGTCAGCCAGGAGGAGGATTACAACTGGGAGCCAGATGCGCATAGCGCTTGCTGGCGGGGGCAAACATTGGGCCATTGAGGATGGCTGAATTTGCCTCAAATCAAATAAGGCACGACCGTGATGTCCTTGTGACATGACGGCTCGTCCCCTGGGTTCTTGTCTTCAATAGACGACGGGTCGGACCTGTGCCCTCGCGGGGCTGCCATAGAATGGCCGCATGCCCGGCCGTGGCGAGGATGTCGCTGTCTCGCGATTCGTCGAGTTCAACCGCGCCGAGTGGGCGCGGCTTCGGTCCGCGACACCCCTACCCCTGACCGAACCGCAGCTGAGAGGACTCGTCAGCCTCAACGAACAGATCTCGCTCGACGAAGTTGCCGACATCTACCTGCCTCTGTCGCGTCTCCTGAACCTGTACGTCGGCGCGACGCAGAACCTTCGTAACGCGACCACGACGTTCCTCGGTAGCGAGAGGTCGCGGGTGCCGTTCGTCATCGGTGTTGCGGGAAGCGTGGCGGTGGGAAAGAGCACCGCGTCGCGATTACTTCAGGCATTGCTCTCGCGATGGCCAAGCCATCCGAAGGTCGATCTGATTACAACCGACGGGTTCCTGCTGCCGCTCGCGACGCTCGATTCGCGCGGCCTGGTTCATCGGAAGGGATTCCCGGAGAGCTACGACGTCCGCCGCCTCGTGCACTTCCTGGCCGAACTGAAGTCAGGCGTACCCGAGGTCCTGGCTCCTGTTTACTCGCATCTGCGCTACGACATCGTGCCGGGTGAGTTTCAGTACGTGCGAAACCCTGACATTGTGATCGTCGAGGGGCTGAACGTGCTTCAGACGGGGAGCGGCCGGGCCGGTCGACCGTTGCCGCTCTTCGTGTCGGACTTCTTCGACTTCTCGATCTACGTGGACGCCGCAGAGCACGACATCGAGCAGTGGTACATCGAGCGCTTTCAGAAGCTGCGCGAGACGGTGTTCCAGAACGTCTCGTCGTACTTCCATCGCTATGCGCAATTGACCCCCGCAGAATCCGTGGAGACAGCGCGTCGCCTCTGGACCACGATCAACCTGGTAAACCTGCGCGAGAACATCCTGCCCACACGCGAGCGGGCGCATCTGATTCTTGACAAGGGCCGCGATCACGCCGTCCGGCGCGTGCGGCTGCGGAAGCTGTAGCTAGGACGCGGCGGGTAGTGCCGCCGTAGACTCGCTGGCGAGCAGCGGTGCCATGTCGCCGGCGGTGAGCGGCCGCGAGAACAGGTAGCCCTGCGCGTGCGGGCAATCGAGCGCGCGCAGTTGCTCGACGTGCGTGACGGTCTCCACGCCTTCGGCAATGAGTCCCATGCCGAGCTCGCGCGCAAGCTTCACGATCGCGCCGCCCACACCGTCGTTGCCCGGTGTGCCCATGCGGGCGACGAACGACTTATCCAGCTTCAACGCGTCAACCGGGTAGCGCTGCAGGTAGCTCAGTGACGCGTAGCCCGTTCCGAAGTTGTCGAGATGCAGCGCCACCTGCATGGCGCGCAGTCGATCGAAGTGGTGCCCGACTACGTCGGAGTGATCGATGAGCACGCTCTCCGGAATCTCCAGGCGAAGCGTGCCCGGCAGGAGATCGCTCTCACGCAGCGCTTCCTCGACCTTGTCGATGAACTCAGGTCTCGAGAACAGCTTGGGCGAGATATTCACGGACAGGTCCAGCGGGCGGGCGAACATCTGCTGCCACGCGGCGACCTGATGGCACGCCTGTCCGAGGACCTGATACGTCAGAGGCGCAATCAGTCCGGTCTCCTCCGCCACCGTGATGAAGTCGGACGGCGGCATCATCCGGCCGTCGGCGCGCTCCCATCGCACGAGTGCCTCGAGCCCGCAGATTCGCGACGAGGGCAGCTGGACAATCGGCTGATAGAAGACGGTGAGATGGTTCCGCTCGATGGCGCGGCGGAGCTCCGTCTCGAACATCAGACGCTTCAGCGCCGCAGAGTGCATGCCGGCGTCGAATAGCTCGTAGCCGCCTCGCCCCGCCGCCTTTGCGCGATACATCGCGATGTCCGCATCGCGCAACAGCGCATCGACAGACCTCGATTCCGGGGTGCCGACGACGATGCCAATGCTGGCGGCGCCACGCACCTTCTGCTTGTTGATCTGGAAGGGCTCGGACAGCGCCTGCTGCAAGCGCTCCGCGATCATGCAGAGATCGTCACTTGACGCGATGTCATGCGCCAGGACACCGAACTCGTCGCCGCCGAGGCGCGCCAGCACGTCACCGGGGCGGAGCTGCGCGTAGAGTCTCCGCGCGATCGATTTCAGGAAGCGGTCGCCGGCGACGTGACCGTGCGTGTCGTTGATCGCTTTGAAGCCGTCGAGGTCGATGAAGAGCACACCGTAGCCAGACGATGGTGTGCGGCTCATCTGCGCAATCGCGCGCTGAACGAGCTCGCGGAACAACGTCCGGTTCGGCAGGTCCGTCAGCGCATCGTGCTGCGCTGCTTGTGCCAGTGAGTCACGAATGCGGCGCTGCTCGGTGATGTCGGTCTGTGAACCGGCGAGACGTACGGCCACTCCATTTTCACGCTGGGCGATACCGCGGCAGTGAACCCAGCGGACGCTGCCATCGACATGACGCAGGCGGTACTCGATCTCGAAATGCGACCGCTGACTCGTCAGGTGAGCCTGAATCGCTTCCTCGAGTGTCGCCTCATCTTCCTCGTCGGCCAGCTTCAACCAGTCGGCGAGTGTCACTACACTGTCATCGGGCGAGAGGCCGATCATCAGCTTCCAGCGAGGGGAGCAGTAGAGCGCATCGGCCGTGACGTCCCAGTCCCAGATGCCGTCGTTCGACCCGTCGACCGCCAGCTCGTATCGCTTCTCGGAGTTCTTGGCGACCTGGAGTGCCGCGAGTGTGTCACCGTGGAGCCGCACGACTTCTTCCTTGTGCCGCTCCATGAGCTGCAATCGCTCGACGTACATCCTGTACGACCGGAACGTCAGATAGACCGGGGCGACGGCGAGGGGCAGGAGCCACCACTGCTGCGTCTGCCACAGGATCGCAGCAGCCACCGCGGCGCCTGCACCCACGTAGTAGCTCGGCGCCGTCCACAAGAAGTTCGATTGCCAGACCGACCACACCGATCGACCGTTGGCAAGCGCAACGGCGGTCGCAACGATCGACGTGTTCACCAGGTAATAGGCCAGCGCACTTGCGACAACCGGCTTTGCAATTCCGCGCAGGGTGAGGTCGAGTACTCCGGTCTGCCCGCCCATGTACTCGAAGGCCAATCCGGCGGCCCTGACCGTCAGCACCAGCGCCGCGGCATTGAAGACGGTTCGGAACACTGGATTACGTTTGTGATCGTGCCCGAATGCCGACTGCAGCCACGCGCTCACGCCCGCGACCAGCATCGTCAGCTCGGTACCGATCAACAGCAGCGCGGCGAAGTCGACGCTGTACGAAACCGAGAGGTTGGAGGAACTGACGCCGAGCGGGACGCGCAGTCGAAGACTGGATGCGAGAGCGGATGCCGCCAGGAGCGTTCCGAACAGAACGGGATTCGGGACTTGTCTCGGACCCCAGAACACGAGCACTGCGGCGCCGGCCGCAATGATTGCTGCGACGAACAGCCGCGCGGCAGGCGGCTGCGAGCGCAATGCCTCCTCGGACGGCGTTGACGCAGTCTGACCTGCGCGGCTACGGCCATCGAGGTCACGCGAAGTCATGGGATCCGCCACGCGTCCTTCCTCAGTCGCTCACCCCGTCGTGCTGTTGGGGCACGACGTGGGACCGCTCAGGATGCATGAGGGGCCCGACGACGAAAATCGACATCACCGGTTAATCAGCAACCGGGAAGCCAAGTGCACCTCGCGTTTTTGCCGACAACCCGCATGCGCGCGTCTGCGCGAAGCGTCGCACGACGACTACGCCGTCAATCGACAACTATGTGATCCCCCTGTCTGGCAAACTCAGAGGTTCTCGTCCGGATCGGAAGGCTGCTTGCTGGGTGCCTTTTATTGGTTACCGCGTATCCAGTCCGCAAGCGCTCGAAACGCCTGGCCACGATGAGCGATCGCCAGCTTCTGCTCTTCATCGACTTCGGCGAGCGTGGCTTTATAGGGAGGGAAGTAAAAGATCGGGTCGTAGCCGAATCCGCGATCGCCAGCCGCCGCATGGGCGATAGTGCCTTCAACGGTGCCAATCGTTTCAAACGCAATGAGATCGCCGTCGACGACGGTGACCGCGCAGACGAATCGTGCGGTTCGTGGCCGGTCGGGTTTCTGTGCAAGTCGCTCGAAGATCGCGGCGAAGCGCTCTGGATAGGACGCGTCAGGCCGGAGGAACCTGGCTGATCTGACACCCGGATCGCCATCGAGCGCATCGACAACGAGGCCGGAGTCTTCGGCCACCGTCAGCATCCCGGAATGTGTCGCGTAGTAACGTGCCTTGAGGCGTGCGTTGTCCTGAAAGGTCTCGCCTGTCTCTTCCGGCTCAACGACCGGCGGCAGATCCCGTAGCGTGAGCAGCTCCACGGGCGCGCCGGCGAGCAACGATCGGATCTCGCGAACCTTGTCGCGATTGGTTGTGGCGACGAGCAGGCGCATCAGATCACGACTTGCCCAGATACTGGCCCACCAATCCCTTCTGGAGTGCGATCAGCTGGCGAATACCGGTGTCGGCGAGATCGAGCAGACGGTTCAACGCTTCGCGGCCGAAGGGTAGCGCTTCCGCGGTTCCTTGCAGCTCGATGTAGAGCCCGGCGCCCGTCTTGATGACGTTCATGTCCACGTCGGCCTTCGAGTCCTCGACGTACGCGAGATCCAGCATTGGCTCACCGCCAACGATGCCGACGCTGGTCGCCGCCACGAAGTCGGTCACCGGCATCGTTCGGATCATCTCCTGCTCGCGCATCTTGTTGAGCGCGAGCACGAGGGCCACGAACGCACCGGAGATCGACGCCGTTCGCGTCCCTCCGTCTGCCTGAATGACGTCGCAGTCGAGCGTGATCGTCCGCTCGCCCAACTCTTCGAGCTTCGTGACGGCGCGCAACGAGCGGCCGATCAGGCGCTGAATCTCCTGCGTGCGTCCGCCGACCTTGCCGGCGCTGGCTTCGCGCTGGGTTCGCGTCGTTGTCGCGCGCGGCAGCATGCCGTATTCAGCGGTGACCCATCCTTTGCCGGTGTTGCGCCGGAACGGAGGGACACGGTCCTCGACGCTGGCGGTGCAGATCACTTTCGTCTTGCCGGCTTCGACAAGAACCGAACCCTCGGCGTGAATCAGGTAGTTGGGCGTGATGCGTGTGGGGCGGAGCTGTTCCGGAAGGCGGCCGTCTGTTCTCATTTAGGTGAACACTGTAATGCAAAATGCAAGATGCAAAATGCAAACAGACCTTTTGCATTTACCTTTGCATTTTGACTTTTGCATTTTGCATGTCGAATTACTTCTCGTCAGCCTCCCTGACGAGCGAATCATCTCGCACGAGCGGGCGACGGAGATCGACGTGTCCTGCGATCGTGTCGGCTTCCTTGCCGTCGATCAGGATTTGTACTCGGCGGGCGGCGGGGAGGTTGGCCGTGACGGCATTGACGAGTGCGTACACCGTGAGCAACTCGTTCAGCGATCCGCCGGGATGCCCGGTGACGAGGTCTGAGCTGAGATCGACGAAGGCGTCGCCGCGATCGGTGACATAAAAGGCACGCAGCCTGGTGCCGGCCGGAATGACGCTGACGTTCGGCGGCTGGGGCGCTTCCGACAGCTGCGCGTTCAAAATCTGACGGCCCTGTTCGACGACGGTGTCAGCGAGGGCGACGTCGCGTCGCACGGGGACGAGCGTCTGACCGTCAGGCGCGCCGAAAAACAGCGTCGCTGTGATGTGTGCGGTCTCTTTACTCGTTGACGGTGCGCTTGCGGATGGAGCCTCTTCGGTAGGCGCCGGACGT
>Ga0070674_100000567_pt1 | contig 18618 bp, 12 predicted proteins | sample KBSM33metaG_FD_65344 | JGI IMG/M metagenome (GOLD analysis project Ga0070674, IMG submission 65344) | Miscanthus rhizosphere microbial communities from Kellogg Biological Station, Michigan, USA - KBS M3-3 metaG | ecosystem: Host-associated > Plants > Roots > Rhizosphere > Soil ... | reverse complement strand
AGACCCGCCGTTTCGAGATTGACGAGGCGGGCCTGAAGGCCCGCCTCTACGTTCGTGTCTGGATCAGAAATCGATCTGGGCGCTGAGCTTCGCGAACCGCGCGGTCATCACCGTCGTCGGCGTGAGCCACGGTCCGTTGGCGATGAAGTTCTCGTTGTAGCTCAGACCAGGCGCGGCGTTGATGATGTTGAAGATGTCCACGCCGACGTTGGCGCGCATGCCGCCAAAGCGGAGGATCTTCGCCACCCTCAAATGCAGCTCGTTGACCCGCTCGCCGTACTTCGTGCCCGGCTCGATCAGGTTCACCGTCGCGTTGGCCGCTCCACCTGACAGCGGACGACCGAGGATCGGTGCAATCGCGGCATTGGACACCGTGTAGTTCGCGCGCAGGTGTCCGCCGTTGGTCGGCGTGCCGGCGAAGCTGACGACCATGCCTGGCTTGCTGAGGAAGGTCACCCCAAGCTGCACGTCGATCTTCGGGATGTTGTACGTCGCCAGGCCTTTGTAATACGGCAAGTAGCCGGTGACGACGTGACAGTACGGATCCAGCAGCGCCGTCTCCGGAACGGCCGCGCGGATTTCACAGCTGTCGGACGTGGTACGGCCGAAGTTGAAGCCGCCCTGGACTGTGAGATCCGAAAGTCGGGCGTTGGCGCTGAAGTCGATGCCGTTGAAGAACACGTACTGATCGCCGTACTTGTCGGAGGAGGTGATGAAGTTGTTGGTCTGGCCGAAGACGTTCGGGTTGACGTCGTACAGTCCTCCGACTTGGTATCCACCACCGCCGGGCAGACGCGAGTCCAGCGGCGCTGTGACGGAGAACTCGGTGACGTCGTTCGGTCCAATCGCCAGGTTGTCCGTCACGTTGAAGCCCTTGAACACCCGGTGGACGTAACCGACATCGATGGACACTCGCGGGACCACTTCGTGCTGAACGGAGACGCCGTAGTTCCAGTCCGACGGCCGCACGCCCCATCCGTGCTGGATGTCCGGATCGACGGTGTTGCTGAACACGCTTGCGTTACCGAAGTTCCGGTTCGCGTATGCACCGCAGACGTCACCGCCAGACGCTCGAAGATCCTGCGCGTTGGGGTTCAGGAGATCGCAATCCGCGACGAAGTCGCGGTCCACGTCCGTCCATGCGCGCGAGACGCTCGACGGAATCCGGCTCGTCGGATTCGCGAAGGCATACCGTCGTCCCGTGAACGCGGCCTCGAGATAGCGCCCGAACGTTCCCTTGACCGCGGTCTTCCCGTTGCCGAACAGGTCGTACACCACCGAGACGCGAGGACCGATGTCGTTGAAGGAGTCGACGAGCGGTGTCTTGTCGAACGTCACCGGATTGGGGAAGAACTGGGCAGGACCGACCTGCTGCACGGGGCTCCAGCTCCAGGCTTTGTCGTAACGCAGCGCTCCCTGCACCGTCAGTCGATTGCGGGTCCACTGCCCCTGCACGTAGAGGCTGTCTGTCCGCATCCACAGATCGTTGGGATAGTTGTTGATGAACATGGTGAGCTGGTTCGGCACACCGTTGTTCACGCGGTACTGGAGATTGTTCGGCGCGCGATTGGTGTTGCGGATGTCGCCGAGGAGGTTGCCCTGGTACCCGGCCTTGATCGACAGCGCGCCGGTGACCCTCGCCACGTTCGCGCGCCAGTTGTAGATGCGGTTCTTGTTGCGGCCGCTGATGAAGAGGTCGACGCTCTGCGAGCGATAGATCAGTCCCGCGATGTTGCCGTTTGCCGGGCAGCCGGCCGTGCACTGCTCCTGCATCCGGATGAGATCGCCCGTGTAGGGGTCCGTCTTCGCCCGGCCGCCCCAGTCGGCGCGATACGAGCCATAGGCCAGCTCGAACAGCAACTGGTTGTTGATCGGTGACGTCCACGAGATTTGTCCCACCTGCACGGGCCACTGGTCGCCCGCCGCTCTCGACTCCGGTGAGGACAACGCCTGCTGACTGCCGTTCTCGCAGCTCTTGCAGATGAACTGCTCGTCCCAGAAGATGTTCAACTTGTTGCGCGGGGTCAGCTGTGACGTCAGGCGCAGATTGAACCCGTGATTCTCCCTATCGATGATCGCCTGGTGGGTCAAGTCCGGCTCGTAGGTCCAGACGTTCGGATTGCCTTCGTTCTTGTTGTAGAACATGTCAAAGAGCTGCGCGGTGCCCTGCCGTCGTGTCGATCCGAAGAACCAGAGTCGATCCTGGCGAATCGGTCCACCGACCGCGGCGCTCACGTCGTAGTTCGTCGTGAGCGGCGTCGGCGCGACTGCACCAGCGGCCTTGAGCTCGTCGGTGAGGTTGGTGCCTTGCAATGATTCGGGTCCCCAACCGGCATAGAAGCTGCCGCTGTATCTATTGCCTCCAGTACGCGGGACCATGTTCAACACCGGTCCCCCGGTTTCCGTTTCACCGAGCGCGCCTGCCACGGTAACGGAGATTTCCTGCGAGTTCCTCGAGTCCGAGAAGTAGTTCGACGAGCTTCCTTGCGGGACCGAGATGAGCAGGCCGTCCAGCAACAGCCGGCCTTCCTCGTTGGCGCGGCCGGCGAGGAGTGCGCCGTGCGAGCTGAACGTGCACGCACACGGGCCGGTCGCGATGTCCTGCGATCCACCGACGATGCCAGGCGCAAGCGACAGGATCGACGAGTAGCCGCCCGCCGTTGGCAGAGCGGTGATGACATCTCTCGCGACGACGGCCTCTCGTCGCGCCGTCTGCACGTCAACGATCGGCGACTCGCCGGTGACGGTAATCGTTTCCTCGAGAGTGCCCACCTTCAGCTCGCCGTTGACGGCGAACGTCGCGGCGCCGGCGAGCTCGATGCCTTCTCGTCGAACGGTACTGAACCCGGCCAGGGTGAATGTCACCGTGTACGTGCCGGGACGCAGGTTTTCGATTCGATACTGACCGGTCGCATCCGTAATCGCGGTGCGGACCTTTTCAATGAGCTCGGGGCTCGCGGCCTCGACGGTGACGCCAGGCAGCACTGCGCCCGATGTGTCCCTGACGATGCCGGCGATAGCAGCTTGCGCCTGCGCGTAGACGAGAGTGGGCGCGAGAAGGAGACACCCTAACAGCGCTCCAGCTCTCAAAAATCGAGACATCCAAACACCTCCGTTGTGGGCGTAACCTTGACCTCGACCACGAAGGCTCTCAATACCAAAAAACAGGTAGTGGAGTGAATGCGCTGGAGGAGCTGCGATATCAGCTGGGCTATTCGATGTGGATAATGCCGCGTCTTAGGGCCACATTCACCGCGGCGGTTCGTTCGTTCACTCTGAGCTTTGCGAAGATATTCTTCACGTGCACGGGAACCGTGTCGTCGCTCAGGCCGAGAATGGCCGCGATCTCCTTGTTGCGCTTGCCCTGGGACACGAGTTGGAGGACCTGGATTTCGCGTGGCGTAAGTGTCGGTTGCGCGGCACGCTGATCGAGCCGGGCTCTCACGTCAGGGCCGATCGGATGCCCGCCAGCGTGCACTTCGCGCACGACCGAGATCAGGTCGTCGGAGAGCGCATCCTTCAAGAGATACGTGGCCGCGCCCGCTGACAGCGCGCGATGGATATCCTCATCGCCCTGGTACATCGTCAGCACGACGATGCGGGCGTCGGGGTAGTCGCGCCTGATCTCCTTGATCGCGTCGATGCCGTTGCGGCCGCCAAGGCGAAGATCCATGAGTGTGACGTCAGGCTTATGCCGCTTGAACTCGGTCACCGCTTCCTCGGCATTGGCAGCGCTGGCCACGACCTCGATGTCGGGTTCGCGCGCCAGGATCAGCGCAATGCCTTCACGAACGATTCGATGATCGTCGACGCACAGCACCCGGATCGTAGGGGGGGTCTTCATATGGCAGCGGGCAAGCTATTCCTCGCGTGACCGGAACGCGGTATGTCCGCTTCGATCACTGTGCCTCGTCCGGCCGACGAGGTGATGGTGAGCGTGCCACCCAGTTCCTCTGCACGCTCCCTCATCGTCGTAAGCCCGTAGTGAACCTCGTCACCGACGTGCGGGCGCAGCCCGTCGATGCCGCGCCCGTCATCCTCGACACGCAGCACCACTCTCTGGGAGCCAAACGTGATCTCGAGGTGGATGCGCCGGGCCTCTGCGTGGCGGACGGCGTTGGTAATCGCCTCCTGCCCGATGCGCAGCAACTGGTTGTCGACCTTGGGCGGGCGGATCGAGTCGGTCCCGCTCACCAGTGAGGTGAACCGCACGGACTTGTCGCCGATCAGATCCTTCGCAAAGGCGCGGAGCGCGGCGCCGAGGTCGTGCGTCTCGAGGATGGGCGAGCGGAGATCCCAGATCGATTGGCGCGCTTCACGGATGTAGGCCTCGACCTGGCGCCGAATGCGCGTCAGCTGTTCGCGTGCATTGACTGAGGAGGGGCCGAGCGCGTTCGCGATGCCATCGAACTGCAACGCCACGCCGACCAGGCTTTGCAGTAGTGTGTCGTGAATCTCTCGGCTGAGACGCGCACGTTCGGCAAGCGCCAGCGAGAATTGACGGTGCACGAGCGCGAGGCGGAATCGCCATGCGAGGACGATGCAGGCGACGATCATCGTCGCCACAAGCGCGTAGAACCAGCGCGTCTGGTAAATCGCCGGCTGAATCGTGAACGGCCAATCGGCTGCGGACGTGCTCCATGAGCCGTCCTCCGCGTGCGCTTCCACGCGGAATCGATAGTCGCGTGGCGAGAGATTCGTGTACGAAACCGTTCGCCGTGGGCCGGCGTCCAGCCAATCAGTGTCGAAGCCGTCCAGTCGATAGCGGAAGCGAATGCGGTTGGACGCGGTGAACGTCAACACGGTGAAGCTCACTTCCAGGCGGCGGGTGCCCGCCGGAAGGCTGTGCTGATTGAGGTCCATCCGGCGATCGTTGGCGATCGCTTCCTCGATGCGAATCACCGGCGGTCCCGTTCGCGGCATGAGCTCGGTCGGATCCACTTCGGTCACGCCACCGCCGCGCACGAACCAGAGCCGGCCGTTCGGCTCGCGCGCCGAATTGATCATTCCGAGCGCCGCACCGGCGAGTCCGTCTTTCGGGTCGTACATCTGATAAGAGATGCGCTGAGACGAGCCGGCCATTGCCGACGCCAGGTCGTCGCGCGAGAGTCGCACGATGCCGCGATCGAGACTGAGCCAGAGGTCGCCCATCGAGTCCTGGACGATCGACCAGACGCGATCGCCGGGAATGCCCTGAGCGGAGCCGACCGAGGTGACGCGGCCGTTTGCGAATCGACTCAGGCCGGTACTCGTGCCGAGCCACACGGTGCCGCCGTTATCCTCGAACATGTCGTAGAGCGCGACGTTCGAGCTGGCGACGAGCCCGTCGCTCGATCCGAGCACGTGGAATTGTCGGTCCGGTTCGATCACGCCGATCTGTTTGCCGGAGCCGATCCAGAGGCGTTGCCGGCGGTCGGCACGAGCGAACGTGATCGTCTCGAAGCTGGCGTTTGGCGGAAGCGTCAGGGGAACCGGCGTTCCACCAGTCCAGCGATAGACCCACTGACCGTCGGCGAGCCAGAATCCGCCTCCTGCGGCTGGTGAGATCGACAGCACCAGCATCTCGCCTCGCGAGCCGAGGTCTTCGTGGATGACGCGACCATCAACGAGCCGCCACAGTCCGTCCGCAGCGCCGATCCAGAGCGTCCCCTTGTCGTCGCGGAAGAACGTGCGAATCTCGGGTGCGGCCGACCCGAAGTGCACCGGCCGCCAACCGGCTGGTGATTGTGTCAACTGCACAAGCCCCTTTGTGGTGCCCGCGAGTACACCGTCCGATCGCCACGGCAGGACGGTCAGTACGAAGCCGACATCCTCGAGCGGTGTCAGGGCGCGCTTCGTCAACCGGTGAAGGCCGACCGTCGTCCCGACCCAGACATTGCTGTCTCGATCTTCCATGATCGACAGCACCGAGTCGCTCGAGAGTCCGGTCCGCAGTGCCGCGCGCTCAATCGCCGCGTCCTTGTCCGGGGAGCGAACACGCCACAGGCCGTCACCGAACGTGCCGACCCACAGCACGTCCTGTCGATCGTGCAAGAGGCGATAACCCGCGGCTTCAAGTGCGTGCGGAGGTGCATGCGCGGCGCCGAGCTGACGAAACCCTGCTGCGACGTCGGTCGTCCAGATGTGTCCCTGCCTGTCTTCGTCGATGCCCCATACGTGGTCGTCGGAGGCGATGCGGAATCCCGTTGTGCCTGGGATCTGTTCGAATACGCCCCAGCGAGTACCGACCCAGAGCGTGCCCGCGCGGCTGACGAACACATGGCGCACCTGACCCGCTCGCGACTTCCAGGGCAGCGTCACCCTGTCCCATCTGTTCGCGTCCCAGCGATACAGATCCCAATCGACGATCGCCCAGACGGTGCCCCCGCCATCTTCAACGACAGCGGTGACCGCCTCGAGTCCCTCGAGGCCGGCGTCGTAGCGCTGGAGTTTTCCGTCGTGAATTCTTCCGACGCTTGCCGGGTCCACCGATCCCACCCAGAGCCCACCGCTCTTTGCGACCGCAAGTGTCTTGACTGATCCGCGAACCGGCGTGTCGTTCAGGCCGTCCCAGACAAAGAATCGCGACCCATCGAAGCGCAAGAGTCCTGCGTCCGCGCCAATCCAGAGGTAGCCGTCATCCGTCTGTGCGATCGCGTAGACGGAGCCGAGTGGACGGCCCGCGCCCTCGTTCCAGGACGTGAAGGAATAGCCGGAGAGTATGCCGTCCGCAGACGAGGCGGCGGCTGAAACACCCACGCCGCCGAACAAGCTCAGCGCGAGCGCGAGACGAGCAAGCTTCACGAGGCGAACGATAGCAGAGATGGGCGAAGGCCGGAAACGGCCTTCGCCTACGAACGATCTATCGGCTGCACGACGGGGCTACCGTCTTCACTGAGAGAACCGTGACCCGCGAGTGATCGCCACGCGGCAGTTCCGCCTCTGTGCGCGTCTTGACCTTCGCATCCGGAGCATTCTCTCGATCAACCTTGGTCTCATCTTCGATCTTTACCTTGGCATCGTCGTCGCCCTTCTTGGGCGCGATCGCGACCGCGGTGACCAGCACCTGCTCGCCCACATGCGAGGCCAATTCGACGCCCTGATTCGGCATCAGCTCGTACGACGCCTTCAGCCCCGAGATGCCCGCGCGGCGGCCGTCCTCGTGCTCGACTTCAGCTCGAGACTTCGTCTTCACGTCGTTGCCGTGATTGTCGACGTCAGTTTCCACCTTCGACTTGGTCGTGACTTCATCGCTCGAACGCGCGGTCGCATTATCGAGCGTGAAGACACCAGCGGGTCCGCGCGCGAGGCACCCAGTGAGCGTAAGAGCGCGTGCGTCGTCTCCGCTGACCTTCGTTCGCGATCTCACAGTGCTGTCCTGCGCGGCGACTGACGCGGCCATGCCGAGCGCAAGAGCTACGACGGGAATGATTCGATACATCAGGCAAACCTCCATATGTGTCCACGTGTTTCACCACATGGAGGTGCATGAAGTGTTCCGAAGCGACCTGATGCGTGCAAATGCTGACCAGCGTGATGTGAGTCTTTCAGACCCGCCTCATCAGACTTTCGCCGGCTTTGTAAGAAAGAGATCCAGCTGGCCCGTGCGAGGCTTCCTGTCATCGCGGACTGTGCGGCCGCCGAGCGAGCGCGAGATGGCGCGTTCGTGCGCGATCGTCGCGTCGACGTCGGCCTCGGGGCGCCGTCGCTTTTCGATCCCACGGACGAACGCGTCGAGCCGGGACATCCCATCGAGCTTCTCTGAATGTCCAATCTTTGCGAGATCGAGCGCCCGTCGCAGGACAGAGATGGACTCGTCGTACACGCGCAACGGCACTGGGAATGGATGGCCGTCCTTCCCGCCATGCGCGAACGCGAAGCGCGCGGGGTCGTCGAATCGTGTTGGCGCTCCGTGCACGACCTCGGCGATGAGGGCCAGTGACTGCAGCGTGCGAGGTCCGAGCTGCTCGACCAACAGGAAAGAGGCGAAATCGTGGAGGTCACGCTCGTGCGCGACCGCGAGGACGGCACCAAGCCGCTTCTCGTTCACATCGGCGGCTCGCACGTCGTGACGCGCAGGCATCTCGAGCCGGCGCACATGGGCCAGCGTACGTGCGGGATCTTCGTGCGCGATCGTCAGCAGCGCGTCCTGCGCTGGCCGCGCCTGTCGATCGACGAGGTTCATGATCGTGCCGGCGTGCTGCCCGACGATTGCGGCGTGGGGATCGGAGGTGAAGTCGCGGACGGTTGCGGAGTGCCAGTGGTAGCGGCGCGCGGTGCGGGTGGACTCGTTCATGCCTTGCTGGACGATCGCCCACTCGCCATCCGGTGTCAGCACGAACGAGTGCAGGTAGATCTGAAAGCCGTCGGCGACGGCGTTGTTGTCGATGCGCGCCGTGAGCCGGCTGGTACGAACCAGCGCGTCGCCATCGAGGCTCGTGCGTGCGGCAATGTCACGGAGCTCCGCCGGCGTATTGCGCGATTGCTTGCCGCGGCCACCGCAGACAAACACGCCGAGCTCGTGCGCCCTCGGATTGAGGCCTTTCTTCAACGCCCCCATCACCGACGTCGTGATGCCGGACGAATGCCAGTCCATCCCCATGACCGATCCGAGCGCTTGAAACCAGAACGGGTCGCTCAATCGCGAGAGCAGCGCTGATCGGTCGTAGTGATAGAGCACGCTCTCGACGATCGCGGTACCGAGCGTGACCATCCGCGTCGCGAGCCAGGGAGGCACGCGGCCGCCGTGCAATGGCAGATCGGCGACGCCCGAACGCTTCACGCGCTCGATCGTATCGCGCTGCGGGAAGTTTTCTTGACTTGAGCTTCGCGATGCCGCACCGTTGCGCGTCATGGCGAAAGCAAAACGCGCGCGCACACGGACAACCTCAGCCGTGAAGATCGGTGATCCCAACACACCGCCTGTCATTCGGTCGGCGGGATCCACTCGCGGCTCCGCAAAGACACGCGTCCTCGACGCACGGCCCGACACGCTCGACTTTCGCGATCGAATGTTCGAGCCGACGCTGATCGAAGTGCAGACAGAGTGGCCGCTCGACGAGTATCGCAAGATGAAAGTGCCGATCCTCGATCAGGGCACCGAGGGAGCGTGCACGGGCTTCGGCCTCGCCACCGTGGTGCACTACCTGCTGCGCACGCGCGACGTGATTCGCGACGATGAAGAGGTCAGCCCGCGGATGCTGTACGACATGGCGCGGCGCTATGACGAGTGGCCGGGTGAGAAATACAGCGGTTCCAGCGCTCGCGGCGCGATGAAAGGCTGGCACAAGCACGGCGTCTGCTCACGCTCGCACTGGATCTACGACCGCAAGCTCGAAAAGCAGGACGGTAAGCTCTTCGCGAAGCGGTTCGAGGATTCGTTGCGCCGGCCGCTCGGCGCCTATTTCCGCGTCAACCACAAGGACCTCATCGCGATGCACGCCGCGCTGACCGAGGTCGGCATTCTCTACGCGACCTCCCAGGTTCACGAGGGTTGGCAGAACGTGGGCACTGACGGCGTGATCCAGTGGGCGCCGGAGTCTCAGATCATCGGCGGACACGCCTTTGCGATGGTCGCCTACGACGAGAAGGGCTTCTGGATTCAGAATTCGTGGGCGGACGACTGGGGCAAGGACGGATACGCGCAGATCTCGTACGACGACTGGCTCGCGAACGGGAGTGACATCTGGGTCGCGCGCCTCGGCGCGCCCGTGATCCTGCGCGCGCGCGAGTCCGTGTCACGCAGCGTTGGCGTGGCAGCGCAGGGCTCGCGCAGCTACGTGTTCTGCGACCTCCGTCCGCACATCATCAGCCTTGGGAACAACGGACTGCTGAAGACAGACGGGACGTATGGGACATCCGAAGATGACGTGAAGGAAATCTTCTCGCAGCTCTCGGATCGTGTCGCTGCCACCGGATCAACCATCAAGCACCTGTTGCTCTACGCGCACGGGGGGCTGACGGCAGAAGACTCCGCGATTCAGAAGGTGGCCGACCTGCGCCCGACGTTGCTCGACGCCGGTGTCTATCCAATCGCCTTCATCTGGAGGACTGATCTGTGGAGCACCATCAGCAACATCCTGCAGGACGCGGTCACGCGTCGCAAGCCGGAGGGCTTCCTCGATAGCGCGAAAGACTTCATGCTCGATCGACTGGATGATGGCCTCGAGCCGATCGCCAGAACCGCAGGCGGTCATCGCGTGTGGTCGGAGATGCAGCAGAACGCGATGCTCGCCAGTCAGAAGAACGGTGGCCTGCTAGTGGTTTTGAACGAGGTAAAGAAGCTTCTTGCCAAGCATCCGAAGCTGCAGGTGCACCTGGTTGGACACAGCGCCGGTTCGATTCTGCTCGGGGGACTTGCCCGCGCCAATCAGGCTGCGGGAGGAAAGCCGGTGCAGTTCTCGACCTGCACGATGTGGGCGCCCGCCTGCACGATGGACTTCTATCGTGAGAACTATCTACCGGCGATTCGTGGCGGCACCATCAAGCAGTTCACGATCTTCACGCTGACTGACCGCGCGGAGCAGGACGACAACTGCGCGAACATTTACCACAAGTCGCTGCTGTACCTCGTCTCACACGCCTTCGAGAAGGAACTGCGCAAGCCCTGGTTCCGCGACGCGGACGGTGAGCCGCTGCTCGGCATGGAGAAGTTCGTGCGGATGCTCTCCGATCGCGATCGCCCGAAGGAGTGGGTGCTGTCGCCGAATGCGGTCCCGGAAGGTCGATCCGGATCGTCGCGCTCGACGACCCACGGTGGTTTCGACGATGACGGCGCGACGCTGAAGGCGACGCTCGCGCGGATCCTGGGTGAGTCGACGGGCGCCGTCGAATTCGCGCACCACAGGTCTCAGGCGGCGCAGCGCAGTCGACGTGAGGCGATCATGCGGCAGACGCCGGCGATTTGACGTGGCGGCGCGGTGACACGGGGGCCGTTCACCGCGCGCGTATGTCGTTCGATCAGGCGACGGCCAGAACCGGGGCGCCGTCGGCCGCTGTGGCTCGCGCAGGGCGACGTTCGCCTCGCGTCTCGACCTGGCCGCACAGGATCGCTCCGTCCTGAACCACCAGGCGGGCGCATGCGACGTTCCCTTCGACCGATCCGCTCCGGCGGATTTCGATCCGCTCGTGAGCGGTGACGCTCCCGAGCACTGTTCCGAAAATCATGACCGCCTTCGCCGTGATATCGGCGCAGATCGTGGCGTTGGGTCCGACGGTCAGAGTGTGATTGGGCAGATCGATGCGTCCGTCGACCTGGCCGTCGACGGTCAGATCCTCGGCGCCGGTGATTTCGCCCTTGACGCAAATCGATCGCCCGAACTGCGGCGTCTTTGGTTCGGTGCCGTCGCCGGGTTTGGGTTTGGAAGCTGCTGAAGTATCAACGGGTTGAACTGGCTTGAACTTGTCCTGTCGCGCGTCGTCTTGGTTCCACATGCGGAAGTCCCCCGGTACTTTCTCGGCTCTGGAGCGTCGAGATGTTAGGGGTGCGTGCGAGCCCGCGCCGGTATTAAGTATTAAGATGACCGTCCAACCCAAGAGGTGGCCGTTCATGACACTGCGCGTCTGCGTGTATCTCCTTCTCTCTGCCGTGCTTGGCGCGCAAGAGCCTCCGCCGTTTGCCGCGCCGCCACCGAATCGCGAAGTGCCGGCGCCCAACGTTTCCTTCGATCGCATCCGGCAATCGAACAAGGAGCCACAGAACTGGCTGACCTATTCGGGTGGGCTGTCCAGTCAGCGACACAGCCTGCTGACGGCCATTCAGCCCGGCAACGCGCGCGACCTCGAGTTGAAGTGGGTCTTCCAGTCGCGATCGCTCGAAAGGCATCAGGTCACGCCGCTCGTTGTCGACGGGACGATGTACACGATTCAGAGCCCGAACGACGTGGTCGCGCTGAATGCCGCGACGGGAAAGCAGATCTGGATCTACCAGTACGCGCCGGATCCGGCGGCCAAGAACTGTTGCGGTCGGCTGTCCCGTGGTGTCGCGATCGCGGGGGACACCGTCTTTTTGGCATCGTTTGATGCCCGCATGATCGCGATCGACGCCAGGACGGGACGCGAGCTCTGGAAGAGCGAGCCTGCGGCTGACCCCAAACAAGGCTACGCATTCACTCATGCCCCGCTCGTCGTGAAGGACAAGGTCATCGCGGGCAGCGCGGGCGGGGAGTTCGGGGTCCGCGGATTCATCGCCGCATGGGACGTGAAGACGGGCAAGGAAGTGTGGCGCTTCAACACCGTGCCGGGCCCCGGAGAAGCGGGCTACGAAACCTGGAGCGGAGATTCCTGGAAGAATGGCGGAGCGCCGATCTGGGTTACCGGCTCCTACGATCCCGAGACGAATCTTACGTATTGGGGAACAGGCAATCCCGGCCCTGATTGGGACGGCGCAGGACGTCTGGGCGACAACCTGTATAGCTGCTCGGTGATCGCGCTCGATCCTGACACGGGAAAACTCAAGTGGCATTACCAGTTCTCGCCGCACAACGAGTTCGACTGGGACTCGACGCAGGTTCCGGTGCTCGCGGATCTCGAGTGGCAGGGAAAACCGCGGAAGACCATGCTCTGGGCGAATCGCAACGGCCTGTTTTACGTCCTCGATCGCACGACTGGCGAGTTCCTCAAGGGGCAGCCCTTCGTGAAAGTGAATTGGGTTGACGGGTTCGATGAGAAAGGCCGCCCAATCCCTGTGCCCGGCATGGCTCCCACGAAGGAAGGGACGCTGATCTACCCGGGTAATCAGGGCGGCACGAACTGGTATAGCCCCTCGTTCAGCCCGCGCACCGGTCTGTTTTACGTTCCGGCGTGGGAGAACAGCTCCACGACTTACGTCAAGAGTGATACCCCGCCCGACTTCCGCGAGGGTCAGAGCTTCACGGGAATCTTTCCCCGTCCAGGCTCGTCCAGCGACGACGTTCACAGCACGGTTCAGGCGATCGATCCGAAGACCGGCATGAAGCGATGGACGTACAGGCTTTCAGCACCGATGACCGAGGCGGGCATTCTGACGACGGCGTCAGACATGCTCTTCAGCGGCGGTCGGGACGGGTCGTTCTATGCGCTTGACGCCCGCACCGGCAAGCTGCTGTGGCAGACCAACCTCGGGCCATCCGTGGCGTCTAGTCCGATCACCTACGCGATCAATGGCAAACAGTATGTGAGCGTGATGGCGGGCAACTCGCTCTTCACGTTCGGGCTGAGAGAACGTTAAGCGGTATGTCCTCCCCAAGTCACTCCCGGCCGCTCCGTTGGTTATGACTTGCACTCCTTCAGTGCATACGATCTTATAAGCCATGGCAAACATCGAGAAGTTCGGTGCGCCAGGCGTCTTCGAGCCTGCTACGTACAGCCAGGGAATCAAGGTCACACAGGCCCAGACGATCCTCTTTCTGTCTGGGCAGGTGGCCTACACCCCAGACGGCGGGGTCGCGTGTCGCGGCGACTTCAAGGGACAGGCACGAGGCGCATACGAAGCGATCAAGGCCCTGGTCGAAGCGCAGGGGGGCACGATGGCGAATGTGATCAAGATCACGACCTACCTGACAGACATGCGCTACCGTGTCGACCTGGCTCCGATTCGCGAGGAGTTCTTCGGAAAGAAGGGACCAGCGTCGACGCTCGTCGAGATCTCATCGCTTGCCCACCCGGACTGGATGATCGAGATCGAGGCGATCGTCGTTCTATAGGGGAGGCTTTTCGGGGGAACACCTCTTGTACTTAAATTTCGGCTGAGCTGGTTCCAGCCGAGCTTGATTTGAGTGCATTCGTCCTAAAATTGCCGTCATCCCTGAATGCGCGCCTCAGCATTGACTTCGGACGCGGTCTTTCCATGCAGCAAACAGATTTCGAGAGCGCGGCCAGCCGCCAGTCGTGGGAGTGGCTCGTCGATCTAGCGCCCAGGCTCGACATCATCATCGAGATGGTCGATGAGCATCAGGCACCGGTGTTTCCAGTCGGTTCTGCCCCCGAAGCGGAGCAGTTCCGGACGACGCTCACGTCCGGTGAGCCGACCATCCGCTCTGCGGTGTCCGACGTTCTCGAGTCGCGGAAGCCGGTCTTCGTGTCTGTCGGAAGTCTGCAGGCGGTGTGTTGCTCGCTGGCGAGTGGCGGGGTGCTCTTCGTCGCGCGACCGAACACCGACTCAGTCGAGGAGTGCCGTCAGGATCTCGAGGCCATCGCACACTGGCTGACGGGCGCGATCGACGCGACACTCGCACAGACCAGCGCCATCAGCGTCGAACCCTATCGGATTGTCTCGTTCCGTCGAATCCTTCGAGAAGCCGCGCCGCGCGGGTCCGCCCGCAAAGTCGTTGGCGCATTCGTCGAATCGTTGAGCGTCTGGGACGACGTGCGAGCTCGCTGCTACGTCGCCGGAGCCAATGGCGGTTTCGTCCCGTACGGGGCAGCACTGGCGGCACCACCGTCGACGCACGATCGGCTCGACGACGTGGTAGCGCCCGCGCACGGCCGGATGGTGGGTCTCTCGCGAGCCGAGGTCGAACGCCTCGGAATCGTTCCGGAACCCGGCGATACGCTCATGCTGCGGGTCCTTGCCGGCGACATCGCCTGGTTGCTGGTGTTTTCCGGGATGATCGACGACCGCGAGCAGGTTCGCCTGAGGGTGTACTCGGACATCCTTCGCGAATCGCTGAACGACGCGGCGACGGTGGCGACGAGCCGGTTGGTTGCGGATGTGTCGAGGCCACAGCGTCCGACGAACGAACCGCCTGAAACCTCCGGTCAGATCGCGCTCGATCAGTTGATGGACGCCGTCAATGCCACGCGTGGGGGGCTCGCCTTGACCGGCGGTGACAGACCCGCACTGGTGGTCGGCTTGACGGACTTGCTCACAGGAGCCGATGAGGCCGAGGCCAATCGGCTGGTGGTGCGATCTTCTGATGGCGATAGCGTCATGACCGTCGTTTTCCAGCGCGAGCAGTCGCCATTTACGGCGCTCGATCGGGAAACGATCCTGGCCGGCCTGGCGGTCGTGCACCGCAGGATGCGGACCGGCCTTCAGCGAACGACTGACGGCGAGCGGCGGCGGCGCTTTCGGCCGATCGACTCCGTGTTCGATCAACTCGCTGCCAACGCGATCGCAACGGGCCGCCAGGCCTCTGTCGTCGTCGTTTCCGTCGATGAAGCGGCGGCGCGCGGCGGCTTGCTGGCGGCGTCCGTCGGGAAAATCAGAGCGCAACTCCGCGCGGGCGACTTTGCCGGTGTGCTCAGCGATCGAGAGATCGCCGTGTTGCTGTGCGGCGCGTCGTCCGACCATGCCGCTCTTGTCTCTGCGCGATTGATGAAGATGTTGCAGTCGGGTGACAGCACCGGCGCGTTCCTCAACTCTGCGATCGGCATGACCACGCGGTCGCCGGAGTCGTCGTTTCAGGGCTCTCTCGTCGGCGCCGCGCGCGCGCGCGCGACACAGCGCTGAACTTCTTCTCTTCAACTCCGGCCGCGGTTCGTGCACAATGTGGGCGTCCCGCACACGTTGAGCATCGATTCCCCTGACGCTTCGGCACCGCCCCCAGAGGAGGCTGGCGCCATGAGTACAGCCCGCGATCTGATCGTCGATCAGTTTCCCCCGTCGGCTGAAAGCGGCGCGCGCCTGACCACGTGGTACGCGCAAGGTCATTCCGATGGCCTCGGCGATCGGTTGTTGATGTTTGACAACACGACCGCGCCGTCGTGGGAAATCCTTCGCTTCAAGCCCGAACTCGCGCAAGATCTGCGATTCGCGACCGCGCTCAGGCACCGGATGGAGACGTTGAGCACGTTTCAGCATCCGGCGTTTCCGGTCGTCCGATCGATTAAGGAGTTCGGGCACGAGGAGGGGCTCGCCGTCGTTTCGACCTACGTCTCGGGGGTGCGGCTTTCGGATGCGTTGAAGAAGCCGCGCAGCACGGAATTCGCTGTTCACCTACTTCGGCAGCTGATGCCGGCACTCGCCGCGCTCCACGAGCACTCGGACGGGATCGCGCACGGTGCTGTGACGCTCGATCGTGTCGTCCTCACGAGTGATGGCCGGTTGACGATTCGTGAGCACATGGTGGGATCGGGAATCGAGGCGATTGAGCTGTCAGCGGTCCAGTTGTGGTCGAACTTTGGAATCCTGACGCCGCTTTCGCGCCTGGTTTGTCCCCCGCTGGACACCAGGAGTGACGTCGCGCAACTCGCGCTGGTGGCTCTCGCGTTGATGGCGGGACGCCGGATCGTGCTCGACGAGTATCCGCACACGATTGGTGAGCTGCTCAATCGCGTTGCACGGCTTGCAGCGCTTCGCCACTGGTTCGAGCGCGCGTTGTATCTCAACGAGCATGGATTCCGGTCGGCGCGCGAGGCGACCGATGCGCTGTTGGAGGTGAAGCAGGAAGGTCAGAGCGAAGATGCTGGCCGTCCCGTACAGCGGCTCGCGCCTCCAGTCGCAACAGGACCGGAGGCTGCTCCGCCGCCGGCACCGCAGCCACCGGCGCAGGCGACTCCTCCGTCGGCCGACCGCGAGCATCCGCTTGCACCGATTGGAATCGTCCCGGTTCAACCGGCACGTCGATTTGGCAATGCCGTTCGATGGGCAGCGATCGCGGCCGGTGTCGTCGCCCTGGCGGAGGCAATCATCATCGGGCGATTGATTTACTCGGGTTCGAACGCGACCCGAACAGCAGCCCCGGCGGCTGTCATTGAGGCGGCGCCGTCGGTCACTCCACTGGCTGTGAGAGTCAAACAGGAAATGCCTGGTGTTCACGTGCTCCCTGCAAAGGCACCCACAACCGAGGAGGAGCCCATTGTCGGCGACCTTCGGCCCGTGGCAACGAAACCGGAGCTTCCTGCTGCCGTTCATCCGCGCAGCGGCGGGTTCCGGATCATCTCGCCGATCGAGCTTCACGTGCTCGACGGTGAACGATTGCTCGGGTCGAGCCAGGATGGCCCGATCATCACCGGGGCCGGGCGTCGCGAGTTCGATTTCGTGAACAGCGCGATCGGGTATCGCGTTCGTCGCGAAGTCGACGTGAAAGCTGGGCAAATCACAGCCGTGACGGTCGCGATTCCGAACGGCCGGCTCAACGTCAATGCGACGCCGTGGGCGAGCGTCTGGATCGATGGCACTGCCTACGGCGATACGCCGCTCGGGAACCTTGCGATTGCGCCAGGGGAGCACGAGATCGTCTTCCGTCACCCGCAACTCGGGGAACGGCGCGAACGGACGCTCATACGGCCTGACACGCCAGCCCGGGTGGCTGTCAATCTCCAGCGATAACGCTTCGATTCCGAATCAGGGGAAGCGGGCGAGGAGCGTGCGTCCCGTTGGCGTGGTCCGCCCGCCGCTCGGTTCGACCGTCACGGCTGCTCCGACAACCGCCCCCGGAACTCTCGGCGGGGCATCGACGACAAGCGTTGCGCGGCCGGCATCGTCGGGCACGAAGAGCCCGGCGCCAACCGATTGTGTGTCGGTGACCAGCCAGAGTTGATACGTGCTTTCGGGCGGGGCGGCAGGCAGTCGTGAGCCGCTCAAGACGAGTCCACGGGTCCGGCTCCAGAGCAGTTGCGCCGAGGATCCGTTGGTTTCGCTCGTCAGATTGAAGCGAATGAGATCGGGCGCCGTGAGAATGACGCCAACCGTCTCGGCCCGCTGTGCCAACTGGCGGGCCTCGGCGATCTGGCGATCCGCAACCTCGCGCGCGGCGGCGACCTCGCGAGTGGCTGTCTGCGTCGTCGAGACGACCTGTTGTTCGGCTGCGGCCACGCGAGCGGAGGCAGCATTCAACCGGTTTTCGACCCACCTGACGACAACGACGACGAGCAGGATGGCGACGATCGCACCCGCGGCACTGGCGACGGACACCCAGCGCGGTCTCGCCGGATGATTCTCGACATGCTGTGGCTCGGCCTGCTGTTCGCGTGCAGCTTCGAGAAGATGCACGCGACGGGCGAGCGATCGTTCGGAGTCACCCGGCAACGAGTCCTGGCCGTCGTCGTTTCCGTTGGCGGTTCGGCGCAGTTCGTCGTGAAGGTTGACCACACGATCGAGCGGCCAGTTGCCGGCCGAGCCCTGATTCGCGACCTGAGACCCCGCACCCAGACGCAGATCCGCGACGAGCGCCTGCAGGTTGCGCGAGATCTCCGTGAGGTATTCCGCGTGGCTTTGCAGTTGTTTCAGCGGCTCTTCGTGCAGATGCCGTAAGGCCTGAGTTTCCCGCGAGATCGTCTCCTCGAGCGAGCGCATGCGCTCATCGAGATCAGCAGACGGATCGGCTGGCGTCTGACTCTGAGTGTGTTGCCACTGATGGAGGGCGAGGCTGAAACGATCCAACTGCGCTTCGAAGCGAGACAACCGTTGTTCAAGGCCGGGATCGTCCTGCTGCATCGTCGGTCGCTTGGATGATACACAAAAACTGATCAGGTATGTTCATCGTGATGCTTAAGACAAACGACCAAACGCCAACTCCCAAAGCACCTGAGTGCTTGGGAGTTGGATCGTGGGAGGTGGAAGTTGACGGCGCGCGTTCCTTGAAATCGCGCGACTTCGGCTAGAACGTCAGCGAGCCGCTGAACTGCAGCATCCGGCCATCCTGCAACAACGAGGGCTGCAACCAGAGCGGGCCGTAGTTCACGTTCAGTACGGAGCTCGCGCTGCCGTTGAACACG
>Ga0070674_100000561_pt1 | contig 18680 bp, 12 predicted proteins | sample KBSM33metaG_FD_65344 | JGI IMG/M metagenome (GOLD analysis project Ga0070674, IMG submission 65344) | Miscanthus rhizosphere microbial communities from Kellogg Biological Station, Michigan, USA - KBS M3-3 metaG | ecosystem: Host-associated > Plants > Roots > Rhizosphere > Soil ... | reverse complement strand
CAGCGGTCAGGCCCCGACGGCGATGTTCGTCCTCGAGCAGCGCGAGATGAGAATCCAGTTCACGTGCGAGCTCCCGCTCGGCGGACTCGCCTCGAAAGACGTTGAGAATCCGGAAAAGGAAACGCTGCCCGTTCACGATCGCAAGGTCTCCACTGGGTCGAGCGTCGTCGCACGGCGGATAGGGAGGAGGCACGCGACGATCGCGACGGTGACGATGGATAGGACGATCAGCATCAGCGCACTCGGATCGATCATCGAGACCGCCCGCGCTCCCTGCACGACGGACTGATTGAACGCGCGATCGAAGGCGAAGGCGCCGCCAATGCCGATGACAATGCCGAGACTCACTTGTGTCAGCACCCGTCGAAGCACCAGCCAGCCGATCTGACTCGCCCCCGCCCCCAGGGCGATCCGCAGCCCCAGCTCCCGCGTCCAGCGTTCGACCGTGTGTCCGGTCACGGCATAGAGGCCGATGACCGCGAGGGCCAATGCGACCACGGCGATGCTGCGGACGATTGTGTCGCTCAGCCTTCCGTTCCACAGCGCATTGCGTACTGCCTGCTCGAACGACATCACGCGGTAGAGCGGAAGATTCGCATCGATGCGCGCAACCTCGCTGCGAAGCAGCGAGATGGCCGTGGCGGGGTCCCCCTTGGTACGCACGACGATGACGCTGGTTGCCGAAGAGGCCGTACGAAACGGCAGGAACACCACAGGATCCGGCTCGGGGCCCGCAACTTGCTGTTGTCGCACGGTCGTCGCGACACCGACGATCTCGATCCACGGTGTCTCGCCCTTGCCGAGGCGGATACGCGCGCCAATCGGCTCCTGGCCGGCAAGATACATCCTGACGAATCGCTGGTTGACAATCGCTGCCTCACGACCTGGCATGCCATCGACCGTCGTGAATGCGCGACCGCGTACAAGTGGAATCCCGAGGGCCTGGAAGTAGCTCTCGCTCGCCGAGATGACCGGCACGGTCGGCAAGGCATCCACCGGCGGCTGACCCGATATCGTCAGCAGTTGCTGTGGTCCGCCGCTGTGCGGCAGCAGGCTTGCCAACGCATACGACGCAATCGCAGATGACCAGTCGATGCGTTCGCCGAGACGATCGAAGAATGCTGTTCGGGCCTCCGCGTCCTTGTACGACTCGACTGGCAGCGTCACCCACAGTGTCTGAAGGGAGGCCGGGTCGATCTGGAACTCGGTCCGGAGAGTATTCGCGGTGGCACGAGCGGACATCACTGCAAGTGCCACCAGGACGAATGTCACCGCGAATTCAGCCGCAAGCAACGCAGCGATCCACCGGCGCGTCGGACGTGCCACTGTCGTCGTCGAGCCGTTCTCGGTGAGCGAGTCTCGCAGGTCTACTTTCGTGACGTGCAGCGCCGAGGGCAGGCCGCACAGGAAGACACTGGCAATACAAACCGCGATCAGCACCGCGAGCACACGCCCGTCCATCGTGAAGGCCATCCAGTACGGGAACGCCTCTGGCGGAACGATTGCGGACAAGGCGCGGAGACCGATCCAGGCGACGAATACCCCGAACACGCCGGCAAGCGCGGCCAGCGTGCTGCTTTCCACGAGCAACTGGCGCACGACTCGCCCTCGCGTCGCACCCATCGACGTTCGGATCGCTATCTCACGGCCGCGCGTCGCCGCGCGCATCAGAAGAAGATTCGCGACGTTGGCGCACGCGACAAGCAACACCAATGCGCCGGCCGTGATGAAGGCGATCCATCCTCGTTGTGCCACGCTCGGGTTGAGCTGCTCGTTGATCGGAACGACGTGCATCCGGATGTTGCGATTGGTGGCCGGGAAATCGCGAGCCCAGGCGTCGCCAATCGCGATCGCATCGGCTCGCGCCTGATCGACGGTGGCGTTCGGAGCCAGCCTCGCATACACCGCCAGCCGCCGCTCGGCGCGAGACTCACGAACGTTGGCGGGAAGATTGGCCATCGGTCTCCAGAGATCCGCGTTCGCTGGAAACATGAACCCGCGAGGCATCACGCCGATGACCGTCGAGACCACACCGTTGACCGTGATTGACTGCCCGACGATGCCAGGGTCCGAAGCGTAACGGGAGCTCCACAGATCACCGCCAAGGATCACGACGGGTGGGCTTCCAGAGCGATCTTCATCCGCGCGGAACGCGCGGCCGAGGGCCGGCTTGTCACCAAGAAGCTCAAACCCACCCGACGAGACGTACGCCGCCGACACCCGGGCCGGTGGCTGTCGAGCGTCCGCCACCACGGCAACCGTGATCGTGTACGCCGCGACTTGTTGGAACGCCGTCGGGCGTGCGCGGAGCTCGTCGAACTCGACATACGACAGATTGGCTGTTCGATCCTGGGCGTCGCGACCCGACACATACATGACGCGGTCTGGCGATTCGATCGGCAGCCCGCGCAGGCAGATCGCGTTGACGATGGTGAAGAACGTCGTATTGACGCCGATGCCCAGGCCGAGCGCGAAGACCGCGATCAAGGTGAACCCCGGAGCGCGCCGCAGTGCCCGCACGGCGTGGCGGAAGTCGCGACCGAGGTCTTCCAGGCGTACAAACGATCGTGCATCGCGGTGGAGATCTTTCGCGAGAGCGACGCTGCCCATCGCGCGCCGTGCAGCAAGACGAGCCTGGTCCGGCGTCAACCCGCGACGGTGGTGCTCTTCCTCGAGCAGCGCCAGATGCGCAGTAATCTCGCGATCGAGCTCGTGCGTGGCGTCATCACGCCGGAAGAGGTTCAGCAGGCGGAGAAGAAGATGGCGCATAGAGTCTCGTCGTTCGAATTTCGCCGTTCTCAGTGCTCAGCTCGTGTTCAGGTTCGGTTCTGGGTTCCGAGTTCGGGATTCAGGTTCGCGAACCTGAACACGAACCGAGAAGCGAGAACGCAGAAACTCGAACACAAGGATCACGACTCATTCCGCTCGTAACGCAACCAACGGATCCAGCTGTGTCGCCCGTCGTGCGGGACCATACGCCGCCACGAGCGCGACCAGCGCGAACGTCAGTGCGGCCACTGCGTAGGTGACTGTGTCGAACGGCGTGACCCCAAACAGCAGGCCTTCGAGATAACGCGACAACATCGCCGCTCCCCCGATGCCCAGCGCGACACCGATAGCGATCTGCACGGCGCTCTGTCGCACCACCAGCGACACGACAGCGGCCGAGCGCGCACCGAGCGCCATGCGAATGCCGATCTCGCGAGTCCGATGAGTGACGATGAACGCGAGAAGGCCGTAGATGCCGACCGCAGCGAGTGCGACGGCAACAGCTGCGAAGCCGCCCAGGAGTGCGGCATAGAGCCGGGGGCCAGACACTGCGTTCGACACGATCTGCTCCATCGTCGCCACGTTGTCTACGGTGGCGGAGGGGTCGAGTTGGCGAACGAGCGTTCGAACATCGGCGCTGATGGCGAGCGACGACGCCTCTGTCCTCACGGCGAAGTACGTCCCGCCGAAGCCGGGTGGCGCGGTGATGAAGTCGACGATGAACATCTCGGAGCCTGGCGCCCGATCGAGATCGAATTGCCGGACGTCCTCGACGATGCCGACGACTTCCCACGAAGAACTGCCTCCGTAGATCTGATGCCCCAGGGCTGGGCCATCGAAGAACCCGCTATTTGCAAATGTTCGGCTGATGAGCGCTTCACGACGCGCCACGTCACCGGCGCTGAACGTTCGGCCCTGCACGACACGTAACCCGATGGCATCGGCGAAATGCGGGCTGATCGCATGCAGGCTGGGATACGGCCTCGGCGCTCTTTGGCCCGGGGCCATTGGCCGCGCGCTCACATCACGCGCGAAGCCCTGCTGAATCAACGGCAGGTTGTTGGAGTATCCAGCCGCACTCACACCCGGCAAGGCGGCCAACCGCGCGACGAGACGATCGGCAAATGCCAGATTGTCCGCGCGAACGCGGCTCTGGGGCGCCGCCTGAAAAGTCAGCACGTTGGTGGCGTCGTATCCCCGCTCGACATTCGACAGCCGCAGGAAGCTGTGGATCAACAGCGCGCCACCGACGAGCAGCATCACCGCCATCGCGATCTCGGCGACGACGAGTGTTCCTCGAACGCGGGGGCTCAGGTGCTTTTCACGAAGGACATCCGTCTCACGCTGACGCGACTGCTGGATCGCGGGAATGAGCCCGAACAGGAGTCCGGCGACAAGAGCAACTCCCACCGCAAACACCAGAACCGAGAAATCGATCCCGATCTGATCGAGGCGCGGCAAGCTCGCGCCGCGGGCAAGGTCGCGTCGATTGAGGCTGGTGGCGAGTATGCGAAGCACGTCAATGCCACCGAAGGCGAGAACCGCACCGAGCACGCCGCCGAGGAGTGAGAGCAGTGCGCTCTCAGTGAGCAACTGTCGAATGAGCCGGCCTCGCGCCGCACCGACGGCACGGCGAACCGCCATCTCCCGCTCGCGAGTCGCCGTACGGGCCAACAGCAGGTTGGCCACGTTGACGCACGCGATGAGGAGGACGAAGCCCACGGCACCAGCGAGCATCAAGAGCGGCGCTCGCACTGGCCGCACGATCTCGTCGTGCACCCGCGAGAGCTCGTAACGTCCCTTTTTCTCCGGGTTGACCACGCCATTGATGACGTCCTCAGCCGCGCCCAGCGACACTCCGGGGGCAAGCCGCGCCATGACTGCGACATTCAGGCGGTTACGCGAGTCAGGCGATAGCGGAACATACGGCACCCAGAACTGCGCCTGAGGATCGGGAAAGTGCATCCCGACTTGCGAGAACGCGCTGGGCATTACGCCGACGACCGTTCTGGCGCGGCCATCGAGGGTGATGATCTGACCGATCAACGACTCATCGGCGTTGAAGTATCGCCGCCATGCGGCCTCGCTGAGCACGACAACCGCATCGGCGCCGGCGGTCTCAGCCTCCCGCTCAAAGGTGCGGCCGCGAAGCGGACGTATGCCGAGCATCGGGAAGGCCGCTGCGGAGACCTGCGAGCCCACGAACCGAGCGACGTCACCGCGGCCCGTCAGTGTCAGCGTGGTCGGCATGTAGCCCGCGACGTGCGAGAACGCACGGTCTGTGAGCCGAAGCGCTTCGAACGTGTCTGACGGGAGATCGACCATCCGCGACGGTGGACCATCGATGCCGGCGATCGGCGGCGGCGGACCGAAGACGCGCACAAGCCGATCTGGATCCGGATATGGCAACGGCTTCAGCAGGACCCCCCGGACCACGCTGAACACCGCCGTCGTGGCTCCGATGCCCAGCGCGAGCGTCAACAGCGCAACGACAGTAAACCCAGGGTTCTTCGTGAGCATCCGCACTGCGTGGCGGAGATCGCGGCCCGCATCGTCGAGCCAGCCGAATGAGCGCGAGTCCCGATGCAGATCCTTCATGTGCGCCACGCTGCCGACTGCGCGACGCGCCGCGAGCCTCGCAGCGTCCGGGGTCAGACCCCGGCGACGGTACTCGTCTTCGAGCAGCGCGAGATGAGCCTCGATCTCGCGCGCGAGGTCGTCATCGGCCGTCTTCGGCCGGAACGTATTGAGCAAGCGAAACAAGAATCGGCGCATATCGATGTGTGTTGGTCCGCCTGAAGGCGGACACTAACTACGCGGCGTCCGGCTACGTATGTGGCGTTCGGCTAGGTTCGTAGTGTCCGGCTTTAGCCGAACCGTCTCTCGTTACGACTCGTTGAGGAGCAGCTTGTCGACCAGGCCCGCCAGCCGGCGCCACCGTTCTGCCTGCTTGTCGAGCGCGCGAGTCCCCGCCTTCGTGATGGCGTAGTACTTCGCCTCGCGGTTGCTTTCGGTCCGCTGCCAGGTGCCCTTGATCCACCCCTTCTGCTCGAGGCGAACGAGCGCGGGATAGAGCGTGCCCTGATTCAGCATCAGCGGATGCTCGGCGACCTGCTCGAGGCGCGAGGCCAGGCCGTAGGCATGTTGCGGACCCATGGTGGAGAGCGCGCGCAGGACGATCAGGTCGAGCGTGCCCTGGAGCAATTCGACGCGTTCAGTCATTTCCACTACCCATCCAAGTGAAGAGGACGGAGAGCCTCCCATGTTCTCTACTTGCCTGTCAAGTGTAATGGGCAGTATGCCTACTGCCTACTTTTTGAGAAGCACAAACCCGAGCGGTGGGACGACCAGGCGGATAGACTGCGGATGGCCGTGCGCAGGTTGCGATTCGGTGTGGACGCCGCCGCTGTTGCCGAGATTGCTCCCGCCGTAGACGGCGGCGTCGCTGTTCAGGACCTCGCGATACCAGCCGCCTTCGGGCACGCCGACGCGGTAGTTCGGCCGCGGCACCGGCGTGAAGTTCACGACGATCACCGTGAAGTCGTGCGGATCGTGCGCGCGCCGGATCATCGAGATGACGCTGTTCTCGTTGTCCTGACAATCGATCCAGCTGAAGCCCCGCCCTTCGAAGTCGATCTCGTGGAGCGAGCGTTCGCGCTGGTATGTCCTGTTCAAGTCGCACACCCAGCGCCGCAGCCCTTCGTGCATCGGATCGTCGAGCAGGTGCCAATCGAGGCTCGAGTCGTGATCCCACTCCCGCCACTGGCCGAACTCGGATCCCATGAACATCAACTTCTTGCCCGGGTGCCCGAACATGTAGCCGTAGAGCGCGCGCAGCGTCGCATGCTTCTGCCAGGCATCGCCCGGCATTTTGTCGAGCATCGACCGCTTGCCGTGGACGACTTCGTCATGGGAGAAGGGCAGCACGAAGTTCTCGGTGAACGAGTACAGCATCGAGAAGGTGATCTGGTTGTGATGCCAGCGGCGGTGGACCGGGTCCTGCCGGACGTACTCCAGCATGTCGTGCATCCAGCCCATGTTCCACTTGAAGGTGAACCCGAGCCCGCCGACATACGTCGGGCGGCTCACTGCCGGCCACGACGTTGATTCCTCGGCGACCGTGATCGTGCCCGGCAAGCGGCCGTGGGTCACGGTGTTGAGCCGCTGGAGGAAGTCGACCGCTTCGAGGTTTTCCCGCCCGCCGTACTGATTCGGGATCCACTCGCCGTGCGATCGCGAGTAATCGAGGTAGAGCATCGACGCCACCGCATCGACACGAAGACCGTCGAGGTGGAACTCCTGCAGCCAGTAGAGCGCGCTGCTCAGGAGAAACGACCGCACTTCCGTCCGGCCGTAGTTGAAGATCAGCGTGCCCCAGTCCTTGTGCTCGCCCTGGCGCGGGTCGGCGTGCTCGTAGAGCGCAGTCCCGTCGAACCGCGCGAGCCCGTGCGGATCCTTCGGGAAGTGACCCGGCACCCAGTCGAGAATGACGCCAAGTCCGTTGCGATGGCACTCGTCGATGAAGTAGCGGAAATCATCGGGCGTGCCGAACCGGCTGGTCGGCGCAAAGAAGCCGATGACCTGGTAGCCCCACGATCCCGAGAACGGATGCTCCATCACGGGCAGCAGCTCGATGTGCGTATAACCGAGCTCCTTGACGTAGGGGATCATGTCGCGAGCGAGTTCGCGGTACGTGAGGTAGCGGTATCCTTCGTCCGGCACGCGGCGCCATGAGCCGAGGTGCACTTCGTAAACCGACATGGGCAGGTCGTGCCACCCGCCAAACGACGTCCGCTGGTCCATCCAGTCGTCGTCGCGCCAATCGTACTCGCCGCTCTGCCAGATGATCGATGCACTGTTCGGCGGAACCTCAAATCGCTGCGCGTAGGGGTCGGCCTTCTCGAGCAGGTGCCCTGCCGATGTCCTGACCTCGAACTTGTAGCAGGCGGCGAGCGGGATATCGGGGACGAACAACTCCCACACACCAGAGGGCACGAGCCGGCGCATGGGGTGCACACGCCCGTCCCATCGATTGAAGTCGCCAATCACGCTCACGCGCTGCGCGTTCGGTGCCCACACCGCGAAGTGGACGCCAGTGACTCCGTCGATCGTGGTCACGTGCGCGCCAAACTTCTCCCAGGCCCGAAGATGCGTCCCCTCGCTGAACAGATGCAGGTCGTAGTCAGACAGAATCTGGCCAAACTGATAGGGATCGGTGATCTCGCGCACGGCGGCCTCTTCGTGCACGCGGAATCGGTAGGCGAAATCAGACGCGGGCCCGTCGAGCGGAAGCCGAGCTTCGAACAAGCCGTCGGAATGCCTGCGCGGCATCGGCGTCACCTGGCCATCGGTGATCAATTCCACGGCCGACGCCGCCGGCTGCATCGTCCGCACGATGACGGCCGGACGCTTATCGATGGTGACGACGTGCCGACCGAGGACGGCGAACGGATCGCCGCTGGTCCCGGTGGCCACCTCGGCGATGTGCTGATCCTCGACAGTCTGTAAGACGCGGGTCACCAGAAAAGTGTATCCCGCCGTGTGCTGGATAGTGGATATTGGTTGGTGGGCAGTGGAAGCAGAGCCAGCCACTCACCACCATCCACGATCCATCAATCAGGAGAGTACATTGGCCGTCTACGCACAGTTCGAAACAACTGAGGGCAACTTCACCATTCGTCTTTTCGACAAGGAGGCGCCAAATACGGTGGCCAACTTCGTCGGACTTGCCGAAGGGACCAAGGAGTGGACCGACCCTCGCACGAACCAGAAGGTCACACAGCCCTATTACGACGGCATCATCTTTCACCGTGTGATCGACGGTTTCATGATCCAGGGCGGCGATCCGCTCGGCCAGGGCATCGGCGGACCTGGCTACAAGTTCGCCGACGAATTCCATCCCAGCCTGCGCCACAACAAGCCTGGCATCCTGTCGATGGCCAACGCCGGTCCCAACACCAACGGCGGTCAGTTCTTCATCACGCTCGGACCGACGCCGCATCTCGACAACAAGCACTCGGTCTTTGGCGAGGTCGAAGACGGCCTGGACGTCGTGCGCAAGATCGGAAGCATCGCGACCGGTCCGCGCGATCGACCCCTCAAGGACGTGGTGATCACGAGCATCAAGATCGAACGGAAATAGGGGGTCGGGAGTCATTTGTTGAGGACAGTCCGCGACGCCTCCGAAGGAGGTGTCCTGATCAAATGACTCCCGACCCCATTTCAGACCTGATGCCGCTCGTCTACGAAGAGTTGCGGCGCATCGCCGGCAACTACGTCAGAGGCGAGCGCCCGGGGCAAACGCTGCAGGCAACCGCGCTCGTGAACGAGGCCTTCGTACGCATGGCCGCCGAGCGCACACGCCACTTCAACGGACGCACACACTTCCTGGCAATCGCCGCCTTGTCGATGCGGCAGATCCTCATCCAGCGGGCGCGCGCGAGACGTGCCCTCAAGCGCGGTGGTGCACCGGCGCGCGTCACGCTCGACGATGCGCGTGTCGCGCCGGACAAGATTCAAGCCGGCTTCGCTCCACCGGATCAGAATCGCCACAACGACATCGACGTGCTCGCGCTCGACGAGGCGCTTCAGAAACTTGCCGCCCTCGACGAGTCACTCGCCCGCATCGTCGAGTTGCGCTACTTCGGCGGGCTGACCGTCGAAGAGACCGCGGAGGTCGTCGGTCTCTCACCAGCGACGGTCAAGCGGCAATGGACGCTGGCGCGCGCCTGGCTGAAACGCGCCCTCGAGGGCGAGGCAGCCCCAGGCCTGGACGATACTGCGTCGTGACGCCCGAGCAGTTTGCACGACTCAAGATCGTGTTCCAGGAAGCGCTCGAGCAACCCAGTGCGGTTCGACGCGCGTGGCTCCGCGAGGAATGCGGCGGCGATTCAGCGCTGCTGCGCGAAGCCGAGTCGCTGCTTGCGACCCACGATACCGCCGGCGACTTTCTCGAACAACCCGCGCAGGTCGATCCGAGCGATCTCGATGCGCTTCCGCGCGGGGCTCGAGTCGGCTCGTACGAGATCCTCGAAGAAATCGGGCGCGGCGGGATGGGGATCGTCTATCTGGCACAAGACGAACGACTCGGCCGGCGTGTCGCGCTCAAGTCACTACCAGCCGGCGCGGCGATGGAGCCGGAGCTGCGAGAGCGTCTCCGGCGTGAGGCACGTGCCGCAGCGACGATCTCGCATCCCGCGGTCGCGGTCGTCTACGCGCTCGAGGAAGTGGGCGAGCAACTCTTTATCGCATCCGAGTATATCCAGGGCGAGACATTGAGGAGCCTGATCGCACAGGGCCCCTTGCCGCAGGAACGCGCGCGGACGATCGCGACGGACATCGCCGGCGCGCTCGCGGCCGCGCACGACGCGGGCGTGATCCATCGCGACCTGAAGCCGGAGAACGTGCTGATCAAGCCGGATGGGAGCGTCAAGGTGGTCGACTTCGGGATCGCCCACGTCGGAGGGACCGATGTCTCGCGACTGACGCGAACGGGTTTCGCGCTCGGCACGCCTGCCTACATGGCGCCGGAGCAACTGCTCGGCTCGACGGTCGATCCGCGCGCCGACGTGTACGCCTGGGGTGTCGTGCTGAGCGAGATGCTGCAAGGGCGCCATCCGCTCGACCGAACCACAACCGACACGCCGGCGAAACCTGTCTCGGGCGCATGGACGACGATCATCAACCGGTGTATGCAGACTGATCCGAACGCGCGTCCGAACGCGCGCGAGCTCGTGCCGGCGCTGGGGTCGCTGGGGTCAGACCCCCTCTCACGATTGCACACAGCTCCGTCCGCCGAGACGCATCCAACTCGCTGGTGGTGGGAATTTCACCAGGGCATCACTGCGCTGGTCTACTGGGTGATGGTGATTCCGGCGTGGTACGCGCGCGGACACATCGGCGGCACGTGGGGACGCGTGTTCTTCATCACGCTGCTCGCGGCGGTCATCGTCGCCGCGAACCTGCGTCTGCACCTCTGGTTCACGTCACGGTTCTACGAGTCCGAGCTGACCTGGGTCCACGATCGCTCGGGTCACTGGATCAGAGCCGCCGACTGGGTGTTCGCCGCGGCGCTGATTGCCGGAGGCATCTTGATCAGCGAACGCTCGGCGCTGTCCATCGTGCTGCCCTCGGTCGCGGTTGGTGCGGTCGTCGCCTTCCTGTTAATCGAACCGGTGACTGCGCGCGCGGCATTCAGTCAATCAAAACAATCCGTAGCTCACAATGGCAGATGAAATGACCCGACTGCGAGTGGAGACGCGACGATGACACTGAAGAAGCTCGCCGTTCTCGTACTGGCTGTCGTCGCGACGACGTCCCTGACAGCACAATCGCAGCGCCCGCCCTTCACGCCAGTCACCGACGCGATGCTGCAGAAGCCCGACCCTGCGAGTTGGCTGATGTGGCGGCGAACGCTCGACAGTTGGGGATACAGCCCTCTCGATCAGATCAACAGGTCGAACGTCGCGCGGCTCCGGATGGTGTGGACGCGCGGCATGGGACCGGGCAACGTGCAAGAGGCGACGCCGCTCGTTTACGACGGCGTGATGTACGTGCCCAATCCGTCCGACTACATCACCGCGCACGACGCCCGAACCGGCGATCTGCTCTGGGAATACAAGCGCGACCTGCCGGCCGACCTCGGCAAGTTCATGCCGGTCTTCGCGATCAATCGCAACCTCGCGATATACGGCTCGACCATCATCGACACGAGCGCCGACGACTTCGTCTTCGCGCTCGACGCGCAGACCGGCAAGCTCGCGTGGGAGACGAAGATCCTCGACTACCGCAAGGGAGCACAACAGACGTCAGGGCCGATCATCGCCAATGGCAAAGTGATCTCGGGTCGCGGCTGCGAGCCGGAGGGCGGACCCGACGCCTGCGTGATCACGGCACACGATGCGCGCACGGGGAAGGAACTGTGGCGAACGCGGACGATTCCGGCACCAGGCGAGCCCGGCAACGAGACATGGGGCGATGTCCCATTCGATCAGCGCTATCACGTCGGCACGTGGATGGTGCCGAGCTACGACCCGGAACTGAATCTGATCTACATCGGCACGTCAGTCAGCTCACCCGCGCCCAAGTTCCTGCTCGGCGGCAATCAGAACAAGCACCTGTACCACAACTCGACGCTCGCCCTGAACGCCGACACGGGCAGGATTGTGTGGTACTACCAGCACACCGTCGATCACTGGGATCTCGATCACCCGTTCGAACGCCTCGTGGTCGATACCGTCGTCGCGCCGAATCCTAAAGACGTGACCTGGATCAATCCACGACTGAAGCCCGGCGAGAAGCGCAAAGTAGTGACGGGCATCCCCGGCAAGACCGGCATCGTCTACACGCTGGACCGCCAGACGGGTGAGTTCCTGTGGGCACGGCCCACGGTGAAGCAGAACGTCGTCTCGAAGATCGATGGCGCCACCGGCGAGGTGACCGTGAATCCGGAGGCGTTGTTCAGTGCGCAGGGCGACGAGCGGCTGATCTGCCCGAGCATGAGCGGCGGAAAGAACTGGCCGGCGGGCGCGTACAGCCCGCAAACCAACACGATGTACTTCCCGCTCCAGAACACGTGCATGGTCGCCGTGGTGACGATCGACAAGCCGCAGCCGGAGAAGTCGCTGTACGGCATCAGCAACAAGTCACGCATCACGGATGGCGAGAAGACGGTCGGGGTCGTGCTGGCGATTTCAGCGGAAACCGGCCAGACAGTCTGGAAGCACGATCAACGTGCCGGTGCGCTGTCGCTGGTTGCGACCGGCGGCGGGCTCATCTTCGGCGGCGATGCTGTCGGGTTCTTCAGAGCGTACGACGACAAGACCGGCAAAGTGCTCTGGGAGGTCAATCTCGGATCGGCAGTCAGTGGCTATCCGATTACGTACGCAGTGGACGGAAAGCAGTACGTAGCGGTGAGCACAGGCCCGTCGCTTGTGGCCAGCGGCGTGGCGAACCTGACACCCGAATTCAAGCCCGGGACGAGCAGTCAAATGTTCGTCTTCGCACTGCCCTAGCGGTAGGCAAAACTGTAATGGGGTCGGGAGTCATTTGATCAGGACAGCTGCGGGACGACTAACCGACATGTCCCCTTTAAATGACCCCCGACCCCATGACAGTTGCGGTACACTCACCGCCGCGAGAGGAAACTTCATGAAGCGCTTCTACATCCTGTGTGCATTCGTTCTCATCGCGTCGGCCGGGCTGACCCTCGTCGCCCAGAGCCAGGAAAAGCCGTTCGTCCCCGTTACCGACGAAATGCTGTGGAAGCCGGACCCGGCGAACTGGCTGATGTGGCGGCGCACGCTCGACAGCTGGGGCTACAGCCCGCTCAAGGAAATCGATCGCAACAACGTGTCGAAACTGAAGATGACATGGACGCGCGGCATCGTCTCCGGCCGCACGCAAGAAGCCACCCCGCTCGTCTACAACGGGACGATGTACATCCCCAACCCGGGCGACGTGATCATGGCGATGGACGCCAAGACCGGCGACCTGAAGTGGGAGTACAAGCGCAAGTATCCCGAAGGCGTGAACGGTGGCACCAATCGCAACATGGCGATCTGGGGCACGACCATCATCGACGCCGGTGCGGACAACAGCATCTACGCGGTCGATGCGCGCACGGGCAACCTCGCATGGGAGACGCAGGTGCTCAAAGCCGGCGTTCGCGCGAACGCGAGCTCCGGGCCAATCATCGCGAACGGCAAAGTGATCACCGGCCGCCAGTGTCAGCCCGACGCGACGAGCGATTCGTGCATCATCACGGCGCACGACGCGCAAACCGGCAAAGAGGTCTGGCGAACGCGCACCATCCCGCGACCGGGCGAGCCAGGTTCAGAGACGTGGGGTGACGTGCCGCTCGAACAGCGTTGGCACGTCGGCACATGGATGGTCCCGAGCTACGACCCCGAGACCAACATGATCTACGTCGGCACGTCGGTGACGATCCCGGCGCCGAAGTTCACGCTCGGTGGCAACGACAAGCAGCACCTCTATCACAACTCGACGCTCGCGCTCGATGCCGACACCGGCAAGATCGTCTGGTACTACCAGCACATCGTCGATCACTGGGATCTCGATCATCCCTTCGAGCGCCTGCTCGTCGAGACTGCGATCACGCCGGACGCGAAAGAGGTGGCGTGGATCAACCCGAAGATCAAGCCGGGCGAACGGCGCAAGGTCATCACCGGCATTCCCGGCAAGACGGGCATCGTGTATACGCTCGATCGTCGAACCGGTGAATTCCTCTGGGCGCGGCCGACGGTGCAGCAGAACGTGGTGCAGACGATCGACGGCGCGACCGGCAAGGTCACCGTGAATCCCGAGGTCATCTTCACGGCGAAGGGGCAGACGAAGCTGGTGTGCCCGGGCAGCAACGGCGGAAAGAACTGGCCGGCCGGCGCCTACAATCCGACCACCAACACGATGTATTACCCGCTGCAGAACCTGTGCATGAATGCGACGACGACCGTCGATACGCGCGACCCGTCGAAGGTCTACGGGCTCGAGATGCCGGGCGTGATTGCCCCGGGCGCCACCAACGTCGGGAGCGTGTGGGCGATCTCGGCTGAAACCGGCAAGACCGTCTGGAAGCACGAGCAGCGCGCGGGTGCACTCTCGCTCGTCGCGACCGGCGGCGGACTCGTGTTCGGTGGCGATTCGAACGGACGCTTCCGCGCATTCGACGATCGCAGCGGTAAGGTCCTCTGGGAAGTGAACCTCGGATCGCCGGTCAGCGGCTTCCCGGTGACGTTCGCCGTCGATGGCAAGCAGTATGTCGCGGTGACGACAGGACCGTCGCTCGTCGCGGGATCTGACAACCGCGTCGCATCCGAGTTGAAACCCAGTAACGCGGCGAATGTGTTCGTGTTCGCGCTGCCGTAGGCTCTCTGCTTTGGGCTTCAGGCTTCAGGCTCTGGGCTTCAGGCTCTGGGCTTCAGGCTCTGGGCTTTAGGCTCTGGGCTTTAGGCTCTGGGCTCTGGGGTTCAAGGCGGGCCTGAAGGCCCGCCTCTATCGGTCTTCGTAGCGGCGGGTCTTCAGACCCGCCGTCCATCCTCAGTTCTTCTTCCAGGTATCCCACGTGCGCAGGATCTGTCCGGCGATCCTGTCTGGGTTGGCATTCGCAATCGGCTCGAACTTCTGCAGGCGGCCGTTGAAGCAATCGGCCAGATAAATGTTCCCGAGCTGATCGGTCGTCATGCCATGCGAGCACCCGAGGCGTCCTGCCTGCGGGCCCGGCGCGCCCCAGCTATAGAGGAAGTTGCCCTTCTGATCGAACTTCAGGACCCGCGCCGTCGGCGCATCGCCCACCCAGATGAACCCCTTGTCGTCGATGAAGTGATTCACCATCAGCGTGTTCTGACTCGCCGGCCAGTCGGGTGAGCGCAGCGGCCACATGTCGAGGAACGTGCCGTTCTCGTCGAACACCTGCATGCGCGCGTGTCCGCGATCGACCACAAAGAGCTTGCGGTCGGCGCTGATGGCGATGCTATGGACGGTGTTCCACTCGTTGGGGCCAGGGTTCTTCGGATCCTTCGGCGCCGATCCCCAGTCCATGATGAACTTGTCGTCCGGGCCGAACTTCGCGACGCGCGTGCCGCCGTAGCCGTCGCTGATGAAGTACGTCCCGTCAGGCAGCCACGCGATGTCAGTCGGCCGATCGAACGTGTTCGGACCGCGACCTCTCTTTCCGAGCTCGCCAAGCGTGTGCACCAGCTTCCCGTCATAGGTGAAGCGGTAAATCACATGGAGCTGGTCATCGATGATCCAGATGTGCTTCTCCTTGTCGTAGGGACTGATCTTGATCTGGTGCGGGCCGCGCCCGCATGGCAACTGCGCGAACAGCTTGTCGAGATGCGGCCACTGATCGACGAGGTCGCCAGCTTGATTGAACACGATGATCGAGTGGACGAAGCGACGCTCCCAGCCGCGCTTCGGCTCGGGCTGGCAGGTCGCCGTGATCCCGTCGCCGTTTCCGGTGGAATTGCCGCGCGGTGGTTGCAGCGCGACGTACGGTGTCCACGGTGCCGCCCCTGGAGGCAACGGCAACTCTCCGCGCATCGCGACCCAGATTCGATCGGGGCTCTCGGCGTACACGCCGCCAAACGAGCCCCACGTCCAACCTGCGTGCGAGTGGTCTGTGTCGGGCAACGGCTTGGGCCAGCCTTCGACGACCTTGTAGTCGCCGGTCGGCCAGTCCTGGTGACTGTTGCGGGCAGCCGGCGCAGACTGCGCGGCCGGCGTTGACGCTGGCGCGGGCGCGTTGGACGTGCCACATGCCGCGGTGACGATCGAAACGATGAGCGCGAGAGGTAGGTGTCTCATATGCGGCGTCATTCTACGCGCGTCCGGCTCCCACCTGCGCGCAAATGCGCTACGGCGGGCAACAAAGCCGGACACTAGTTCGTGCTACTTCGTACCGAATTCATCCCACAGCTCATTCAGGCGCTCAGGTGGAAACGGCCAGCCCAAATCGTCCGTCTTCAATTTCGCGCCGAATTCCTCTTTCTTCGCTCCGGACTTCACCACTTCACCGATGCGCTGACGCAGCGTGACCAGGTTCTGCCGGAACGTGCGGACATTGTCTTTGGTCAGGACCGGCCCGTGCCCCGGGATGGCCATGTCGAAGTCGAGCTTCAACACACCGTCGAGCGTGGTGACCCACTCACTGAGACTGCCGCCGCTCGCGCGATCGACGAACGGCGTGAGCGTGGTTCCGTCTGTACGTTTCCCCCACACGACGAGATCGCCGGTGTGCACCGTCCGCAGATCCGGGAAGTAGATCACCGCGTCACCGTTGGTGTGGCCGCGTCCCATATGGATCGCCTGCGCTTCGACACCGCCAAGGAACACCGACGCCTGATCGCTGAAGACGACACGCGGCGGCGCCGCGAGCTTGCTGCGCACCATGTTCGCGCGGTTGTTGCGGTGCGCGATGATCTCGGCCACCTTGATGAACTCGGGATGTCCCCCGGTGTGATCGCCGTGGCCGTGCGTGCTCAGGACGTATTTGATTGGCTGCGGCGTCACCGACTTGACCTTGCTCGCAATCTGCGCTGACGAAGGCGGTAGGCGATCGTCAACGATGATCGTGCCTTCGCTGGTGACGCGAACAGCCACGTTGCCCCCGGTGACGGCGCCGTCGTAGCCGGGAATCACATACAGGCCGTCTTTCACCTTTCTGATCTCTGTCGAGAACGGATCGCCGGTGGGCTGCTGGCTCGCCGCAAACGGAATCGTCGCGAGCCCGGTCACCGTGAGAGCCAGCATCACTATCAGCCGCGCGTGCCGCATGCCTGCCTCCTGTCATATGCTTACCTCCGCCTGGAGGATTGAGAAATGTCACGACGACTCTACGTCAGCCTTGCGATCGCCTTCGCGGCCATCGTCGGCACCGCGCACGCCCAACAGCCACCGGCGCCCGCGCCGCAGGCTGGTCGAGGCGCCGCCGCTCCTCGTGTCACCCGACCAGCGCTGTTCTTCAGCGAGCTATGGAAGCAAACCCCGGCCAACGACGAGCATCCGGTGACGCAGCAATCGATCGGCAACGCCTCGCTCGAGCTCAAACTCTACGGCACCACGTCGAAGGAGATCCAGCTGACAGGTGCCTTGAACAATGAGAACAACCCGATCCACGTGTGGACCGGCATGTGCTCGACGCCATGCGCGCTCGCCTTCCGGCACAAGGACAGTTACGCCGATCTCAGCGGCCTCGCGCGCATCCGTTGGAATACCAAGACGTCCGGCTTCCATCAAATTCGTCCGATCGTGAAGCTGGCGGACGGCACGTGGCTGGTCGGCGATCGTACTGACGGCGCGACAAGAGATTGGCTCGTCACCGAGTTCAACGTTGCCGACGTACGCTGGCTCAAGCTCGATATCGAGCGTGTCGTCACCACCGGCAACATCGTCGAGCGGCCCGACTTGAGCAAGGTTGACGAGATCGGCTTTGTCGATCTCATCCCGGGAAGCGGCCACGGCGCTGGCGGCTGGTCTGACGTCGCGCAGGTCGATGTCTTCGCTGGCACCGTACCAAGGACTGGGTCGTCGACTCACTGACTGTTCACATCGCGTGACTGCCGGCCGCCTCGTGCGGCCGGCGGATCCCACCCGAATCCCGAATCCCGAGTCCCGGGAGTGACCTCCTCTGTCCATCACGACCGGCTATCATTGGACAGTCCACGAAACATGTTCATGAACGAATCGGAGGCTGCTGAAGAACTGCAGCGGCTCACGCGTGAGCTGGAGAATTTTCAGGATATCGCGCAGCAGCTCGTGCCGCTGCCCGGTGAGGTGCCGACGCTCGAGGGCTTCGACATCTGGGGCGGATCGCTCCAGGTGAGCGGATCGGTTGGCGGCGACCACATCACCTACGTCGACTTCAAGAAGCGCTTCGACCTGACGGCGCGTATCGATCGGGCACGGGCCGAAGGCCGGCTCGACGTCGTCAAGAATCTCGAGCACTGCCAGCACAAGGGCGGCGTCGCCCTGATCGACGTCGCCGGTCATCGCATGACCGATGCCCTGCTGGCCGCGATGCTGCACCAGGCGTTTCTGCTCGGCGCGATCTACGAGCTGGATCGCTACGGCCAGATCACCCGGCGCCTCTTCGAAAACCTCAACACCCGGTTCTATCAGTCGTCAGGGACCAACAAGTTCGTGTCACTGATCTACGGCGAGATCTCCGACGATGCGAAGTTCCGCTTTCTGTCAGCGGGACAGCCATATCCCTCGGTGTTCTCGAGTCGGCACGACCGGTTCATGGAGGTCAGCCCGCATCTCTGCCTGTCGTTCCCGCCGCTCGGCATGCTGCCCTCGTTCAACGTGATCGATCGCAGCACGACGCCGAGCCTGCTCGGTTTCAAGGAGCGCTACGAGATGAACGAGTGGACGCTGATGGGGCGCGGCGACAT
>Ga0070674_100000559_pt1 | contig 18707 bp, 16 predicted proteins | sample KBSM33metaG_FD_65344 | JGI IMG/M metagenome (GOLD analysis project Ga0070674, IMG submission 65344) | Miscanthus rhizosphere microbial communities from Kellogg Biological Station, Michigan, USA - KBS M3-3 metaG | ecosystem: Host-associated > Plants > Roots > Rhizosphere > Soil ... | reverse complement strand
GCTTCCTGACTCTTCGCCGCTGGCTGTGGCGCCACCGAGATCGACTTCTTCACGCTCGCCGGCACGGGCATCACGACGTAGACGCTGCCCGTTTCCGTCTCGGTTGTCGTCAGATCGCGAGCGACTGCACCGTTGCGGCGCTCGATCATCTTGCCGGCGTACCACGCCTCGACCTTGTTGAGCGGGTTGTTCCAGTCCGCGTAGTCGCTGTAGATGAACTCAGTGGTCGTCGCGCCGTTCTTGACGACGACCTTTTCGGCCATGTACTTCGCGTCGAGGGTGGCGCTCGCCGTCGCTCCTGGAACACCAGGGATCGGGAACGTCACGACCGGCTTGCCGCCTTCCCACGTCAGCGACGTCTTGCCAACGGTATCGACACCGTCCTTCAGCAGGGTACCCGGGTTGGGAGCCGAATCGGTGCTCACCGCACCAAGCCCCGCGATTGCGGCCTTTGGCGCCCCTTGAGGACTGGCCCAGAGACGAATGAGGCGCTCCTGCACCGCGTTCGGCATCGGGGTGGCTTTACCCTTCCCCGCGATGATCTCCGCGCCCGCGATGTCTTCGTTCCAGGCGTACTGCTCGCTGAGGACCTCGATGTTCGAGTACGCCTGTCCGTTGGCGCGCGTGCACGTGTACTGAATGCGCTGACCCGGGAGCTGGTAGTTCGTGCTCACGCGATACTTCGTGAGCGTGCACGGCTGCCCGTCCACCTGCATCGTGCCCTTGCCCTGATACTCGAGCGAGACGATCAACTCGTGCTCGTCCACGCCGCGCAGCATCCCCAGGTACCACGTCCAGTTGAAGAGCACCGAACGCAGATCCTTCGCATCCTTCGCGGGACGATACGGGGGCGGAGGCTCGCGGAACCCACCTGCCGGTCCCTGAGCACCCGCCGGTGCTTGTGCACTAGCGGGGGACAGGGCGCCGATTACGAGGACGATCGCGACCGCGATCGCCCTAGTCATTTGCGTTGCCGGCGGAGATCACGACCACGCGTCCGTCTGGCATCGTCACCGACTTCAGGAAGCCGAGCGGGCTGCCGTTCCTCGCGGGGATGTACTTCACGCTGATCTCGTCGCCGGCATGAAGTGCGTTCGGTCCGGTCTTACCGACGCCTCTCTGCGCGAGAGCAGTGGCCGAACCGAGCGTGAATACCCAATTGGTCATCGTACCGTCAGGGTTCTTGACCGCGAGCGTCAGCGACCCGTGGGGGTTGACGAACGAAATCTTCTCGACCGACCCGTGGACCTCCGCCTCCTTGTGCATGTCGTAGACGCCCGCGAGGGAGTGATGAGCCTGCAGGGAGCCGGCGGCCAGGAGCCACCCGCACAACACGACACCGCCTAAGATTCGGCCACTCATTGGTGCGCCTCCATGAAATTGAGACCCGCACGAGGTGCGGTCGTATAGCTACCGCAAGAAAACCCGAACGTTAGAGGGTAGCATCGCGGCCGCCCGGGCTCAAATGTGGACTGATTCTCAGTTCCGCGCTGAACTGTGATGTCAGGCCCAGGCAGGAGTCGCGCACATGTCTCGCCGACCTGCACGGGGAGCGCGCGATCGTTCACGCCGGCCGCCGAATATTCCCCGCGCTCGCCTTTCAAGCTGCGGACTTTCAGCCACTCACTGGCGCTCGACCACGGCGGCAACGAGCGAACCGCTCGCGTACGCAAGAGCCGCCACGAGGGCGCCCAACGCCATCATCTCGAGCCCTGCCTTCCACCAGCGGACGTTGGCAATCCACGCACGCGATGCGCCGACGCTGAACATGGCGAGAAACGTCAGCGCGATGGACAGAGAGAAGCGATCGAACGGCAGCCCGGGAAGCATGTATGGCATCAACGGGAGCGAACCCGCCGTCGCGAACGCCGCGAAGGTCGCAACGGCGTGACGGAACGGAAATGCTTCCTCCTCAGGCAGATGCTGTGTCTCGAGCACGCTTTCGTGTGATTGGATCGACAGGTAGTTGCCTACCGCCATCGACAGCCCGTCCGCGAACAGATTGGCAGCGCCGATGATCAGCACGACTTGCACTGAAAGACCGCCACCGGCGACGCCGGCAACGACGGCAAACGTCGTGATGATTCCGTCGTTCGCACCGTAGATCAGCTCGCGAACATAGTGTCGAGCGATCTCGACGGGGCTCCTGGGCTCGACGTGAAGTGAGTGCCTGTGCATGGCGTATCCCGGGTCAGGGGTATTCCGCGCATCAATCGCGTAATTCTTCGCAGCGAATCGTTTCCGACAAGAGAACCTGCAAGTTTCGCGACAACTCCCGCCCGCTCACCCTCGCGCGGATCTTGCACTCACGGTAGGCGAAGGAGCGCAGCGTGATGTTTGCGCGCATTCTCGTCCCGTGGTTCTGGGGAGTGTGGCCGAAGCGGTGATTCGCGGAGCACCATGTCCTGTGCTCACTGTTCACGCGGATGGTTCGGCCGCCGTGATGGCCGTCAGGAAGGCTGAAGCCGCTAGCCGAATGTGAAGGCGAACGTCTCTACGCCCGAATCGAGGAATTCGATCTCGAACGTCCGATCGACGATGGGCCCGGGCTGGCGAATCAGCTGATAGAGCCGCTGTTCGACAACCGTGCCGTTTCCCGCGTCGTCGACGTCGAGACCGTGTGAAGCGGCGGGCGGCTGGCCATCGCGCGAGACACGGAAACGAATCGGGCTTTCACGTCGTGGCGGCCCCATCACGAGATGCAGATCGCGTGCATGAAAGCGATTCACGAGTCGCCCGTCAGCCGTGTTGAGAGTTGCTAGCTGTTTGCCAACCGTCCAGTCGCCGGCGAGCGCCCAGTTGTTGATCGCCAGTCGCGTGGGCGCTCTATAGACCCGACGTCGATCCGGTTCGACACCACCGGGCGACGCGAAGTTCTCGGTGCGCTCGTGCCCGAGGTAGTTCTCGGGTGACTTCAGGTTGGCCCAATCAGCCGCCCATTCCACTCCATTTGCAGCAACGGGTACGACACCGGCGCTGCTGCTGGCAACGCCCGCGTCCATCAGCAGCCGTCGAATCTTGCTCTCCGATTGTTCGTACTCCCCCTCACCGAAGTGACGATCCCGAATGCGTCCACGCGTATCAACGAAGTAGAGGGCGGGCCAGTACTGATTTCTGAACGCGCGCCAGATCGCATAGTCGTTGTCGATCACGATCGGATGGCTGATCTTCATCTGCTGCACGGCGCGACGAACGTTGCCGAGGTCCTTTTCGAATGGGAACTCTGGCGTGTGCACACCGAGCACCACGAGCCCCTGCTTGTACTTGTCCGCCCACGCACGCACATAGGGAAGCGTGCGTAACCAGTTGATGCAGGTATAGGTGCAGAAGTTGACGACGACGACCTTCCCCAGCAGATCTGACGGAGCGAGTCGGGGCGAATTGAGCCACTCGGTCGCACGACCGATGGCCGCGAGCTCGCGTGGCACGTCGTCCTTTGCGTTCGCCATCCCGAGCATGCCCAGCTGCGAGGCTGCAATCGTCATCGCCGCGGAGCCCACGAAACGACGACGATCGCGGTTGATGTGATCCACCTGCTTACTCTACTTGCGGAGCGCTCTGGAGCCGCGTCGTTACTTTCTGGGTCCGGACGCCACGTCCATGTCGTAACGGGGTGCTGGAGAACTGCGCGACAGGTTCGGGACCAGTTTCCGTCGCGCCGCTTCGTAGGCGTCCCAATCGGCGAGGTCCGGCAGCGATGGAATGGTCACGACCTCGCCGGTGTCGAGTCCGACGAGTGCCGCATCCACCATCGCATCGGCGTCCATCAAGATTTCCGGCGGCAGCGTTGCGATGTCTGTGCCGGCTTTCTCCCAGATCGCGGTGCGGACCGCGCCGGGCAGTACGACCTGTATCTGGATCGCCCTGTCAGCGACTTCCTTCCGCAGCCTCAACGTCAGATTCAGCAGATACGCCTTCGTGCCGCTGTAGACGCCGTTGATTCGCTCCGGCATGAGCGCTGTCGCTGAACTGATGTTGATGAGCGTGCCGCTGCCTCGCGCGACGAATTGCGACATCGCTGCGGCGGCCAATCGCGTGGGCGCGAGGACGTTGAGCCGGATCAGCCACTCGAGACGTTCAGGGTCCGCGTCGGCGAGAGTGCCGCCCATTGCGCTGCCAGCGTTGTTGACCAATGCGGTAATGCCCAGGTCGGTACGCAACACCTGTTCGACGCGAGCAAGGTCCGCGGCGTTTGTCAGATCCGCAGCAATGATCTTCACCGAGCGGCCGGTCTCTGAGGAGATGGCGCGGGAGACTTCTTTCAGCTGATCTTCGCGCCGCGCGACAAGGATGAGGTCGTAGCCGCGCTTCGCGAGACGCTCAGCGTAGATGGCTCCAATGCCTGAGGAGGCGCCCGTGATCAGCGCTGTGCCGTGGGAGTTCATGCTGCTTACCCTCCTCGAACGTCTGAAACAAACTCGTGACGTTTGAATCTATCAGACGAATGTATCCTTGGCTTTTCCTCCACCCAGGATCAATCACGGAGATCGTCATGAGCACACAATTGAATGGCCACGTCGATACCAAACTCGAGGTCATCACCATCCCGGTGTCCGACATCGATCGCGCCAAGAAATTTTACGAGGGGCTGGGCTGGCGGCTTGACGCCGATTTCACGGGTGAGGGCTGGCGGGGCGTGCAGCTGACCCCTCCCGGATCGCCATGCTCCATTCACCTTGGCACAACGGGCGTGCCGGGCACGGCGCAAGGCCTGTTTCTGGTTGTTGACGACATCGAGGCGGCACGAGCCGAGCTTGGGAAGCAGGGCGTCGAAGTCAGCGAACCCTTCCACTTCGGTGGCCTCAGTGGACCACGCTTCCTGCCTGGCCTGGATCCCAAACGTGGCTCCTACCAGTCGTACGCCTCTTTCAAAGATCCGGATGGCAACGGCTGGCTGCTGCAGGAGGTCGGAGCGCGGTTTCCCGGACGGGGACTCAGCCTGGACCTCGCGACGCTGACGGACCTTCTGCGTGAGACGGAGAAGCACCACGGTCAGTACGAACCAACTGCTCCGAAGCATCACTGGTCCGGTTGGTACGCCGCCTACATCGTCGCGCGCGAGCGCGGGAGAACCGAGGAAGACGCCGCCAGGGAGGCCGCACTTCATATCGAAGGCTCGGGCACCACAGTGTCGGTGTAGAGGCGGTCGTGCGACACGACATCATCCCGGGTGCCGTTCTGCCCGACTACGAACTGTCCGACCACCGCGGCACGCGCCGCACGATCTCGGAGTTACAGGGAGGCGATCCGTTGGTGTTGGTGCTGTCCCGCGGTGGCTACTGTCCGAAGGACAGGAGGCAGCACGAAGGGCTCGTGCAACTTCACCGCGAGATGCAGGTGGGTTACTGCCGTCTGGTCACGATCTCGACGGACAATCTGCTCGCGACGAACGAGTTCCGTACCGGAGTTGGCGCCAACTGGACGTTTCTCTCAGACCCCGGGCGCACGATTCAGAAAGATCTCGACATTGCTGAGTACACCGACACACACAACAATCCGATGATTCCTCACACGCTCGTGCTCGAGCCCGGCTTGCGCGTCCACAAGATCTACAACGGCTACTGGTTCTTCGGCCGGCCAACGGTCGAAGAACTGCGCCTCGACCTGCGCGCGGTGCTCCAGCGCTGCCGCCCTGACTGGGACATCACCAGCGCGGAGCATCGAGCGGCCTGGGAGAATGGCGACAAAGCAAAGTTCTTTCCGTACGGAAAGACGCAGGCGCAGGTTCTGGCGGAACGGGACTGATTCGGTGGGGATTGATGCACCAGGACGGCACGACCGAGGACGAGAGCCCTCGTCGTGCCATCCTCGTGAGTACTAAGCGCGGCGCACTGCCGACTATTCGTCGGGCGACCGGAAACGAAGCGTGTGCCCGTCTGGATACGTGATCGCTGACAGAAGCCCGATCGGACTCTTGCCATCGGCCGCCGGCACGCAGGTCACAGTGATTTCATCACCCGCCTTGAGCGCATTCGGTCCGGTCTTGCCAATCCCAAGCCTTGCAAGCTGCTGGACGCTACCGCCCACGAACGACCACTCGATGACGTCGCCCTTCGGCCCCTTGACCTCGAGCTTCAACGACGAGTGGGGATTGACCAGCCTGAACGCCACGAACGCTCCAGTGACCTTCGCTTCTTTTCCCAACGCGTACATGCCCGCGAGGGAATGGTGCGCTTGCAATGAGGCACTGGCCATCAGCAAGCCGCACAAGACGACGCATCGTAAAGTCCACTTAGTCATGAGTGCATTTCCTCCTGGTGCCAATCTGATCAGTGCCGAATTTGCGTGGCGGCGGCATCCGTCTCGAAGCTGGTCTCGCAGTTGCCTCGCTCGCGCAGAAGTCCTGCGTTGGGATTCGTGTTGCGACGAACCACTCGTGTCGGCAACACCCACGGTTCCACCAGCACTTCAGGATCTTCGACCGTAACATCGTACAGCAAGGCATCACCCTGACGGGTGAATCGTTCGACGACGTGCATCTGATCGGAGTGGAAGAAACCGCCGCGTCCCAGCCAGGTCGTGTCGATGAACGAAATGGAGTCGATCACGAGCGCGTCGCCTTCCCAGCGTGCCACAGAATTTCCCATGTAGGTGATATCGAACTCCGCGTTCGCATCGCGCTTGCGGTTGTCGGTCGGGATGATGCGATATTCGCCGTATCCGCCGCCGGCATCACCACCAAGATAGATGAACGTGATGTCGTTCTCCGATTGGTAGATGCGTCGCGGTGGCCCCTGCCGCGGGACGCCCAGAGGCTGGCACGTCATGACCGGGTCGTACTTGTTCGTCCACATGTCGAGCTGCTGCACTTTGTCCCAGTGCTCCGGCTTGTAGAGTGGACGGTTCAACTGGCCGAAGCGCGAGGGTGAGTAGAGCTCGAAGTCCTCGGTCTGATTGACACTTCGGTTGCAGCCCTTCTCCTGAGTCGGACCGCAGCGGCGTCCGCCGCCAGTCATGTAGTTGCCGATCCAATCGGTGTGGGCCCAGTTGCCCGTCAGGTCGGGTTTACCAGCGAGTCGTGGCGTGGGTGCCGATGTGTTCACGGCAACTTCCGGCTTCGCCCAGACTCCACGGGGGATTTGCGCCGTGCCCGCCATCGCCTTCTGCACGCTGGGCGGTACGGGCGCCACGACATAGACGTTACCCGTCTCCGTTTCCTTCGTCGTCAGGTCGCGCACGACTGCGCCGTTCTTACGCTCGATCATCTTGCCGGCGTAAAACACTTCGATCTTGTTCAGCGGGTTGTTCCAGTCCTGATAGTTGCTGTAGGTGAACTCCGTGGTCGTCGTCCCCTGCGTGACCACCACTTTCTCGACCATGTACTTCGCGTCGAGCGTGGCTGTCCCGGTCGCTCCGGCGACGCCAGGAATCGGAAACGTCACAACCGGCTTCCCCGCCTGCCATACCACGGAGGTCTGACCCACTTTGTCGAGACCGTTATCGAAGAGCGTACCTGGGTTGGCTCCCCACAAGAGTTTCTCGCTGGTCCCTGCCACTGCGGCCTTCGGCGCACCCTGAGGACTCGCCCACATGCGGATCAGCCGCTCCTGGACGGTGTTCGCCATCGGGGTCACTTTGCCTTTCATCGGACCGATCTCGGCGCCGACGGCGTCTTCGTTCCAGGCGTAAAGCCCGCTCACGACCTCGATGTTCGAGTACTTCTGTCCGTTCGCCCGCGCGCAGGCGTACTGAATCCGCTGGCTGAAGGTCTGGTAATTGGTGCTCGCTCGAAAATTCGTGAGCGTGCACGGTTGCCCTTCAACCTGGATCGTGCCGGAGCCCTGGTATTCGAGTGAGGCGACCATGTCGCGCTCGTCATGCCCCTTGAGCATGCCCTGGCCCCACATCCAGTTGAAGAGCACGGCCTTCAGGTCTTTGGCGTCCTTCGTCGGGGTATACGGTTCAGTTGTGCCCGCGCCGGGCGGCGACTGGGCGCCGACCGTCAGCGGCGCCCCGATCACAAAAACGAGTGCGAGCGCGACGCCTATCCAATTAAGCCTTCGATGAAAATCCATCGCGGTTCTCCCTTTTGGCAGTAATCCGCGTGGAGTCTGCCCCTCCGGAGGGCCGAGGTCAAGGCCTATGTTGAGGACTCTGCTGAGGACCCGCGTAAACCCACATACGATGGGGAGCGCTGTGGTTGGCGAATCGTTTCCTGGCCCGGTGCCGTTTCAGGCACATCTCGAACTTCTGCAATTCTTCCTGGCCCATCGCGATGACATCGTCGAGCGAATCCAAGGGTTGTTGAACGCCCAACGAAAGCCGATTGAATACCTGCAAGACGGCTCACTTCTGTCTCGTCACTTTGAGGATTGCTTCTTCACGCTTCCTGGCGTGACTCACAGCCCGTCGCGCCTGAGGGGGCAATTGGAGGACGCCCATTGGGCAAGTGGATTCAAGCCTCGTGAGCTTCCGGGACTGCACAACGGCCTGGTTGATCCCGCAGAGATGATGGTCCGCGGCTTTCATCTGTGGCGGCAGACGCGTTGGCCGGGTCGTAATGGTCGAGTCCGTTTCGCGCACACGCTGTTTAGTTTGTATGTGATTCGCTGCCTCGAGCTGTTGAGCATGCGCGTGTGGGATGCCGGGTCGAGCAGCGCCGGCGATCGGCTCTCGTACATTCAAGGCGTGCTCGATCAGCTCTGGAAAACCACACCGGCCGATCAGCCCGTGTTTGTGCGAGATGCGCGATGGCTGATTCAGATGGCGCAGAGTCCCGCGACCGATGACCTGGGCGCCTATTTCGAAGTCGCCGAAAAGATCGCAGGGACACTTTCGGAAGAGGACCGGACTGAGATCCACAAAGCCGGCGTTCGACTGGTTGCCGGGCACTTACGTTCGCAGATCCGCTACCACTCCGTGAAGAAAGCTGTCTCTCTCGATGAGAGCAGCCTGGTTCTGAGTACTCGCAACTCCAATGCGCTCGATTTCGCCCTGCTGATTCAAGAGCTCGTGCCGCTGCTCGAGGCGTATGAACACGCCTGTCACAGAGAGGATCGTCAGAGGAGGCTCGAACTGGCGGACGCCATCTGCCAGGGCATCTCTCCGGATCCAGAGTTGTTTCTGAATCGCCCCGCGTTGTTAGGTGCGTACAGCATGATCGAGCATCTCTTCATCACGACCGATGGCGATGGGCACGCTGTGTATACACCCATGGGACGGCGACACGTTCTGCTGCTCCAGGAGTACGCAGCACGGATCGGTCGCGTGTCCAGGCCGTTGCGTGACGATTGTCCACACTTCCGGCCAGTTGCCGGCGCGTACTCTCCCTATGGGGTCCTCTATGGGTTTTCGACGGATCTCGTGGAACACATGGCGCTCAAGACATCACAGCCCGATCCCGTCGCACGCTTTGGTGTGGAAGATGTCTTTGTCGGTGAGGAAGCCAACACCGGCAAGCTTGCCTGGGTAAGCGGCTGGCGGAAGCTACCGCACCTCACGCCGGAAGTGCAAAAGCTGTTCGACTACCCCCAACAGTTCGCCGAAGAGATTTTCGATCGGATCAAGGGTGCGCTGGCTAGACGCGCCTCCGATGATGAGGCGGACGCTCCTGCTCAGACCGGGCGTCTGTTCATCGTGCCCGAGAACCATCTACAGACTGATTCGGAGGCGGCGCTGATTCCGGATCTTCCGGTCCGGTACATCGGATCGTCGGACACGCAGCTTGTGGCTGCGCGCAAGGCTGAAGCGTATGACGAGCCGCGTCTCTTGAGCGATCGGCGAGAGGGGAAGTGCGTTGTCAGTTACAAGACGCCAGGCGGATGGGTGGCCATTACAAAAAGCATCCTCACTGAACTCCTGGAGGCCGGGCGCGATGTGAAGATCGTTGGTCTGCCACCCGCGGCTGCTGGCGTGTTGACGTTGATGTGTCCGAAGCTGGTAGTTTTTCGGGAGAACGTGTCTCCCCGCTCTTCTGGCGGCTCGCAAGAACCGGCCTGAGCGGCGCGGTAAGCTGCGAATTGAATCGATCTGTGAGGGACGCCCCGACATCGGGGTCCTACAACGTGTCGAGAAATTCGAGGAGTGCGGCTCGCGCCTTCCGCGGCAAGTGTCGGAACCACTCGCGCGCCCGTTCCGCTTCGCCCCCGTGCCAGAGAATGGCTTCTTCCGGCGACCGCGCCCGTCCGTCGTGCAACAGTCCACTCTGGCCGCTGACGGTCGAGAGCAGTCCCAGACCCCACAGAGGCGGCGTGCGCCACTCGTGTCCCGACGCCAGTCCCTCGCTCACCGCGTCGGCCAACTGCGGACCCAAATCGTGGAGCAGGAGATCGGTATAGGGCTGAATCGCCTGGCGTTCGAGCTCGGGCCAATCTGGCAACTCGCCCGTGATCATCTGACGTCGATGGCAGGCGGCGCATCCGATGCTTTCGAAGAGCGCTTCGCCCTCGCGCACGGCCGGCTCCGCCCATCGTCTGCGCGCCGGCACTGCGAGCGCTCGCAGGTAGCGGACCAACGCTGTGACCTCGCCTTGGTCGATCTCTGGTTCGCGCTCCTGAATCTTCGTGCGAACGCGATCGGTCGCGCTCGACGTACCCGGGGGTATGACACCCAAGTCCGCCATGAGTGCCGCGGCGGACTGCGCGGCGAGCGAGGGCTGCGATGCTTTCCAGCCGAAGCGACCCAACACGCTGCGTCCCGTCGCAGCGTCGCGGATCTCCTGCACCGCTCCGGACACACCGTCGCCGTCCGCATCGTCGGGATCGGCAAACCTGCGGATCTCCTGCTCCGATACGGCTTCGAGCAACCCGAGACCGAAGACCGCGGGCGGCACCCGAAGCGACTGTCGCGTGTGGGGATCAAGCGGCCCGTACGCAAGCTCGCTCACGTGAATCGTCGGCTGCCGCAGTTTGTAGTTGTCCCCGTCAGGATAGCGGTCGCGAACCTCTTCCCATTCCACACGGATGTGCGCGGGAGCGAGCACGCCGTACCCGGTGCGTCTGAGTTGGTTTCCGTATACGGGATCACCGCCGGGCGACGGTCCGCCGAGGCGCACGAGATTGACGGGGCCGCCCACCTGATCGGCGCGCGGCCCTCGGCCATCGTGATAGTGGCACTCGGCGCAGGAGACCGCGTCCGCCCACGGTCCGCGTTCCGGCCACTGACGAAGGAAGCGCTCCTTGTCGGCACGGAACTCGTTCCAGCGAAGCGGATCGAGATTGGCCAGCGCCCGGCCGAAGGCGGTTGGTCCCTCGTCGAAGACCGTGGTGTCGCCACCCAGATATTCGTCTCGGGACTGAGTCGAGGGAACCGCGGAGAAGACCGCCGCGGCCCCGAGCACGACAACAGCCGCGGCGGCCCGGCGGAAGGGCCGCGAGAGCCGCCGGCGGTTCATCGCAGGCTCTCCGCCACGATCGCGAACGACGGCGCGTCGCTGCGCGTCACCATCGTGTCGAAGCCCAGATACGGATAGTGGCCGGCGGGGCGCACTTCCTCCACCAGACGCACCTCGTTGCCCGTGACGATGGTCCCGTTCGGAAGGCGGATCGGGACGGCGCCGGACCCGACGATCTTGACCATGCACGCGCCGTCGTCGAGCGTATGGAACTCGGCGGCGATCCGGCACTGCTCCGGAACCCAGGTGCATATGGTGATCGGAAAGAAGACCCGCGCGGTCGGAGGCTGACTTCCGACTGCACCCACCAGTCGCCCGTTGTTGTAGACCTGGGCCGAGAAGGTGGGTGTGGTCGTCGCACCCGTGAAAACGCCGCTCATTTCGAGTGTGTCGCCGTTCTGTCGAAGCAGACCGCTGCCGATCCGCCGGCCATCGGCGAGCGCGCTCCATGACAGGTTCAGCAACTGCGTGGCCGCGACGGGCACCTCGACGCGCGCGGTCCAGCTCGTCGACCCATCCTTCCTCACCGCGACTCCGTCCTTGCCCGTGGAGCCCAGACCCACGACGTCGAGCGCCCCGCGCGCAGGGTCGAGTTGCAATGCGGCATAGCCGACAGGTGTATGCGGGAGGCCTTGAAAGACGACCGGCGGCGACTGCGCGTGGGCGAGAGCCGCACCGGCCATCAGGACGGCGACGACCCGGGACGACGCAGCGAGAACTTGAAACGATTTCGACATGGCAATCACTCCTTCTCAGGCCGCTGAGCGGGCGTTCCTTCCATCCGCAAAGCGGCCTGGCGAGCCCACGTCCGTGGCGATGCTGTGAGAACGAGCGGGCGAGGCGTTTTCCCTCATCTCGTTCAGTCGCGATGCGCACCATGTCTGAACAACGCGAACTGTGCCTTCCCCTCGATGGGTCGGTTGCTGCCGCTGACGAGACCGTCGCGTCACCGCCAGCCGAGTCGCGGTGGACCGCACTTGCCGCGATGATGGCGCGGGCGGTCCGCAGGCAGTGTCCGGCCTGGCTCAGGGATTACGCGGACGACATTGCTCAGGCTGCGTTGATCAAAGTCATGGCAGTTGAGCGACGAACTGAGGGAGAACGCCCACTCTCGTCGTTCTATCTCCACAGAGCAGCGCACAGCGCGCTGGTGGACGAGATCCGCCGGCGCCAGCGGCGACAGGAGATCTCGTTGGAAGGGAACGGTGAGCCCGCAGATCAAGAGCCCCGTTTCGAGCCGAGCGCTCAGGGTGATCCGGAGAGCGGCGCGTCGTTTCGCGAACTGGGCGCCGCTGTACGGGATTGCCTCCTGTGCGCGAAGCGCGATCGTCGGCTGGCCGTCGCGCTGTACCTGAAAGGCCACTCCGTACCGGAGACCGCCCGCCTCCTCGGGTGGGAAACGAAGCGTACAGACAACCTGATCTACCGCGGTCTCGCCGACCTGCGGCAGTGTCTGTTAAGGAAAGGGCACAAGCCGTGAGCGCAGAGGAGCCGAAAGACGTCGCGCGGCTGCGCGAGGCGTTCGCCTCGATCGAAGACGATGGCGCCAGCGATCCCGTCGACGCGGAACGCATCTTCGATGCGCTCCATGGCGATGTGAGTCCAGAGGAGCGGCACGCCGTCATCGAGCAGCTCGTGACCAATCCGGCAGCTGCGGCCGCGTGGCGGTTGGCGCGCGAGCTGGGGCCGGACGCTGCACAGACGGCCGCGCTCAACTCTGTCTCAAGAGAACCTGGGCAGTTCGTTCGGTGGACATGGTTGTCCGTCGCCGCGGCAGCGGTGCTGACGATCGGCCTCGGATGGCAGTTGATGCCGTCGCGCGGTGCCGGTGCGCCGACCTATCGGAGTGTGGAGTCGAGATCGATCGCATCGGCACTAGCGCCCGGCGCTGACCTCTCGCGCGGGCAACCAACACTGCGCTGGACGGCCATCGATGGTGCGCGGTATCGCGTACGCGTGCTCACCACCGATCTGCAGATGCTCGAAGAATCGCCGGAGACATCCGCACCGGAATACACGCTCAATTCGGAGACGCTTGCGCGCATCCCGCAGGGTGGCCAGATCCTGTGGCAGGTCGACGCGCACATTTCCGGTGAGGTGGTAATCACGTCGCCGACGTTTATCAATCGTGTGCCATGACGGCACGGGGCGGGCGGTGCCCGGCAATCCATTGGCGCAATCGACAACCCGCGCCACGAGGTGATGAGTCATGTGGAACGATCACAAGTCCAGCCAGGGTCAAACGCGATTGGATCGCGCTCGTCGGTGGTTCGCCGTGTGTGTGCTCGTCGGCGCCTTGCTTCCTGCGCTCGGCACCGCGCAGACGTCGGGTGGTCCAACCACAGTCCTGAAATCAGGCCTGCACTCCATCTTCGAAGGGCATACCCTTCTGCTCACGGTCACCGAAGTCGGATCGACGGCCTCGACGTCCACGGTGACCATCGAGTTCCTCGATGCGTTGGATCAACGCCGCGGGTTCGCGACGGGCACGATGAAGCGTGGTCGCCAACCGGTGGAGCTGGCCGTCGCTATTCCTGCCGGAGCTGGTTATCAGCGGCTGCGCGCCATCGTGAAGATCACACCGCTCACGAATGGCGAAGGGAGCGAGCCGATCGTGGGACTCGAAGATCTCGACGCCGACTCCTTGAGGGTCGTACCGAAGGTGTTCTGCTCGCTTCAGCCGATAGACCCGGACGTTGAACCGAACTGCGACGGCGGCTGGCAAATTAACCGCCTGGCGGCCAACCCATAGAACGAGAGGCCGACGCTTGTTTCCTGGCACAGGTTCCTCGCACGCGCGGCGCGCACTATGCGCGTCGCTCGTGTGTCTGGCCTGGGCGGTGACAAGTCGTGAGCCCACGCTCGTCGCCGCCGCGCCGGTGCCGCCGTTCGCGGCCTGCGAACCTCCGGCCGGCCAACGGTGGTCGTACGACAACCTGATGTGCCTGCGCCAGGTGGGTACGACTTCCGGCATCCGCGATGAGGCCGTTCGCCGGCTTCGAGCGATGGGCGCCGGCGACGCAGGGCATCCGTGGGAAACGCTCGTGCTCGCCCACGTCACGATCGACCTGCGGCAACGCGCTTCCGGCATCGCGCTCTATGAAACGGCGGCGGCGGGGTTCACCCGGGCGGGTGACACTGAGGGCGAGGTCATAGCGCGGCAGAACCTCGCCAACCAATTCAGGCTCCGGGGCGAGGTAGCCGTCGCCGCCAGTCACGTCGCGCGGGCGGTTGCCGCCGCGGAGGCGTCGAAACAGCCGCTGACGATCGCGCGCGCGAGTGTCGTCGAGGCAGCACATTCGATGGCAACGGGTGGCGACATCGGCCGCGCGCATCGCGTACTGGTGCGGGCGGATCGTCTGGTACCGAACACGGCGCCGATTGGCCTGCGCCGCACCATCCTCCTCAACCTCGCCAACGCAAGCTTGTATCTGGGTTATGCCGATAATGCGATTGCCGCGCTCGAGCGCCATCGCGCCCTGCTCGCGGAGGATGGATCAACGCAGAACGCGGCCACCGTGGAGTTCAACCTGCTTGCCGCGCGCCTCATGTTGGCGGAACGGCGCCCGCAGCCAGATTCGCGCCGTCGATTGATCGCCAACGCCGAAGCCGTGCTTGCCGAGGCGACATCCTCGATGGAGCCGCGGATCGAAGCCTACACACATCAGTTCCTCGGCGAACTGATGGCGGCAACCGAGCCGGAGGCCGCGGCGTTCCACGTCCAGCGGTGCCTCGACATCGAGGCCGCGCTCGGGTTTCCACGCCTGCGCGCTGTCTGCCTGTGGTCGCTCTCGCGACTCCAGTCCGCGCGGGATCCGAGCCTGGCCGAGCAATCGAGCGAGAAGGCGCTGTCGCTGCTCGGTGCAGAACATGACCGCACATCGCTGGCCTATGCATGGCAAGCGAGACTGAGGCTGGCGTGGCGCACCCTGCCCGAGGATCGGGCCATCGCACAATCGCGGGAAGCGCTCGACGCCATCGAACGCTTGCGCTCCAGCCAGGCGGGTGAGAGCAGCCGCGCCGGGCTGTTTGGCAACTGGACCCGCGACTACCAGTGGCTCACGGGTCAGCTGCTCCAGGCACGACAACCGCGACTGGCAGAGGCCTTCGAGGTTGGCGAACGTTTGCGGGCGCGCGTGCTGCTCGAACGGCTGGCCCGGGCGGGCGCGCCGAGTGCCGGCGCCGACGGACCCGGATCGATCGGCCAACTGCAGCCGCGCATCGCCGAAACACAACGACTGCTGATCTCGACGCTCGCCGAATCCGATCGCCGTGTCTTGCTCGACCAGTTGCGGCTGCTGGAGCTCGAACAGGAGGAACTGACCGAGGGCCGTTTCCCCCCCCTTCCGGAGAGCGCCGTTTCATTTGCCTCCCTCGACACGGTTCAGCGGACGCTCGACGAGGACGAGGTCATGGTCTGGTTTTCCATGGCCCCATTGAAAGATGTGTACGAGGAGTTCGGCGGCGGCTCCTGGAGCGTGACGATTACACGCCGGACGGCGTCGGTCCATCGGCTGACGCCCGGCGACGACCTGGATGCCCAGGTGGCAGGTCTGCTCGGCTTGTTGCGCGAGCGCGGTACTGCGCCGAATGCATGGGCGCCCGCCGCCCGCCGGCTCGGTGAGGCGCTGTTCGGTGGCGCGCTCGCTCAACTGCCGCCGACAGCGACGCGGCTCGTCATCGTGACCGACGGAGCGCTGCACCGGATGCCGTTCGAGGCACTCTCACTCGGGTCCGGCCCGATGCTCGGTGAGCGATTCGACATCAGCGTCACGCCATCCGCCACGCTGTGGGCGCGCACGCGAGCGAGCCGCACGTCGTCTGGCGTCCGCGTGCTCGTGCTCGCCGATCCCGACGTGCCTCGCGGCAGTCCTGACGGACCCGTGGATCTTGCCGCGCTCCCCGGTGCACGACGCGAAGCGCACGCGATCGCCCGCATCCTGAATCTGCCGTCGAACGACGTGCTGCAAGGGTCCGCGGCATCCGAACTTTTTCTGAAGCGCGCGGCGCTCGACGCCTTCGCCGTCGTGCACGTCGCAGCGCACGCGCGGGCCGACTCGATATTTCCCGAACGCTCCGCCGTGTTTCTGGCTCCCGGAGACACGGCTGAAGACGGATGGCTGCAGCCGGTGGAGATCGCCGCGCTCGATTTACGGGGCCGGCTGATCGTCCTGTCCGCATGCGATTCGGCGGAGGGATCACTGCTGGCCGGCGAAGGCCCCTTGAGTCTGGCGCGCGCCTTCTTCGCCGCTGGCGCGCGCGCCGTCGTGGCCGCGCGCTGGCCGTTGCGCGACGACGATGCCGCGTTCATGATGGAACGTTTTTACGAGGCGCTCAGTGAAGGCGCGAGTACGTCCGCGGCGCTTCGCCGCGCGCGCCGCGATGCGATCGAGGCTGGCCTGCCCGCGGCGGCATGGGCTGGTGTGGCCGCGCTCGGCGACGGCCTGCTGCACCCCGTTGCACCGCCGGCCTCGAGTCTTGCCTCCCCGCTGCGTATGGGAGTTCCGCTCGTCCCGTTCGTCGCGGCTGCCCTGTGGCTCAGGCACCGGCGCCGGTGTCACGAGCGTGAGGGGAACCCGTCCTCCGGATCGTTCTAGACACCAGCCCGAGGAGGTGTCTCATGGAACGTCGGTGGAATGTCTCGACGATTGCAGCGATAGTCTCGACGATCGTGATCGGCGCGTGGATCGCGCCTGCATCGGCTGCGGCGCAACGCACGCCATCGCGTTGCTTGCCTGCCGATGCGAAGTTGATCGGCGCTCCGTACGCGCTCGAGTATGGCCTGACTGCGAGCGAACTGCAGTTGAGGTACTTCGGCAGCAGCAGCAATCCCGATGATGGCAGCTTCAACGACAAGAACTATCGGCCCGTCCGCCTGACCGGCTACGTGGACGACGGTGAGGTTCGCTTCGCGACGAAATGGGTGCGTGATAGTGGCCCGGCATGGAGTTCCCGCTTCGGGCTGACCGGCGCCCAGTTCGCGGCGCGTTACGCAACGATGTCCGCTGACGGCTATTTCCTGCTCGACGCGAGCGGCTACAACACCCCGTCGGGCCTTCGCTACAACGACATCTGGCTGAAGAACACCAACAAGGTCGGATGGGCGGTCTCGCGCGATGTCCCCGCCGATCAGATGGACGCGCTCAAGCTGGCCAAGCGCCTCGAAGGACTGGCCCCGACACACATCGAGGGTTACGTCGGCCCCGATCTGCTGCCGCGTTTCATCGTCACGTGGATCGAGTCTTCGTGCGAGTGGGAGATGGAAGAGCAGTTGACCGGCGACGAGTACCAGACTTTTTTCGATGCGCAGACGTTGACCAAGCGCCCCGTGCACGTCGACTCGTACGTGTACGACACGTCGGTCGTGCGCTTCGCGGGCATCTTCTGGCGGCAACCCGGTCCGGCGTTCCGGGCGACCCACGGCCAGCATTGGTATGGCTTCCAGGCGACGGTGAACCACAATGTCTGCGACGGCTTCGAGCCCGACAGCCTCTACGGCGTGGAACTGCCGGACCAGTGGAACGCATTCGGCTCGGTCTGGAGCTACGCGGGGAAACCGTCGGTCAACGCCGCGTCCTCGTTGAACACGCGCGTGAACTACCGCGTGAACTGCGCGCCGGGTCGTGCGGGGGCCGCGCTCATCAACCTGACGAGGGGCGAAGCCGTGCTCTCGCATGCCGATCAATGGTTCGGCACGGCGAGCGCGTGCAAGGTATGGGTGCTGTACGCCCTGCTGCGCAAGGCGGACGCCGAGGGCATCGATCTCGACACGACCGTCGTGGCCAGCAAGACGCTGACGACGCTTGCCACCGAGATGATCGTCAACAGCAACAACACGTCAACGAACACGCTCATCGACTACGTCGGGATGACTGGCATCAACGACGAGCTTGCGGCACTCGGGCTCGAGGTGAGCGGGATCCAACGGCACCTGACCGGCGGCGCGAGCGTCTACGGACTCGGCAACTGGTTCGACGATTTCATGGCCGGCTACGACAACTTCACGACACCGCGGGAGCTCGCGACGTTCTGGCAGATCGTGTATCAGAACGACGGGCTCCTCAGTGCCGATTCATACAGTCGTTTCCTGTCCATTACGGGAGCGGCGTTCACCGTGGCGGCCGGCGCGTTGAATGCCGGCTACGATCCGGCCTTCGTCGACTTCTTCAACAAGGCCGGCGCCAAGACGTACACCGGCAGCGTCGGCGATTTTGCCCACCGGCCGCAGCTCGGGACTCATCGCGTGCGCTCAGAGGGAGGCGTCATGCAATTCGCGGGCGGTGACCTCGTGTTCTATACCGTCATCAGCGACGAGGCCGATCCCGTGTTGAGCGACAACACCATCGCCTGCGTGAGCTGGGAAGCGGTGAAACAA
>Ga0070674_100000557_pt1 | contig 18723 bp, 15 predicted proteins | sample KBSM33metaG_FD_65344 | JGI IMG/M metagenome (GOLD analysis project Ga0070674, IMG submission 65344) | Miscanthus rhizosphere microbial communities from Kellogg Biological Station, Michigan, USA - KBS M3-3 metaG | ecosystem: Host-associated > Plants > Roots > Rhizosphere > Soil ... | reverse complement strand
TCGACCTGGTCGCGCTCGCGTATCAGGCGGACCTGACGCGGGTGGCTTCCTACATCATGGCCGCGGAAGGCACGAACCGGACGTACAACCACATCGGCATTCCGGATTCCTTCCATCCCGTCTCACACCACGCCAACGATCTGACGCGGATCGAAAAGCTGGCCAAGATCCAGACCTGGCACCTCGAGCAGTTTGCGGGCTTCGTCAAGAAGATGGCGGAGACGCCAGACGGCGAAGGATCGCTGCTCGATCACTCGATGTTCATGTACGGATCGAACATGAGCAACAGCGACAGGCACGACAATTACCCGGAGCCGAATATCGTAGTCGGCGGCGGCAACGGCAAGATAAGGCTCGGCGGCCGGCATATCGTGCTGCCGGAGCGCACGCCGATCGCGAATCTTCATCTGACGCTGCTTCAAAAGGTGGGCGTGGAACGCGACACGTTCGGCGACAGCACTGGCACCATCGCGGACGTCTGAGGGTCATGGCGGTGTCGCTCAATCGCCGGGACGTGTTGAAGGGCGCTCTTGGCGTGTTTGCCACGTGGACGTCCTCTGGTGTTCTCTGCGCTCAACAGCCATCCGGCGGTGTTCGTCGCCTGACGGACCAGATGACGGTGGTGGATGGAGGCGGAAGCAACGTCCTTGCTTTCTTCACCGGTGAAGGCTTCGTGCTGGTGGACGGGGGCGCTCCGAAGTCGTTCGACAGGGTCATGGCGTCGCTTGGCGCGAACGCCAAGGTCAACACGCTCTTCAATACTCACCATCACGTCGATCAGACCGGCAACAACGAGCAGTTCTCGACGGGGACCCAAGGAACGCCGCTAAGGCGTTCCGGTAGAACGGCGATCATTGCGCACAAGCGCACTCTGGAGTGGATGTCGGCCGACCACTGGATTCAGTCTGACGATCGCTACGAAACGGCCCGCCCGAAAGCGGCCCGTCCCACGGAGACGTTTCTCACCAGCGGTTCGCTGAAAACGGGAGACGAGCAGATCGACTATGGGTACCTGCCCATGGCCCACACGAACGGCGACATCTACGTCCACTTCAGGAACGCGAACGTTCTTGCGGTGGGCGACGTGGCGTCGCCGCTGCGCGATCCCGCGCTCGACTACTTGACGGGAGCGTGGATTGGCGGCCGCGTGGATGCGATGGATGTCCTCCTTGCGCTCGCGAATGAGCGAACCAGGATCGTGCCGGCATACGGGCCCATTCTGTCGAAAGCGGAATTCACGGCGGAGCGGGACGTGATGGAGGAGGTTCGGAAGCGCCTGTTCGATCAGGTCCGGGAAGGCGACGGCCCCAAGGACATGCTGGAGCGTGGCGCGCTGAAAGGCCTCGCGCGCACCTGGAACGATCCCTACAAATTCCTGTATGACGCGGCCAAGGGTTTGTGGGCGCACCACGACAAGCTGGGCCCCAATGTTGTGTAGGAGAGACAGCGTGAAGCGTTTCGCTCTCGCGTGTGTCTGCATGCTTGCGGCCGTTGCGCCGGCTCTTGGTCAGTCCAGTAGTTCCCTTGCCGATCTCATTCAAGCCGGAAACCGGAAGGCGGCGCTCGACAGGGTTCGCGCTGGAGCGGCTGTGAATGAGGCGCAGCCAGACGGCACCCGCCCAATCCACTGGGCGGTCTACAAGGTGGACTACGAGCTGATCGACGCGTTGATCGCGAAGAAGGCAACGGTGGACGTCGTCAACGAGTTCGGTTCCACTCCGCTCGCCGAAGCGGTCAAGCTGGCCGACGGCCGGATGGTGAAGATGCTGCTTGATGCCGGCGCCGGAGTCGAGCGTGCCGATGAGAGCGGCCAGACCGCTTTGATGCTGGCGATCAAAACGGGGGAGTTGCCCATCGTCGAGATGCTCGTCAAAGCCGGCGCCAACGTCAATGCGGTCGAGGAGTTTCAACGCCAAACTCCTTTGATGTGGGCAGTGACCGCGTCGAAACACGCGGCCGAGATGACAAAGCTGCTGCTCGCCAAGGGCGCCAACGTGAAGGCTCGCGCTCTGTATACGGACTGGCCGAACCAGCTGTCCTCCGAGCCTCGCGGTCAGTACCGTCCTGTCGGGGGATTGACTGCCCTGCTGTATGCCTCTCGCAACGGCTGCTCCGACTGCGTGGCGGCGCTGATCGGTGCGGGCGCTGATGTGAATGTGCCGACGCCGGAAGGCGTCACTCCGCTGATGATCAGCCTCGACAACGATCACAACGACGTGGCCACGCTGCTGTTGGATCGCGGCGCCAATCCGCATGTCGCCGATTGGTGGGGACGCACGGCGCTCTGGATCGTCATCGATCGAAAGGGAGCCCTGGCTGGTGCGCGAGGTGGACGCGGCGCTGCCCCGCCGGCCCAGGGCTCAGGCTCGACGGGTTCTCACATGAACATCATCAACCGGTTGCTTGCCGCAGATGTCGATGTGAATGCCGAATTGAACATGCATCGCCCCAGCCGCGGCGGCAACAGCGGACGCTTCGCCGACCGACAATTGGGCACAGGATGCACGGCGTTGTATCGCGCCACAGAGGCCGGCGACGTGGAAGTCATTCGATCTCTTCTGGCCAAGGGCGCCAACCCGAACATCAACGACATGGGTTTCACGCCATTCCTGGTTGCGGCAGGCGTTGCGCCGGGTGCTGGTGGAGGAGGCGGTGCTCCCAACACCACGGTTCTGGATTTGATGCTCCAGCACGGCGCCGATGTGAATACTCAGGTCACCGGCACGAGGTCCTACTCCATGCGGATCTCCTACAACCCGCCCCCGAACAAAGAAGGGACCTCGGCTCTCCACGGAGCGGTGCAGGCGGGCCGGACGGACCTGGTCCGGTACCTTCTGGAGAAAGGCGCCACGCCCGACCTCGTCGATGCCAACGGCAAGAAGCCGATCGATCTGCTCGATATCGGGGCAGCCGCGGACCGAGCCGCCGGGCCTGGTACTTCAGGGCGCGGTGCCGCAGGTCGCGGCGGCGCTGGCGGACCCGTCGACCCCATGACTGCAGCTGAGATTCGCGCGTTGCTGCGGGACGCCGCGTCAAAGAACTAGGTCCGCCCCCTTTCGTTGGCGCGTGCAGTCGGGTCTCAGAGTCTGATTCCGCTTCCCAGGCGCCAGCGGCGCTGACGGTTCGGAACGATGAAAGTCCGCGGAACAACAGCCCGAACCCCGTTGTTCCGCGAAACGACGATTACCGCTTCGCTGGCTTGAGCGACTGACGGAGCACGAAGCGTCCAATCTGTGTGCCTTGCCGCACGCCGGCCTCGCAGCCTTCACGGAAATGAATCCCCGCATACACGCGCGCGTTGATTGCGTCGGCAGCGGCAGCCGAGAGCGAGGCGAAGCTGCGCGCGATCAGTTTCGCCGGCAGCGGCGCCATCGGCGGTGGAAGCGGCACGGCTGGCGCCATGAAGGTGCGAGTGAAAGGGACCCGGTCCGTTCCAAAGAACTCTCGCAGAACTTCGGTGGCCGCGCCAGCAGCCGAAGGCAGCGCGCAGGGGAAGTCCGGATACGGCGGCGTCACGAGAAACGGACGCCAGACAGGATCGGTCTTGGTATCCGGATTCCCATCGTCCGTCCAGCGGATGGCCGTCACGGGCCGCCAGAAGTGATACGTGTACTTCCAGGTCTGATTCGCGATCAGCGCGTCGGCCAGCGCAATGTTCAGGAGCGCAAACAGGCGCGCGTGCTGCCATCGATCGAGACCGAGACCGGCGACGATTTCCCGCGTGGTGAGATTCCAGTTTGAACCACCGCCGGGCCAGAAGCGGGCGATATCGCTTTCTTCGGAGTCAGGCAGTGCGCCGCGGATGCGCGCATCGCCGACCTGTTTAACCTCGTTGTACGCCTGGGAATACGCCGTGCCACTCAGTTCGAAGATCGCCCCTGGTTCGACTTCGAATTGTGCGCTGTGGCGAAGCACGAACGGCGTGACGTGAGCCCATCCGGCAAAGGATGGGGTGATGACCGCAGGAAACTCGGGATTCGGCGTCGCCTGATAGACGCCCGGCCCTGGGAGCAACACATAGGGCAGGTTTGGCGTGTCAGAGCCGTCGGCTACCCGCAGCGTCAGAATCGCCGTGGCCGCGGCATTGCCGACGTCTATGCCAGCCTGCGTCGCGACGTCATACGGCCCTGGACCGACGCTCGTCGCATAAGCGTTCTCGATGGCGGCAATGGCGGCGGATTTCGCCGGCGAGTCCGGCACTGTCGTCAGTAGCCCCGATAACGCCTGCCTCGCGGCCGCGGCTATGGCAGCGTCGGGTGATGCACCGGCACTGGCTAAGCCGATGTTCGTATAGCGGGCATAACGTGAGTCGATCGCATTGAGCGCATCGTGAACCGCGAGTTGAACGATGGCTTGAACGCGTGATTGTTGCTGCGGCCCGCCGAAGCGCGGGGCAACGAGTTCGGCGATCTGGTTCCAGTCCGTTACCGCGTCGGCGGCCGCCAATGTTGGCAGCAGCAAGAGTGACACGAATACGAACCAGGCAGACCACCTGGTGGTAACACCGCGGCCCGCGGCGACAGCGATCTCCACGGCATTGCACGACATCCCCTTGGAGGGGCGTTCATTCATGCTGGTCCACATCTGCTCTCCTTTTTCAGCGGCACACGCCGCCACCAGGTGAGGCACCAGGCCCATCGGCATCGCGCGGTCGCGTGCCGTGTTCACCTTGGCAGGATCAGACGGAACCGATCAGAAAGGTTACGCGTGCAGCGCCCGGATCAGACTGCGGATCTCATCGTCGGCGTCGTCGGGCTCTGAAAGCGTTTCTGCGACCCTGTGCTGGAGCTCCGTCTGGAAGCGACGTCGAAGCCGGTGAACCGCGGTCTTCACAGCCCCCTCCGACATCGCCAGGCGCGCCGCCGTTTCGGCGTAGCCACCGCGAGGCCGTGTACCGAGGAGACAGTCGCGGAGCTCGTCGAACACCTGCTCACGGCCTTGGTGGCGCCACTCGCTGCGAATGGTGATGAGGACCTGATCGATCACGGTCAGGGCCCAGCGCCGCTCGTACAGCATCTCGGGCGTCATCGAATCGGCGGGCTCGCGCGCGTAGCGAGCCTCGGCACCGTCCAGGGATAGCGCGCACGGGTTCGCGCCCCCGCCTCGTTTCAAAGCCTGCCGGCGCGCGAAATCATTTGCCAGAAAGTGCTTCAGCGACGCGAGGAGAAATGCCCGAAAGCGGCCCTGCTCACGGGCCAGTCGGCCGAAGTCACGGCGCTCGAGCAGGGACAGGAAGAATGCCTGCACCACATCCCGGGCATCCTCGGCAGGGCGTCCGCGTCGGCGAACGTAGGCATACAACGGATACCAATAGGTCGCATAGAGGGTCGCAAGCGCGTCCTGCGCGACCGACGTGTTTTCGTTGCCGGCCGCAACCACGAGACTCCACTGCGTTGTCACGAAACCAGCCACGTTTTCCTATCGGGGGACGACCCACACGTTGACGAGCGCGTCGTGCAGTCCACGTGACGGACGGCTGACGGTGATAATGGCGCCGACGAAAAGGACAGCGTGGGCTAACGCCATCGCCAGGATCGGGAAGCGAGCCAGCGGAAAGCCCTCCGTCGTCCTTGGCGATGCGGCGAGGTAGAGACACCAGAGGAGTGCCGGCGACCAGGCGATCGCCGCGCGGGCGAACGAGCGCAGTCGGCTTATCTCGCGGCCCTCCGATGTCACGACCGCCAATCCAGCAGCACGCGACACGACGCCGCCCCGTATGACGCCGGACGACAACAGATGCGCGCTCATCACGAGCACAAGCACGATGGCCGACAGCGTGGAGATGATCAGAGCCACAAACGGACCAGTGCGGTCGGCGATGATGCGGCTCTCGGCCTCGGCTCGTGCGATCTGAGGACCGAGTTGCGCCGCGAGCGATTCGAGACTGCCTGGATCAGGCGGGTACTGCTCGAGAAGTCGTTGCGCCAAGCGATGGCGAACGCGCTGAAGTTCTGGTTGCGGTCTCACACCGGTCCAGACCGTCTCGTCGCTCAGGCTGGCGCGGAAGCGCTCCGCGACGTACCGTTCGGCCGCCTGGCGACTGTCCGGATCGAGCGGGCCGCGGCCTGGTCCCCCTGCGCCGAGAGCGTCGAGCCACCAGAGCATGTTGGCGTGTTCGAACGTTCTCATCGTCCGCATCGCGGGTATCCCGGCAAGCGCCGCCACCAGTATCGCCACAATCGGTACGAGTGATAGCGCGATCGGAAGTCCACGTCGCGCGCTCGTCACACGATCGGTCGTGCTCGTCAACGCAATTGTCGCGGCACACAGCGCCTGCATGTCGTCGGGGGGTGTGCGTGCCCATCCCTCGATGCGGTCCAATAGAGACAGCGGATACCCATTCGCGCGCGACGCGCGTGCACGGGCGTACGTGACGACCGCGGGAATCAGATCGATCGGTCTCCCGCTGGATGTGGTGGGCCGTTCGTCTCCGATCGTCGACGGATAGGCGAAGTCGAGCAGTGTGACGTGGCCATCCGCGCGGACCCACACGTTGGCGAGTGTCAGCACCGGCAGCGTTCTGTCCTGTGCCGTACGTGCGAGCTCCTCTGACAGATCTCTGAGCCACTCCCTGAGCGTCGGCCAATCGATCGACTCGTTCACAGTCAGCAGGGGCCGACCGCGCGGGACCTCGAACGCGTCCCATCCGGCGTCGCCGCGCTGTCCCATCAGCCAGCGCAGGCGGGTGATACGCGAGACATCACGTCGTGCCGTTGTCACCTCGGGTGCGCCGAGTGGAAGGCGATGGATCCACACGTCGCGCCGCAGGATGGGATCGAACGCCTGGAGCAACGTCCCGCGATCGGTGGCACCGAGGTCTTTGACAAGGTCGAATGGTCCAAGCCGTTGGCCGCTGCGCGCCGCCGTTGCTGATGCCGGCAGACGAACCGGCACGAGACGTCGGCGAGCCGGTGTCGAAGTCGAGACGACTCTCGTCGTGCTCATCAGATCGTGGAGTCCGCTCCATCCATTCCGGGGCCGAGCCGTGACGAAGAGCACCACCATGAAGACGAGTGCGAGGAGCGGCCGATTGAACGCGACAGAAACAGTCCTGGACGAGAAGATGCTAAGAGGGCCGTGCCACAGACGCACCGCCGTCACGATCAAGCCAGGCGCGATGAATATCGACGTGCGCAGCAGCGCGAGGTGAAACGACATCGGCCCGGTGGCCGAGACCACTCGAATCCCGAACACCCGCTTGCCGACCGAGGCTCCCGTGGCGCCCTCGAGGATGACGTAGTAGATGCCGAGCGCTGCCCAGGCCCATCTGATCGCGGTGTCGTCCAGCGATGCATCAGCAGCACTCGCGAACGTCCGAAGGATGTCGGACAGCCCAAGTGGAAAACTGATCAGCAGATGGTCCACGAGCCCGGCCAACACTCGAGGACCGGGACGCGAGGCGGCGTAATCACCGCCGACGAACGGCCGCAGCGCGTCGGCGATCTCGGCGTACGACTGCGGACGTGCCGAGGACGTTTTGCTCAAACACCGAACCGTCAGGCTCGCCAGGCCGGGCGGAATCTCCGGTCGCAACGAGCGCGGCGATATCACCGGGTCATGCGAGACACGTTCGATCAGCTCGTGCAGGTGGAGCGCCTCGAACGGGGGACGGCCGGTCAGCAGGTAGTACAGCGTCGCTCCGACGGCGTAGATGTCCGAGCGGACATCGAGTGGTTCGCCACGGAGTTGCTCCGGCGCGGCAAACACGGGCGTGCCCTGGAATCCGGTGCCCGCCAGCTCTGACCATAGATCGCGACTCAGCGTCGAAATGGAAATGCCGAAGTCGCCGATCTTGACTGATCCTTCGTGATCCAGGAAGCAGTTGGACGGTTTGACGTCACGATGGAGGATTCCCGCCACCTGCGCCGCTTCTAACCCGCTGATGATGTCGAGCACCGCGGCGGCTGCGGCAGCAGGCGTCAGCGGGCCTGATGCGCTCACCCGTTCTTTGAGCGTTCCGCCCGGTACCAGTTCCATCGCGATGACCGGCGCGCCGCCGATTTCTTCCGCCCCGAACACGAACACGGTTCGCGGATGGCTGATGGACGCGGCCAGCTGTCCCTCGCGCAGGAAGCGGGCGCGTTCCTCTGGTGTGAAGACCGCCCGCCGCAACACCTTGAGGGCCAGCCGCCGACTTGTCGCGACGTGACTCGCTTCGTAGACATCACCCATGCCGCCGCGGCCGAGGAGCCGCCCGACATGGTAATCGCCCCATCGCATGCCCTCGCGAAGCATCGGCGCATCGCCGGCGCCCTCACGAAATGTGACGGATTCTTCGGTCTGCTGATCGTCGTCACTGATAGTCCGGAACCCTGCCTGCAGCAGACAGATCGGACACAGGGCTTCAGCGGCATCCGGCGGCAGGGGTCGGCCGCATGACGGGCACCGAACGGGTGGGCGGGCCGCCTCGTCGTCCATGAATGGATCAGAACGAAACCGGCTCAAAGGTTACTTGATCGTTGTCTAAGCCCCCTCGGCGGTCTTGTAGATCGGCGTCATCTGAATGCCCCTTTGAAATCGGGCACACCTCCGGCGTATGCCCTGCGGGCGAGATATTTCGTCCGCGTTGTCAGTTGAACGTCAGGCGAGCTGACGTCCCCACATGGGGGCAGTCAGCCCGCTGGATCGTGATCCGCGAAGGCCAGCCGGATGGCGTAGTCGCGAATGTCTTCCGGCCACCTGGAAATGAGATCGCCGAAGCGCCTGCGGTCGTAGGCGAAGAGCGCGCGCGTCGCCTCCTCAAATCCGGGAAGGTTGCCGGCGATGGCGGAGATGAACCAGTACGTCGACTCCTGGGCGGCGCGGACGCGATCACGGTCGCCGCTGGTACGACGGGCGGCATCGACCAGCTTCCGCAGTGCCACAGAGGCTCCCCCGGGCTGGCCGTTCAACCAATCCCAGTGGCTGGGCAGTAGGGTCACCTCGCGGGCGATGACGCCGAGGCGTGGCCGTCCACGACCGCGAGGCTCGCTTTGACCGTCCGGCGATGGCAGGGACTTCACCGCACGGAGGTCGATATCCAGTTGTCGGCCGGTTTCGTCGTCGAAGGCTAGATAGTCGCCGCCTTGAGGCTTATCTCTCAAAAAAAGAGCGATTTCGTCGTTCGCGCCCGAGGCGACCTTCCGGAATTGATGGAAGACGGTGCAGCTCACTCCAGCAATATACCCGGGTAAAATTAGTGTGTCAATATTGTCCGGGTAAATATATTCTGGGTGGGTGGTTGGAGAGGGTGGCGCAACGACTTGCACGAACAATAGAGGAACGACGGGCAACCTTCGCCTGCATTCATGAGCGAAGGTTGGTGCGGAAGGGGGGACTCGAACCCCCACGGTATTGCTACCGCCAGCCCCTCAAGCTGGTGCGTCTGCCAATTCCGCCACTTCCGCGAGGAGGGATGACGTTACTTCGCCGGTGGCGCTGCCGGGGCTGGTGCCGCCGGTGCCGGAGCAGCGGGCGCTGATGCGGGCACCGGCTGCGACCGGCCACCGATTACTGAGCCCGGTCCGCGCTGTCCGAGAATGCCGAGCACGATCGCGCCGATGACGAACAGCAGAGCGCACACAGTCGTCGCCCGCGACAACACAGTGGCGCCGCTGCGCGCGCCGAACGCCGCCTGACTCGATCCGCCGCCGAACGCGCTGGCAATGTCGCCGCCCTTGCCCTGCTGGAGCAGGATGACGAACATCAGCACGAAACAGTTGATGACGAAGAGCGCCGCGACCACGTAGTACATCGAAATCCTTAGAAAAGCCGAACCCTGATTATACAGCGGTGGGCCTGCTGCGCGACACGATCTCGAAAAACCCGCGGACGTCCAGGCTGGCGCCGCCTACGAGCGCCCCGTCGACATCGGGCTGCGTGATGAGATCGCGAATGTTGTCCGGCTTGACGCTCCCGCCGTAGAGGACATGGCACTGGTCCGCCGCCTCGCCGCCGAACCACTGGCGCAAGCGTTGCCGGATATGCCCATGCGCCTCGGCCGCCTGCGCGGGCGTGGCGTTTCGTCCCGTCCCGATCGCCCAGACCGGCTCGTAGGCGAGAACGAGCAGCCCCATCTGCTCCGTGGTCAGGCCATCGAGCCCGAGCTTGATCTGGCGATCGAGCACGTCGAATGTCTCATTGCGCTCGCGCTGGTCGAGCGTCTCGCCGATGCAGACGATTGGCGTGAGCCCGGCGGCGAATGCGGCGCCGGCCTTGCGGTTGACGGTCGTGTCCGTTTCACCGAACAGCGTCCGCCGCTCGGAGTGACCGACGATGACGTATTCGGCGCCGGCCTCGCGGATCATCGGCGCGCTGATCTCGCCGGTGAACGCACCCTCGCGTTCCCAGTAGAGATCCTGTGCCGCGACGACGACGTTGCTGTTGCGCGCGGCTTCGGCTGCGGCATGCAGCGCGGTGAAGGTGGGTGCCACCACGATCTCGACGTCGGTGATGTCCTTCACCAGGCCGCGAAACTCTTTGACGTATTTCACGGCGTCCGCCACCGTCTTGTACATCTTCCAGTTCCCGCAGATGAAGGGAAGTTTCATGATGTCTGGTGCTTGTAATTCAAGATGCAAAAGTCAAAATGCAAAAGCAACATGCCAATGTCGAAATGCATGGGTCATTTTGCATTCCATTTTGCATCTTGCATTTTGCATTTTGAATTACTGAGCCTCTGGTAACACAGCAACCCCCGGCAGCGTCTGCCCGCCGAGGAACTCGAGCGACGCACCGCCGCCAGTCGAGATGTGCGTGATGCGATCGCTGACGCCGGATTTTTTGATCGCGGCGATCGAGTCGCCGCCGCCGACGATCGTCGTGCCCTTCACGTTCGCGACCGCCTGCGCGACACCCAGCGTGCCCTTTGCGAACGCGTCGATCTCGAACACGCCCATCGGTCCATTCCAGACGACGGTCTTCGCATCCGCGAGCGCACTTGTGTAGGCCGCGACAGTCTTCGGGCCGATATCCAGTCCCATCCGCTCGCCGATCGCCGCGTCGTCCACGTTCAGCGTTTCGGACGGAGAGCCGGCCTCGAGCTTCGGTGCGACCACGTGATCGAGGGGAAGCAGCAGCTGAAGACCACGCTCTTTCGCACGCGCCATGACGTCGCGCGCCGAATCGAGCTTGTCATCTTCGACGAGCGACTTGCCGACCGGTTTGCCCATCGCCTTGAAGAAGGTGTACGCCATCGCGCCGCCGATCAGCAGACGATCGACACGCGGAATCAGATTCTCGATGACCTCGATCTTGTCCGAGACCTTCGCGCCACCGATGATCGCGACGAACGGGCGCTCTGGATTGCCGATTGCCGCGCCAAGGTAGCGCACCTCTTTCTCCATCAGCAGGCCCGCGGCGGCGTCCGGAACCAGGCGGACCATCGCTTCGACCGATGCATGGGCGCGATGCGCGGCACCGAACGCGTCGTTCACGTAGACGTCGCACAGCGCGGCGAGCCCCTTCGCGAAGCCGGGATCGTTCTTCTCTTCCTCAGCGTGGAAGCGCAGGTTCTCGAGCAGCACGACCCCGCCAGGCGGGGCGCTTTTCACCGCGGACTCGGCGGCCGGACCGACGCAGTCTTCCGCGAAGCCAACCGCGCGGCCGAGCAGGTCACCGACACGCGCCGCAACCGGACGGAGGCTCATGTCGGGATTGGGTTTCCCCTTGGGCCGGCCGAGATGCGAGGCGAGCATCACACACGCGGCGCCCGCATCGAGCGCGTACTTGATCGTCGGCAGCGACTCGCGGATGCGCGTGTCGTCGCCGATGACGCCGCCCTTGAGCGGCACGTTGAAGTCGACGCGGATGAACACGCGCCGGCCCTTCAGGTTGAGGTCGCGAATCGTTCGTTTGGCCATCGAAAGCCCAGAGTCCAGAGCCTACAGACCCTTCGCGACGAGCTGACGGAGCAGATCGACGCAGCGGCTCGAGTAACCCCACTCGTTGTCGTACCAGGACAGGACCTTGATGAAGTCGCCGTCCATTACCTTCGTGTAGGCGGCGTCCACGATCGACGAATTCGGATTGCCGCGGAAGTCGATCGATACGAGCTCTTCTTCGGACACCTCGAGGATTCCCTTGAGAGCGCCGTTCGCCGCCGCTCGCAGCGCGTTGTTCACCTCTTCGCCCGTCGTCTTCTTGTCGACGATGACGTTGAGATCGACGACCGAGACGTTGGGCGTCGGCACGCGCATCGCGAACCCGTCCATCTTGCCCTTGAGATCAGGCAGCACTTCGCCCACCGCCGATGCCGCGCCCGTCGTCGTCGGGATCATGGAGAGCGCAGCCGCGCGTGCTCGCCGCAAATCCTTGTGTGGCAGATCGAGCAATTGCTGGTCGTTCGTGTACGAGTGGATGGTCGTCATCCACCCCTTCTTGATGCCGAAGCTCTGGTGGATCACCTTGGCCATCGGTGCCAGGCAGTTGGTCGTGCACGACGCGTTCGAGATGATCTGATGTTTGCCGGGGTCGTACTTGTCGTCGTTCACGCCCAGGACGAGAGTAATGTCCGGTCCCTTGGCAGGCGCCGTGATGATCACCTTCTTGGCGCCGGCGGCGAGGTGCTTGGCGGCGCCGTCGCGACTGGTGAAGATGCCGGTCGACTCGAACACGACATCGACACCGAGATCCTTCCACGGGAGCTGCGCAGGATCCTTGATCGAGAGCACCTTGAACGCGTCTCCATCGACGGAGATGCCGTCGCCAGTCGCCTTCACGTCTGCGTGAAGGTTGCCGAGCACCGAGTCGTACTTCAACAGGTGCGCAAGCGTGGCGGGAGTGGTCAGATCGTTGACCGCGACAAAGTCGATGTCCTTCGATCCCATGGCCGCGCGCATGATGTTGCGCCCGATACGCCCGAACCCATTGATGCCGACCTTGACGGCCATTGCGACTCCTTCGCTGATGTCTTCGTGAGCTTCGTGTTCTTCGTGAACTTGGTGATTGATCCGAATTGTAGTGACCAGCCTTGAACAGGGTCAATCGCGCGGCTATACTTTCAGGATTGTAAGGCCCACATTTCCTACAATTTAGCGTGTACCTCCTTTACAGCGTCGCGACGTTGCTCGCGCTCGTCGTGCTCTCACCCTACTTGCTGTACCAGGCTCTCCGCTACAACAAGTACGTGGGAAGCCTCGGTCAGCGTCTCGGCTACCTGCCGGTGTCGTTCAACCTCGACGCCGAGGAATCGATCTGGGTTCATGCCGTGTCCGTCGGCGAGGTGCTCGCCGCGCGCCCGATCGTGTCCGGCCTGCGTGCACGCTATCCCGAACTGCGGGTGTTCCTCTCCACGACGACCCTGTCGGGGCAGGGTGTCGCGCGTCGCAGCGTACCTGACGCGGATGCGGTGTTCTATCTGCCGCTCGACTGGACGTTCACAATCCGACGCACGCTCGACGTCGTGAAGCCAAAGCTCTTCGTGATGGTTGAGACGGAGATCTGGCCCAACCTTCTGCGCGAATGCCGTCGTCGTGGAATCAGGACGGCCCTCATCAACGGGCGCGTCTCGCATCGCTCGTTTCCCCGCTATCGACTCGTGCGTCCGTTCATCCGTCGTGTGCTCGGCGACATCGACCGCCTGTGCGTGCAGGGCGAGGAGACCGCTCGTCGGCTTCGGCAGCTGGGTGCAGACCCGGCTCGCATCACCGTGACCGGAAGCTTGAAGTTCGACTCACTCGATCCCTCGACGGCGCCTGGGCGCGGGCGCGAGCGTGTGCTGCGCTTCTTCCGCATTTCGCCAGGCCGCCTCGTGCTCGTGGCCGGTAGCACGTCGAAAGGGGAAGAGGAAGCCGTGATTCGCGCGTTCAATCGCGTGCGAACGACGGCCGTTGGAGGGAATGCGCTCTTGATTCTCGCGGCGCGACATCCGGAGCGGTTCGACGATGTCGAGCGCCTGTGCCAGCGCGAGGGCCTGTCGACGATTCGCCGCAGCGACCTCCCGATCGACTCCGAGCCGCGCGCGGATGCGGTGATCGTGAACACGATCGGCGAGCTCGCGCAGCTGTATCAAATCGCGACCGCGGTGTTCGTCGGTGGGAGTCTCGTGCCAATGGGCGGGCACAACATCCTCGAGCCGGCCGTTCATGGCAAGCCGATCGTGTTCGGTCCGCACATGGAGAACTTCGCCGAGATCGCAGGCGCCTTCCTCTCCAACGGCGCGGCTGTGCAGGTGCGTACTGCCCGCGAGCTCGAAGATGTGGTCGTCGGCCTGATGGCGGATCCAGTGCGACGTGCCCGTCTCGGAGCCGCGGCGCGTGCGCTCGTAGATGCCAATCGCGGTGCCAAGGACACCACATTGAAGGTGCTGACCGATCTGCTTCCCCCGCGTCAGCCACCAGCGGTTGTCCGCCCCTTCCGTGTGATCAATTGAGTGTTCTGAGCGCCTCCTACGGACATGTCGCTCGGATGCGGCGCTCGTGGTACGAACGGCATCCGCAGTCGAGACGAAGTCTCGAGCGTCCTGTCATCAGTGTCGGAAACCTGTCCGTCGGTGGCAGCGGAAAGACCCCTGTCGTTGCCGCGCTGGCGCGCCTGCTCATCGAGATGGGGCAGCGGCCGGCGATCCTGAGCCGGGGATACGCGCGACGCCGTACGCACGACGGCGTCGTGGTCGTCAGCGATGGGACGCGTGTGCTCGAGCCGGTCGAGCACTCCGGCGACGAACCGCAGATGCTGGCCCGTGCGCTGCCACGCGTGCCGGTGCTCGTGTGTGCCGATCGCTACCTCGCCGGACGACTGGCCGAGAAGCAGTTCGACTGCACGGTCATGCTGCTCGACGATGGGTTTCAGCATCTCGTGTTGGGCAGGAATATCGATGTGCTGGTGATGCCGGCATCCGATCTCGATGAAGCGGTGTTGCCCAGTGGCCGGCTGCGTGAGCCGCTCGATGCCGCATCGTCGGCGGATTGTGTCCTCGTGCCGGGGTCGGATGACGACGTGACCCGTGTGGCGGCGACGTTCGATCGCATGCCGGTGTTCCGCGTGACGAATCACTACGGACCGTTGCAGGGTCACGATACATCTGCGCAATCGGGCACGCGAGTCGTTGCCGTGGCAGGCATCGCCCGGCCGGAGCGCTTCTTCTCGGCGCTCCGCGGACAGGGCTATGACCTGGTGCGCGAGGTGCGCTTTCCGGATCACCATTGGTACTCGGCAGGCGATCTCGATCGCATTCGAGCCATCGCGAAAGAGACCGGCGCCGATCGTGTCGTCACGACCGAGAAGGATGCGGTGCGCGTCGGGGCAGGCTGGGCGGTACTGCCAATGACGGCGGTCATCGAGCCGACAGCGCGCTTTTCGTCATGGCTGCGGGAGCGGCTGTGAGGCATCGCCTCGAGTTTGCCTTCGCCCGCAGCGTGCAGGCGTGCCTGCGTCTCCTGCCGATGACGGCCGTGCGTGCCTGCGGTGGCGCGCTGGGCGGGATGGTATCGATCGTCGATCGCTTTCATCGCCGCATCGCGCTGGAAAACCTCGCGCGCGCGTTCCCATCGCGCTCGGAGGGCGAGAACGCCGAGGTCTGTCGCGGCATGTTCAAGCATTTCGGCAGCCTGCTGCTCGAGCTGATCCGGTTCAGCGCTCTCTCGCGTGAGGAGATGCTCGCGCTCGTCGATGTCGAAGGGCAGGACTATGTCGACCAGGCATATCGCCAGGGCAAGGGCGTGCTGTACTTCACCGGCCACTTCGGGTACTGGGAAATTCAGGCCGTCGCTTTTGCCCTCCATGCCGAACCGATCTCGGTCGTGGCGCGGCCGCTCGACAATCCCCGCCTGCACGCCATGCTCGAACGGATCCGCACGTGCACGGGCAACACCGTGATCTATCGGCAAGGGGGCCTGCGGCGGGTGCTGCGCGATCTGCAAAGCAACCGCGGTGTGGCGATGCTGATCGATCAGCATCTTCATTCGGACGCGGTGTCGGTCGAGTTCTTCAACCGCCCGGCAGCAACGACGTCTGCGCTCGCGGCGCTGGCGTTGCGCACCGGAGCGCCGGTGATTCCGGTGTTTGCGTTCCCTCTTCCCGGTGGCCGCTATCGCCTGATCTACGACCGCCCCGTGCCCGCCCCCGACGCGAGCGGGCCGGACGCCGTCCGGCAGTTCACGCAGCGCTGCACCGACGTGCTCGAGATGTACGTTCGTCGCGATCCTCAGCTCTGGCTCTGGATGCATCGTCGATGGCGCAACCAGGAACCCGCTCCTGCTGAACAGGCGTCATGACGATGAATGTGGAGCGTCTCCTGGTGGTGTCGCCGAACTGGCTGGGCGATGCTGTCATGGCGCTGCCGGCCATCGGTGATCTCAGGAGGCACTTTCCACACTCGCGTCTGCTCGTTGCCGCGCGGAAGTCGGTCGCTGGCTTGTTTTCGATGACGCCGCTCGCAGACGAGGTCGTGGTGCTCGAGTGGCCCGGCCGATTGTGGGCTCGCGCGCAGCGGCACGCTGATATTACGAAGTTGCGCTCCCTGCGCGCGGACGTCAGCGTCGTGCTCCCGAACTCGTTCGCATCGGCGTGGATGGTCAAGCGCGCCGGCATTCGAGAGCGATGGGGTTACGCAGCCGATCTGCGTGATCGCTTGCTGTCTCGCGCGGTACCGCGTCCGGCGATACGTGTCCATCAGTCGGAGTACTACCGTCGTCTGATGAAGGGCCTGAACATCGAGAACGGCTCTGTCTCTCCTGAACTCGTCGTCTCAACGCACAGCCTGAGCGAGGCCCGCACGCTGCTCGCCTCGAACGGGTGGGATGGAAGCCGGTCGTTGGTCGTGATGGCGCCTGGTGCGGCATACGGCGGAGCCAAGCGCTGGCCGTCGGATCATTTCGCGGACGTTGCTCTGCAGATGATTCGTCATCAGCAGGTCAGTTGCGTGTTGATCGGCTCGTCGGCGGATGCGGCAACGACGAGTCAGGTGCGTGCGCTGGTGCCCGACGACGCGCGTGCGCAGGTCATCGATCTAGCCGGTTCGACGTCTCTCGATACATTGGCCGGCGTGCTGCGCCTCGCGTCCGCCTGCGTGTCGAACGACTCGGGAGCGATGCATCTGGCGGGCGCAGTGGGTGTTCCCCTGGCCGCACTGTTCGGCCCGACACGCGAGCGGGAGACGGCGCCTCTTTCCGGAGTTGGTGGCCGTACCGACGTGCTGATCAACCACGTGTGGTGCCGTCCATGTATGCTGCGTGAGTGCCCGCTCGATCATCGCTGCATGACCGGGCTCTCGCCCGATCGAGTGATACGCGCGGTAACTAACCTGATGACGAACCCCGAACCCCGAATTCCGAACTCCGGGCCCCGGGCCCCGGATCCCGGATCCCGAGCCCCGGATCCCGAATCCCGAATCCCGAGTCATGAGTAGACCAGCGGTTTTTCTCGATCGCGACGGCACCATCGTCGAGGAGTGCGGCTACCTCGCTCACCTGGAGTCACTGACGCTGTTTCCGTGGACCATCGATGCACTGCGGTTGATCAAGCGGGCTGGATTCGCGACGGTCGTCATCACGAACCAGGCCGCCGTCGGGCGCGGCATCATCGAGGAGGATTTCGTCCACAAAGTCCACCGCGAGATCGATCGCCGGCTCGAGGGCGCCGGGGCCCGCATCGATCGCTATTACTACTGTCCGCACTTTGCTGAATCGAAGATCGAGCGCTACCGGCAGGAGTGCCTCTGTCGCAAGCCTGCGCCCGGGATGATCCAGCAGGCTTGTCGGGATATGGACCTCGATCCAGCGAGGTCGATCATGGTGGGTGATCGCTGGCTCGACGTCGCGTGCGGGAGGGCAGCGGGCACACGCGCCGTGCTCGTGCGCTCCGGCCCGCACCAGGCGGAGGCTCCAGGCGATATTCGCGCCGATGCTATCCTCAACAATTTGATGGAGGCCGTTGGGTGGATCCTGCGCAGCTCATCGCGGTCGTAGACGTCCTGAAGGATCGCACGGTGGCGGTGGTCGGTGACATCGTGGCCGATGAATTCGTCTACGGCCGTGTCGCGCGCGTCTCGCGTGAGGCACCGGTGCTCATCCTCGAGTACGACTCCACGGACGTCGTCCCAGGGGCGGGTGGCAATGCGGCGAACAATGTCGCAGCCCTCGGTGGACGCGCGATCCTGGCTGGCGTCGTCGGTCGCGATGAGCCCGCGCGCCGCCTGACGGAAGCTCTGAGCAGGCGGGTCGACCACCGCAGTGTCGTGCGCGTGGCTCGTCACCGCACACCTGTCAAAACGCGCATTCTGGCTGGCGGTATTCACTCGGCCAAGCAGCAGGTCGTGCGCATCGATCGCGCCGTCAACGGCGCCGTGCCTAAAGGCACGCGCGCACTCTTCGAGCGAAGAACGCTCGCCGCGGCGATGAAAGCGGACGCCGTGCTCATCTCCGACTACGGCTCAGGGCTCGTGACGCCGGCCTTCGTGTCGAAGTTGCGTGGTGCGCTGAAGCGCGAAGGGCATCCCATTCCTGTTCTTGTCGACAGCCGCTATCGCGTGCTCGACTATCGTGGCCTGACTGCGTGCACGCCGAACGAGTCGGAGGTGGAGCAGGCGCTCGGCGTGCGCATCAACGACGATCGCGGCGTGCTCGAGCGGGCCGGCCGTGACGTGCTCCAGCGCACCGGCATGCAGGCGGTGCTCATCACGCGCGGCAGCCGAGGCATGGCGCTGTTCGTGCCAGGCACGCCAACCGTACACATTCCCATCTTCGGCTCCGACGAGATCGCCGACGTGACCGGTGCCGGGGACACCGTCATGGCGACGATGGCGCT
>Ga0070674_100000554_pt1 | contig 18759 bp, 14 predicted proteins | sample KBSM33metaG_FD_65344 | JGI IMG/M metagenome (GOLD analysis project Ga0070674, IMG submission 65344) | Miscanthus rhizosphere microbial communities from Kellogg Biological Station, Michigan, USA - KBS M3-3 metaG | ecosystem: Host-associated > Plants > Roots > Rhizosphere > Soil ... | reverse complement strand
CCGACCGCCGACCTTCTCGAGCGCCTGATAGATCGGCACCGTGCCGATCGGCACCGCGGAGTTGCGGATGATCCACTCGCGGGTCTCGTGGATGTCGCGGCCGGTCGACAGGTCCATCACCGTGTCGGCGCCCCACAACGTCGACCAGCGCAGCTTGTCGACTTCTTCCTCGATCGAGGAGCTGACCACCGAGTTGCCGATGTTGGCGTTGATCTTCACCGCGAAGTGCCGGCCGATGATCATCGGCTCGAGCTCCGGGTGGTTGATGTTGGCCGGGATGATCGCCCGGCCGCGGGCCACTTCCGCACGGACGAACTCGGCGTCGAAGCCCTCGCGGACCGCGATGAACTCCATCTCCGGCGTGATCGCACCCTGGCGAGCGTAGTGCAGCTGGGTGACGGGTCCCGTACCGCGCAACGCCGTGGTCATCTTCCGCGCCAGCGCCGGCGGCATGGGACGCGCCTCGGTACCGCTCGACATCCACGTGCGCGGTCCTTCGGCAACGCTGCCGCGCGCGTCGATCCAGGGGCGCCGCAGCGCCGGCAGCCCCTCACGTACGTCACTGCCCTGCGGCCCGCTGGTGTCGTAGACCCGAAGCGCCGGCTCGCTCCCCGATAGTGTGATCTCGCGCATCGGGACCTCGACGCCGCGGCCGCCCACGTGCACCTTGCGCGACCCTGGAAACGCGGTCTCGAAATCCGAGGCCTGCAGAGGCTTGAGCGGGGGACGGGAGGCCATCGCCGAACTATAGCACCCGGGGCCGGCTGGGCCGGCGCACGCCCGACCTGAAGGTCGGGCCTACATTTCCTGCAACCCGGTCAAAGCCGATCGTAGGCCCGACCTTCAGGTCGGGCGACTCGTCACCAGAGGTCGTGGGCGAGCCTCACGCCGAGGCTGTAGCCGCGGTCCTGCGGACGATGGGTATAGCGGAGGCCGCAGCGCGCGCTGGCCCCATCGAACAACCAGCTGCCGCCACGGATGACCCGGGTGTCCGAGCCGCAGCGGCCCACGGGATTCAGCTGGTTGTCGGCGGAGTACGGGCAGGTCCAGTCCTCCATCCACTCCCACACGTTGCCCGACATGTCGAACAGGCCCCAGGGGTTGGCCGCGAACTGCCCGACCGGCGTCGGACGGCCGCGCAGCAGCCCCTTCGGGGCGTGATAGGGAAAGTTGCCGTTGATGTTGGCGTCCGCCGAAGACAGCGTATCGGTCGTGCCGAACGGCAGGCCGCCGCCGGCGCGGCACGCGAACTCCCACTCCGCCTCGGTCGGCAGCCGGAAACCCGGCTGGCTCTCCGCATTCAGGCGCCGGATGAACTGCTGAACCTCGAACCAGTTGACGTTCTCGACCGGGCAGCGGAGTCCGCAGTCCTGGAACCGGCTCGGATTGTGGTCCATCACCCGCTGCCACTCGGCCTGGGTGACTTCATAGCGCGCGAGGTAGAACGGAGACAGGGTGACCGTATGAACCAGCTCCTGCGGCTCGCGCCCGGCCTCGTTCGGCGGGGTACCCATGCGGAACGTGCCGGGTCCCAACCGCACGAACGTCATGCCGGTGTAGCGGTCGCGCCAGCCCGGCGAGGTCGTTGGCTGTGGCGCGCGGAGTTGCGGCGCCCGCCACGCGAAGAGCGAAGCCAGCGCCACCGCCGCCACCAGGCGGCGGATGCGGCGGCGCCGCCGTGCCTGCCGCGTCAGAGCTTCCGCAGGATGAAGCACTTCAGATAATAGGTCTCGGGGATCGTGATCAGGATCGGGTGATCCCGCCCCTGCGTGCGCTTCTCGACCACCATGACCTCGGCGTGCGCGTCGACCGCCGCGGAGGCCAGCACGTCGGCGAAGTCGGCCTCGCTGACGTTGTACGAGCAGCTGCACGTGACGAGGCAGCCCCCCGCGGTCAGCAGCTTCAGCGCGCGCAGATTGATCTCCTTGTACCCCGACAGCGCCTTCCGCACCGACGCCTTGTTCTTCGCGAAAGCCGGCGGGTCGAGCACGATGGTGTCGAACCGGCTGCCGGCCCGTTCCAGCTCGCGCAGCTCGTCGAACACGTTCATCGCCCGCGCCTGGATGTTGGCCAGCTGGTTGCGGGCCGCGTTGGCGGTGATGCGGGCCACCGCGTCCTCCGAGATGTCGACCGCGAGGACCTCGGTGCAGGCCGGCGCCAGGGCAAGGGCGAAGCCGCCGTTGTAGCTGAAAGCGTCGAGGAGGCGGCCGTGCGCGTAGCGCCGCGCCGCCTCGCGGTTCTCGCGCTGATCCAGGAACAGGCCGGTCTTCTGGCCGCGATACGGATCCACCTGATACGTCACGCCCCCTTCCCGCACCTCGATCATCTCGGGGACCGTCCCGTGCACCACCTCGACCCGGCGCTCGAGCCCTTCGAGCTCGCGCACGCGCGGATCGTTGCGCGCCAGGATCCCGGCCGGCTGCAGCAGCGCGACGAGGGCTTCGACGATCCCGGGCAGCAGGCGGTCGGTTCCCTGGGACAACGTCTGCAGGACCAGGTAGTCGCCGTAGCGGTCGACGATCAGCGAGGGCAGGCGATCCGCATCGCCGTGGACCAGCCGATACGCGGTCGCGTCGATGTTCAGCGACTCCCGGTAGCCGATTGCGTCGGCGATCCGCTGCCGCCACAACGCCGGGGTCGGGGCCTCGGCGTCACGGCTCAGCAGGCGGATCGCGATCTCGGATCGATCGCTATAAAGCGCGTAGCCGAGCGGGCGGCCGCGCGACGATCGGACCTGGACGGTCTCGCCGCCGCCGGCCTCGGCCTTCGCCACGTCGCTTCGATAGATCCACGGGTGCCCGTTGAGCAGCCGCTCTTCGCCGCGCGGGGAAATGGTGACAGTCGTCAATGTGGCGCCCGCTCCAGTGGTTTTCGTGCATCCGCTCGCGGCGCGACGGATCCGCAGCCCCGGGGTTCCGCGCTGCAGCCGCGCGACTCCCGGTATAATCTCACCATTATGCGCATCGCCGTCGGTGCGGACCACGCGGGGTTCGCCCTGAAAGTGCACTTCGTGGCGACCCTGGTCGGCCTGGGCCACCAGGTCGACGATCACGGCACCGACAGCGAAGTGCCGGTCGACTACCCGGCCATCTGCGCCAGCGTCGCGCGCGCGGTCGCCGCCGGCGGCGCCGACCGCGGCATCGTCATCGGCGGCAGCGGCCAGGGCGAGCAGATCGCCGCCAACAAGGTGATCGGCGCCCGCGCCGCGCTCTGCAACGACCTCTACACCGCCCGGCTGTCGCGGCAGCACAACGATGCCAACGTTCTGGCCCTCGGAGCGCGGATCGTCGGCGTCGGCCTGGCGGACGAGATTCTGGCCGTCTGGCTGGCCACGCCGTTCGAGGGTGGGCGGCATCAGCGGCGGATCGATCAGGTCGCCGCGATCGAACGGCAACAGCACGCGCCGGTGAACGCGGCTCGCTGAGCGCGTCACGGCAGGAGAACACACCGTTGTCCATCGCTACCAAGATCGAGACGCCCACCCGCTGGCGCACGCTGGCCGATGCCGACCCGGAGATCGCCGGGATGGTCGGCAACGAAGTACACCGCCAGAACAACGGGCTCGAGTTGATTGCCTCGGAGAACTTCGTGAGCCAGGCGGTGCTCGAAGCGGCCGGCTCGGTGCTCACCAACAAGTACGCCGAAGGCTATCCGGGCAAGCGCTACTACGGCGGCTGCGAGTTCGTCGACGTCGCCGAGACCCTGGCGATCGAACGGGCCAAGCAGATCTTCGGCGCCGAGCACGTCAACGTGCAACCGCACTCCGGCGCCCAGGCCAACATGGCCGTCTACTTCACCCTGCTCCAGCCGGGCGACACCGTGCTCGGAATGAACCTCGCGCACGGCGGCCACCTCACGCACGGCCATCCGCTGAATTTCTCCGGCAAGCTGTACAAGATCGTGCCGTACGGGGTGCGCAAAGAGGACGAGCGCATCGACTACGAGGAGCTCGAGAAGCTCGCCCGCGAACACCGGCCCAAGATGATCATGGTGGGCGCGAGCGCCTACCCGCGGGTGATCGACTTCGAGCGCATCGGCAGGGTCGGGCGGGAGGTCGGGGCGGCGGTCGTGACCGACATGGCGCACATCGCCGGCCTGGTCGCCGCCGGCGTGCATCCGAGCCCGGTGCCGCACTCCGACTTCGTCACCACGACGACGCACAAGACGCTGCGCGGCCCGCGCGGCGGCATGGTCCTGTGCCAGGCGAAGTACGCCAAGGATCTCGATCGGTCGGTGTTCCCGGGCATCCAGGGCGGCCCGCTGATGCACATCATCGCGGCCAAGGCGGTCTGCTTCCGCGAAGCCCTGGAGCCGGATTTCGCCGAGTATCAGCGCCAGATCGTCACCAACGCGAGCCGCCTCGCGGCGGGCCTGGCGTCGGCCGGTTTCCGGCTGGTCAGCGGCGGCACCGACAATCACCTGATCCTGGTCGACGTGTTCTCGCGCGGCCTGACCGGCAAAGTCGCCGAGGCGGCGCTCGGCAAGGCCGCGATCACGGTCAACAAGAACGCGATCCCGTTCGACCAGAACCCGCCCATGGTGGCGAGCGGCATCCGAGTCGGGACCCCGGCGATCACCAGCCGCGGCATGCGCGAGCCGGAGATGGACATCGTCGCCGACCTCATCGCCCGGGCGCTCTCGACGCCCGACGATGACACGGCGCTGGCAGCCGTGAAGTCAGAAGTCGAGGCCCTGTGCCGGAAGTTCCCGCTGTATCCCGAAGCGCGGAGCTGAGCGCGGCGGTCGCGGCGGCGTTCGCGCCGGGCGGGCCGCTGGCCAGAGCGCTGACCGGGTTCGAGGCACGGCCGGCGCAACTCGACATGGCGGACGCCGTCGCGGCGGTGTTCGCCGACGGCGGCACGCTGCTCGCCGAGGCCGGGACCGGTACGGGCAAGACGCTCGCCTATCTCGTTCCGGCCATCCTCAGCCGCCAGCGAGTCCTCGTCTCCACTGGCACCAAGAACCTCCAGGAGCAGATCTACTTCAAGGATCTGCCGGTGCTGCGCGACTCGCTGGGCGTGCCCTTCACCGCCGCCTATATGAAGGGGCGGGCGAACTACCTGTGCCTCCACCGCTTCGACACGCTGCGTGATTCCGTCGTGTCGGGCATGGGCGGCGGTACGGCCCGCGCCGCGGCCAGCCCGTTCCACGTGCAGACCATCGACCACTGGTCGCGCGAGACCGAAACCGGCGACCGCGCCGAGATCGAGGACCTGCCGGAGGATCTGCCGTTCTGGCCGGACATCGCCGCCACGACCGAGAACTGCGTCGGCACCGACTGCCCGCGCTATCAGGACTGCTTCATCGTCCGGATGCGCCAGCGGGCCGCGGAGTCCGACGTGGTGATCGTGAATCACCACCTGCTCTGCGCTGACGCCGCGGTGCGCCAGAGCGCATTCGGCGAGGTGATCCCCAACTGCCGCTTCGCGGTGGTCGACGAGGCGCACCAGCTCGAGGATGTCGCGACCCAGTACTTCGGGCTGTCAGTCAGTACTTACCGGCTGGAGGATTTCGGACGCGATGTCGTCCGCGCGGTGGTCGCGGAGCGCCTGACCGATCGCGATCGGGCCGGCCAGCTGGGCGACGATGCGGAGCGCATCAGCGGCACCGCGCGGGCCTTTTTCACGGCGGTGCAGCTGCTGCGGCACGAGCTGCCCGGCGCGAGCAACACGGGAGACAACCGCGTCCGGATGCGCGCCGCGCACGCGGCCCGGCTGGTCGACGAGGCCGCGGCGCTGACCTCCGCCCTCGACGCACTCGAGGCGGACATCGCGCTGGCCCGCGACCTGTCGGAGGACATCCTGGCGCTGGGCCGCCGGGCCGCGGAAATCCGGGACGACATCAAGTTCCTGCTTCGGGCCGACGACCCCGGTTACGTGTACTACCTCGAGGTCCGCGGGCGCGGGGTGTTCCTGCGCGCCTCGCCGATCGACGTCTCGGCGATCGTGCAGGAGGTGCTGTTCGATCGCTTTCAGGGCACCGTGCTGACCTCGGCCACGCTCACCGTCGACCGCTCGTTCGCCTACGTGCGCGGCCGACTCGGGCTGAAGAAGGCCGCCGAAGTCCGCCTCGACTCCGAGTTCGACTACGCCCGCCAGTCGATCCTCTACCTGCCCCGCAACATGCCCGACCCTCGATCCCCCGACTTCGTGTCGGCGGCCGCCGGGGAAGTGATCGAGATCCTGAAGCGCACGCACGGCCGCGCGTTCGTGCTGTTCACCAGTTATACCAACCTGCGCGAGGTCCACCGCATCGCGTCGGCGGAGCTCGATTACCCGATGTTCGTGCAGGGCAGCGCGCCGCGATCGTCGTTGCTGCGCGACTTCAAGGCCACTCCCAACGCGGTGCTCTTCGCCACCTCCAGTTTCTGGCAGGGGGTGGACGTCGTCGGGGACGCCTTGAGCTGCGTGATCATCGACAAGCTGCCGTTCGCGTCGCCGGGCGATCCGATTACCGCGGCGCGGATCGAGGCGATCGGCGCGCAGGGTGGTTCGGCGTTCGGCGACTACCAGGTCCCGCTGGCGATCCTCACGCTCAAGCAGGGGCTGGGGCGCCTGCTGCGGCATCGCCAGGATCGCGGGGTGCTGGCGGTGCTCGACCCGCGGCTGCGGACCATGGGCTACGGCCAGCGCTTTCTCGCCTCGCTGCCGCCGGCCCCCGTCACCAACCGACTGATCGACGTGGCCCGCTTCTTCGAGACCGATGCCGGCGAACGCGCCTGACTTCGGCCTGACGGCGCGAGCTGTCCGGCCCATCCTGAAATGGGCCGGCGGCAAGCGGCAGCTGCTGCCGGCGTTGCGCCCGTTCTATCCGGTTTCCTTCGACCGCTTCGTGGAGCCCTTCCTGGGGAGCGGCGCGGTCTTCCTCGACTGCTACAACAGCGGCCGGCTCGAGGGCCGCGAGGTGCGGCTGTCGGACAACAACGCCGACATCATCGGCTGCTATCGCATGGTCCGCGACGACGTCGAGGGGACGATTGCCGCGCTTCGAGAGCTCGAGGCCGGGCACACCGAGGGGGGCACGGCGCACTTCTATGCCGTCCGCGACCAGCGGTTCAATCGCGACCGGCTGGCCATCCGCGACGACCACGATCCCTCGAGCTGCTACACCCCGGCGCTCGCGGCGATGTTGATCTACCTGAACCAGACCGGCTACAACGGGCTGTTCCGGCTCAACTCGCGCGGCGCGTTCAATGTGCCGGCAGGCCGCTACGCCTCGCCCCGGATCTGCGACCCGGACAACCTGCGGGCGCTGTCGCGGGCGCTCGGGCAGCCGGGGGTGTCGTTGAACCGCGCCGACTTCGCGGAAGCACTGCGGGATCTGCGCCCGGGCGATTTCGTCTATCTCGACCCGCCTTACGCGCCGGTCAGCGCGACCGCCAGTTTCACCGCCTACACGGCAAGCGGGTTCGACTCGGCGGCGCAGGCGGCGCTGCAGCGCCTGGTGGTCGGGTTGGCGCGGGCTGGAGTCTTCGTCCTGCTCAGCAATTCGTACGTGCCCGAGGTCCAGGCGCTCTACGCGCAGAGCGGCGAAGCCCGGGCGGCCGGGCTGGAGGCGCACACCGTCCAGGCACGACGAGCGATCAACTCGCGCGCGGCAGCCCGCGGCACGGTGCCCGAATACGTCATCACCAACGTCCCTCGGTCGGCCTCGGCGCAACCCGGATTCGTGTAAACTGACTCGCTCGCACGGACGTAGAAACACGTGGGAAACATTGATGAATTCAACCCAGACGCAGACGGAGGCTCGCATGAGTGGCGCACGCACGTGGTGCCGGTCGCTGGCAATCTGCGCGTTCGTGCTCGGGCTGGCCGCGATCGCGGCGCCGAGCTACGCGCAGACCGGGCAGGTGAAGGGCAAGGTCGCTGACGCGAGCGGCAAGCCGATCGAAGGGGCGACTGTCACCATCGAGGGCAGCGACTCCGGCGGCCGCAAGTTCACGGTGAAGACCAACAAGAGCGGGGAGTTCATCCAGATTGGCCTCCAGCCCGGCCAGTACAAGATCACCGCCACCAAGGACAACCTGACGCAGACCTTGAACCAGCGCATCAGCCTGGACATGGTGGAGGTCAACTTCAGCCTCAAGCCTGGCGGCGGAGGCGGTGAGGCCTCAGCCGAGGATCGCAAGAAGGCCGAAGCCAAGAATGCCGCGGTCAAGACCGCGTTCGCCGAAGGGGTCACGCTCAGCAACGCCGGCAAGAACGACGAGGCGATCGCCAAGTTCACCGAAGTCATCGGGATGGTACCGAAGTGCGTCGAGTGCTACGCCAACATCGGCGCCAACTACGCCCAGAAGAAGGATTGGGCGAAGGCCGAGGAAGCGTACAAGAAGGCGACTGAAGTGGACCCGAACTCCGCGGAGGGCTTCACCGGCCTGGCCAACGTCTACAACGCGCAGAAGAAGTTCGACCAGGCGGCCGAGGCCAGCGCGCAGGCGATGAAGTTGTCGGCGGCGGCGGGCGCGGCCGGCGGCGCGGCAGGCGGCGGGGGCAACGCCTCGGCGTCGTTCAATCAGGGTGTCATCCTGTGGAACGCCGGGAAGATCGCCGACGCCAAGAAGCAGTTCGAAGACGCGGTCAAGGTCGATCCGAAGCTCGCCGAGGCGCACTACTGGCTGGGCATGGCGAATGTCAACGAAGGCACGCCGGAGGCGCTCAAGGCGGCCGTCCCGCACTTCGACGAGTACCTCAAGCTGGCTCCGACCGGTCAGTACGCGGAGACGGCGAAGGGCATCCTCTCGACGATCAAGAAGTAACGGGCTCGGTGGCCATCGCCGACCAACTCGCCTCTGTCCAGGCCCGGATTGCTGCCGCCGCGCAGCGATCCGGGCGGGATCCCGCCAGCATCACGCTGATCGCCGTTTCCAAGACCTTCCCCTTCGACGCGATCCGCGAGGCCGCCGCTGCCGGTCAGCGCGATTTCGGTGAAAATCGCGTCCAGGAAGCGCTCCAGAAGGTCGCCCACCCCGCCGGCACGTCGCTTTCGCTGAGATGGCATCTGATCGGCCATCTGCAGACGAACAAAGCGAAGAAGGCCGCGCCGGCGTTCGCCTGCATCCACTCGGTGGACTCGCTGGAGCTGCTGCGCAAGCTGGATGACTCGGCGCGCGAACGGCCGTCCGGCGCCGGACCGCTCGAACTGCTGGTCCAGATCGATCTCGCCGGCGAGGAGACCAAGTTCGGCGCCGCGCCCGACGAGGCGGAACGTATCGTCCGGGCCGCCGGCTCGCTGACCCACGCGCGCGTCGGGGGGCTGATGCTCGTGCCGCCCTGGAACGAGGACCCGGAGCAGACGCGCCCCTGGTTCATCCGGTTGCGAGCGCTCCGCGATCGACTGCTGAACGACGGTGTGGATCCCGGTACGCTGCGTCACCTGTCGATGGGCATGAGCCATGACTACGAGGCGGCGATCGAGGAGGGCGCGACGATCGTGCGAGTGGGGACGGCAATCTTCGGAAAGCGCGACCCGCCGGTTCAATGAGTCGTACCGCGTCGGCGGAGTAGCTCTTAGCTGTCAGCTTTCAGCTCAAATTGCGCGCCCGACCTGAAAGTCGGGCTAAGAAGCAGCGACCTTGAACCGAGCCGGACCGGCTGGGAGCCAAACCTGAGAGCTAAAAGCTGAGAGCCGATAGCTGCCTAGTGAATCTGCTTGAACAGCCGCTCCCAGCGCGTCCTGGTGAAGAAGTGCGTGACCACCGAGGCGAGCCGCGAGATGGTCGTGCCGAGCCCGCCATCGACGTAATCCGCGCTGCCTGACTCGTAGGACCAGTAGATCATCAGCGCCTTGCCCTTGATGTAGTTCCGGGGCAGGAAGCCCCAGTAGCGGCTGTCCTGCGAGTTGTCCCGGTTGTCCCCCATCACGAAGAACTGGTCCGGCGGCACGTGGACCGGTCCGTAGCGCTCGCGCACGTCGAACGAGGTCACTTCCTGCGCGGTCGAGGCCGGCTCGAGGAAGTGGACGTAGGGCTCCTGCAGCTCGTGGCCGTCGACGAACACTTTCTTGTTGCGCAGCTCCACAGTCTCGCCGGGAAGGCCAATCACGCGCTTGATGAAGTCGCGCTCCGGCTCGTCGGGGTATTTGAACACCACCACGTCGCCGCGCTTGATCTCGCGTTCGGGCATCACCGCGCGCTCTGGCCCAACCGCGCTCGGCGCGAAGACGAACTTGTTGACCAGCAGGTGATCGCCGATCAGCAGGTTGTTCTCCATCGACCCGGTCGGGATCTTGAACGCCTGCACCACCCAGGTGCGGACGAAGAGCGCCAGGATCACCGCGATGACGATCGACTCGAAGTACTCGCGGAGCGTCGACTTGTGGAAGGGCTCGGCCATCATGACTCCGTTCCGACCTTCAGCACGGCCAGGAACGCCTCCTGCGGGATCTCGACGCGCCCGACCCGCTTCATCCGCTTCTTGCCTTCCTTCTGCTTTTCGAGCAGCTTGCGCTTGCGGCTGATGTCGCCGCCGTAGCACTTGGCCAGGACGTTCTTGCGGAGCGCCTTGACCGACTCGCGGGCGATGATCCGGCTGCCGATCGCCGCCTGGATCGCGACCTCGAACATCTGGCGCGGAATCAGCTCGCGCATCTTCGAGGCGAGCGCGCGGCCGCGGTTGTACGCCGAGTCGCGGTGCACGATCACCGACAGGGCGTCGACCGGCTCCTCGTTGACCAGGATGTCCAGCTTGACCAGCGGCGACTCCTGGAAGCCGGTGACATGATAATCGAGCGAGGCGTAGCCGCGGGTCATCGTCTTCAGGCGATCGTAGAAGTCGAGGACCACCTCGTTGAACGGCAGCTCGTAGGTGACGAGCACGCGATCGGCCTTCAGGTACTCGATCGACTTCTGGACCCCGCGCTTCTCCTGACAGAGCTGAAGGATCGCGCCGACGTGCTCGCTCGGGGTCAGCATCATCGCGGTGATCACCGGCTCTTCGATCCGCTCGATCCGGCCGGGATCGGGCAGCTTCGACGGGCTGTCGATCTCCTGCGTGACCCCGTCGGTGGTGGTCACGCGGTACAGAACGCCCGGCGCGGTGGTGACCAGGTCCATGTCGAACTCGCGCTCGAGCCGTTCCTGGACGATTTCCATGTGCAGCAGGCCGAGGAAGCCGCAGCGGAAGCCGAAGCCGAGTGCCGCCGAGGTCTCGGGCTCGAAGAAGAACGAGGCGTCGTTCAGGCGCAGCTTCTCGAGCGCATCGCGCAGCTGCGGGTATTCGCTGCCCTCCACCGGATAGAGCCCGGCGAAGACCATCGGCTTGGAGACCTTGAAGCCGGGAAAGGCTTCGGCGGTGCGGCGCGACGCCTCGGTGATCGTGTCGCCGATCTGCGCGTCGGTGACCGTCTTGATCCCCGCGAAGATGAACCCGACCTCGCCGACGCCCAGTTCCTGCACGACCGTCGGCTTGGGCGAGAAGACGCCGACCTGGTCGACGTCGTACTCCTGCCCCTTCGCCATCAGCCGGATCTTCATCCCGGCCCGCACCGCGCCGTCGATCACCCGGGTCAGGATGATGACGCCGCGATAGGCGTCGTACCACGAATCGAAGATCAGCGCCTTGAGCGGCGCCTCGGGGTCCCCTTCCGGCGAGGGCAGGCGGGCGACGATGGCTTCGAGGATGTCGTGAACGCCGATGCCTTCCTTGGCGCTGGCCAGGATCGCGTGGCTGGCGTCGAGGCCGACGATCTCCTCGATCTGGCGCTTGGCCTCGTCGGGCTGGGCGCCGGGCAGGTCGATCTTGTTGATGACCGGGATGATCTCGAGGTTGTTCTCGACCGCCAGGTAGGCGTTGGCCAGCGTCTGGGCCTCGACCCCCTGCGAGGCGTCGACCAGCAGCAGCGCTCCCTCGCACGCCGCCAGCGAGCGCGTCACCTCGTAGGAAAAGTCCACGTGCCCGGGCGTGTCGATCAGATTCAGGACGTAGGTCTCGCCGTCCTCCGCGTGGTAGGTCAGGCGAACCGCGTGCGCCTTGATCGTGATCCCACGCTCACGCTCGAGGTCCATGCTGTCGAGGACCTGCGCCTCCATCTCGCGCATCTGCAGCGCCCCGGTCATCTCGAGAAAGCGATCCGCGAGCGTCGACTTGCCGTGGTCGATGTGCGCGATGACGGAGAAGTTGCGGATGAAGCGCTGGTCCATGGGGTGGCGGAACGATGATTATAGCGTTCCGGGGGCCGGGACCGGGGACCGGGGACCAGGGACCTGGCGCCAGGCTCGCTGGGCCGGGGCGTTGGATCGGCTTGGTGCCCCTCTTGCTCCCAGCATGGTCGACTGTTTCACACCAACAACTTAGGGCCACAAGACGCAGTTTCTGCGACCGTACTCGGAGGCGCAGGCGGAAGGATCGGCAATGGACGCGATTCGAAGCTATCGGGATCTGGAAGTGTGGAGGGTATCGATGGAGCTGGCGGCTGGCATCTATCGGCTCACGGACGCGATGCCGGCCTCTGAGCGCTACGGCTTGACATCGCAGATTCGCCGCGCGGCGACGTCGATCCCCGCCAATCTGGCCGAAGGACACAGCCGGCCGGCCCAGGCCTATCGCAATCACGTCAACATCGCCATCGGTTCGCAGGCCGAGCTCGAAACGCTGATCGAGCTGGCCTGTCGCCTGAACTTCGTCGCCTCTGAGCAGGTGACGCCGCTCGCGCCGACGCTCAGTCAGACTGGCCGAATGCTGAAGGGTCTCGCGAGAGCCTTGAAGATGTGCTGAAATCCGCTGCCACTCGAAGCGGCCACCTGCCGCGTCCTTTTGCGCCTGGTCCCCGGTCCCTGGTCCCCGGTCCCTGCCGGGGAGCGCCATTTACCGCTCCGCGAGCGCCAGAAACGCCTGCGGATACGTCGGCCCGATGTAGTCGGTGCGGGGGCGGATCAAGCGGTTGTTGGCGTACTGCTCGAGGCAGTGTGCGGTCCAGCCCGAGATCCGGCTGACGGCGAAGATCGGGGTGAAGAGATCGATCGGAATTCCGAGGGTGTAGTAGGTCGAGGCCGAGTAGAAGTCGACGTTCGGATAGAGCTTCTTCTCGCCGGTGACCAGCTTCTCGATCCGCTGCGACATCTCGAACCAGCGCGTGTTGCCGGCCCGCTCGCCGAGCTCCTTGGACATCCGGCGGAGATGCGTCGCCCGCGGGTCCTCCGTCCGGTAGACGCGGTGCCCGAAGCCCGGAATCTTCACTTTCCGAGCCAGCTTCGCGCGGATCGCGTCGTCGACGCGCTCGGGCGTGGCGTCCTGGCCGATCTCGATCAGCAGCCGCATCACGTCGGCGTTGGCGCCGCCGTGGAGCGGGCCCTTGAGCGTGCCGATCGCGCCGACGATCGCCGAGTGCAGATCGGTCAGCGTGGCGGCCGCGACCCGCGCCGCGAACGTCGAGGCATTCAGCTCGTGATCCGCGTGCAGCACCAGGGCGATGTCGAAGGCGCGGGTCGACAGCGCGTTGGGCCGGTTGCCGGTCAGCATGTACAGGAAATTGGCCGCCTGGCCGAGGGCCGGATCGGGCTGGATCGGTCCGCCGCCCTGCTGCATCCGGCCGTAAGTCGCCACCAGGCTGCCGAGTTGCGCGGTCAGGCGCACCGCCTTGCGATAGTTGGCCTGCGGTGACGAGTCCGACCCGTCGCGATCGTAGTGGCCGAGCGCGGAGGTGAGCGTCCGCAGGGTATCCATGCCGTCCGACGCCGGCAGCTGTTTCATCAGCCGCAGGATCGGCTCTTCGAGCTGGCGCCCCGCAACCAGCTGCGACTGCAGGTCGCCGAGCTCGGCGCGGTTCGGCAGCCGCCCGTGCCACAGCAGGTAGCACACCTCTTCGAAGCTCGCGCCGCGTGCGAGATCGTGGATGTCGTAGCCGTAGTAGGCGAGCACACCACGATCGCCGTCGAGATAGCAGATCGCCGAGGTCGCGGCGACGACATCTTCGAGACCGGCCTTGGGCTTTTCGTCAGCGGACATGCCGCGATGATATCAAGAGGGGAACGCGGGAGAAGGCGCCGGAACCTTCGGCCACCCGCCCGGAGCGCCGCTGGGCGCACCGGACGGCGATCGGCGGGAGCGTTACTTGGCGATTTCCGGCGACTTCAGCATCACGTTGTCGCCAGTGAACTGCTGAAGGATCGAGAGCAGGCCGGTGTAGAGGAAGCCGACCTGGAACAGCATCAGGAACGGCAGCGTGCCGTAGATCTGATTGACCAGCGCGTAGAACACCGTGACCGTGAAGTAGAGGCCGAGCGCCAGCTCGACGAGCGGCTGCACGCCGAGCGACTGGTGATACTTCTTGCCGACCCACTCGTCGCTGTCGCGCTCGATGCCGTACTTCGGCGTGCGCGCGAAGTCGCTCTGCTTGTTGAAGATCGCTTCGAGCACCGCGCGCGTGTTGTTCACGCACAGACCGATGCCGATGGACATCAGGAACGGCAGGTATTTCAGCCGCTGCCGCCAGTCCGGATAGAGCTCGCGCTGCGCCACGATGTAGAAATTGCCCACCGAGGCGGTCGCGGCAAAGAAGAGCGGGACGTCGATGAGCAGCATCTCCGTCCATCCCATGCTGTAGCGGACCCACATCGCCGGGAACATCAGCACGGACAGGAGCGACATCAGCAGATAGTTGAAGTTCGCGGACAGGTGGAAGAACGCTTCCGCCTTGACCCCGAGCGGCTGATTCGAGCGCAGGATGCGCGGCAACAGCTTCAGGCAGGTCTGGATCGATCCCTTCGCCCAGCGATGTTGCTGCGACTTGAACGAGTTCATCTCGACCGGCACTTCGGCGGGGGCGACCAGGTCGGGCAGGAACTTGAATTGCCAGCCGGCCAGCTGCGCGCGATAGCTCAGATCGAGATCCTCGGTCAGCGTGTCGTGCTGCCATCCGCCGGCGCTGGTGATCGCTTCACGCCGCCAGATGCCCGCGGTGCCGTTGAAATTGAAAAAACAGCCGGCGCGGTTGCGGCCGCCGTGCTCCAGCACGAAGTGCGCGTCCAGCAGAATCGACTGGATCTTGGTGAGGAGCGAGTAGTCCTGGTTGATGTGACCCCACCGGGCCTGGACCATCCCCACCTTCGGGTCGCCGGCGAAGTGCGGCAGCGTCCGCATCAGGAAATCGGCGGACGGAATGAAGTCGGCGTCGAAAATCGCGATGTACTCGCCGCTGGCGACCTGCAGCCCGGCTTCGAGCGCACCGGCCTTGAAGCCGCGGCGATCGACACGGTGCAGGTACTGGATGTTGCAGCCGCGCGACTTGTGGCGCCGGACCGCCATCGCGGCGATCTCCGTGGTCTCGTCGGTCGAATCGTCCAGGACCTGGATCTCGAGCAGCTCAGCCGGATAGTCCATCTCGACCACCGCATCGATCAGGCGGTCGGCGACGTACATCTCGTTGAAGATTGGGAGCTGGATGGTGACCCTGGGCAGGGGATGCATGGCGGGCAACAGGCCGGCGGCCGGCTGGTTACCCTTGTTCTTCATGTAAAGATAAACGAGGTAATAGCGGTGCCACCCGTAGATCGCCAGGATGCTCAGGACGAAGAAGTAAATGACGAGGATCAGCGTCTGGGGCAGCGTCATAAAAAGATGAATCCGTCACGCAGCATAAACGGTCATTCTACTGTCCGGCTCGACCGTACGTCAACGAGCGCCGCCTCCGAGTCCCTATGAACGGCTCCGACCTCCGTGCCCTTCTCGACGATGTGCAGGCACAACGGCTGACCCCCGAGGAAGCTCACCGGCGCGTTCTTCAAGTTCTGCGCCAAGCTCCTTTCGAGGATCTGGGCTTCGCCCGGATCGACCATCACCGCTCGTTCCGCCAGGGCTTCCCGGAAGTCGTGTTCGGCTCAGGCAAGACGCCCGAGCAGATTGCCGCCATCGCCGAGCGCATCGTCGCGGCCGGGCACAGCCTGTTGGTAACGAGAACAGACGCGCGTGTGTTCGATACGGTGAAGCAGAAAGTGCCCGACGCCACGTTCCAGGAACTGGCCCGGACCATCACCCGTCCGCTCCCCTGCCCGCCCGGCAAGGGCATCGTCGTCGTGGCGGCGGCCGGCACCGCCGACCTCCCCGTCGCCGAAGAAGCGGCGGTCACCGCCGAGACGATGGGTAATCAGGTGGACAGAGTGTATGACGTCGGGGTAGCCGGACTCCACCGGCTCCTCTCCGAACACCACCGCCTGATGGCCGCCCGCGTGATCATCGTCGTGGCGGGCATGGAAGGGGCGCTGCCCAGCGTGGTCGGCGGACTGGTGGATGTGCCGGTCATCGCGGTGCCGACCAGCATCGGTTACGGCGCAAACTTTGGCGGCCTCAGCGCCCTGCTGGGCATGCTCAACAGCTGCGCCAGCGGGGTGTCGGTGGTCAACATCGACAATGGTTTCGGGGCCGGCGCGATCGCCAGTTCGATCAATCACCTGGATTGACAGCTTTTAGCTCTCAGCTTTCAGCTTGCGCCCTTGGTCTGGGTCCAACCCGGAACTGACGAGTTTGAGCTTTGAACGGCCTTGGGCATGGGAGCCAGTCTAGAGGCCGTGAACCAAGCTGACAGCTAAACGCTGTCAGCTAAGAGCTTTATCGCGACCAGGGGCACTTATGGTCGACTTTCGCCCGTTGTCGGCGCCCGGTCCATCAGATATAGTTGACGATTGCCCCAAGCGGGATCGGTCTCGCCAGATCTCTACGTCACATGCACTCCGGCGCCCTCAGGGCTCTCGAATTCGATCGGATCGTCGAGGCGGTCACCCGCTTCGCGCAGACCCCGGCCGGCCTGGCACGGCTGAGTCAACTCGAGCCGTTGACCGAGCCGCGCAGCGTGGCCATGGCGCTGGACGCGACCGCCGAGACCGTGCGCTTCATGGCCGAGAGCCAGATCGGGCTCCGCGCGCCGGAAGACTTCGAATCAACGTTCGAATCGCTGTCCGTCGAGGGTCGCGCGCTCGATCCGCACCAACTGCTCACGCTGGCTGACTTCCTCGCCTCGGTCGAGTCGACGTGCGCGGCGGTGCGCCGGGCACGAGGGGCCTATCCGGTGCTGCGGGCGATTGCCGGCACCGCGGCGACCTTCGAATCCGAGATCGCCGACATCCGCCGCAAGATCGATCCCGCCGGCGAGGTCGTGGACGACGCAAGCCCGGCGCTGCGAGGCATCCGGGACCGGTTGCGCAAGCAGCGGACCCGGCTGCGCGGAACGCTCGAGTCCTACCTGCGCGGCAAGGACACGTCGAAGTACCTCCAGCAGCAGATCGTCACCGACCGCAACGGGCGTTACGTCCTGGTCGTCCGCGCCGAGCACCGCGGCGCGATTCCCGGCATCGTGCACGGCAGCTCCGGCAGCGGCGCGAGCCTGTTCCTCGAGCCCCTCAGCACGGTCGAGATCAACAACGAGATCGTCGCGCTCGAGCAGCAGGAAGCGGAGGAAGTGCACCGCATCCTGCTGGAGCTCTCCGACGCGCTTCGCCGAAGGCACGACGACGTGAGCCGGACGGTCGAAGCGGCGACCGGGTTCGACGTGCTGCAGGCCCGGGCCAGCTTTTCCAAGCTGGTCGACGGCGTGCGGCCGGCGGTCGCCACCGACGGCCGGCTCGAGCTGCGGGCCGCGAAGCACCCGCTGCTGATCCCGGCCCTCCAGCGGCACTTGCGGGCCTCGTCGCCGTCGTCGGAGGATGGCGCCGAACGTCCGCCGGGCAAAGGCCGCGAACCGGTCCCCGTTGACATCCTGCTGATTCCGCCGATCACCGTGCTGGTCGTCACCGGCCCGAACACCGGCGGCAAGACCGTGGCGCTCAAAACGGCGGGGCTGCTGGCCATGGCCGCACAGTCAGGCCTCCTGATCCCGGCAGCGGACGGCAGCCAGCTCCCGGTGTTCCGGACCGTGTTCGCCGACATCGGCGACGAGCAGTCGATCGCCGAGAGCCTCAGCACCTTCTCCGGCCACATCGCCAACGTCGTCGAGATGGAGAAGGCGCTGGCGCTGCCGGCCCTGGTCCTGCTGGACGAGGCGGGCGCGGGGACGGATCCGGCCGAAGGCGGCGCACTGGCGATGGCGATCATCGAGCACTTCCGGCTGCGCGGAGCGACGGTGATGGCGACCACGCACTACGACTCGCTCAAGTCGTATGCGTCCACGACGCCGGGCGTGGTGCCGGCCGGTTTCGGATTCGACCCGAAGACCTTCGCGCCGACCTATCAGTTGAACTACGGATCGCCGGGCAGCAGCCTGGCGTTCGAGATCGCCACCCGGCTCGGTCTGCCGCCGTCGATCATCAAACAGGCGCGGATGCACCAGAGCGAGCGGGAGTCGCAGCTGGCCGAGCACCTGGCCAAGCTGCAGCGCGACGTGCAGACGCTGGAGCACGAGCGCCGCCTGGTGGCGCGCGATCGCGAGACGCTCACCGAGAGCACGACCAAGCTGCACACCCGCGAGCTCGAGCTGCGCGGCCGGGAAGAGACGTTCCGGAAGCGGCTCGATGAGCGGATCGAGGAGCGACTGCGTGACGCGCGCCGGCAGATCGACTCCGTGGTCGACCAGCTGAAAGGCCGGACCGGGGCGCTCGCGGCAGGGGCCAGCCAGCGTGCGGCGCGGCTCGTCCCCACCGGCGCATTGGGCGCGGCTCGTTCCGAGGCGCGTGCGGCGGTCGACGCAATCGGCGAGCGGCTGCGCAGCGGCTCGGAGGCAGTGGCTGCGGCACCGGCGAGGGTGACGCAGGATCGTCCGGCGGTGGTCGGCGATCGCGTGCTGGTCGGGCCGTTCGCGATGGAAGGCGTGGTCAAGGCGGTGCACGATCGCGACGCC
>Ga0070674_100000544_pt1 | contig 18881 bp, 16 predicted proteins | sample KBSM33metaG_FD_65344 | JGI IMG/M metagenome (GOLD analysis project Ga0070674, IMG submission 65344) | Miscanthus rhizosphere microbial communities from Kellogg Biological Station, Michigan, USA - KBS M3-3 metaG | ecosystem: Host-associated > Plants > Roots > Rhizosphere > Soil ... | reverse complement strand
TTTGATTGTTGAATCGTTGGTGATTTCTGATTGTCGATTCGTTGCGATTGGGTGATTCATCGCAATCAGGATTCAACCATCCGACAATCGTCAACGAATCAACGATCAAAGATCAGGAATCGCCAAATTCAGCGGCCCGTATACATCACGCGCCAGATCTTTCCCTTCTGGCTCTCGCTGATGTAGAGCGAGCCATCCGGCGCCTGCGCCACGCCATCAGGCCGCGCGACGGCGTCATTCGGCTGCATCAGTTCCGCTTTTCCGGTAAAGCCATCCGCGAAGACTTCGAAGTTACCGGTCGCCTTTCCCCCGGCCATCGGCTGGAACGTCACGTTGTAGCCGGCCTGCGGAAGCGGCGAGCGATTCCACGAGCCATGAAACGCGATGAACGCACCGCCGCGATACTTCGCCGGGAACTGCGAGCCCGTGTAGAACTTGATGTCGACCGGCGCCCAGTGGGCCGGGAACGCCGCCACTGGCGAGGTAAATTTCGCGCAGCGCGCGCCGTCCTTGCCATCACCACCGTACTCGGGGTTCGCGAGGAAGCGCTTCATCGGGTAGTCGTAGAAGCAGTACGGCCAGCCGAAATCCGATCCTTGCACCGCGCGATAGAGAGGCTCCGCCGGCCGCTCGGCGTTGTCCTTCGCAGTGAACTTCTCCGGCCAGAACACATCGAGTTGATCGCGGTTGTGCATGGCGATGTAGAGCGCGCCTTCATGCCACGTGATGGCCGGCATCTGACGCAGCCCGGTGGCGAAGCGCACGCCTCCAGCATCCTGCGTCTGACCTGGCTTGTTCTCGTCGAACTTCCAGATCCCCGCGTGCTTGTCGAGCAGCGGGCAGGGCTCTACTCCCTTCACGCCCGGACGACGATCCGGGTCCTGGCAGGCATTCGACGGCGCACCGACGTTGATGTAGAGCGAGCCGTTCCCATCGAAGGCGATGCCCTTGTCCTGATGCTGAGCCTCCGGGGGCAACCCGGTCACGATGGTCTCGGCAGTACCGGTCGGCTTCAGGGTCCCGTTCGTCATCCGCAGACGCTCGACCGTGAGCGGGTGCGCGAGATAGACATAGCCATTGCGAAGAGCGATGCCTGTCGTGCTCCCACTTCCGAAGGGCTCCTTCACCTCGAAGCGTCCATCGCCGTTTGCGTCACGCAATGCGACCGCGCCGCCGCCGGTCTGCGGAGCACCGCGACCGCCACTGGTCTGCAGCGCAACATAGAGGTCGCCGTTGGGCGCAACCGCCATGTGCCGCGCGACGCCAAGGTTGTCGGCGACGACCAGCGCGCAGAAGCCCATGGGGAGCTTGAGGCCACCGTTATCTGGATCGCACATTGGCTTGGCCTGTGCGTGCACGAGCACGAGCCCAAGCACACCGAACACGAGAGTGAGGCCGGCAACGCCGGACCGCTTGTCGAAAGTCATCGCGAATCTCTCCTGAAGCTGAGGAGCGCTATCTTGTCCTCGCCCGGTAGCTATCTTGTCCTCGCCCGGTAGACCTTGGCAATCTCGCGAGACGGTATGGCATAGTGACGGGCACCCGTGGCCGTAGACGTCACTCCCCACCAACTTGGATCGACCGCCGCTACCGCGTGGAGTATCGTGCGCGGCGCCGCCGCCCTCGCGGATCCGCTCCACGAGACCGCCCGGCCGCTCACGTTCGGCCTCGACCTGCATTCCGAACTGCGACCAACCAAGCCTGAAGATCCCGAGGCTGTTCTCTCGTGGTTACCGGGCGCGGGATGGCGCTCGCTGCTCACACTGAGCGATGCGCGAACAGAGCTGCTGAACCTGTACTTGCCGATCTGTTCCGCGACGTCGAGCCGTCCAATGACGATCGGCCACCTGGGGCAGAGCTTGGACGGGTTCATCGCGACGCCGTCCGGCGACTCGCAGTTCGTGACGGGCGACGACAACATCGTCCACCTTCACCGCATGCGCGCGCTCTCGGACGCTGTCGTCGTCGGCGCGGGAACCGTCGCCTTCGACAATCCACAGCTGACCGTGCGCCACGTCCCTGGTCCCAACCCGCTCCGAGTCGTGTTCGATCCAGGACGCGGGCTGGCGAATACCTATCGCGTCTTCGCGGACGACACCGGGCCGACGCTCTACATTTGCTCGCGCACGCTTGTCGGACCGGGCGAAACGCACCTCGGTTCCGCACCGATCGTCGGAGTCGATTGCGACGATGCGAGCGGCGGCGTTGCCGCCGCACTGCGACTGCTTCACGCCCGCGGCTGCTTCCGCATTTTCGTCGAAGGTGGCGGCGTGACCGTCTCGGCATTCCTTCAAGCCAACTTGCTCGATCGGCTTCAGATTGCGATCGCTCCGGTGATCATCGGAGAGGGCCGCCCGGCGATTCGCCTGGCGCCGCACGCACGTCTCAGCGACTGCCGGCGCCCGCGTTATCGCGTGTTCAGGATGGGGGGCGACGTGCTGTTCGACTGCGATCTGCGCGCCGATGCCGAGCCGTCCGATGGGAACGATGCCGATGTCCCGCCTGTGAATCAGGTCATCTAGATCGAAAGACGTTCAGCTCGTATCGAATCCAGCCCTTCGTCAGGCACGTCTGGAGCGCGTCGCCACCGATGACGTAGTCGTAGCGATCCCCCGCGTACGGCAACCACTTGAGCAAGGCGACGCTGACGGCAATCGCGCGATCCCGCGGGCGACCGAGATCGAGCATCGGCGTCAAATCGACGCTCGATTCGTGGTCGAATCCCGCAGACCTTGCCATCGCAATCATGTCGTCGCGAGTGAGCAGCGTGTTGATATGCCACCCGCGAGTGAATTCCTCAACAGTGCGCTCAGCCAAAGGCAAGGATTCGCCTGCCCGGATGTCGTCGCAGATGACGAGGCGACCGCCTGGTTTCAGCACGCGGTGACTCTGCTCGAAAAAACGCTCCGGCGCCGGCCCGTGCACGAACGACTCGATGGCGTACGCGAGGTCCGCGGGCTCTATCGCCGGCGGGAGGTTAGTGTAGTCACCTTCGAAACACTCCACTCGTTCTGACAGACCCGCTTCCGCGATGAACTGTCCGGCCATCACGGCCTGCGCGGGACTCAGCGTGACGCCGGTGCCACGGATCGGCAGCCGTTCAGCGAGATAACAGAGACTCGCGCCCACGCCACATCCAAGGTCGACGACGTGCGCGGCCGATAGCGGCGTGTCGCCCTGGCCCACGAGAGCGGCGATCTGGTCGTCGACGTAATGGAACGCCTGTTCCTGTGTCTGTACGTCAGGGCCCCAGACAGCGCGATGAATCGACGCACGACCCTGTCCGAAGCGGACGAACGACGTCGTGTGTCGATCGTAGTAACGCTTGATGTCTGCGGAATCGAATCGCGGCGTCACCACGCCACCATGTCCACGTGGTTGACGACGATCCGTGAGCGCCCCGCGGCCAGGTGCGCGAGCCGTCGTTGCCGCCAGTCGGCGACCGTGTCGCTCTTCCGGGGCGCGATCTCGCAGGCGGCACGTGCCCATCCTTCGATCAGCAAGCGCTGGAACGCCTGCTCTGACGGCGCGATCGACCAGTCACTTGCCGCGCATTCGACCCGGTAGCCTGCGTCCTTGAACGCTCGCTCGGCGACGGACCACGCATCCGGCCCCTCCGCGAGCCCGCCAAGGCCCTTGTCAGTCTTTTGATGCACGTTCATCAGGTTGCGCACCAGGTCGTCCTCGGGCTCGACCGGGTCGCACGACGATCGGCCGTCGTACGTAAGCGTGAAGAGTGCGGTCGCACCTACGTCACGGCAGCGTGACGCGAGAAGTTTCAGCCACGACTCGGATACGAGGTCGAGCAGCGCGGATGCGGTGACGAGATTGCGGCCGGCGAAGAGCGCCGCGTCGAGTTGATCGAGATCCATCGCACGCGTCTCGACGTCGCAATCGCACCGCTCGCCGCGCAGGTAGCTGACTCGCCCAACGGTGCGCGCCGTGCAGCCGCGAGCCGCCGCCCACGTGTTCAGCTTCTCCAACAGTTCGTCGAGTAGTTGCACGTCTCGATCGACAACGATCCACTGCTGGCGACCCGGGAGGCGGTCAAGCAGGTAGCGAAGATTCGATCCCGTTCCTGTGCAGAGGTCGAGAACGCGCAACGTACCCGGCGTTCCGAGTGCCTGTCTGGCGCGTTCGACCAGCTGCGCCGAACGCGACTTCCAATCCGCAGGTTCGCGACACGCCAGCCACTCGGAAAGAGATTCATCCACGGCTTATCGACTCCAGGGCGGACGCGAACTTGTCAACGGCCTGATCCCAACTGGGAAGAGACGGCCGGACGCGACGCGCGCCTTCTGCGAGACTCGCACGAAAGTCCGCATCGCCGATCACGCGCGACAGCGCCGTGGACAAACTCTGCACGTCGCCCGGCGAGACGAGCAACCCGGCCTCGGCTCCCACGAGAGCCGGGATGGCACCTGTCGATGTGCTCACAACAGGCAGACCATGCGCAAGCGCCTCCGCGACCGCCATGCCGTAAGTCTCCCGGAATGTCGCGAGCACGAATACATCGGCGCGCGCGTAGTGCTCTTCGAGCTGCCCGGCGTCGAGCTCCCCAAGAAGCGACACGTGATCCTCGAGCTGTCGCGCATGTACGAGCGCTCGAATCCGCGCCACCGTCGGTGGATGCCTCGTCAGGCTTCCTGCGCACGACAGGTGCCAATCGCGAGAGGCAACTGCTGCGAGCGCGTTCAGCAGCGCTTCGTATCCCTTCCCTGGATTGAGCGTCCCCACCGATAGCAGTTCCACCCTCGTCGTCCCCGAGCCTGTTGCGAGAGGCGCCGGCTCCGTTCCCGGCTCGATCAGCACGACTCGAATGGACGGCACGTCGTAGCCGGCAATCATCGGAAGCGTTGTGCGTCCGGTGACGATCACAAGCGACGCAGCTCCGAGTGCGCGCCGTTCAGCCATGGCAAATTGCGCCGCCATCGCCCCGTCGATTCCAACGTCAGCCGCAAGCGGCAGATGCATCAACGCGACGATGCGCAGTCGCGATCGGTGCTGCTCGAGGATCGCCGGGATCGCACCGAGTGCCAGGCTGTCGACGACCACGAGAGTGCCAGCTTCGAGCGCCGCGAACACCTGTTCGGCCTGTGCGATTGCCGATGCGGTCGGGCTCGGAAAGGTTTCGTCCAGCGATTGCACGGCGACAGACCAGTCCTGTGCCCGCAGTCCCTCGATGATGCGGCGATCGTAGATGTAGCCACCGGTGCGGGAGTCGATGTTACCGGGCACCACGAACACGGCGGCCTTTTTCATCAGGAGGCCGTGTCAGTCCGGTCTTCGAACGACGCCGATGCCACGTGCGACTCGTGCAGCGTGACGCGGATCTGTTCGATGCCGGTGCCACCCGGCCCAAGATCCCCTCGCTTCGCCGCAGCCGTGAGCCGCGTGAAGATGAGGTGCGCCAGAAACTCGGTGGTCGTGTTGCGGCCGGCAAAAGCCGGGACTTCGTCGAGATTTCGGAAATTCAACTCGGCTAACGTCTGTCGCAGCACATCGATGGCACGACCGATATCGATGACGATCCCGTCCGCATCGAGAGTCCTGCGCTTGAACTCGACGTCGACGACGTAGGTGGCGCCGTGAAGCCGTTGCGCGGGGCCAAACACCTCACCTTTGAAGCTGTGCGCGATCATCACGTGGTCGCGAACCGTCACGCTGAACATCCGGTCTCCTCTACTGATATCTGAGGCGATGGCACAGGGCATCGCCTGGCGCCTGCGCGAGTCGGGCCATCACGTCCGGCAGATCCTCGAAAGCGTTCTCGCCGGTGATGAGCACGTCGAGCGCGGGGTCGGCAAGCAGCGACAGCGCGTGCGCCATGCGCCGGCGAGTGTCCCACCGCGATCGTCGCGCCGCGGCCACGTGTCCCACCTGTGACGATTTGATCGTGAGTCGCCGCGAGTGAAACGCGCCTCCGAGTGGAAGCGGTACCTGTCGATCGCCAAACCAGCTCATTTCGATGATCGTGGCTTCGAATCCCGCGATGTCGAGCGCACGCTGCAAGCCTTCCGGCGACCCGCTCACGTGGATGACGATATCGGCGTCGGCCAACACGGTCTCCGGGTGGGCGAACGAAACGCCGAGCGCCTGCGCGACACGCTGGCGCCGCGGATTGACGTCGACGAGCTGCACGTCGCATCCCTGGATGCGCGAGACCAGCCATGCGACGAGGCAGCCGACTGTTCCCGCACCGATGACCGCGACCCGGTCGCCAGTCTGCGGGCTCGCGTCCCACACGCCGTTCAACGCCGTCTCGAGATTCGCGGCGAGGATCGCGCGGGCCGGCGGCACATCTGACGGCAACAGGTATACCGCCGACGCAGGAACGACGTAACGCGTCTGGTGCGGGTAGAGGACGAAGACGGCCCTCCCTTCCAGTTCGCTCGATCCGCACTCGATTCGACCGACGTTGGCGTATCCGTACTTCACGGATCCTGAGAACTCGCCGTCCTGAAACGGCGCGCGCATACGACCCCACTCGCTCTGCGGTACGTGTCCACCGAACACCAGTGCCTCTGTCCCCCGGCTGATCCCGCTGAACAACGTCCGGACGACAACGTCTCCGTCGACCGGCGCTCGAAGGGTCTCGGGGCGGATCTCTCCGCGACCGGGAGCGACGACCCAGAACGCTCTCGCCTCGTCAGCCATGCACGGACATTACAATGAAATCCTGTGAAGGGGTCAGACCCCTTCACAATATGACTCTTCTCCGCTCGAGCGTCGTTCGCGCCGTCGTCGCTGGTGTGCTCGTCATCCTTGTCTACGCTCCCATCGTCGCCGCGGAGACGATGAGCGGCTCGGACTACATCAGGAGAACCCTCGTCTTCTTCGTCGCAGCGGCGATTCTGATCGTCTTTCGCGTCGACAACCATCATCCGTTTCCCCGTTTTGGCGCCGCGAATACCGTCACGCTGTTCCGGGTGTCGCTCGTCGCGGGCGTGGCCGGGTTCATCGGCGAGCCGCCGACCCAACGCATTGCGTGGCTGGCCGCTGCTGCGATCACGGCGGTGGCGTTGCTCGACGGCGTCGATGGATGGCTCGCGCGTCGAAGCGCAGAGCAAAGTGCATTCGGCGCGCGCTTCGACATGGAAACCGATGCTGCACTGATCCTGATCGTCTCGGTGCTCGTCTGGCATCACGAGAAAGCCGGCGCGTGGGTGCTCGCCTGCGGGTTGATGCGCTATGGCTTCGTGGTCGCGGGTTGGATCGTGCCGTGGATGGCTGGCCCGCTGCGCTCGACGCTGCGGGGCAAGAGCGTCGCGGTCGGTCAGCTCGTCGGACTCGGCGCGGCCCTGTTGCCCATCGTCCCCGTACGGTTCAGCACCATAGTCGCCGCGATCACTCTGGCGTCGCTGGTGTGGTCGTTTGCGGTTGATATCGCGTGGTTGAGACGACAGGCGACGGCGTAGTGCGACCCGGCTCGTGAGACGTCGGAGTGCTGAACGCCTCGAGCAGCATCGGTGCCAGCGCATGCATCGGGCCGATCGGCGGCCGGCGCGGCTCGAGCCCCTGCCGGAATCCCTCTTCGATCAAGCGATTGAGGATCGGTCCGCGCCGCCCGAAAACATGAACGGGCACGCTCCATGACGCACCGCGGCCGCTGACCGCGGCCGCCGGTTGATGATCGCCGACCGCGACGAGCACCATGTTGTCGCGCGGATGCTGACGGAGATAGCCGGCGACGGTTGCGTACTCGTACGACATCGCGTGCGTGTAGCTGGGCCGCAGGTTCGCGAGATCCGGCGTTGCCGCCAGCGAGCGCTCGACGTCGGCCTTGGCGAATGCATCCGACGCGAGCATGCGCGACCAGTCCGGTTGATAGGGTGCGACCGGTCCAAACGGCGCGTGCGTCGTGCTCGTAGGAAAGACGATGAATACCGGCTTCCGCGTCAGCCTATTTCGCTCGAGCGCATCGATCTTCGCGAGCGCGTACTGATCGGGAATGCTCCACCACCCGAACTGCGGGCCGCGATAGTCCAGAAGATCGCGGCCGTAGATCTGGTCGTAGTGATAGAACGCGCCCTCAGGCCACGCCTGACGCATCCCCGGTAGCAGCGCGACCGTCCGATAGCCACGTCGTGCAAAGTTCGTGATCATCGTCTCGCGGCTTGACGCCATGAGCGCCGTGTAGGCGTACTGATCGCGGACCTCGACGCCGGATATGAGGCTCAGGTGGGCGAGCCACGACCCACCGCCAAACGTCGGGGACTCGACGTACGCGGTAACAACGTCTCGATCGGTCTCGGCCACAGCCGCCGCGAGATCGGCTCGACTCTCGACAAGCCCGTCCGCGATCGCAGGTGTCTCGTAGGCAATCGCACCATACGATTCGACGAACAACAGCAGGACGTCTGCGCCTTCAAGACGCGCGAGGCTGTTGTTCAAGTCCGGAGTTGGACCAAGTTCAGGCGCGACCGCGCCCGGCCCGACCATCGCGAGGACGAACCGCACCTGTCTTACGTACGCGGGCGTCACCGCATCCGCGAACGACACCACCACCGCGGGAGGCGCGAACAACTGCTGCGCCGCGAAGATCACGAGCAGCAGCGTTGCTCCGGCGCCGAGTGCGCGACGCGCGATCGGCCACTCCATCGCGGACGCCAGCCATCCCAGCGCGATACGGGCGATCACGAACAGCGCGAGGAATACCGCGATCAGCGAGCCAACCGCGAGGAGAATCAGCCACGTCGGCGCTGCACTCGACAGCATCGCCGCCACGTTGCCAAGGTGCTGTGAGTCCCAATACACATTGAACTCGCGGCCGTACAGGCCCGGGGCCGTCACGTCGAAGTAATGGCCCACGACCAGGATCACCCAGAGCGCGGGCAACACCCGTCGCGCAAGCGTTCCTGCCCATCGATGCGCGATCGCGAGCAGAAGCACACTACCGGCGAGCTCGATCGAAATCGTGCTGGCCCACCGGATCTTCGGTGTCGGCCACACATTCTCAAAAGTCAGGGAGCCATTCAGCAACGCGAGGGCGACCAGCGCTCCAGCAACCAGGCGCCACTTGGGGATCTGCGATGCCGGGGGCATTTCGCTGAGTATTGTCACGCGGTTCCGACAGAGCCCAGGACGCCAGAGGATGGCCCAGCTTCGAAGCGAGGAACTGCGCTGTCAGTTTCAAGAAAGCACGCTCGGCAAGCCCTTGGGATTCAGCCGCGATGGCTCCTGTCCCCACGGCCGGCGACCTCGACGGTCTTTACAGTGAAGTCATTGATCGGTAAAGAGTTGTCGTTCAGAAACGGCTTTGAAGTGACGGCCGTATTACGACTTGTGGGGCGATGTGCTCGTCGGCGTGAAACCGCGTTTGCGGGAGCCAGAAGAATTCCGTTATCCTATTAAGCCCTCAAGCTTTCCGCACTTCGGCTTGGTCTGATTCTGTTCGGGTCACTCGGAGCGATACATGAAATTTAGATCACTTGTCGTGGGCTGCATGGCGGCACTACTCGTCGCCTTCGCGGTTCATGCCCAGTCGAGTCGGCCGGAACAAGCTCCGACAGCCCCCACGGCGGGCCCGCAATCAGCAGCACCGGCCCGACCGGCGCCATCGGCGCCCCCCACGGCCCGGCGCGCAAGCGCTGCCCCGGTCACTCAGGCCGCACCAGCGATCGCCGCGGATGCACAGAAGGCATTTCTGAATCAGTACTGCATGGCCTGTCACAGCGAGAAGGCCAAGGCCGCGGGACTCGACTCTGCCCGACGGCTGACGATGGACAGCCTCGACCCGACCAACGTCGACCGGGATCGCGAGAAGTGGGAACTGGTCGTGCGTAAAGTTCGTGCGGGTCAGATGCCGCCGCTGGGCATGAAACGTCCTGATCCCGCCGACTTCCACGCGATGATCGCGTCGTTTGAAAACGAGCTCGATCGCACCGCGAAGCCGTTCACGCCGCCGCCGGGACTGCATCGGCTGAATCGCACTGAGTACGCGAACGTCGTGCGCGATCTGCTGGAGCTCGACATCGACGCCTCGACATATCTGCCGTCAGACGACTCGACATCCGGCTTCGACAACATCGCTGGAGCGCTTGGCATCTCGTCGACACAGGTTGAAGCGTACGTGTCGGCCGCGCAGAAGATCAGCAGGCTGGCGATGGGATACCCGACAGAGCCAACGCTCGTCGTCTATCGCACGCGTGAAGACACGTCGCAGGAATACCACGTCGAAGGGCTGCCGTTCGGCACTCGCGGTGGCATGCTGGTGCCGCACACGTTCCCATCCGACGGCGAGTACACGCTGACAGTGACGCCGATCTTCGGTGACAACATGTCGCCGACCGGTTTCGGATCGGTGCCGTGCGAACGCATCGAGATGCTGCTCGATGGCAAGCGCCTCGGGATCACGAACTGGCAGGGTGGTGGTCGAAACACGCCGACCAACTGCTCGAATCGCCCCGGCGCGACGGCACCCGCGGGAGCGCAGCCGCAACAGACACCAGCGACGGCGGCCGCCGCAGGCTTTGGCTTCGGTCGCAATCTGCCGCCGATGCGCGTCCGCTTCCACGCAACGGCGGGGACGCACATGGTGGGCGCGACGTTCCCGGCGACGAACCTTGCGCCCGGGCTCGATCTGGACAAGCACTTCATGCGATCGACCGTGCAGACGGGGCCCACGCCCGGCTACACGTTCTTCCCGCATGTCGGCACGATTCGCATCGAGGGGCCATTCGAAGCGACGCAGGCGAAGGACTCGCCCAGCCGCCGCAAGATCTTCGTCTGCACGCCGAAGACGAAAGCCGAGGAAGCCGCGTGCGCGCGCCGAATCGTGAGCAACCTCGCCATGTTTGCCTTCCGCCGGCCGGCGACCGCAGCCGACATCGACGTGCTCATGGAGTTCTACGAGTTCGGTAAGAAGGAGAAGGACTTCGATCAGGGCATCGAGATGGCGCTCGCGCGAGTGCTCGCGTCGCCGCAGTTCATCTATCGCGTCGAAGAGCAGCCGGTCGGCACACGTGCGGGCGTCGCGTACCGCATCAGCGACGTCGACCTCGCGTCGCGGTTGTCGTTCTTCCTGTGGAGCTCGTCGCCGGACGAGGAACTCCTCAAGATCGCCGCGGCGGGACGGCTCAACGAGCCAGTGATGCTAGAGCGGCAGGTGCGTCGCATGCTCCGGCATCCCAAGGCGATCGCGCTTGCCGATAACTTCGCCGGCCAGTGGCTGAACCTCCGCGCGCTCGATGTCACGACGCCGCTGCCGCTGCTGTATCCCAACTTCGACGATCCGCTGCGTCAGGCAATGCGCACGGAAGTGGAGCTGCTGTTCGACACGATCGTTCGCGACGATCGCAGCGTGATCGACATCCTCAACGCCGACTACACGTTCGTCAACGAGCGACTGGCCAGGCACTATGGGATCAAGAACATCACCGGCAGCCAGTTCCGCCGGATCTCGCTCGGGCCGGACATGGAGTCGCGACGCGGCCTTCTCGGCAAGGGCGCATTCCTGGCCACAAGCTCCAAGCCGGATCGCACGTCGCCAGTCACCCGCGGCAAGTGGATCATGGGCAACGTGCTCGGCATGAGCCCGCCGAATCCGCCGCCCGATGTGCCGCCGCTGCCCCCGCGCGCCTCGGACCCGAACGCGAAAGAGCCGACGATGCGCAAGAAGATGGAAGACCATCGTGTGCGGCCGGACTGCGTGCAGTGCCATCGCCTGATGGATCCGATCGGCTTTGCGCTCGAGAACTTCGACGCCACCGGGTACTGGCGCATGACGGATGAGGGCACGGCCATCAACACGACGACGCAGCTCTTCGACAACACAAAGATTGGAACGCCGGTGGAGCTCAGTAACTGGCTGTCGAAGAACTACTCCGATCAGTTCGTCGCCGTCGCGACGGAGAAGCTGCTGACCTACGGGCTCGGACGCGGCGTCGAGTACCGCGACATGCCGCTCGTGCGCGAGATCGCACGCGACGTCATCGCCAACAACGGCCGCTTCTCGGCCATGGTCCTGGGCGTCGTCAAAAGCCGCCCGTTCCAGATGAATACGGTAAGCGAGCCCGCGGCTCCAGCCACGTCGACTGCGCGGGCGAATGTCGAGACCAGGGGAGTCAACTGAATCATGTCGTTCATCACCAAGAGGCACATCCCGCGGCGCACGTTCCTCAAGGGCACCGGTGTGACCCTTGCCCTCCCGTTGCTCGATGCCATGGTTCCCGCGAGCACCGCGCTCGCGCAGACCGTTGCCGGTCAGACGAAGAAGCGCTTCGTTGGCGTCTTCTTCCCCCACGGGATGGGACCCGGCCACTGGGAGCCGGAAGTCGAAGGCGCACTCCCCGACAAGATGCCCTACATCCTCGAATCGCTCGCGGGGATGAAGGATCAGACCGTCGTCCTCAACGGTCTCTGGTCGCAGTCGGCGGAGCCGCCCGAGGGCACGACCGGTTCCGATCACTGGGTTGCCGCGGCGTTCCTGACCGCGATCAAACCGCGCAAGACAGCGGGCTCGGACGCCACCGTCGGCAGCGCCACGATCGATCAGCTCATTGCGCAGAAGATCGGTCAGGAGACATTGCTACCTTCGCTGCAGCTCGCCTGCGAGGATCCCAATTCGAGCTCGAGCAACTGCGGCGAGGGCTACAGCTGCTCGTATACGAACTCGATCTCGTGGGTGGAGTTGCCCACGCCTGAGAACGAAACGGTGCCGCGGACCAGCCCGCTCCCGATGGAGCTGAATCCGCAGGTCGTGTTCGAGCGCCTGTTCGGCAGCGGTTCAACCCCTGAAGTTCGCGCGCAGCGAATGAAGCAGAGCCAGAGCATCCTCGACTCGCTGGTCAAGGAGCTCGGGACGCTCCGCAAGCAGCTCGGCGCCAGCGACGTTCGAACGGTCAATCAGTACACCGACGAGATTCGCGAGATCGAGCGCCGCATTCAGCTTGCCGCCAAGTCGAGCAACGAGGTCCCCGATCTCGATCTGCCACCCGGAATTCCGGAGCAGTTCGACGAGCACATTCGCCTGCACTGGGACATGGTCGCGACGGCGTTCAAGGCGGACATTACCCGCGTTGTGACGCTTCTCGGCGCACGCGACCTCACGGGGCGCGTGTATCCATTCCCGAAGAGCGAGCTCTTCCCTGACGGCGGCACGAGCGTCAGCTTCCACGGCGGCTCGCACCATCAGGACGACGCGGTGCAGATCCGTCGTTACGCCACGCTCAATCGCTATCACGTGTCGACGATGGCGTACCTGGCGAAGAAGCTGAAGGAAACGCCGGACGGCGATGGCACGCTGCTCGATCGCTCGCTGATCCTGTACGGCTCGAACATGGGCAATTCGAATCAGCACCAGCACTTCGATGTCGCGCATCTGCTCGTCGGTGGCGCGGACGGTCAGCTGAAGGGCAATCGTCACCTCAAGTACGACCGCAAGACCGTCACGACCGGCAATCTGCTGGTAAGCGTGATGGATATGTTCGACATCAAGAGAGACAAGCAAGGCGATAGCTCGGGCCACTTGCCAAAACTCGCGTAGGTCGGAGGCAGATCGAACATGCGTACGATGCGCGCTGCTGGATGTGCCGCCCTGCTCTGGGTGCTGATCGTCGGCATCACGTCAGGGGCTGGCAGTGAAGTGGCCGATGCCGCCCAGAAGGGCGACCAGGCCGCCGTTCAGAAGCTGATTCAACAGAAAGCGGACGTGAAGGCGGCCCAGGTCGACGGCGCCACGGCGCTGCATTGGGCTGTCTACCGCGACGCGCCGCAGCTCGCGGACATCCTCATTCGCGCCGGCGCAGACGTGAAAGCCGCCAACAGCGAGGGCGTCACGCCGCTCTCGATGGCGGCTTTGTACGGCAACGCCATCATGATCGATAAGTTGATCAAAGCCGGCGCCGATGCGAAACAGCTTGGGCCGAACGGCGAGACGATGGTGATGCTCGCTGCGCGCAACGGAAATCCGCAGGCCGTCACCGTGCTCCTCGAGGCTGGCGCGGACGTCAACGCGCGCGAGCCGATCCGCGGAACGACTGCGTTGATGTGGGCCGTCGAGCAGAAGCATCCCGAGGCGGTGAAGATTCTCCTCGCTGCGGGTGCCGATCCGAAGGCGAAGTCGGGTGGCGCGGGTCTGCCTCGCAACTACATGGCGCCTCGGCTGAATCAGCGAGCCGTTCTTCTCGCGCAGGATCGCCGGCGACGCGCCGCAGCAGCCGGAATCACGTACGAAGAGCAGCTCACGATCGATCAGAAGTCCGGGGTCGAAATCGGCGGCCAGCGTGGTCTGGGTCAGGCGCTGGACGCCAATGGCAACCCGGTGCCCGCGGCACCGGGGCGGCAGGGAGGTGCCGGCGCACCAGCGCAGCCACCGCAACAGGCTCCGGCGCCCGAGGCAACGCCGGCACCGGCGGCTCCCGCTGGGACGCCAGCTGGCCAGCCGGCGGCAGCTGCCGGCAGGGGTCGCGGCCGCGCGGGCGCAGCCGCGACAGCCCAGCCTCAGCCAGACGCCGACGATGACAATGAAGTGGTCGTCGCCGGGCTCGTCGGCAGCGGCGGTGGTGGACTGACGCCGCTCGTGTTCGCGGCGCGCGAAGGCGATCTCGAATCCGCGAAGCTGCTGGTCGACGCCGGTGCGCCGATCAACGAGACGACCGAGTACGGCTGGACGCCGCTGCTCACTGCGGTGAACAACCGCAACTATCAGCTTGCGTCGTACTTGCTCGACACGGGCGCCGATCCGAATCTCGCGAACAAGGGCGCCTGGACGCCGCTCTACCTCGCCACCGACAATCGCAACATCGAGGGCGGAGACTATCCAGTCCCCAAGGGGGACCTGGATCACCTCGAGATCATCGAGAAGCTGCTCCAGAAGGGTGCCAACCCCAACGGGAAGATCAGAGAGAACACGCTGACGCGGACGATCTTCACGATGCAGTGGTTCTTCGAGGACGGCGCGACACCGTTCATCCGCGCCGCGCAGTCCAGCGACACGACCTTGATGACGCTCCTGCTCAAGTACAAGGCCGATCCACAGGCGACCACGGCAGCCGGTGACAACGCGTTGACCGCGTCCGGCGGCATCGGGTGGGTCGAGGGTGTGACGTACGAGCGCTCCGCGAAAGAGAACTACGAAGCGATGAAGATGCTGCTCGACCTCGGCCTGGATCCCAACCACGCGAACAACGAGGGTCGTACGGCATTGATGGGCGCGGCCATGAAGGGTCACCCGGACGTGGTTCAGCTGCTCGTCGATCGCGGCGCCAGGTTGGAGACACACGACAAGGGCAACCGCGACACCGACAAAGTGTCGTCGGCAGCCGCAGGCAAGACGTGGCAGGCGATCGACTACGCGGAGGGTCTCGTGCGTGTGGGCGTGCAGTCCGCGGTCACGCGTCCCGAAGCGGCTGCGCTCATTCGCAAGCTGATGGCCGAACGCAACATCCCGGCGCCACCGGTCGAGCGAACGATCCTCTCAGTGTGCGTCGTCCAGATCTGTCAGGGAACGAGCCAGTAGATCTCTTGTCAGGCGGACCTGAAGGCCCGCCTCTACCGCTTCCAACGTGTCCGTAGCGGCGGGTCTTCCCTGGCCTGAGCCTTGTCGAAGGCAGACCCGCCGATCACTCAATTCCAAAATTTCTCGACAGGTACTGATGCACGCGCGCGAACTCTTCGTCGTTGAGCATCGCGCCTTCGTTCAGCATCGAGATCAGCGTCTCTTCCCATTCCTCGGGTGAGCGGCGGTTCGCCTTGATGCGGAAGAGGTCGTGGCACTGCGTGCACGTATTGAGGATGACCTCCTTGCCGGGACCGTCGGGCAGTGGACCGTGGGTCCGGACAAGGTATTCCACGAGCGTCGGCACGTCTTCCTTGGAAACCTTTGCGCCCTTCTCGATCTCCTGTGAGACGCGTTTCGTCCAGCTGTCCGCATCCATCGCCTGCACATGGATGACGCGCACGGTGTGACAGTTCTGACAGGCGGCGTTCATGATCTTCTCGCCCGCCTCGGGCTCCTGCGCGCCGCTCGTGACGGCCGCCACGAGGACCAACGACGCCGCGGAAACCGCGACGAGCACGCCGACGCTTCGGGACATAGGCTAATGTTATCAGTCACACACAGATGACTCGGACCGTGCTCGGGACGCTAGCGCTACTCATCTGGATTACGGCCCTGGTGTCGGCGCAGCTTACAAATTCGATCATCCAGCCCGGTCATCCCGTGATCCGCTACCCGGGCGAGACAACCGATCGCGTCGCACAACTGAACCGCAAGTTGCAGAGCGGGGAAATCAGCCTTCAGTTCGAGGAGCGCACGGGTTATCTGAGGAGTCTGCTCGCCGCGCTCGACATCCCGATCGAGTCGCAGGTGGCGCTTTATTCGGGGACGAGCCTGCAGGCGCGCATCATCAACGCGCGCAACCCACGCACGATCTTCTTCAACGACTCGACCGCCGTCGGATGGATGTCTGGCGGTCTCATCGAGGTCGCCTCGCTCGATCCGAAACAGGGCGCGATCTTCTATCTGCTGCCGCAACAGACAACGCCGCCGCTGCGGCAGCTCGCGCGCGACACGCGTTGTCTGACGTGTCACTACTCGACCAATACGCTCGGTGTGCCTGGCTTTCTCGTGCGCAGCATCCCGAGCGCACCGAGCGGCATGATCATGCCGTGGCTCGGTAACTACACGACCGATCATCGCAGCCCGCTTGGCGAGCGGTGGGGCGGCTGGTACGTGACGGGGCGAGGCGGGCGGCATCTCGGCAACGCGCCAGTCGAAGATCGGACGCTGCAGGACGTGAGCATCGACGAGGCGAATCTCAACGTGAGCACGCTGGAGAATCGATTCGACACGCGCTCGTATCTCTCACCTCACAGCGACATCGTTGCGCTGCTGGTCTTCGATCATCAGATGCGGATGATGAACCTGCTCACGAGAATCGGCTGGGAGGCACGGATCTTCGAGCGCGACGAGCGCCCGGCGCCGGATGCTCTGTACGATGTGGTGACCGAGGTCGTCGACTACATGTTGTTTGTCGATGAAGCGCCGCTCGACGGGATCACGGGCACGTCTGGTTTCGCAGAGCGCTTCGTCGCGCGCGGGCCTCGCGACAGCAAGGGACGATCGCTGCGCGATCTCGATCTGCAGCGCAGGCTGTTCCGTTATCCATGCAGCTACATGATCTACTCGGATGCGTTCGTCGCTCTTCCAGACGTGGCCCGCAACGCGGTCTACGCACGTCTCCTGCAGGTGTTGACTGGAAGAGATACGTCTCCGAAGTACCGGAATCTGTCGGCGCAGGATCGTCAGGCGATCCTCGAGATTCTTCGCGACACGAAGAACGACTTACCCCTCACCCGTTCCAGCCTTCAGGGCGGGCAGCGCGAAGACACGCTGCAACGACTCGTAGAACGCGCCCAGTAGCCCGGCGCCAACAAGAGCTCCTGCGAGCGCGGCCACCGCGTAGATCTTTCCCTCACCGATGTTCACGAGGATCGGCCCGGGACACATGCCCGCGATCGACCATCCGATGCCGAACAGGATTCCACCGGCGATGTTGCCGCGATGAAACGGCTTCGTCTCGATCCACAACCGCTGTCCAAGAATCGTGCGGCCGCGCCGCTTGATCAGCCAGATGCCCGGCGCCGTGACCAGCACCGCAACGGCGATGATGCCGTAGAGCTGAAACTCGGTGAAGAGAAACATCCCCTGGATGAAGTCGTAGTCCGCCGCACCGGATCGACTGAGGATGAATCCGAACACGGTGCCGAGGAGCAGATAGACCAGCGTCACAAAGCCACCAGCGGAACGAACACCCGGTAGACGATCTGCGTCGTCACGATGCCGGCGCCAAGGAAACAAAGAGTCGTGACCATGCTCGGAAGCTCGAGATTCGCGAGGCCGAAGATGCCGTGACCGCTCGTGCATCCGCCGGCGAGCCTCGTCCCGAAGCCGATGAACAAGCCACCGACGAACATCCACGCGAGCTTGCCGGCCGGCCCCAGACCGATCGCCCGATCGAAGAGACCGAGCGCCCACGTCAGGTGCCAACCGCCGCCAAGGGCCGCGGAGAGGAAGCCGCCAACTACGAGACCCGCAAGCAGCGGCAGTCGCCACTCGCGACCCACGGTGACGGCGGCACGCTGGAGGTACGGCAGCGGCAGCGCCAGGCTGCAAAGGTCTTCGAAGCCGGTGGAGATGCCAAGACGACGATTGGCGAGGAGGAGCAACGCGAGCGTGACGCCCGCGATCCCGACGCCCGCCAGCGCCCAGTGCAGGGGTGGCAGGCCGTGAAGAATCAGTGACATCGTGCTACTGGACTACCTCGCATTCACCGTAGTTCTGCGAAACCGACGGCTCGGCGATGAAGCGACCGACCTGCATCTGCAGGTATCCATGGCGCGAATGCACGGCCTTGAGCTTCTTGGGCGACGCTTCCTGCGAGAACACCGTCGTCACATTCAACTGACCGACGGCGCTTTCGACGAAGTAGAGACTCCATCCGGACAACACCGCGGTGACGTAGGCGCGCCCAGCAGTTCCGGTGAATTCAGCGGTCGCATCGCCCACGTCGATCGCCGTGATCTCGAACCGCATGTCCTGCGTTTTCGTCTTCGGCTCTGGCGCCCCCTCCTTCCACACGGCCGACGTCGCGGAGGGGAAACTGCACTTGAGCGCCTTAATCTGGGTCAATGGATTGGGCGGTTCGGGCGCCGTTTGCGCCTGTGCCACGGCGGAGGCCCCACCCAGGATGAGCAAGAAGGCCAATGTATCTCTTATAATTTTCGTTCGCATGAAGCGCCTCGCCTTAATGCTGTCGTTGCTGGCCGCCACCGTCGCTTTGACGGCTGGTGCACAGAACCAGACCGACGCACGACTCAAGCGGCTCTTTCCAGCCGCTACGACATTCTCTCCCAAGGGCGGCGATCCGCCACACGTC
>Ga0070674_100000542_pt1 | contig 18928 bp, 20 predicted proteins | sample KBSM33metaG_FD_65344 | JGI IMG/M metagenome (GOLD analysis project Ga0070674, IMG submission 65344) | Miscanthus rhizosphere microbial communities from Kellogg Biological Station, Michigan, USA - KBS M3-3 metaG | ecosystem: Host-associated > Plants > Roots > Rhizosphere > Soil ... | reverse complement strand
GTACCGACGACCGTGACCTCGATACCGCTGGTCGACCCCCATGCCCCCAAGGAGAATCCGTCGATCGGTGACCTCGTCAAAGACGCGACGACGCAGGTGTCGACGCTGGTGCGGGCCGAGGTCGAACTGGCGAAAGCCGAAATAACCCGCGACCTCAAGAAGGGCCTCACCGGCAGCGTCTACTTCATCCTCGCGCTGGTGGTGCTGTTCTACTCCACGTTCTTTTTCTTCTTCTTCCTCGCCGAATTGCTCGACACCTGGCTGTGGCGGTGGGTGGCCTTCCTGATCGTCTTCGGCATCATGGTGCTGACCACCGCTGCGCTGGCACTGTTCGGCTATCTGAAGGTGCGCCGCATCCGCGGGCCACAGCAGACGATCGAGTCGGTGAAGGAAACCCGCGAGGCGCTCACGCCGGGACACGACAAGGACAAGGCGCTGACGTCGCCGAACGGCGAACGACCTCGGGCGCAAACCGACCCGTCGGGCTGGTAATGGCCCCACCCGACCCGTCGGTGGTGCGCATCGACGGTCCGTGGCGCCATCTCGAGGTGCACGCCAACGGGATTCGCTTTCACGTCGTGGAGGCGGAGTCGGCCGACGCGTCATCCACACCGGTCACGGATCGGCCGCTGGTGATCCTGCTGCACGGATTCGGCTCGTTCTGGTGGTCCTGGCGACACCAGTTGCGCGGCTTGTCCGGCGCCAGGGTGGTCGCGGTCGACCTGCGTGGCTACGGCGGCAGCGACAAACCGCCCCGGGGCTATGACGGCTGGACACTCGCCGGTGACACGGCGGGGCTGGTGCGTGCGCTCGGCCACAAGGCTGCGACGTTGGTGGGGCACGCCGACGGGGGCCTGGTGTGCTGGGCGACCTCCGTCCTGCACCCGCGGATGGTGCGGGCGATCGCGGTTGTCAGCTCGCCGCATCCCGTCGCGCTGCGGGCCTCCGCTCTGACCCGGCGCGACCAGGGCCGCGCGCTGCTGCCGTGGATGCTGCGCTATCAGGTACCGATGTGGCCGGAGCGGTCGCTGACCCGCAACAACGCCGAGGAGCTCGAGCACCTGGTGCGAAGCCGGGCCAGCGCCAAATGGCTTGCCTCAGAAGACTTTTCCGAGACCATTCAACAAATGCGACGCGCCATCCAGATTCCGTCGGCCGCGCATTCGGCGTTGGAGTATCAGCGCTGGGCCGTGCGCAGCCAGCTGCGCGGTGAGGGGCGGCGATTCATGCGCGCGATGAAGCGGCCGCTGGCGGTCCCGGTGCTACACCTGCGCGGGGACGCAGACCAGTACGTGCTCGCCGATCCGGTGTACCGCACACAGCACTATGCCCCACACGGCCGCTACGTATCCATCGCAGGCGCAGGACATTTCGGTCACGAGGAAGCACCCGAGGTGGTCAACGAGCAGCTGATGCGGTTCCTGGCGCAGGTTTACGATTAGCCGCCGACGCAGGCGCCCGTCGGAACACGTTGTGTGTTGCCAATCTTCGCGAGCTGGCTCGAGACTTCGTTCGCGGTCAGCACGAAGCCGGTGTCGGCATCGTCCACGGCGGCGCCGAACACCACACCCAGCACTTTGCCGGTCCGGTCGATCATCGGGCCGCCTGAATTACCTTGCCGCACAGTGCCTCTGATCGTATACACCTCGCGCGTCACGGTACCGGTGCGATAGATGTCGGGGCCGTTCAGCTCGATGATCTCGCGGATACGCGCGGGCGTGGCGGCGAAGTCGCCGCCGCCCGGGTAGCCCATCACGATGGCGTCGGTGCCGGTCGGCGCGGCGCCCTCGGCGAACGACAGGGGTTGTGACGGCAGGTTCGGCACGTCGAGGATCGAGATGTCGGCTTCGGGGTCATAGGAGACAACGCCTGCGTCGTAGGTCTGGCCGTCGACCTCGATCGTGACGCTGTCCGAGCCCGCGACCACGTGCGCGTTGGACATCACCCGGTTCGGCGCGACGACGAAACCAGTGCCCTCCAACACCTTTTGACAACCCGGGGCGACGCCGCGGATCTTGACGACGCTCGGCCGGGTGGCGGCCACTACGGCGTCGTTGGCCAGCGCGGCATCCGGGGCGTCGACCGCGACGATCGGGGTACGGCCGTACTCCGAGAGCATATTGGGCAGGCCGGACGTGTCCAGCAGAGCCGACAGCCGGGTCGGGACGGACCTCAGCCAGCTGGGAGCCACCTCGTCGACCTGGGCCAGCACCTTCGAGCCGCGCACGGCAGCGGCCAGGTTCGGCTGGTCCGAGGACGTCAGCGGCGTGAACAGCATCCACGCCGCGACGAGCACCGTCACCATCTGCAGTACGACGCCAATGATCGAGTCGAAGGTGCGCAGCGCGCGGTTGCGCAGCGCACCGCGCACCGCGCGGCCCAGCACCACGCCTGCGATCTCACCGATCACTACCAGCGCGAGGATCAGGAACAGCGTCACGAACAGCTTCGTGCGGGCGCCGCCGATGTGGGTGACGACATGCGGCGCCAACAGGACGCCGGCGACTGCGCCGAGACCCACCCCAACGAAGGACAGCAGGGAACCGAGCAAGCCGGACCGCCACCCGGAGACGGCAGCCACGAACGCGATAGCGAGGACGGCAAGGTCAAGCCACTGTGACGATGTCATTGTTGAGCTTCACCGTAGCTGCCCTCGTGCCCAACGAGGGCCATTGCATCCTCGAGTTCGCGAACGTCGTCGGTGTTCCATGGCTTTGCCCAGCCCGCCACATCGAGCATCGCCGAGATGACCTGACCGGTGAAGCCCCACACCAGCATCTCGTTGAGCAGGAACGCCGGACCGGCGAAGCGGCGCGTATTTTCCTTGCGGTACACCATGATCCGGTTCTCCGGGTTGATGAACGCACGGACAGGGACACGCGCGACGATCGCGGTTTCCGATTCGTCGATAACGGCCACCGGCCCCGGATCCTGTGAATATGCCAAAACCGGAACGACGTGGAACCCAGACGGCGGGATGAACATCCGCTCCAGCGTGCACAGCGGCTGCAGCCGGCTGGTGTCGACGCCCGTCTCCTCGTTGGCCTCACGCAGCGCGGTGTGCACGGGTCCGCCGTCCCGAGGGTCGGCCGCCCCGCCGGGGAACGCGGCCTGGCCGGCGTGGTGCCGCAGCGTGGACGCCCGCACGGTGACCAGCAGGTCGGCGTCGTCGGGCAGGCCGCCGGACGCAGAGTCCGCAGGGCCGGAGAACAGCACCAGCACCGCGGCGTCGCGCTTTTCCCCGGTGACCGCCGCCTTGGTGTTCGCTGCGGTCACCAGCGCCAGCACCTCGGGCGGCACGCGCCTGCGATAAGCCCGCTTCACATCCCTGCAGTTGTCGGTCAGCGGCTTCAGCCAGGACGGGGCGGCGTCGGGGCTCAGCTCGCCCACTGCGCTGCCCCAGCTCACCCCGGCACTCCAATCTTGGGGTCCACCGCCGCGGCGATCTCGTCGGCGCTGGCGAAGGACCTCGGCAGGACTTCGGCAACGCTACCGTCCGCGCGCAGCACCACGGTCGCGGGCATCACGTTGGGTACGCGCAATGCCGCAGCGACCAGCCTGCGACCATCCTGCAGTGTCGGTAGCCGCACCCCCAGTTCGGCCAGCCGCAGCAATGCCGCCACCTCGTTCTCGTCCTGGTGCACGGTCAGCACGGTGACGTCGCGTCCGACCCGGCGTTGGTACTCGGCCATCGCGGGCAGTTCCTCTGCGCACGGCGCACACCAGTACGCCCAGAGGTTGAGAACCGTCGGTCGGCCCGCCACGGCCTCAGCGACGTCCACGACCGTGCCGTCGCCGGCGCATTCGAGCGTGATCCCCTGCAGTTGCCCGGGTCCAGGCTCCGTCCCCGCGTCAGGACACGGCGGGAGATCGGCACGGGCCCGTGGTCCTGCGAGGGCTTCGGCGGTATCGGCGTCCCGGCGATCGCGGGCCTGGCTCGGCCCGATCGACCCGGGCGGCGAACCGGTGTCCCCGAGCTGCGTCCACAACGCCACGCCCAACGCGACCACGACGACCAACACCGCGACGGTCCACCGGGTCGACGTGCTCATGCTCGAGAATGCTGATCAGAGGCCGGCCAACGCCAGCAGGTGCTCGGTCTCCGGCCCCTTGACCAGCGGCGCAGCGATCAGCGGGTCGGTCGGGCCGGTGCCGAACGACGGGCAGTCCTTGGCAAGGACGCACACTCCGCAGGCGGGTTTACGCGCGTGGCACACCCGGCGGCCGTGGAAGATCACCCGGTGGCTCAGCAGCGTCCACTCGCTGCGCTCGATGAGCTCGCCGACAGCGTGCTCGACCTTCACCGGGTCCTCTTCGGCCGTCCAGCGCCAGCGGCGCACCAGACGGCCGAAATGGGTGTCGACGGTGATCCCGGGTATGTCGAACGCGTTACCCAGAATGACGTTAGCGGTCTTGCGGCCGACTCCCGGCAGCGTTACCAGCTCGGCCATGGTGTTCGGCACGTTGCCGTCGAAGCGCTCTACCAGTTCTTGGCCGAGACGGATCAGCGAGTTGGCCTTGTTGCGGTAAAAACCAGTGGGTCGAATCAGCTCTTCGAGTTCGGTGCGGTCGGCCTTCGCGTAATCCAGCGCCGTGCGGTAGCGCTTGAACAACGCAGGGGTGGTGAGGTTGACCCGCTTGTCGGTGCTCTGGGCCGACAGGATGGTGGCCACCGTCAGTTCAAGCGGATTGGTGAAATCCAGCTCGCAGTAAACATGCGGAAACGCCTGCGCCAGTGTGCGATTCATCCGGCGGGCGCGGCGGACCAGGCCGACGCGGGTTTCGTTGTCCCACTTCCGCGATGAGGCGCGACGAGCCGGCTTGGCGGCTGCCGGCTTTTCGGCTGAAGTCTCACCCACGGTCACGAATGACAGCGTACTGAGGGGGTCCGACTCTTCTGGGAGCAGACCTGTGCGGACCGGTGACATTTCGTGATCCCACTGAGACCTTGGCCGTGTTTACTTCACCCTTGTGTCTTGGTTGCTCGCTGCGTTTATTCCGGCGTTGCTGATGTTGGCAACATTCGGGCTGCAGCGGCTCGAATCGAGCCTCGACGAAGACACCGTGTCGGCCTCCGACGTAGCCGACTTTCTCGACCAAGCCGAAGCCGATGACGTGAACACGCTGGCGCGAGAAGGCATGAGCCGCGCTTTGGACGGCCTGCATCAGCGATTGGGCGAACGTGATTCGCCGCTTGACCGCCGAACTGCGGCCCGCGACACGGCGAGTTTGCCGAATCGGCTGTACGTGCATCACCGACCGAATCCTGAATTTCAGCCGACTCGACATGCCAATCGTGTGTAGCGTGGGCTAGTCGCACTGGAGGCAGAATGCCGACAATGTCGGCGTGGCGTACCTCTAGACTGATCTCGCTAACCAGGAAGAGGTCGGCTTACGCATGTCATATCACCCAACAGCTTAAGAGGGGCAACGTGGACGAGATCCTGGCGAGGGCCGGAATCTTCCAGGGGGTCGAACCCAGCGCCGTATCCGCGCTGACGAAGCAATTGCAGCCCGTCGACTTCCCACGCGGGCACACCGTGTTCGCCGAGGGAGAGCCCGGCGATCGGCTGTTCATCATCATTTCAGGGAAGGTCAAGATCGGCCGCCGCTCGCCCGACGGCCGCGAGAATCTGCTCACCATCATGGGTCCGTCGGACATGTTCGGTGAGCTCTCGATCTTCGACCCGGGCCCACGGACGTCGAGCGCCACCACCATCACCGAGGTGCGCGCGGTGTCGATGGACCGCGACGCGCTGCGCGCGTGGATCGCCGATCGCCCTGAGATCGCTGAACAACTGTTGCGAGTGCTGGCCCGCCGGCTCCGTCGCACCAACAACAATCTCGCCGATCTGATCTTCACCGACGTGCCGGGCCGGGTGGCCAAACAGCTTCTGCAACTGGCGCAGCGGTTCGGCACACAGGAAGGCGGCGCGCTGCGCGTGACGCACGACCTGACACAGGAAGAGATCGCGCAGCTGGTCGGCGCCTCTCGCGAGACGGTCAACAAGGCACTCGCCGATTTCGCCCACCGCGGCTGGATTCGCTTGGAGGGCAAGAGCGTGTTGATCTCCGACTCCGAACGGCTCGCTCGCCGAGCGCGATAGCGATCGCTCAGTTTGCCGGCCCAACGCGCATGGAATCGATGAAGTAGATTTCGCGCCCGGTCGGGTATCCGCCGCCGTCGGTGGCGATATGAACGTGGTCGAAATGGTTGGCGGTTTCGTTGCCGTAGTCCGCCGTCCAACTCGGTGCGCCGATGCCCGGGTAGAAGCCCTGCCTCCAGATCACATGGAGCACGCCCCACCGTTTCGCGTATGCCAAGGCGAGCCCGGCGATCTGGTTGCCGAGCTCGATGCCCTCGTCACTGTGATAGTTCGGGATCATCACGTCGATCGCCAGCCCGTTGGGATGCCATTTCAACGGATCCTGCCGGTATCCGCCGATGGTCTTGATCTCCGGAAACATCACGCTGATGGCGCGGGCCACCCAGATGGTCTTGACCTGCAAACCCTGCTCCGGCGCAGCGCCGGGAGGTAACGCGAACTGGAAATTCTGGGCGACGACAGGCGCACTTGCCGCCAGCAGTTCAGCCTCAGCGGGAGCGGCGGCGTTCGGCGTACCGGTCGGCGCGGGTGCCTGGCTTGACGGGGCCGCTGTGGGCTTCTCTGTGCAGCACGGACGCTCTGCGGTTTGGGCGTAGATCATCGCGGCAGAGATCACGACCGAGGCCGCGATCGCCAACAACCGGCCCCGGCCGTTGGCTAACAGGTTTCTGCCCACGAACGGCACCTTACTGCGGTGTCGCACGCGGTGTGGCAACCTTCGCCATCTCTTGGTTGTGAGCGCGACATGGACTCTGAAAACCACTCACCCGCGTAGGTAGTCCAGTTGAGCCCGCACGCTCCATTCGGCGGCGTCCCAAAGCTTTTCGTCGACGTCGGTGTATACGTGTTCGACGATCTGTCGCGCGCTTGCGTCGTCACCGAGCGCACGGAGCGCGTCACGCACCTGATCCAACCGCTCCTCGCGGTGCGTCAAGTACATGGCGCTGACGGCTTCAAGATCGTCGAGGTCCGGGCCGTGACCCGGCAACACCGTTCGACTGCCGAGGCCGTGCAGGCGGCGAAGCGACTCCACGTATTCGCCGAGATTTCCGTCCTCGTTGTCGATGACCGTCGTGCCCCGGCCGAGGACGGTGTCGGCGGTCAGCACAGCGTCGTCGAGCAGAAACGACACCGAGTCGGCGGTGTGCCCCGGTGTGGCCATCACGGTGATGCGCAGGCCCGCCGCGTCGATGACCTCACCCTCGGTGAGCGGACCGCCGAGGCCGCGTAGGAAGCCGCTGCCGACCGAGCGGACCACCGCGCCGGTGCGGTCGACGATCTTGTCGATGCCGCCGGTGTGGTCGTCGTGCCTGTGGCTGATCAGCACGAGCGGGATCTTGCCGAGCTCGGCGATCCGCGCGATGTGCTCGTCGTCGTCCGGTCCAGGGTCGACGACCACCATCTCGTCGCTGCCAGGGCCGCGTAGCACCCAGGTGTTGGTGCCGTCCAGCGTCATCAAGCCGGGGTTGTTGCACAACAGTACCGATGCGGTATCGGTGACCGGACGCAACAGCCCGTACGCCGGGTGCGTCAACGCTGTCACACGACCTCGACGATGATCTCGACTTCCACCGGTGAATCGAGCGGCAGTTCCGAGACCCCCACCGCGGAACGGGCGTGCTTGCCTGCGTCGCCGAACACCTCACCGAGAAACTGCGAGGCCCCGTTGATGACGCCTGGCTGACCGTGGAATCCCGGCGCGGATGCCACGAACCCGACGACCTTGACCACCCGGGTGACGCTGTCGATGCCGACCAGCGAATGCACGGCAGCCAGCGCGTTGAGCGCGCATGTGCGGGCCAGCTCCTTGCCCTCTTCGGGGCTCACCTCGGCGCCCACCTTGCCGGTCTGCTCCAACTTTCCCGCCTGCATCGGCAGCTGGCCCGCGGTGTAAACCAGGTTTCCCGTGCGCACCGCAGGCACGTAGGCGGCCAGCGGCGGGACGACGTTGGGCAACTCGATGCCCAGCTCGGCCAGCCGGTCCGAGGCGCTCATTTCGGACGCTTCAGATATGCGACATGCTGCTCGCCGGTCGGGCCGGGTAGCACGGAAACCAGTTCCCAGCCGTCCTCACCCCACTGGTCGAGGATCTGTTTCGTTGCGTGCGTCAACAGCGGGACCGTGGCGTATTCCCAACGGGTCGGTTCGCTCATGTGGCTGAGCTTATCGGGCGGCTGGGCCGGCTTGGCTAGCATGCAGGGGTGGCTACCTCAGCGAACAGCGGTAGACGGGTCGGCTGGCCGTCACGCCTGACCAAGGCGCGTCTGCACTTCGTCACCGGCAAGGGCGGCACCGGCAAGTCGACCGTCGCGGCCTCTCTGGCGCTCGCCCTGGCCGCCGGTGGCCGCAAGGTGTTGTTGGTGGAAGTCGAAGGGCGCCAAGGCATTGCGCAGCTCTTCGACGTGCCGCCGCTGCCATACGCGGAGGTCAAGATCGCCACCGCAGATGGTGGCGGTCAGGTCAACGCGTTGGCGATCGATACGGAGGCGGCGTTCCTCGAATACCTCGACATTTTCTACAACCTCGGGCTGGCCGGACGCGCGATGCGCCGCATCGGCGCAGTCGAGTTCGCGACGACGATCGCGCCGGGCCTGCGCGACGTGCTGCTGACCGGAAAGATCCGCGAGATCGTCACCCGCGCCGAGAAGGGCAAGCAACCGGCCTACGACGCCATCGTGGTGGACTCCCCGCCGACGGGCCGCATCGCGCGGTTCCTCGACGTCACCAAGGCCGTATCGGACCTCGCGAAGGGCGGCCCGGTGCACTCGCAGGCCGAAAGCGTGGTCAAGGTGTTGCATTCCGACCTCACCGCCATCCATCTCGTCACCCTGCTGGAGGCGCTGCCGATCCAGGAGACGCTCGAAGCAATCGAGGAACTGCGGGAACTGGGCCTGCCGATCGGCAGCGTGATCGTCAACCGCAACATCCCGGCCTATCTGTCCGCCGACGACCTCGCCAAGGCCGCGGAAGGCGACATCGATGCCGATGCCGTGCGCACGGGGCTCGGGAGCGTCGGAATCACTCTGTCCGACAGTGACTTTGCCGGTCTGCTGACCGAGACGATCCAACACGCGACGCGCATCAAGGCGCGCGCCGAAAGCGCCGAGCAACTCGACGAGCTGGACGTGTCGCGGCTGGAGTTGCCGCAGATTCCCGACGGAGTCGACCTCGGCAGCCTTTACGAACTCGCCGAAGAGCTAGCCCACCAGGGCGTCCGATGAGCACCACACCGCCGGCCCTCGACATGGGCTCGATCCTGACCGATACCTCCAACCGCGTCGTGGTGTGCTGCGGCGCGGGCGGGGTCGGCAAGACCACCACTGCGGCGGCAATGGCATTGCGGGCGGCCGAATATGGCCGCACCGTCGTCGTGCTGACCATCGACCCCGCCAAGCGGCTTGCCCAGGCGCTGGGGATCAAGGACCTCGGTAACACGCCGCAGCGGGTACCGCTTGCGCCCGAGGTTAGCGGTGAGCTGCACGCAATGATGCTCGACATGCGCCGCACCTTCGACGAAATGGTGATCCAGTACTCCGGACACGACCGGGCCGACGCGATTCTGGACAACCAGTTCTACCAGACCGTGGCCACCTCGCTGGCCGGCACACAGGAGTACATGGCGATGGAGAAGCTGGGTCAGCTTCTCGCCCAAGACAAGTGGGATCTGATCGTCGTCGACACCCCGCCGTCGCGCAATGCCCTCGACTTCCTGGACGCGCCACAACGGTTGGGCAGCTTCATGGATAGCCGACTGTGGCGGCTGCTGCTGGCGCCCGGTCGGGGCATCGGCCGACTGGTGACCGGCGCGGTGGGCTTGGCCATGAAGGCGTTGTCCACCGTGCTGGGTTCGCAGATGCTTTCCGACGCAGCAGCTTTCGTGCAGTCGCTGGACGCGACGTTCGGCGGGTTCCGGGAGAAGGCCGACCGCACCTACGAGCTTCTCAAGCGGCGCGGCACCCAGTTCGTCGTCGTGTCGGCCGCAGAACCCGATGCGCTGAGGGAAGCGTCGTTCTTCATCGACCGACTCTCCCAGGAGCACATGCCGTTGGCTGGGCTGATCCTCAACCGCACGCACCCGACGTTGAGCGACCTGCACGCCGACAAGGCCGACGAAGCGGCAGAGGAACTGGAGAAGAAGGATCCCGACGTGTTGGCGGCGGCGGTGCTGCGCATCCACGCCGACCGGGCAATGACGGCCAAGCGGGAGATCCGGCTGCTATCGCGGTTCACCGGCGCCAACCCGCACGTGGCGATAGTGGGCGTGCCGTCGTTGCCGTTCGACGTGTCGGATTTGGAGGCGCTGCGCGCCATCGCCGATCAGATCACCGGCGAGGCGGCCGCGGCGTAGCGGCGGATCAAGCCGAAGCGGCGTGGTCCACTAAAGCGGCGTGGTCCACTAAACGGCGCTGCGGTGTTTGCGCTGGGCGGCAAAGAACTCGGCCCAGGAAACGACCTCGGGGTGCTGCTTGAGAAGGGCGCGGCGCTGGCGTTCGGTCATGCCGCCCCAGACACCGAATTCGACGCGGTTGTCGAGGGCATCGGCGCCACATTCGAGAATCACCGGACAGTGACGGCAGATGACGGCGGCTTTGCGCTGCGCTGCGCCGCGTACGAAGAGTTCATCGGGATCGGCCTGACGGCAACGGGCTTGGGATACCCAAGCGATACGGGCCTCGGCTTCTGCGCCCTGGACAAAGACGTGGGCTGACGAATTCGGGGTTGTCCTGCGAGCGGCGGGCCTTGTACCTGACACCAGCGATCCCTTCGTTCCAGCCGCCCGGCTAGCCCAGCGACGGCTCAGTCCTCCGGTGTAGAACGCTGATGCGATCTACGCCACAGTGCGCGGTTCGAGTGTGACCTGCATCGCACTGTCTGCCAAACGTAGGTGGTCACGGCGGTTGTGCGCAATAGGTGAAACCCTACTTTTTTGGGACGACCGTGCCGTCAGAGTGCAAAATTGACGCAACAGCAGGTAGGCGTGTCCAGCGAACCCGGCAATCGGCCGACCGAAGCTGACATTTTGCGACCTGAATAGCCTAGTTACTCTGTACGCATGCCGGAGGAGCCGCCGACCCGACCGCCGACTGAGCCCCCTAGGACAGTCACGGTTATCAAGCTCGCCTGGTGCTGCCTATTGGCCAGCGTGGTCGCCGCCGCCCTGATGTTTCCCGTGGTGGGCGGGTTCGGGTTGTTGTCCAACCGTGCCTCGGACGTGGTAGCCAACGGTTCGGCGCAACTCGTCGAGGGTGAGGTGCCGCAAGTGTCGACGATGGTCGACGCCAAGGGAAATATCATCGCCTGGCTCTATTCGCAGCGCCGATTCGAGGTGCCCAGCGACCAGATCGCAAACACCATGAAGCTGGCGATCGTCTCGATCGAGGACAAGCGGTTTGCCGAGCACAACGGCGTGGACTGGCAGGGCACGCTGACCGGCCTATCCGGCTATCTGTCCGGAAACCTCGACACCCGCGGCGGCTCGACCCTCGAACAGCAGTACGTGAAGAACTACCAGCTGCTGGTGATCGCGCAGACCGACGCCGAGAAACGCGCCGCCATCGAGACGACGCCCGCACGCAAGCTGCGCGAGATCCGCATGGCGCTGACTCTGGACAAGACGTTCACCAAGCCGGAGATCCTGACCCGTTACCTCAACCTGGTGTCGTTCGGCAACGGCGCGTTCGGCATCCAGGACGCGGCGCAGACCTATTTCGGAATCAACGCCTCAGAGTTGAACTGGCAGCAGGCCGCGCTGCTGGCAGGCCTGGTGCAGTCGACAAGCACGCTGAACCCCTATACCAACCCCGACGGTGCGCTGGCACGCCGAAACCTGGTGCTAGACACCATGATCGATAATCTGCCCGAGCACGCCGACGAGCTGCGCGCGGCGAAGGAGCAGCCACTGGGCATCCTGCCGCAGCCGAACGAGCTGCCCCGCGGCTGCATTGCCGCGGGCGATCGTGCGTTCTTCTGCGACTACGCGCTCGAGTACCTTGCGCGCGCAGGCATCAGCAAGGAGCAGGTCGCCAAGGGCGGCTACCTGATCAAGACGACGCTGGATCCCGACGTGCAGATCCCGTTGAAGTCTGCGATCGACGGCATCGCCAGCCCCGACCTCCAGGGCGTCGCGAGCGTGATGAGCGTGATCAAGCCCGGCAAGGAGTCGCACCCGGTACTGGCGATGGCCAGCAACCGCACTTACGGCTTGAACACCGACGCCGGTGAGACCATGCAGCCGCAGCCGTTCTCGCTCGTCGGCGATGGCGCAGGGTCGACATTCAAGATCTTCACCACCGCAGCTGCCTTGGAAATGGGCATGGGCATCAACGCGACGCTGGACGTGCCTGGTCAGTTTCAGGCCAAGGGTCTGGGCAGCAGCGATACGCCGGGCTGCCCGAAGGAGACCTGGTGCGTGAAGAACGCCGGTGGCTACCGCGGGTCGATGAACGTGACCGACGCACTGGCCACCTCGCCGAACACCGCGTTCGCCAAGCTGATTACCCAGGTCGGGGTGCAGCGGTCCGTGGACATGGCGGTCAGGCTGGGCATGCGGTCGTACGCACTGCCCGGCACCGCCCGCGACTACGACCCGCAGAGCAACGAGAGCCTGGCCGACTTCATCAAGCGGCAGAACCTGGGTTCGTTCACGCTGGGCCCGTTCGAGATCAACCCGCTGGAGTTCGCCAACGTGGCCGCCACGCTCGCCTCCGGCGGCGTGTGGTGCCCGCCGAACCCGATCGACAAGGTGTACGACCGCCGCGGCAAGGACGTCGCGGTCACCACCGAAACGTGCGAACAGGTGGTGCCGGACGGCCTGGCCAACACGCTGGCGAATGCGATGAGCAAGGACGACCAGGGCGGGGGTACCGCCGCCGGGTCGGCGGGCGCGGCGGGGTGGGACCTCCCGATGTCGGGCAAGACCGGCACCACCGAGGCGCACCGCTCGTCGGCGTTCCTCGGGTTCACGAACACGTTGGCCGGCGCCAGCTACATCTACGACGACTCCACGACGCCGGGCGATCTGTGCTCGTTCCCGCTGCGGCAGTGCGGTTCAGGCAACCTGTTCGGCGGCAACGAGCCCGCCCGCACCTGGTTCACCGCGATGAAGCCGATCGCCAACAACTATGGCCCCGTCGCGCTGCCGCCCACCGACCCGCGCTACGTCGACGGCGCCCCCGGCTCCAGGGTGCCGAACGTGTCCGGTCTGACGCAGGACACCGCGCGCCAGCGGCTCAAGGAAGCGGGATTCCAGGTCGCCGACCAGGCCACCCCCGTCAACAGCGGCGCGTCGTACGGCACTGTCGTCGGAACCTCCCCGTCCGGTCAGACGGTGCCCGGCTCGATCATCACGATCCAGATCTCCAACGGCATCCCACCAGCACCGCCCCCGCCGCCGCCCGGTGCCATCCCCGGGTTGCCCGGTGGGCCGTTGCCGGAGATCGGCTCGACGGTCGTCGAGATCCCAGGGCTGCCACCGATCACCGTGCCGGTGCTCGGCCCACCACCGCCACCACCGCCGCCACCGCCGTGATGATCAGGCTGTGGGCACGCTGCGCCTGTGGAAGTCAGTGTCTTCGGGCGACTGGCAGTAGGCTCTTTGCATGCCTGCCCCTGCCACGGTCCTGAAGAACACTGCCGCCGTAGCCGTCGGTTCGGTGGTTGCCGGGATCGGATACGCGTCGCTGATCGAGCGCAATGCGTTCGTGCTGCGCGAGGTGACCATGCCGGTGCTGTCACCCGGGTCGTCGCCGCTGAAGGTGCTGCACATCAGCGATATCCACATGCTGCCCAAGCAGCGGCGCAAGCAGGCGTGGTTGCGTGAGCTGGCCGGCTGGGAGCCCGACCTGGTCGTCAACACAGGCGACAACCTGGCCCACCCGAAGGCCGTACCGGCAGTGGTCCAGACGCTGGGCGACCTGCTTTCGGTGCCGGGCGTGTTCGTCTTCGGCAGCAACGACTACTTCGGGCCGCGGCTGAAGAACCCGGCAAACTACTTGACCAATCGCGGGCATCGCGTGCACGGCGAGCCGCTGCCGTGGCAGGACCTGCGAGCGGCGTTCACCGAGCGCGGCTGGCTCGACATGACGCACACCAAGCGCGAGCTCGAGGTGGCGGGCCTGCGGATCGCGGTGGCCGGGGTCGACGACCCGCACCTGTCCCGGGACCGTTACGACACCATCGCCGGACCCGCCAGCCCAGCCGCGAACCTGACGCTCGGCCTGACGCATTCACCCGAGCCACGGGTGCTGGATCGCTTCGCGGCCGACGGCTACCAGCTGGTGATGGCCGGCCACACCCATGGCGGCCAGCTCTGTCTGCCGTTCTACGGCGCGATGATCACCAACTGCGACCTGGACCGGTCCCGCGCCAAAGGCGCATCGCGGTGGGGCGCACGCACGCAGCTGTACGTCTCGGCGGGCATCGGCACGTCGCCATTCGCGCCGGTGCGATTCTGCTGCAGGCCCGAGGCCACTCTGCTGACGCTGGTAGCGACCCCCATCGGCGGCCGTGACAGCGGGACACGGGCGGAGTCCCACCCGACCGTATCGGCACGGTGACCGACAAGGCCGCGACAGCCGCTCGCAGCCAGCCACGGTCGTGGGTGGACAACGCAGTCCGGTTGATCGAGGCCGACGCCCGGCGCAGCGCCGACACCCACCTGCTGCGGTATCCGCTGCCCGCGGCATGGTGTGACGGTTGCGATGTGCAGCTCTACCTCAAGGACGAGACCACACACATCACCGGCAGCCTCAAACACCGGCTCGCGCGGTCGTTGTTCCTCTACGCGCTGTGCAACGGGTGGATTGGCGAGGGCACCACCGTCATCGAGGCGTCGTCCGGATCGACGGCCGTTTCGGAGGCCTACTTCGCGGCGCTGCTGGGCCTGCCGTTCATCGCGGTGATGACCTCATCGACCAGCGCCGCCAAGATCGCGTTGATCGAATCTCAAGGCGGCCGTTGCCATTTCGTCGCCGAGGCGTCGCAGGTGTACGCGGAGGCGGAACGGCTGGCGGAGGCGACTGGCGGCCATTATCTGGATCAGTTCACCAACGCGGAGCGCGCGACCGACTGGCGCGGCAACAACAACATCGCGGAGTCGATCTTCGACCAGATGCATGAAGAGGCGCATCCGATTCCGGACTGGATCGTGGTCGGCGCGGGTACCGGCGGCACCAGCGCCACCATCGGCAGGTTCATCCGGTACCGGCGCTACCCGACCCGGTTGTGTGTCGTCGACCCGGAGAACTCGGCGTTCTTCCCGTCCTATGCGCAGGGTCGCCGCGACGTCGTGACGGGGATGTCGTCGCGGATCGAAGGCATCGGGCGGCCGAGGGTGGAGCCGTCATTCCTGCCGGACGTGGTTGACCGCATGGTCTCGGTGCCCGACGCGGCGTCGATAGCGGCGGCGCAACATGTCAGCGCGGTGCTTGGCCGACGAGTCGGGCCATCAACGGGCACCAATTTGTGGGGAGCGTTCGGCGTGCTGGCAGAGATGATCGAAGAGGGACGCAGCGGGTCGGTGGTGACGCTGCTCGCCGACAGTGGCGACCGCTACGCGGACACCTACTTCTGCGACGAGTGGCTGACCAGCCAGGGGCTCGACCCGTCGGCGTCGGCCGAGGCGTTGGTGGAGTTCGAGCGGTCGGGGCGCTGGTCCTGATCGTCGGATCCGCCGGTGAGTGGCCCATCGGAGGTCAGAAACAGCCACAACGCGGCCAGGGCGAAGAATCCCAGGTAGATGGAGGCTCCAAGCCCAGTCATTTCGTGCCTCGATTCTCAATCAATCGGCAACTGCCGTCAGTGTGCATAACGCCACCGACAAGTCACATCCATCCCCGGGCGTGTCGTGATCTACGCCTCTGAGCGGACGCGGATGTGTCCCAGCCGCTACTACGTTGCGGGTATGGATGGGCTTCGGCAGGCGCTGCGGCGGCCCGCCGTGTGGCTCGTTCCGCCGGTAGTGCTGGCCATCCAGCTGCTGGGCAGCCTCGGACCGCGGCACCGCGCAGGCCATGTCTTGTATTTGGCGCCGCTGAACTGGTTCGGCTACCTCCTGCTGGTTGCCGGGCCGGTTGTGCTACTGCTGCGGACGGTGTACCCGTATGCGGTGCTGCTGACGGTCGTGGCGATCACGGTCGTCTACACGTCGGCAGGCTTCGGCTACGGCTCGATATTCGTCTCACTGATTGTCGCGTTTCTGACGGCGGCGGCACGCGGGTCGCGGTGGCTTACGTATCCGCTGCCGATGCTCGGGTGGGTGGCGGTGGTGTGGCTGGTTCCGCTGATCCGCGGCGAGGATCCGCCGCCGACCGTCGTCAGCACAGGCATCGCGGCGTGGCTGCTGGTGCTGCTGGCCGCGGCAGAGGGTATCCGGCAGCGCCGCGCAGTGCTCGACGCGAGGCGTCAGCGCAAGGCCGCGATGGCTCGCGAGTCACGGCTCGAGCAGGAGCGTCAGGCCTCGGAGGCGCGGCTGTCCATCGCCCGCGAGCTGCACGACGTGCTCGCACACAGCCTGTCGATGATCAACGTGCAATCCTCGGTGGCGCTCGAGCTGCTCGACGATCAACCGGAGCGCGCAGGACCGGCGCTGGCGGCCATCAAAGATGCCAGCAGACAGGCGATTTCGGATGTGCATTCGCTCGTGACGGCCTTGCGTGCCGACGCCGGACAACCCACCGCGCCAACGCCAGGCATCGCCGATCTGGCTACCCTGGTCGGCACGGCCCGGGCGACGGGGCTGACCGTGACGACGGCGGTGCAAGGCGAGTCGCGACCGCTACCGACGGTGATCGACGTCGCCGCCGCTCGCATCGTGCAGGAGTCGCTGACGAACGTGGTGCGGCACTCGACGGCCCGAAACGCAACAGTGACAGTGAGTTACAGTGCCGAACTGCTCACCCTGGCCGTCGAGAACGACGGGCGGCCACTGAACGCAGGCCCGTCGTCCGGCGGCAGCGGCATCACCGGGATGCGAGAACGCGCGAGGGCTCTGGGCGGAGATCTGTCGGTGCGACGGCATCCCGGCGGCGGGTTCGGCGTGCGAGCCACCCTGCCCATCGAAAGTAACGCCGCCTCATGACAATTCGCGTTCTCGTCGCCGACGACCAGGCGCTGGTGCGGGCCGGATTCGTCGCGCTGCTCGATGCGCAGGACGGTATCACCGTGGTCGCCGAGGCCGACACAGGTACCGCAGCGCTGGCGGCCGCCCGCGAGCTGCGCCCGGACGTAGTGCTGATGGATATCCGGATGCCCGAAATGGATGGATTGGCCGCGACGCGGGCGATCGCCGCCGACCCTGCGCTTGCAGAGGTCCGGGTCGTGGTGTTGACGACGTTCGAGCTCGACGAGTACGTGTTCGAGGCGATGCGCACGGGTGCGAGCGGGTTCCTGGTCAAGCACACCGAACCCGCCGAGCTGGTGCGCGCGGTACGCGTCGTCGCCGACGGCGAGGCTCTGCTGTCGCCGTCCGTGACCCGCAGGCTGGTGTCGGAGTTCGCCGCCCGCACCAAGCAGTCGGCGGGACCGTCGCCGGCACTGGCGGAGCTGACCTCGCGGGAACGCGAAGTGATGGCGCTGGTCGCCGAGGGGCTGACGAACGCCGAGATCGGCGAACGGCTGTTCATGAGCCCCGCCACGGCCCGCACGCATGTGAGCCGGATCCTGACCAAGTTGGGCGCACGGGACCGCACGCAGCTGGTCGTCATGGCTTACGAAAGCGGGCTGGTACGCCCCGGATGGCGGAGCTGATACGCACGACGGCGTATCGACATTGACGACTGAAGGCCGATGCGGCGAGCGTCAGCGATACGCACACTCGAAGACATGACCATCTACGAAATCACTCCCTCCGCAACGACTTTTCTTGCCGACGAGTACGAGCGCTGGGGCCATCACGCATGGTCGCCGTGGTTCCTGGTCGCCCGCCTGGTGTTCCTGGCGCTGGTGATCGCTGCCATCTGGCTCATCGTGCGGGCCCGGCGCGGCGTCCACGGCATCCGCACGCTGCGCGACGCGTACGCCAAGGGCGAGGTCAACGAGGCCGAATACCGCGAACGGCTTGCCGTGCTGAAGGAAACCCGCCGCTAGTGACCCCGCTCACCCCGCGTGGGCTCCGATATGCGTTTGGCTTCGCCGGCCTTCGGTGCGATACGCTGTCGTGGCTTCACGCGGGGTGTGGCGCAGCTTGGTAGCGCGCTTCGTTCGGGACGAAGAGGTCGTGGGTTCGAATCCCGCCACCCCGACTCGCGTCATCGCAGGTGAGAGGTCCTGACTGGTCGATCTGGTCGGGGCCTTCTTGCGTTCCAGTCCGCAGCTGGTCCGCAGCAGATTTCAACGATCGCGTTCGAGCGTCGTCTAGTGCAGCCGAAACCAACTCCAAGTCGTCCGGGAACAAGTCGGCGTAGGTGTCCAGCGTCAGCACCGCGGAAGCGTGTCCCAGCATGGTTTGGACGGCCTTGACGTTGGCGCCGGCACTGATGGCCAGTGACGCGGCAGTATGGCGTAGGTCATGGGGAGTGACGGTCGGAAACTCTGGGTTCTTGTTCACCAGTCGCTTGACGGCAGGCTTGAAGACTCGGGGCCGCCAAGTCGACACCCGCACCACCGCGCCTCCCGGCGACGTGAACACTAGATCGTCGCGCTGCTTTCCGGCCATGAGTGCTGCTAACGACTCCGCAAGGAACACCGGGAACGGCACCGAGCGACGCTCACTGGTGCACCATCGGTGTGTCGGTGATCTTTTCGAAGGGATTGCTGGTGCACCATCCGGTGTGTCGGTGATCTTGGATGGATCGCCGATGCACCCGAGGTGGCTGCTGGGTCAT
>Ga0070674_100000533_pt1 | contig 19178 bp, 13 predicted proteins | sample KBSM33metaG_FD_65344 | JGI IMG/M metagenome (GOLD analysis project Ga0070674, IMG submission 65344) | Miscanthus rhizosphere microbial communities from Kellogg Biological Station, Michigan, USA - KBS M3-3 metaG | ecosystem: Host-associated > Plants > Roots > Rhizosphere > Soil ... | reverse complement strand
TTCTCCCGCTTACCTCTGGAACACAACCCCAATGAAACTTTGCCGATTCGGACCAAAGGGCCATGAGAAACCTGGCTTGATCGATGGCTCGGGCGCATTGCGCAGCCTCGCCGACCACCGCCCGGATTTGACGGCCGCAGATCTCACCGTTGCCGGCTTGGCTGAACTGCGCGGTATTGACCCGACTTCATTACCTCTGGTCCAGGGCGAAGTCCGTTACGGCTTACCCTTTGCGGGCACGCGTCAGTTCATTGCCATCGGCCTGAATTACGCTGATCACGCGGCTGAATCCAAAATGCCGATTCCGAAAGAGCCGGTGGTCTTCACCAAAGCGGTGACTTGCCTGCAGGGACCCAATGATCCGGTGATGCTGCCCCGTGGGTCTAAAAAGACTGACTGGGAAGTCGAGCTCGGCGTCGTGATCGGTGAGCGTGCTGCTTACGTCGAGGAAAGTGCTGCGCTCGACTACGTCGCTGGTTACTGCGTGGTGCATGACGTCAGCGAACGCGAATATCAGCTCGAGCGCGGCGGGACTTGGGACAAAGGTAAGGGCTGCGAGACCTTCGGCCCGATTGGGCCTTGGCTCGTCACCGCAGACGAGGTTGCTGATCCGCAGGAGCTCGACATGTGGCTAGACGTGAACGGTGTGCGCATGCAGACGGGCAACACACGCACGATGATCTTCACCGTCGGGAAGCTGGTTAGCTACTTGAGCGAGTTCATGGTGCTGGAGCCGGGAGATATCATCACTACTGGCACGCCCCCGGGAGTAGGGATGGGTCAGACGCCGCCGAGGTTCCTGAAGGCCGGCGATTCGGTGCGTTTGGGAATACAGAACCTCGGTGTTCAGGGGCAGCAGGTCATTGGCCCGCGCTCGCCGGGGAACGCCCTATGAGCGTGTACGCAAATCGTTTTGCGGGACGAACTGCGATTGTGACAGGCGGTGCGTCCGGCCTTGGCTTGTGCACTGCGCGGCGGATTGTTGCCGAGGGCGGCCGGGTCGCATTGTGGGATATCAACCCGGCATTGCTGGAAGCAGCGAAAGCCGAGATAGGAGCCGATCACGTCGTTGCGCTGGACGTGTCGAAGCACGACGATGTGGCGCGTGCGGCTGCGCAGAGCAGCGCTGCATTGGGCAAGTTAGACATCCTGGTTGCAAGCGCGGGCATCACCGGCGCCACCACGGCGCTGCATGAATTTCCCATCGACAGTTGGCAACGCGTTGTCGACGTAAATCTCAACGGCCTGTTCTACTGCTGCCGCGAGATCGTGCCGCTGCTTCTAAGAAACGGCTATGGGCGCATCGTCAACGTCGCGTCGGTGGCGGGTAAGGAAGGCAATCCCAATGCTTCGGCCTATTCCGCTTCGAAAGCAGGCGTCATCGGGTTGACGAAGTCGCTCGGAAAGGAGCTCGCAACCAGTGGCATATTGGTCAACTGCATCACGCCGGCGACCTTCGAGAGCCCAATCCTTTCGCAGCTTCCGCAAGCTCAAGTCGACTACATGCGCTCAAGGATGCCCATGGGCCGCCTGGGCTGCGTAGAGGAGAGCGCGGCGCTGGTGTGCTGGCTCATCAGCGAAGAATGCTCGTTCTCCACGGGCGCAACCTTCGATGTTTCGGGCGGCCGCACCACTTTCTGACGGGCTTTCCCGCTGAGCTTCACCCGGATGCCAACAATGAAGTGCTGGGCGAGCCTCATAACCGTCAAGCTGACGAAAGCTGGCAGCTTGCGAGGAAATGAGCGGCGTGCTTAGTATGTGAAACGACGTCTCAAAAGGTGCGGGCATCGTCCGGGCGTGCTGACCTCGTCGGCTTCACGGCGCAATAGCTACCACTCCACGAAGGCTGCATCAATGTCTCGAATTCCCCTCGCTCACGCATCCTCAACAACGCTGGTTCTCTTTTTTCTACTCAACGTTGCCACATCGGTCGGCGCAGCCGAGCAGGCGAGCGGGGCGGTGCCTCAGCCGGCTGAGTTCGGCGTAATGTGCGCGGTGTGCCACGGCGGCGATGGCAGCGGCACGGATCGAGCCCCGGCCCTGCTGAACAATCGGTGGCTGCGCAGTCAGAGTGAGACGGATCTCATCACGGTCATCAAGAATGGCCGCAACAACATGCCGTCGTTCTCGGCGCTGCCCGCTGAGCAGATCCAGTCGCTTGCTCACTATGTTCACTCTCTTAACGCTGCCGCATTCGACATGAAGCCGCCCGGCGACATTGCAGCGGGGGCTGCCGTCTTCAATGGCAACGGTCGGTGCAGCGAATGCCACACTGCTGAAGGACGCGGCGGCACGAACGGTCCAGATCTTTCTGCCATCGGCAAACAGCTCTCGCTGGCCGAGCTCACTCAAGCGGTTCAGCACCCAGCAACGCGCATTGTCAACGGTTACGGGCAGGTCGTCGTGTCATTGCGCGATGGTTCGACTTTAAAAGGATTCGCGCGCAGCCAGGGAACGCACAACCTCAATCTGCAAACACTCGATGGACGGATGCATTTGCTGCGCGATAAGGATTACACGCAGATTGCGCCGGACACGAATCGCATCGCACCGCCATTCACTGGCGATGGGACACAGCTGCGCGATCTCATTGCCTACGTGAGCAGCCTCGATGGCGTGAACGTCGGACCAAATCCTTCGGCCCGCCGGGCTGTGACCGCAGATGAATTAAATGCGGTGATGAAGCCCAAGGCCGGTGACTGGCCCAACTACAACGGCACAGTCGATGGGAATCGCTACAGCGAGCTCAAGGACATCGACACGAGCAATGTCGGCCAGTTGCGATCAGCTTGGGTGCATCCGCTTCCGTATGCGCCACTGGAGACGACACCTATCGTGGTCGACGGCGTGATGTTCGTGACCGGACCTAACCAGGTTGTGGCACTCGATGGTGTCACAGGAAGCGAAATCTGGAATTACTCGAGGCCACGCTCTTCGGCGGACGGTATTTCCGGCGACGCGGCCAAAGGGGCCAATCGCGGCGTTGCGGTGCTCGGCGATCGGGTCTTCTACATCACCGACAACGCACACCTCATCTGCCTGCATAGGCTCACCGGCGCCTTGCTCTGGGATGTCGCCATGCCAGGTAGACCCGGTAAATACGGCGGCACCTCGGCGCCGCTGGTCGTGAACGATCTTGTGATTGCCGGCGTGTCTGGGGGCGACGAAGGTATTCGCGGATTCATCGCCGCATACCGAGCGACAAGTGGCGACGAAGCCTGGCGGTTCTGGACAGTGCCTGCCGTCGGTGATCCTGCGATGAAGACTTGGGTGAACAGCAAGGACCCACAAGGCGGCGCAACATGGACTACAGGTAGCTACGACGCTGAGACGGGCTTGCTGTTCTGGGCGATCGGCAACCCTTATCCGGATACCGATGGCGATGAGCGGCAAGGCGACAATTTGTACACGAACAGCGATGTGGCGCTCGATGCGAAAACGGGCAAGCTGCGCTGGCATTTCCAGTTCACGCCACACGACTTGCACGATTGGGACGCGAATCAGCCCATCGTACTCGTGGATGCGCCGTTCCAGGGGCGTGAGCGCAAGCTGCTGCTGCACGCCAACCGCAACGGCTTTTTCTATGTGCTCGATCGCACCAACGGCAAGTTCCTGCAGGGAACGGCCTTTGTCAAAAAACTGAGCTGGGCGAGCGGCATCGACAAGGTCGGTCGGCCCATCGAACTACCGGGTAATGGCACGACCGAAGGCGGCGTGAAAACCTGTCCGGCGGTACGCGGCGCGACCAACTGGTACTCGACGGCGTTCAGCCCCCAAACCCAGCTCTACTACGTGATGGCTTCGGAGGACTGCACGGTCTATCGCAAAGCGAAGAACGGCGGCTACGGTCCCGCCGACGATCCTGCGGACCCCCCCGTGAAAGTGCTGCGCGCACTGGTGCCTGACTCCGGTCGCATTGCATGGGAATTTCCGATGAAAGGAGCGACGGAGAAGAATTACTCCGGCGCGCTCGCCACAGCCGGTGGATTGGTGTTCTTCGGCGAAACCAACGGCGGCTTTCTGGGCGTGGATGCGCGCACCGGCAAGCTGCTGTGGAAGTTTGAAGGCAATCAGCAAATTAAGGGCTCGCCGATGACTTACCTGGTGGGGGGGCGCCAGTACGTCGCCATCGCCTCCGGTCCTAACATCCTGTCGTTTTCGTTGCCAGAGGAGTAGAGAGAAATGAAGCGTTCAGACTACTCGCGTCGCGGTTTTCTCGCCGGCGCCGGAGTTATCGGCGCGGCTGGCGCGTTCTGGGATGCGGGCGCGTTGGCGGCCCAGACGGCCGGTGTGAAGCGCGCCGACCTCGCTGACCTGGTGATCAAAGAGGTCAAGATTTACGTCACCGACCTCAAGGGTGTGCGCAAGCTCAACAGCACGGAAACGGGCGAGCTGATCTCCGTCGTCACGAACAATGGCATCGAAGGCAACTACACGATCGGCGATCGCAATCGCACCGAGGGCTGGCTCGCGTGGGCCAAGGCCAACATGCTCGGCAAGAGCGTGATTGACCTCTTGCCGACCATCGCATCGACCAGCGGTATGAAGGCTCCTCCGCCGCGCGGCAATGGAGAGAATCGTGGCACGTTCGGCACCGGCGATACTGGCGGCCCTGGAACTTATTCGGCTTTTGGTGGACCGGCAGTCACCGGATCAGGACTTATGCCACGCGGCGGCGGGAACTGGCCCAATTGGTATACGGCCGCAGCGGATGTGGTGCTTTGGGACATCCTGGGCAAATACTTGAATCGTCCCATCTACCAGATTCTCAACGGCGGGGTGCAAGGCAAGGACCGCATGCTGGCATATGCCAGCTCGGTGCACCTGCCAACGATTGAAGACTACGTCCCGGACGTCACCAACGCGAAGAAGCAGGGCTACAAGGCGTACAAGATCCATCCGGGGCGCGGCCAGCCCAAGAACGGAACAGAGATTCCCTCATATCGCGGGCACATGGAAATCATCAAGGATGTGCGCAAGGCCGTCGGCGACGAATTCATCCTCTCGCATGATCCCGTGCAGGCTTACACCCGAGACGAGGCGTTGGTCGTTGGACGCCTGCTCGATGAGCTGCAATACATTTTCTTTGAAGACCCCATCCGCACCACCGACAAGGAAGGCTTGATCTGGCTGGCCTCAAAGCTGGATACGCCCCTGCATGTTGGGGAGTTCATCTTCTCCATCGCTGACTTCGCCGAGTACATCCGCGACGGCGCATTGCAGGGTCTGCGTTTTATCGCCGACAACGTCGGCGGCATTTCCGGCTCGATGCGCCTCGGCCTGCTCGCGGATGCTCACGGCATCGAATGCGTTCCCCACAACTGGGGCAACGTTCTCGACCTTGCCGTGCATTTCCATCTCGAGCTTGCGCTGCCGAATGTGTACTGGTTTGAAATGCCATTCCCCGCCGAATTCACCGACCGGCCTTACTTCATGAACAAGATTCGCATCGATGACAAGGGCTTCGTGCACGCACCAACTGAGCCAGGCCTTGGTTATCCAATCGACAAGAATGAGCTCGACAAGGTCACCATCAGGATCGACCGCTGAGGAGGATTCATGAACGACAGCGAAAACGGATATCGCGCGGGTCGCAGGAGTTTCCTGAAAGCTTCGGGAATACTCGCTGTGGGCGCAGCGCTCTCGAAACAGTCCTTCGCGGAGGACGTGAAAGCGGCGCAGTTGCAGACGCCGAGCGGCAAACCACTGCGCGGGCTGTTTCCAATCCTGCAGACACCTTTCACCGAGAAGGATGAACTCGACACAGAGGCGCTTGCCGCGGAGGTCCGCTTCATCCAGCGCGGCGGCGTCGCAGGCATGATCTGGCCCGTATTCGCCAGCAGTTGGTCGACGCTATCCGACGCGGAGAGGTTGCGGGGGGCAGAAACCGTCCTGGCCGCAGCCAGAGGGGGCAAGTCGATAGCCGCGATCGCTGTCCAAAACACTGCTTGGGATATTCCCACGTCCATTCGTTATGCCAAACATGCGGCCGAGCACGGCGCCGACGCGATCGTAGCCACGCCACCGAACAACGGCTGGAACCGCAGCGATCAGTCGATACTCGAATACTACAAAGCGATCGGTGCAGCGACGAGTCTGCCGCTGATCGTTCAGACGCGTGGGACCATGAGCGTCGATCTCATGGTCGAAATGGTCAAGCAGATTCCAACGATGAAGGCGACCAAGGACGAGGTCGGCAATCCCCTCGAACGCGCGCCCGAGCTCATCAGGCGCACCGAGAACAAGCTCGCGATCTGGGCAGCCGGCGGCGGCACTGGGACAAATCTACTCGCCGAGCTACCAATGGGATTTGCAGGCTTGTGCCCGACCCCGCAGTACTCAGATGTGCTGCAGCAAGTAATGGAACTCTACTGGCGTGGCGAGAAGCAGGCAGCCTTCGATATGTACGGGCGCGTCCAGGCTTTCGCAACGATTCCGGGTGCAACTGACTATTTGATGGTCGCGCGCGGCGTGTTCAAGGAAACCACCAAGCTGCGACAGCAGCCAATCGAGCCCGAAGCGCGGGCGGCCGAAGGTGGGGGTGGTGGAGGCGATCGCCGTGACGTTCCGCTGACTGACGCCCAGAAAGTCCGTATTCGCGAAGCGCTGAATCTCTACCTGAAACCCTACCTTCGCGCTTGACTGAACAGCTCGAGATCGATGGCGTGGCGAGCGTCAGCCTTGCCTGTCGTCGATTCCCTGGTTCGACGCACATTCCATATAGTGTTAAGGCATTTCATATAGTATAAATGCGTCCGGCAGCGCATGAGTGCTGAGGCGTCTGCTCCGTACTTGAAAGAGAACTGATCCGAGACTGAGGGGTAGCGATGAAACCGATGAACTTGGTTCACTTCCTTGCCGGAGTAGTGGGATGTGCATCCCTTGCTGTCGTGGCGAATGCGCAAGCGCAATCTGTGGATGCAAAAGCCCCGGCAGCTCCTGCTGCGGCGGCGGCGGATGACAAAGCCCAGTTCGAAGCCTTCAAGCGTCGCGGTCTTCCCGACAACTTTCGACCCCGCGGCCGGCACCTCATTTATGTCGCAGAGCCGGGTTCGCTCGAGCAGCCGGGTTGGCGCAACGGCGTCGGCATCGTGGTCCTCGACGCAGACGACAACTACAGCTTCGTCAAGCGCATCCCCACCTGGGAGTACGCGGCGAGCATGAGTCCCGAGCAGGTCTCGGGTATGGCCGCGAGTCCGGTTACCAATATGGTTTACGTTGCCGCGCGCGGCCGTATCGCTGCAATCGACATGGCGACGGACAAGCTGATGTGGTCGACTGAGCTCGATGGCAAGTGCTGCGAACGTCCGCACGTGACGCCAGATGGCAAGACCATCGTCGTTGGCTCCGATCTGCAGAATTACTGGTTCTCGCTGGATGCCGTGACCGGTAAATTGAACGGGGTGATCAATGCACCGGAGAGTCTTGGCTCGCACAACCTCAACCTGAGCGCCGACGGCAAGACGGCATTCATGTCGCCGAACGGCAAGGTCATGACTATCGCGGACGTCACCACGCGAAAGGCGATCCGGACCATCGGTTTCCCAGACAATATTCGCGTGTTCGTGCTCAACAAAGATTCGACCAAGATTTACACGAACCAGAACAACTTCCTGGGCTTCATCATCGCCGATGTGGCAACAGGCAAGCTCGACAAGACCGTCGAAGTCACCAGCGTGAATTGGCGCGCGAAGTGGAATCAAGTGCCGGCCCCGCGCATTCCGCACGGTTGCCCGAGCCACGGCATTGCGTTAGTCAACGACGAGTCGGAGATCTGGCTCGTCGATGGCATGTTCAACAAAATTCACATCTTTTCGAACAATGAGAATCCGAAACAGATCGACACCATCGATACAACCGCCGGCGCGTTCTGGATGACTGTCGGCCTTGACGGCAAGCTGGTCTATGCGTCTTCGGGAGACATCATCGATGCCAAGACGCACAAAATCGTCGGACAGCTGAAGGACGAGTTCGGTCGCACGATGTACAGCGAGAAGATGCTGGACATCACGTTCCAGAACGGTCATGCGCAGCGCGTGTCCAACCAGTTTGGTAACGGCTACGGCGATGCAGTCACCGCCGAGGCGCTCGGCGTCGGCCCGCATGTCACCCCGAAGCCGGGTGCGGCGCCGATAACGATCACCGAGTGAAGTCGGTCAGCGGGTTATACAAGGACTAGTCATGCGCCAGGTGCTGACCAACGCAACGGTACTGATCGCCGTCGCGTCGGCAGCGTTTTGCGTGTCGACGTCACGAGCTGCGGACGATAATTCGAGTGCGGCGCTGCTCGCGCATGAGCAGCGGTCATTGCAAGACGTTTGTGGCAGCAAGTGTCATCGCGTCGAGTTGTTTGTCACCGCGCGCAAGAGCTACGAAGATTGGCACGAGACGGTGCAGAAGATGGTCGACCGGGGTGCGATCGGCACCGATGAGCAGTTTGCTGAGATCATGGACTATCTCTTCCGCACGCAGACCCTCATCGACGTCAATAGCGCTGACGTTCAAGACCTGCAAATCGTGTTGAACACTTCGGCGGCAGTGGCTGGGGCAGTCGTTGCTCGCCGCACCAGGAAGAAATTCACTAGCCTTCACGATCTTAAATCCGTCGGCGGCATCGACGCCGCCGCTTTGGACGCCAAGGCCGATCTTCTTGTTTTTCGCTAGTGGGGCGGTCCGCAGCTATCGTCTTACGCGATCACGCCTTGCGCGGCGCCACGCCCTTCTTTGACGCGTCAGGGTTGTAACCGAGCCCATTGCTGATTGCTTCAGCGGCCTTCTTCACTTCGAACGTGAGCCCGCGCATGCGCAGGTCATCCATGTATTGCGCAGCGCTTGATACGCTGATCGCACCCACGATTGATCCGCTGACGTCCCTGATGGGCGCAGCGACGCAGCGGATGCGGTCTTCATTTTCCTCCAGGTCGAAGGCGTGGCCATGTTTGGCATAGTCGCGCATGCGCTTGAGCCATTCGTCGAGAGGTACGTCGTAGCGGTTGCCGAGCCGCGATTCCTGATCGTAGTACTCGAGCCATTGCTGTTCCGTGGCGTCCAGAATCAACGCCTTGCCAAGACCGGTGGAACGCAACGGTTGCCTTTCGCCAATCTGCGAACTGATCTCTACGCGGCGACTGCCGGAAATCTTGTCCAGATACAGCGCTCGGTTGCCGTCGAGGATGCCGATGTGCACGGTATCGCGAGTGCTATTGGACAATTTCTCGAGGTGTTCGCGGGCGACGCGCGGCAGGTCCTTCTTTCGACCCGCCGCATATCCGAGCTGCAGAAGCTTGGGGCCGAGCGAGTAGCCATCATTGCGGGAGTATTCGAGATAACGCAGCTCGACCAGCGTCGAGGCGAGGCGATGGGTCGTGCTGCGATTGAGACCGATGGCCGCGGCCAGATCATTGAGCGTGGCCGCGCCGTCCGCCACGGCGTCCACTACCTCCAAGCCCCGTACCAGAGTTTGGGTTCCCGCCAGGGACTGCTTTTTTTCAATTACGTGCGGTTTGGCGCGCCCCATCGGGAGCTTGGTGGTTTTATCGGCAGCTCTAATACCCTGATCATTGGTGGGGCGGGTCCCAAGGTCGTTCGATGCAGGTCTTTTGGTGGGCACAGCGAATTCATCCTGTTTTGGCACGGGACGAGACAGGCCTCGTATCATCCCGTATATTAAGAAGCCGTACCGCAATTTGGATATGCCGGTACTAGTGGCCAGATTCTAAGCCTAGCAGGGTACAAATGCCCTACAAAACTTTCGACTTGGGAGCGCAGCAATGGCGAGTGTCAATGACACGAAGCGCGTGCCGGATGCGGACGGGGTGGGAAACTATCGTTGGGTAGTGATCGCCTGCACCTTTGTCGTCGCCGCCGTTTCCTATCTCGATCGCAATAACGTCTCTATCGCCGCCGCTACGATGCAACGCGAATTCCAGCTCACGAACCCACAGCTGGGAGCGGTTTTCAGCGCATTCATAATGGGATATGCATTCACTCAGCCTATTGCGGGACGAATTGCCGACCGCTTCGGCGCATACAAAGCCATCGCAGCGGCAATCCTGTGGTGGAGTGTGTTCACAGCAGCGCTGCCCATGCTTCCGGTTGGGATCCCCGGCGCCTTTGTACTGCTTCTGGGCGTACGCTTTTTGCTGGGGATCGGAGAGGCGATCATTTTTCCGGCTAGTAATCGCTTGGTCGCGAGCTGGATACCGTCGCGCGAACGCGGGCTGGCCAACGGACTAATCTTTGCCGGTGTCGGCGTGGGTGGTGGTCTCGCTCCGCCACTTATAACTTTCATGATGCTCAATCACAGCTGGCGCTGGGCGTTCTGGCTCTGCGCCTTTATCGGTGTCGCAGTGGCAGTCCTGTGGGTGCTGCTGGCGGGCAACAGTCCTGCAGAGCACAAGCGGGTGAGCGCCGCTGAGAGATCGTACATTCAGGCGGGTTTGCCGGCGCAGGCGGCCGGCGTAACGGGAACTGCACGCTGGCAAGAGGTCGTAGCGAACCGCCACGTTGCCGTCCTGACGTTGAGTTACTTCTGCTACGGTTATGTCGCGTACATCTTCTTCACGTGGTTCTTCAAATACCTGTCCGAGGTGCGTGGGCTGAACCTGAAGTCGAGCGCGCTCTATGCGACTCTGCCGTTCATTGCGATGGCGGTCGCTTCATCGCTCGGCGGTTGGGTATCGGACAAGCTAGTTGTCAACGTCGGCAAGCGTGTCGGGCGCTGCGGAGTCGCCGGGATTAGCCTGTTCGCAGCGAGCATTTTCGTCTGGACTGCCACGCAAGTCGAAGATGCTCGCCTGGCTGCGCTGGTACTCGCAGGCGGAGCAGGGGCCTTGTACTTCGCTCAGAGTGCGTTCTGGGCGTTAAGCGCAGACATCGGCGGGCCATCTGCTGGGCTGGTGTCCGGGATCATGAATATGGGCTGCCAAGTCGGCGGGGTTTGTACGGCAGCGTTAACTCCCATCATCGCCGACAGCTTTGGCTGGACGGCTTCGTTCGTCTTCGCCGCAGCCGTATGTCTTGTCGGTGCAGTCGCATGGATTTTCGTCAATCCATTCTATGTGCTCGTACCGCGGCCGAAATGAGCTCTCGCACGAACGGAAGAAGTTGCGACTAGTCATCTCTCAGCCGCAGCTGTAACGGGGGCAATGAAGCGCACTTCGACGACGGTGATGCCGGCATCGATTTGCTGATACCAGTGAGGCGTGTTGGGCGGGACAATAACAACGTCGCCCTTGTCTATCCTTCGCGCGACGCCGCCGTCGATCTTGCTGGCGCCGCTCGCGTCGGTGACGATCCTGCCGCCGGTTACAAAAGTTGCAGTGCCTTCCAGCACGATGTGCAGCTCGGTCCAGCCAGGATGGATCGCCGGCGGCGCTATCTTGCCGCGACGAACTTCGTTGATGAGGTACTGGTCTGTGGTGGCGACAGCCGCCACCGCTGGATCGTTTGACGCTGCCGTGGCTTTCGCGAGCTGCTCCACGACAGCAGCATGGTCAATATAGATAGCCGGCGAGCCTGGCAGAGGTGCAGGAGCAGGCGGTTCGGCCGAGAACGCTATCGGCGCTATGCCAAAAGCACACAGAAGTGAGACCGTGGAACTTGAATTGCTCTTGCGCATGAGAACTCCGTGCGGCGTTGAGAACCGGTGGGACGCCAGATGCAGTATCTTATATAGAATAACATTCCACTATGTGGGAGTATGCGGACTTACGAGAGTGCGTCCGTGTGGATGAGAACGGGTGGCGCAAACGATGACGGGGGACCGCATGACCAACAGTTTCGGCTTAGACCGCAGGCAATTTCTGACCGCCATGTCGGCCACGGCGGCGTTGGCCGCCATCCCACACTTCGCGCAGGCAGCGTCGGCGGCCAAACGCTTGGCCGGGGTATTTCCCATCGCCTTCACGCCCATCAACGCGCGCAACGACGTCGACTACGATGCGCTGGCAGCGCAGGTGACATTCTGCAGGCGCGGTGGAGTGCATGGCCTTGCATGGCCACAGATAGCCAGTGGCTGGACAGAGCTCTCCAAAGAAGAGAGGAGGATAGGCGCCGAGGCCATCATTACGGCTGCGAAGGGTGGCTCCACGGCGATTGTCATCGGCGTACAAAGCAACACGGCTGACCTTAATGAGACTGCGTTTTATGCGCAGCAGGCAGAAAGACTCGGTGCCGACGCGATCATCTGCATCCCTCCGCCAGGAGTCTCAGACCCAGCCGCGCTGCTCTCTTACTACGAGCAGGTCGGTCGGATCACCGCCTTGCCACTGTTTGTGCAAGCCGTAGGCGATTTCAGCGTCGACCTACTGGTAGATATGTACAACAAGATCCCAACACTTCGATATGTGAAGGACGAGACTGGTGAGCCGCTCGAGCGCGTGACCGAAATCCGCAGGCGAACAAACAATCAGCTGAAGTCTTTCTCGGGCAGGGGCGTTGCCACGATGATCACTGAAATGGAGCGTGGATTCTCTGGCCACTGTCCGTTCGTCAGCATTGCCGATTTGTACGCCAAGACATACGACTCCTTCCACGCAGGCAAGGCGCGGGAGGCATTCGACCAGTTTGGCAAGATCCAGGCGGCCAGTTCGATGATCGTGCAGAGCGACGTCAACGTTCTGATCGCTCGCGGCGTAGTTCCTGCGGGCACCAGGACACGCACCGCTCCCCCTGTTCCGGGCGCGGCGCCGCCGCATCGCGTGCCGCCCAGCGTTGAGGAAACCAAACGCGTGCTCGACACCTACTTGAAGGCTGATTTGCGAGCTTAGTAGACGACTCGATGGGGTTCCAATGTCAGTAGTTCATTTCGCGCGACACCGAGTAGGGCGCAGCCGCGGGTTGTCGCACCGTGTCTGTGATCAATAGCATTGCCGACTTGCGCGAACTCGCGCGCCGCCGCATTCCTCGTGCCATTTTCGAGTACGCGGACCATGGTTCGTACGACGAGGTCACATTCAATAGAAATCGTCGCGACCTGGCCGCGCTGGAGTTTCGCCAGCGCGTAATGCTCGATGTGTCGCGCCAGTCGCTTGCAACAACACTGCTTGGCGATCCTGCCAGCATTCCGCTGGCGATCGGCCCTACCGGCCTCACCGGCCTTTTTCACGCCGACGGCGAGATGCTCGGCGCACGCGCAGCCGAGGCATTCGGCGTTCCGTTCTGTCTGAGCACGATGTCGATCTGTTCCATTGAGGATGTGCGGAGCGCGGTGACCAAGCCGTTCTGGTTCCAGCTGTATGTCATGCGGGATCGCGGCTTCAACGAAGAACTGATCGCGCGTGCCCGGGCGGCTCAATGTTCGGCGCTCATGCTCACCGTCGATATGCCGGTGCAGGGACTGCGGCGTCGCGATCCCAAGAATGGTCTGAGTATTCCTCCGCGGCTGACGGTCGCCAACGTGCTCGATGTCGCGGCCAAGCCTGCGTGGGCATTGAAGGTCTTGTTCGGTCGGCGTCGCACGTTCGGCAACCTCGAACACCGAATGAAGAATTCCGGGGGACTAACTACGCTGTCGCAATGGATCGCCGCTCAATTCGATCCCACCGTCACATGGAAAGATGTCGAGTGGATTCGCAAGCTGTGGCCCGGCAAGCTGATAGTGAAGGGCATACTCGATGCCGAAGACGCGAAACTCGCATGCGTCAGCGGGGCAGATGCCATCGTCGTGTCCAATCATGGCGGACGGCAGCTTGACGGCGGTCCTTCGACGATCACAGTTCTGCCAGAGGTAGTCGATGCCGTGGCGGGCCGTTGCGAAGTGCTGTTCGACGGGGGAGTGCAATCCGGCCAGGATGTGCTCAAGGCGCTCGCGCTGGGTGCGCGAGGTTGCCTTGTCGGCAAGGCGTTTCTCTATGCTCTTGCTGCAATGGGTCAGACTGGCGTCACGACCGCGCTTGAGATCATCAGAAACGAATTGCAGATCAGCCTTGCGCTGACCGGCTGCAACGATGTGCAGGCGGTCGGTCCGGAAGTGTTACGCGGAAGTGCGCGTGGTTCCAATCACCGCCCGCAGGTCATGACATTGACGGCTGAGCAGTAGTGCGCTTCACCCACTTGTAGCAACGCGCCGAGTTCTTCCAAAAATACTTTTCAGCCACTGAACGCGGCTTCGATCGAAAGTATTCCTTCACGAGCGAAACTACCTGCTCAAAGGTCGCCGTTCCCACGCTGTTCGGATAGTCACTGCCAAACAGGATCCGATCCTCGCCGAAGATGCTCACAAGGTAATCCAGACGCTCTCGATGCGACCCCAGGTTAACGGCAACGTTGCCATCTACGCGATGGAGGATCTCCGAGAGTTTCACGAACAGATTCGGACGCGTATGGATTTCAGCGAGCACCGCTCGATAGTCTGCTAGCTCGCTTTGCTTAGGATCGAGTACTGGCAGGTGATCGATAACGATGCGTAGATCGGGAACAAGATCGTTGAGTCGCACCATGGAGTGCAAAAGCTCGAGACTCGGATTGGCGGTATCCATGACGAGGTCCGCCTGCGCCAGCAACTTTAACGAAGCAATGAACGCAGGATTGCTGAGCTGGGCCGGAAAGAAACGCTGATTGACTCGGATGCCGCGATATAGCGGATTCTTGTGATAGCGATCCAAATACTCAGCGAACTCGGGCTTCTCGGGTGCAAGGCACCCCACGACGCCGACCATGATGGTGTCGGGTTGCGAGGCTTCCAGTAACCACAGATTGTCTTCGACCCAACCGCTCGCTTCGACAGCGATGGCGCCCACGACACCTAAAGGTTCCGCCATCGCCCGATATTCACCGGGGAGGGAGATGTGCGACGTGAACTCCTTCGGCCCCGTATACGGTGCGCCCTGGGGTCGGGTCCCATCGAACAGATGAATATGTGTGTCGATCACCGGGATGTCAGCGGGCGCGGCGATCGCCATGGCGTTGGTGCCGATCAGGCCTGCTACCCCGGTTACTCCCGCCAGAAGTTCCCGACGGTTCCAGCCGCCCCGATTTCCCGGCTTGTATTTTTCGCTCATCGATCCCCCTTCACGTTTGATCTCTTGTGTCAGTAAAGCACGGGCACCTTCGTCGTTTCATATAGTGTGACAGATCGCCAAATGTCGCGACAAACTTGGCGACGCACACACCGCGGAATCGCGGCCCAATTGGACGCTTCACGCGTCGCGAAGTGTCGTCAAAAACACGGGTCCTTGATCAGCCCACGGGTTCGGCTCTGGGCTGCTTGAAACTTTGAACCATGATCTTTTCTATCTAATCTCAACATGTGGACATTTTTTGGCTCAGCGAGCCTGGTGTTCACCAAAATTCAGTAGACTCAATCCCAATATGTAGTTTACGATCCCCAATGATGAAGAGGGGACGTTGATACTGTCATCGCTGCCGAAAGGCCAGATGGTTTGTCGTCTTGCCGCTACAGAAGACATCGCAGCGGGCGCTTTGCCGGGATCATGCCTCCTCCTTTGCTCACGCCATTCGGCGGTTAAGGGAAATTCAGTGATCACACAATTGGGGGAGACACGATGAAGAAGTCCATTCAATTCCTGACCGTGGTTGGTGCCATTGCGACGGCATCCGCTCAGACCCCGGAACCAGCCGCAGATGAAGATATGGAGGAAGTCGTCGTCACCGGAACGTCGATTCGTGGGACCGCACCGATCGGAACGCAGTTGGTAACGCTGGATGCGGCTTCAATCCAGGCGGTCGGTGCGACAAACACCGCAGACCTCCTGGCGAGTATGCCGATGTTCAACAGCTTCAACATCGCGCCCCAGGGTGGTCAGGCACAGTTCAACAGCGGCGGCTCTTCTACGCCCGGCTTGCATGGTCTGCCTGGCACCGCAATGCTGGTGCTCATCGATGGACACCGCGCAGTGGGCGACACCCCGCTGCTGAACATTCCAGATCCTTCGTCGATTCCGCCCAGTGCGATCGAGCGTATTGAAATCATCGCGGATGGCGGCTCAGCCATTTACGGGTCGGATGCGGTCGCCGGTGTGATGAACATCATTCTGAAGAAGGGCATCAGTGGCGCTGAAACGACGGGCAGTTTCGGTGCGGCGTCCCCGTACGAACAAACAAGTATCGGGCAGATGTTCGGTACGTCGTGGGACAGCGGCTCAGCAATGATCGCTGCAAACTACGTTGGAAATGAGGGCGTGCAGAACAAGGACAGAGATTTCTACCAGGCAGCACCGCAGGGACTCGCATTCAGCCCGGTCACGAACTGCAACCCACCGAATGTGCAGATCAACGGGGTCAACTATACAAACCCGGGAATGGTTGCAGGTCCTCCGAAAACCTGCGATCCGAATCTTGAAGCCGATTTTTACAACGAGCAACGTCGTTACTCTCTCATCGCCAACCTGCGACAAGACATCGGCGACAAAGTTACCTTCTACATGGACGCCCGGTACTCGGACGACGAAATGAAGCAGCGGATCGCTCAGGTGTCGAACCAGACCATTGTGATCCCTGATACGAATCCGTTTTTTACGTTGCCAACGGGTGTTAGCGCGACGTCTGAAACCGTGTATTGGAATACCGGAAACCTGAACACGCAACTGTGGGACGAATACACGTCGAAGGCCGGGATGCTCGTCGCAGGCATCAACGTTGCGTTGGGCACGTGGAACCTGACCACCGATTTGGACTACAGCTGGAGCACGAGTAGTGCTCTGAATGAAGACAATGGCGGCGTCAATATCACCGCCCTGAATGCCGCGATCAATGGAACGACGCCCGAAACTGCCCTGGATCCTTTCGGAAATCGTACCAACCCCGCGGTTGCCGCTGCGATTTTGAACTATCCGCTCATATTCAACGGAGATCAGGACCTTTGGGATTACAACCTCAAAGTGGACGGTCCGCTTATGGACATGCCAGGTGGGCAATTGAAACTGGCTGTGGGTGCGGGGTACCGAGTCGAAGGATACAGCGGGGATAATCCGATCGGAGTCGAAGGGGATGCCGATTACAGCATCAACTATGTGGATGTCGATCGGAACGTGTTCTCAGTGTTCGCTGAGGTTGCAGTGCCTATCGTCGGGGATGCCAACGCGAAGTCTGGTATCCAGGCCATGAACTTTACCGTCGCCGTGCGGTACGACGACTACAGCGACTTCGGCAACACGACCAATCCAAAATACGGAATCGATTGGACACCGGTCGATGGTTTCAAGTTGCGCGCCAGCTATGGCACCTCTTTCCATGCGCCGCAGCTGGCTGACACGTACGGCATCGATACCCGTGCGGGAGGAATCTGGACTACAACTCCGCGGCCGGGCTTTATTGCTCCACCTGGAGCCGTCCCCACCGGAGCCTACATCGCCGGCGGGCGCGAAGGGCTGGTCCCGGAGGAAGCCGAGAACATGCAATTTGGATTCGATTGGGAACCAGCGTTCCTTTCGGGCTTCAAGACAAGTATCAGCTGGTGGAGCGTCGACTTTTCGAACCAAGTACAGATTCCGGTCTCGTTCAACCTCAATATTCCGGGTCTTCAACAGCGCTTCGTCTTCATGAACGTCGTCGATCCTGCCACCGGCCTTATTAATGCGCTCACACCTGCGCAGTTTGCGGCGGCGCTCGAGGGCATTCGCTTGACGGGCTCACTCACGACTAACCCGCCCCCGGAGGTCTGGGACATTACGGATGCGCGTCGCGCCAATATTGGCGAGGCACAAATCCGCGGAATTGACTTTGATCTCAACTATCACTGGAACACCGACTCAGCTGGTGAATTCTTCTCGCAATTGGCCGGCGAATACATCTACCAATACGACACCAATGCGGGCGCGGGAACGGAGTTCCAGGACAACCTGACAAATGGGTCCAGCACGCAATCGAGCGATTCGAGCGCTTACAACATTATTCCGTGGCGTGTGCAGGGTAGTTTGGGCTGGAGACAAGGCTCATGGATGGCGCAGGGCTCTGCGAACTACACCGGCCATTACAACTTCGGCTATTCGACGCCGTGCGGCAATACCAACTGCAACGCAATTCAGTGGGTGTCCGAATACCTCACGTTCGACGCCGTCGCCAGTTATCAGATTCGGGAAGATCTGAGGTTTCAGCTGAATGTCGAAAACATCACGGACGAAGATCCGCCATTGACCATGCAGACCAATGGGTTCAGTGCTCTCTCGGCGAATCCTCTCGGTCGGCTCTATCGGGTCGGCTTGGAATGGCACTGGTAGTTTGAAGGGCGGACATCGGCACACTGGGTGTGTCGATGTCCGCTGGTTCTTGCCGTCGGCCTGCTGACTGCACGGGCGCAGAAGGCAGTCGCAGTACCGACGCTTCCGAGGTGAAAAGGGCGTGACGAGAACAAATTTGTCGCTCCGACGCCTGAGAGCGTTCGGCACAGCCAGTGCATTGTCACTGCTTGTAATTGCCGGCAAGGCCTCCGCCCAGCAATCGTCGCTTGACTATTACGTTGGCAACGCCGGTGTTGGATTGCCGGTGGCGCCGTCCGCACCCGCGACGGGCGGGGAGAAGTCGCAGGACACGTTTGCGCCAGTGTCCAAGAACGTGCGCATGTACGGCGCACTCTATTCTGTCGAGAGCTGCGTCTACGACGCGCGCCGGGGTGTGATCGTGGCACCGTCTCGCGGCGTCAATCAGTCGGTACGCGCGAATGACGCGTGGATCGCCTTCATCAATCACGATGGCAGCGTGCATACGCCGCGATGGTTGGGAATCCAGAACGCGGGCGCGGAACGGGATAACATGACGCCTTCGCTCGTGTTCAACGAACCTTACGGCAGCTTCCTGCACGGGGACATGCTGTTTTACGCCGATCGGGATGGCGGCACGACAGACCCCGCCACCGGGCAGACCACGCCAAGCGTTGCGGTGCTGCGTACCTTCGACTTGGTGACCGGGCGCCCGCTCAAGTCGATCACAGTCGCAGGATCACCCTGGCTGAATGACATTGCTGTCGCATCCGATGGCACGGTCTATGGCACAAATACAGGGGCGGCCGATCGTCCAGAAACGTGGATGATATGGAAGGTAACACCAAGCGGCGAATCATCCGTGTTCGCGAAGGGAGCGCCGCTCGCCATGCCCAATGGAATCGAAGTAGACGGCGATGGCAACATCGTTGTGGTGAACATCGGCAGTGCGGACGTGATCTCGTTCGCGCCTGACGGACACGTCGTGCGCACCGAGCAGGCTGCACAATCCGGCAATGA
>Ga0070674_100000532_pt1 | contig 19195 bp, 16 predicted proteins | sample KBSM33metaG_FD_65344 | JGI IMG/M metagenome (GOLD analysis project Ga0070674, IMG submission 65344) | Miscanthus rhizosphere microbial communities from Kellogg Biological Station, Michigan, USA - KBS M3-3 metaG | ecosystem: Host-associated > Plants > Roots > Rhizosphere > Soil ... | reverse complement strand
CGGCCCAATTCCAAACGTCCGATAAATCAGACGGTTATAATCGCGCGATTCGATGTCTGGAGCCCGCCATGAGCGAGTCCGTCCGCACGATCAAGAAGTACCCCAACCGCCGGCTCTACGACACGGCCAACAGCGGCTACATCACGCTCGCCGACGTGAAGCAGATGGTGCTCGAAGGCATCGATTTCCAGGTCATCGACGCCAAGTCGGGTGACGACCTCACGCGAGCGATCCTGCTGCAGATCATCCTCGACGAGGAAGCGGGCGGCATGCCGATGTTCAGCTCGGAGATGCTCGCGCAGATGATCCGCTTCTACGGCAGCGCGCAGCAGACGATCATGGGGCAGTACATCGAGCAGAACGTCAAGGCGTTCATGGCGATCCAGAAGAAGCTGCAGGACCAGGCGAAGCAGGTCTACGGCGACAAGATGATGCTGACGCCCGACCTGTGGAAGCAGTTCATGCAGATGCAGGCGCCCGCGATGCAGGGCATGCTCGGCAACTATCTCGAACAGAGCGCGAAGCTCTTCATGGACATGCAGCAGCGGATGCAGGACCAGACGCGCGGCATGTTCTCCGCCTTCCCCTTCCCCAACTTCGTTGCTCCGCCGCAAAACGGCCCGGACGACGACGCCAAACGCTAGAACGCCGAACGCGCCGCAACATCGCCCGTCTGTCGGCGTCGATGCTGCATTGCGCGAGCGGCCGGACAACCCCGGCATGTCCCCTGCGAAGACGAAGCGCTCGTCGCCGCCGCCGCGCGTAGGCTTCGTCTCGCTCGGCTGCCCGAAGGCGCTCGTCGACTCCGAGCAGATCCTCACGCAATTGCGCGCGGAGGGCTACGCGATCGCGCCGTCGTACGCGGGTGCCGATCTCGTCGTCGTCAACACGTGCGGCTTCATCGATGCCGCCGTCGCCGAATCGCTCGACGCGATCGGCGAGGCGCTGTCGGAAAACGGCAAGGTGATCGTCACCGGCTGCCTCGGCGCGAAAGGCGGCGGCGAGTTCGTGCGCGAGGCGCATCCTCAGGTGCTCGCCGTCACCGGCCCGCACGCGACGCAGGAAGTGATGGACGCCGTGCACGCGCATCTGCCGCCCGCGCACGATCCGTTCGTCGATCTCGTCCCGCCGCAGGGCATCCGCCTCACGCCTAAGCACTACGCGTACCTGAAGATCAGCGAAGGCTGCAATCACCGCTGCACGTTCTGCATCATTCCGGCGATGCGCGGCGACCTGGTGAGCCGGCCCATCGGCGACGTGCTCGGCGAGGCGCAGCGACTCTTCGAGGCCGGCGTGAAGGAGCTTCTGGTCATTTCGCAGGACACGAGCGCGTACGGCGTCGACATCCGCTACCGCACGGGTTTCTGGGACGGCCGGCCGCTCAAGACGAAATTCGTCGACCTGACGCGCGCGCTCGCCGATCTCGCGGCCCGTTACGGCGCATGGGTGCGGCTTCACTACGTGTATCCGTATCCGCACGTCGACGACGTGATTCCGCTGATGGCCGATGGCCGGCTGACGCCCTATCTCGACGTGCCGTTCCAGCACGCCAGCCCGCGCATCCTGAAGCTGATGAAGCGTCCCGCCTCCGCCGAGAACAACCTGACGCGCATCCGCGCATGGCGCGCCGCGTGTCCCGAGCTCACGCTCCGCTCGACGTTCATCGTCGGCTTCCCCGGCGAGACCGACGCCGAATTCGACGCGCTGCTCGCGTTCCTGGAAGAGGCCGAGCTCGATCGCGTGGGCTGCTTCGCGTATTCGCCGGTGGACGGCGCGATCGCCAACGACCTGCCCGATGCGGTGCCCGAGGACGTGAAGGAAGCGCGGCGCGCCCGCTTCATGGCCGTGCAGGCGGTCATCAGCGCGCGCAGGCTCGCGGCCAAGGTGGGCCGCACGCTCGACGTCCTGGTCGACGCCGTCGAGCCCGGCCACGCTACCGCGCGCACGGCCGGCGACGCGCCGGAGATCGACGGTGTCGTCCGCGTGACGGGCGGGCGCCCCGTCGCCGGCGAATTCCTCCGCGTGCGCATCACCGCCGCGGACGAGCACGATCTCGACGCCGTCGCGATCGGCTGATCGCCGCGCACGGCGCGCCGTACGACCCACTCCGCAGTCCACTTCCGGGCTAGAATCGAGCGCGATCGAGCGACGTTGCGAGACGCTTCGCGTGCCGCCCGTGGCGTGCGCGTGACCGCAGCGGATGTCGCAAGGTCCAGCGCGCCGGGGAGGATGCAGGGCATGACGGAGAGAGTCTCGTTGGGTGGACGGGCGGGTCGGCGCCTGGCGATCGCAGCACTCGCCTGCGCGCTCCTCACCGGCTGTGGCAACGACGCCGCCAAGGCGCCGCCGCCGAAGGCCGCGGTGGACGTCACCGTGCTGACGGTCAAGGCGAGCGACACGCCGGTCGGCTTCGATTTCGTCGGCCAGACGCAAAGCTCCCGCGAGGTCGAGATCCGCGCCCGCGTCGACGGCTTCCTCGACAAGCGCCTGTACGCCGAGGGCGACCTCGTCCGCACCGGCCAGCCGCTGTTCCAGATGGACCGCAAGCCGTTCGAGGCCTCGCTGCAGCAGGCGAAGGGTCAGCTCGCCGAGCAGCAGGCGTCGCTCAACGTCGCGATCGCCAACCTCGCGCGCATCCGGCCGCTCGCCGACCAGAACGCCGTCAGCAAGAAGGACCTCGACGACGCCGTCGGCAACGAGCAGCGCGCGCGGGCCGCCGTGATCGCGTCGCAGGGCCAGGTGCAGACCGCCACGCTGAACCTCGGCTACACGACGATCGCCTCGCCGCTCAAAGGACTGTCGAGCTACGCCAAGGTGCAGGAAGGCACGTACGTCTCGGCGTCGAACAACCTCCTCACGACGGTGTCGCAGCTCGATCCGATCTGGGTCAACTTCTCGATTTCGGAAAACGAGACGCTCCGCTATCGCGACGAGGCGCAGCGCGGCTTGCTGCGCCTGCCCGCCGACAACAAGTTCGAGATCGAGATCACGCTCGCCGACGGCACCGTCTATCCGCAGCGCGGCCGCATCAGCTTCGCCGACCCGTCGTACTCGAAGGAGACGGGCACGTACCTCGTGCGCTCGACCCTCGCCAATCCGGACGGCCAGCTTCGTCCCGGGCAGTTCGTCAAGGTCAACGTGCTGGGCGCGACGCGGCCGAACAGCATCCTCGTGCCGCAGCGCGCCGTGCAGCAGGGCGCGAAGTCGCATTACGTGTGGCTCGTCACGAAGGACGACAAGGCCGAGCAGCGCGCCGTCGATCTCGGCTCGTGGCAGGGCGACAACTGGTTCGTCACCGACGGCCTCCGCGCGGGCGACCGCATCGTCGTCGACGGCGCCATCCGCGTCGCCCCCGGCGCGGCGCTGAAGGTGGTGCCGTACGCGCCGCCGGCCGTTGTCGCCAAGGCTGCGCCGCGGGCCGCGGCGCCGATGTCGATCGAAAGGGAGCAGACCGGCGGCGCCGCGAGCGCGCGGCGGCAGGCAGCGGCCACACCCTCCACCCCGCCCGCCGCGACCGCCGGCGCGCCGAGAGCGCCGGCCGCGGAAGGCTCGCGGCTGGCGAAGGTGTATTTCGACCGCGACAGCGACGTGCTCACCGCCGAGGGCGCGCAGACGCTCGGACCGCTGGCGCGGCTGCTGTCGAGCGACACGACGCTCGGCGCCGAAGTGACGGGCTTCGCCGACGCCTCCGGCGGCATCACCCGCAACCTCCAGCTCGCGAAGGATCGCGCCAAGGCCGTGCGCGCGGCGCTCGTGGGACAGGGCGCGCGCCCCGAGCAGGTCAACCTCAAGGCTCCGGCCAGGGTCACCGGCGGCGCCGAACCGAAGGAAGCACGACGCGTCGAAGCGGCCGTGGTCGCCCGCGCCACGCCCGCACCCGCGACCAAGCCCTAGCGCGAGCGCCCGATGAGCATCTCGCGCTACTGCATCGACCGGCCGATCTTCGCGTCGGTCGTGTCCATCGTCATCACGCTGGCCGGCGCGGTGGCGATGATCAACCTGCCGATCGCGCAGTACCCCGACATCACGCCGGTGACGATATCCGTGTCGGCGAGCTATCCGGGCGCGTCGGCGGACGTGGTGTCGAACAGCGTCGCGGCGCCGATGGAGCAGCAGATCAACGGCGCCGATCACATGATCTACATGGAGTCTGCGAGCTCATCGTCGGGCGCCACGACGATCACCGCCTACTTCGAGATCGGCACGAGCCCGGAGCTCGCGCAGGTCGACGTGCAGAACCGCGTCAACCTCGCGCTGCCGCAGCTTCCGGAGGCCGTCACCAGGACCGGCGTCAGCGTCCAGAAGCGCTCCGGCGCGTTCATGATGGTGATCGCGCTGTTCTCGCCCGATGCGCGCTGGAGCGAGCAGTACGTCGCCAACTACGCGAACCTCTACGTCCTCGACGCGCTGAAGCGCATTCCCGGCGCGGGCCAGACGCAGATCATGGGCTCGCCGGACCTCGCGATGCGCATCTGGCTGAAGCCGGACCGCATGGCGCAGCTCGGCGTGACGGCCGCCGACGTCCAGCGCGCCGTGGCGAACCAGAACCAGCAGTTCGCCGTCGGCAGCATCGGCCAGTCGCCCACCGGCCGTCCGATCGAGCAGTCGTTCGCCGTCACCACGACCGGCCGGATGACCGAGCCGGACGAGTTCGACGACATCATCATCCGCGCGGCCAGCGGCGGGGCGGCGATCGTGCGGCTGAAGGACGTCGGCCGCGCCGAGCTCGGCCAGCAGGACTACTCGATCCGCGCCAAGTACAACGGCAAGCCGACCACGGTGATGATCGTCTACCAGCAGCCGGGCGCCAACGCGCTCGACGTGTCGAGGAACGTGATCACCGCGCTCGCGGAGCTCAAGAAGACGTTTCCGGAGGGCATCGAATACGACGTGGCGATGGACACGACGCAATTCACGCGCGCGTCGATCGAGACCGTCGTCCACACGTTCTTCGAGGCGCTGGTGCTGGTCGTTCTCGTCGTCTTCCTGTTCCTGCAGAGCATCCGCGCCACGCTGATCCCCATCATCGCCGTGCCGATCTCGATCATCGGCACGGCGATCGGCATGACGGCGCTCGGCTTCTCGATCAACATGCTGACGCTCTTCGGCATGGTGCTGGCCATCGGCATCGTCGTCGACGACGCGATCGTCGTGATCGAGAGCGTCGAGCACAACATGTCGAAGCTCGGCCTCTCGCCCAAGGACGCCGCGCGCAAGTCGATGGACGACGTCGGCGGCGCGCTGGTCGCGATCGTGCTCGTGCTCTGCGCGGTGTTCGTGCCCGTGGCGTTCATTCCCGGCATCACCGGCCAGCTCTACAAGCAGTTCGCGATCACGATCGCCATCTCGGTCGTGATCTCGGGCATCGTCGCGCTGACGCTCTCGCCGGCGCTCGCCGCGCTGCTGCTGAAGCCCGGGCACCACGAGAAGAAGGGCTTCTTCAAGTGGTTCGAGAACGCGTTCGCGCGGATGACCGCGGGCTACTCGCGGATGGTGGCGCTGATGATCAGGCGCAGCTTCATCGGGCTGCTGCTGTTCGCCGGCATGATCCTCATCGCCGTGCACCTGTTCAAGACGATCCCGACGTCCTTCATCCCGCCGGAGGACCAGGGCTACCTGCTCGGCGCGGTGATCATGCCGGATTCGGCGAGCCTCGACCGCACGGGCGTGGTCAGCGAGCGGGTCACCGACTTCTTCGTCAAAAACCCGGCTACGCAGAGCATCGTGACGGTCGACGGCTTCAGCCTGCTGGACGGGCAGCTGAAGAGCAACGCGTCGCTCTTCTTCGTCGGGCTGAAGAGCTTCGGCGAGCGCTACTCCAGCGCGAACATCCGCACGCAGAACGCGCGCGCGGTGATCACGGAGGCCTACACCGAGCTGTCGCAGGTCCGGGAAGGCATCATCATCCCGATCAACCCGCCGTCGATTCCCGGCCTCGGCACCACGGGCGGACTCGAAGCGTACATCCAGGCGAAGGGCGACGGTGGCCTTGCGCAGACCGCCGCGGTGATCGCCGACCTGACCGCGAAGGCGAAGGACCGCCCGGAGCTCGGCCCGATCACGTCCACGTTCAACGCGGCGTCGCAGCAGCTGCTGGCGCAGGTCGATCGCGACAAGGCGGTGATCCTCGGGGTCGCCGTCGAGGACGTCTACTCGGCGATGCAGACGATGTTCGGCTCGCTGTACGTGTCGCAGTTCAACAAGTTCAGCCGGCTGTGGCAGGTGATCATGCAGGCCGAGCCGTCCTATCGGCTGTCGCCGGACGATCTCGAGAAGGTCTACGTCAAGAACGCCACCGGCGGCATGGTGCCGCTGAAGGCGGTCGTCACCACCAAGTACGTCACGGGCCCCACGGTGCTGACCCGTTTCAACAATTTCCCGGCGGTGAAGATCACGGCGAGCGCCGCACCCGGCTACAGCTCGGGCCAGGCGATCGCGGCGCTGGAGGCGGTGGCGCTGGAGACGCTGCCGAACGACTACGGCCTGGCGTGGACGGGCCAGGCGTTCGAGGAGAAGAAATCAGGCAGCGCCTCCACGCTGGTGTTCGTTTTCGGCCTCGTCATGGTGTTCCTGATCCTCGCCGCGCAGTACGAGAAGTGGACGCTGCCGTTCGGCGTGCTGCTCGCCGTGCCCTTCGCGCTCTTCGGCGCCCTGATCGCGATCCTGATCCGCGGGCTCTCGAACGACGTGTATTTCCAGATCGGCCTCACGATGCTCGTCGCACTCGCGGCGAAGAACGCGATCCTGATCTTCGAGTTCGCCGTTTTGAACCGCGACGCCGGACAGTCGGTGTACGACGCCGCGATGAACGCCGCGCACGACCGGCTGCGCCCGATCGTGATGACGTCGCTCGCGTTCATCCTGGGCTGCGTGCCGCTGGCGATCTCGACCGGCGTGTCGGCCGGCAGCAAGCATTCGATCGGCACCGGCGTGATCGGCGGCATGCTCGGCGCCACGGTGATCGCCGTGTTCTTCATCCCGATGTTCTACTACGTGATCGAGTCGCTGTCGGAGCGCTTCGGCGGCAGGAAAGTCGATCCGCCGATCGGCGCGCCCGCCGCCGATGCGCCCCCGCGCGAGGGCCGCTGAGATGCGCGGGCGCCCGCTCGGAAGGTTGCTCCTGGCCGCGGCGCTGGCGCTGCCGCTGCCGGGCTGCATGGTCGGGCCGGATTATCAGCGGCCGCAGGTGGAGGTGCCCGCGTCGTATCGCTTCTCGGTGCCCGACGTCAAGGCCATCGCCGACGCCGGCTGGTGGGCGGGCTTCGGCGATCCCGTGCTGGCCGCGCTCGTCGAGGAAGCGCTGCGCAACAACCTGGACATCCGGATCGCCGCCGCGCGCGTCGACCAGTACCTTGGCACGCTCGTGGTCACCCGGAGCGTGCTTTATCCGCAGGTCGGCGTTTCGCCCGGGCTTCCCGTCCAGGCCGCGCGGCAGCGCTTATCGCACCAGTCCAGCTTCGCGCCGATCCCGAACGAGGTCGACACCGAATTCGCGTTCTACCAGGCGGCGCTGTCGGCGTCGTGGGAGCTCGATCTCTGGGGCAAGGTCCGCCGCCAGGCGGAGTCCGACCGCGCGACGGTCTTCGCCAGCGAGGAGTCGCGGCGCGGCGTCGTGCTGTCCGTCGCCGCGGCCACCGCCAGCGGCTACATCGCGCTCCGCGACCTCGACCGCCGCCTGCTGATCTCGCGCGACACGGCGCGCTCGCGCGGCGACGCCTTCGAGCTCTTCCGCAAGCGCTTCGCCGGCGGCGTCGTGTCCCAGGTGGAGGTGGCGCAGGCGGAGGCGCAATACGAGGTCGCGCTGTCGGTCATCCCCGACTACGAATCGAAGATCGCGCAGCAGGAGACCGCGCTGTCGCTGCTGCTGGCGCGCAACCCCGGGCCGATCGAGCGCGGCAAGACGATCGACGAGCTGCTCCCCATTCCGGTGCCGCCGGGGCTGCCGTCGGAGCTTCTGGAGCGCCGCCCCGACATCCGCCAGGCGGAGCAGCAGCTCATCGCCGCGAATGCGCAGATCGGCGCGGCCAAGGCGCTGTACTTTCCGTCGATCTCGTTGACAGGCCTGTTCGGCGCCACGTCGACGTCGCTGTCGAATCTCTTTTCCGGGCCCGCGCGCACGTGGACGTACGCCGCCACGCTCGCGGCGCCGATCTTCAACGCCGGCCAGATCGCCGGGCAGGTGCGGCAGGCCGAGGCGCTGCAGCAGCAGGCGCTCGCCACGTACCGGAGGACCATCCAGGCGGCGTTCGGCGACGTCGAGAACGCGCTGATCGAAGCGCAGAAGAGCGCCCAGATGCGCGACCAGCTGAAGCGCACGGTCACCGCGCAATCGGAATACGCGCGTCTCGCGCGGCTGCGCTACGACAACGGCTACACGAGCTACCTCGAAGTGCTCGACGCCGAGCGGAGCCTGTTCGAGCAGCAGCTCAACTACGCCTCGTCGCAGGATGCCGCGCTCGCCGCGCAGATCGCGATCTACAAGGCGATGGGCGGCGGCTGGGTGGACGTCGCCGACCGCCTCACGCCGGCCGGCAACGCCACGCCGCTCCCGCAGCGCGCCGCCGAGCAGCCGCTGTTCTGACGCGCGTTCAGGCCTTCGGCAATTCCGCCGCGGCGAGGTCGCGCGCGAGGTCGGCCAGGATCTGCGCGAACGCCGTGTTGAGCGCCGCCGCATAGGCCTGCGCGGTGCTCGCCGTGAGCGGCACGCGCTGCCGGTAGTCGCGCGTCCACACGGGCATCGCGGTGCCGGCGTCGGCGCGGAACAGGTAATAGCTGACCGCCACCTCGGCGTACATCCTGCCCTGCTCGCGGGCGTCGACGAACAGCGACGAGACGAAGCCGTCGAGCAGCCAATCGGTGCGCGTGGCGGAATTGACCGGCGCGACGAGCGTGAACGCCTTGGCGCGCTCCAGGCCGCGCGATGTGATCTCGCCGATCATCGTCGCCGGCGGGACCAGGAACTCGTTGTAGAAATCGGCCTCGTAACGGAGCTCGCCTTCGCGGGAGACGAAGTTCTTGCCGCGGAACGGCGCCGCGACGTTCACCGTGCCCACGCGGACGGACGACGGCTGCGGCTTCGCCACGGCGGCCGGCGCGGCAGGATCGAGCAGGAACGTCCCCTTCACCGGCGCCGGCCGCGTGACCGAGCAGCCGGCCAGCACCACGGCCGCGAGGAGGACGAGCGCGTGGCGCGCCCGGATCGGAAGATGCTTCATGGGGTTCGCTCCAGCGGACGCGGCGGGGCGCCGAAGATCACGTTCGACGGGTAGCGCTTCGCGTCCTCGGTGAGGTCGCGCAGGTTGTCGGTGATCTGGCGCAGGTTCTCGATCGTCGTCGTGAGGTCGGCCTCGCCGCCGCCGAAGATGCGGTCGAGACGCGTGAGCGTGCGCTCCATGTGCGCGACCGACGAGCCGATCCTGGGATCGCCCACCACCTTGCGCACTTCCTGCAACGCGGCGTCCGCGGACTCGGGCAGCTTCTTGAACGCCGGGCTGCCGAGCGTGGACTTGAGCTCGGCGTTCGACTGGCGGAGCTCGGCAATCAGCGCGACGGCCTCGTCGGAGATCTTCTTGGCCGCGATGTCGTTGAGCGTCGCGTCGATCTTCGCGAGCGTCTTGACCGTCTGCTGCTGCAGCGCGCGGGTATCGAGGGCCGCGATGCGGTCGTTCGCCGTGCTGAGGAGCTTGTTCAGGTTGGTCACGACGGCTTCGACGTCGATCTTGTGCAGGCGCTCCATGATCTCGCTCGCCGAGTTGACGAGCTGCAGCACCGTCGACGGCGCGCTGGGGATGTAGATGTTGTCCGGCGTCCAGTCGATCGGCAGCTGCGGATTCTGCGCCGGGTCGACGTAGTCGACCTCGAGGTAGCTCGTGCCGGTGATGCCCTGCGGCGCGAGCCGGATGCGAAGGCCCTTCTCCACCTCCATCGCCGTCGACTCGGGACTGGCGATGTCGTTGGCCGCCTTGCCGCCGACGAGCCGCGGCTGGATCTGCGCCTCGACCAGCACGTAGCGCTTGCGATCGCCCATGGGGCGGTCCTGCTCGTACTTCACATAGGTGAACGTGATGCGCGTGACCTGGCCCACCTCGACGCCGCGATATTTCATCTTGGAGCCGATGTCGAGGCCCTGCACCGACTCGTTGAAGTACGTCTCGATCGTGATGCGCTTCTGGAGGAAGCGGCCGGTGCCGATGATCGTGAGCACGACGACGCCCGCGGCGATGGCGCCGATCACGAACAGGCCGAGCTTGAAGTAGTTCGCTTTTTGGCTCAAAGGACGACCCCCACGCTTGCGGCGTGCGCCGCTGCGCTGCCCCCGGAGGGGGCGCAATTCGCCGCTTGGGACGGCCCGGCGCGGCGAAGGACGACCCCCACGCTTGCGGCGTGCGCCGCTGCGCTGCCCCCGGAGGGGGCGCAATTCGCCGCTTGGGACGGCCCGGCGCGGCGAAGGACGACCCCCACGCTCATGCCGCCACCGCGTCGGGCTCGCGATGGAAGAACTGGCGCACCCATGGATCCTCGCTCGTGTCGCGCAGCACGCGCGGATCGCCCTCGGCGATGATGCCCTTCTTTCGCTTGTCGAGCATGATCACGCGGTCGGCGATCGCGAAGATGCTCGCGAGCTCGTGCGTGACGATGACGAACGTGACGCCAAGGTTCTCCGCGAGGCGGCGGATCAGCGCGTCGAGCGACGCCGACGTGATCGGATCGAGTCCCGCCGACGGCTCGTCGAGGAACAGGATCATGGGATCCAGCGCCATGGCCCGGGCGATCGCGGCGCGCTTCTGCATGCCCCCGGAGATCGCCGCCGGCAGGTGGCCGGTGAACTGCTCCAGCCCGACGAGCTCGAGCTTCATGCGCCCGATGAGGTCGATGGCCTCGTTGTCGAGCTCGGTGTATTCCTCGAGCGGCAGGCGGACGTTCTCGAGCAGCGTCATCGAGCCGAACAGCGCGCCCGACTGATACATGACGCCGATCTTGCGCAGGATGGACTTGCGGGCGTCGCCTTCGGCGGTGACGATGTCGTCGCCGTCGATGAAAACGTGGCCCGCCATCGGCTCGTAGAGCCCGATCATGTGCTTCAGCAGCGTGCTCTTGCCGCACCCCGAGCCGCCGAGGATCACGAACACCTCGCCCGGGCGGACATCGAAGCTCACGTCCTTCAGCAGGACGAAATCGTCATAGCCGGCGGTAAGCCCTTCGACCCGGATGATCGGTGCGGCGGCGGCATCGTCGCCGGGCGCGGCTTCCGGAGGCGGCGTGGACGGAACGGCGGGACCCATCGGCTAGATATCCAGGAAAAAGTAGACGACCGCGAAAACCCCGTCGACGACGACGAGCAGGATGATGCCCGAAACCACGGCGCGCGTGGCGGCGTCGCCGACGGACGACGCGCCGGCCGACGTCTGGAGGCCGCGCAGGCACCCGATGCCGGCGATCAGGATCGCGAAAATGAACGACTTCACGAAGCCGGCCATGAAGTCGGAGAAATCGACGATCCCCTCCACCTCGTGGACGAACGTGATGAACGGGATCGAGAACGACTGCAGCGTGAGGGCGCCGCCCAGCAGGCTCACGAGGTCGGCGAAGAGCGTGAGGAGCGGGGTCATCAGCAGCGCGGCGATGACGCGGGTGGTGACGAGGAAGCGCACCGGATCGAGGCCCATCGTCGTCAGCGCGTCGACCTCCTGGTTCACTTTCATCGTGCCGATCTCGGCGGCGAACGCGGCGCCGGAGCGGCCCGCCAGCAGGATCGCGGTCATCAGCGGACCGAGCTCGCGGAGCATCGCGAGGCCGATCAGGTCGGCGACGAAGATCTCGGCGCCGAACTTCTTCATCGGAATCGCCGACTGGAACGCCAGGATGACGCCCAGCAGGAACGAGATCAGCGCGACGATCGGCAGTGCGTCCGCGCCGACGCGCTCGCAGATCACCCAGACGTCGCGCCAGCGCACCGTCGACGGGTGGCGCACGGCGTAGCCCAGCGCCGCCACCGTCTCGCCTACGAACTCGACCTGCTCGCGGATGTCGTGCCACACCCCCGCGGTGATCGCGCCGATCTCCTCCACCGCCGGCCGGCGCTTCGGCTCCGGATCGAGATCGTGGTCGAGGACGCCGACGTCGAACTGGTTCAACAGCGCGACGAAGGCCGGCTTCAGGTTGGCGACCTCGACGTCGCGCTTTTCGCGCCGTCCGATCCGCAGCAGGTCGACGATGAGCGCGATGCCCGCGCCGTCGCAGTAGTCGACGGCGGCGGCGTCGACGACGACGGGCCGTCCCGACGATTCGGCCAGCGCGCGGCGTGCGTCGCGCCAGACGTCGCGGATCGTGTTGGCGTCGAGGCGGCCCGAGAGCGCGAGCACGCGGCCGACATCGGTGTCCCGGATCGCGAGCGCCGCCATGAACGTCGGCCGGCCGCTACGGATTCAGAAGGTCGAGCTGGGTGCCGAGCACCCGCACGCGATCGCCGTCGCGCAGCATCGGCTCGTAGCTCTGCGGAATCACGCGCGTGCCGCCGCGGTCCATCTTGATGGTCACGTCCCAGCGGGGCTTCTCGTAGGCGTTCGGCCGCTTGGCATACGCCGCCCCGCCGGCGGCGCCGACGACGACGATGCCCTGGTTCTGGAGCTGGGGTCCGATCTGGAATTGCGTCGTCGCGTCGGTCATGCGCCCGGACGCAGTGACGGTGTTGGTGCCCGTGGACCCGAGCGGCGTCCATTGCTGGCGCTCGATGGTCTTGACGATGCTCGTGACGACGCCGCAGGCGTCGCACGAATCCCCCGGCCCCTGCGCGTGCGCCGGCGTCGCGAACGTCGCGGTGATCGCGACGATCGCGACGATCAGGGCGGCGTCAATCCGGGATCGCATTGAGATAGACCATGGCGTTGAGCAGCGGGCTCGGCGGGCCGAGCGGCGCCAGCCAGCGCTGATAGATGGGATCGATGCCGCCGCGCTTGTACAGATCGGCCAGCGCGCGGTTCACCGCGAGGCGGAAATCCGGGTCCTCGCGCCGCACGACGATGCCGTAGGGCTCGTACGAGAAGTCGGTCGGCAGGAGGTCGAACGCGTTGGACGCGGGCGCACGAAGACGCAGACCTGCCAGGACGACGCGATCGCCGGCGTAGGCGTCGACCTTGCGTGCCGACAGCAGCGCCGCGCCTTCCGCGCCGTCCTTCACCGGCACGAGCGTGGCGGTGGCGTCGACGAGGTTGAGCGCCGCGACGAGCGCCTGCTCGGTGGTCGTGCCGGCGATGACCGCGACGCGGCGGTTGCGCAGATCGCCGATCTTGCCGATCTTGGCGCCGGCGCGGGTGAGCACGCTGGCGCCGTCGACGAAGATCGGCAGGCTGAAGTCGACCGACTTCATGCGGGACAGCGTCATCGTCGTGGTGCCGCACTCGGCGTCGGCGCGACCCGACGTCACCGTCTCGAGCCGGTCGGACGCGTCGACGGGAATCCATTCGACCTTGAGCGACGGCAGGTTCAGCGCTTTCTGGATCGACTGCGCCACCTCGGCGCAGAGCTCGACCGAGTAGCCGCGCACCCGGCCTTCGCGGTCCGCGAACGAGAACGGCGCGGCGTTCGCGCGGTAGGCGAACTTGATCGCACCGCTGTCGCGGACGCGGTCGAGCGTGCCGGCGGCACCGGCGGCGGCGGACGCGAGCGCCAGCAAGGCGGCGAGGCCCTGCAGGAAACGAAAAGAGTGGACGGCCATCGTTCGAAGGGCTGCCTGAAAGGGGACGCCGGCAAGGCGTACGGATACGATCGTTCGAGTGTAGCAGAAGGCCCTCCAAAGTTCCGGATTCCAGCGTAGAATCCGCACCTTGCCCGGTGCCTGCCGCCAGCGAATCCGCTTGTTTCCCCCATCAGAATCCGAAACGAGGTAGCCGTGAAGTCCACACTGATCGCATTCGTCCTCGCCTGCTTCGCCCTCGCGAGTCCCGCGCATGCCCAGGGCGCGCCCGACACCCTCGGGAAGATCAAGGCGTCGAAGGCCATCACCGTCGCGTTCTCCACCGATTCGCTGCCGTTCTCGTTCGTCGGCGACAGCAACAAGCCGGCGGGCTACTCGATCGACCTCTGCGAGCGGATCGTCAACTACATCGGCCGCGCCATCGGCGTATCCGACATCAAGATCAACTGGGTGCCGGCGACTGCCGCCGAGCGCGTGCAGCTCGTCGCCACGGGCAAGGCCGACATGGACTGCGCCAACACGACGATGACGCAGACCCGCCTCAGGACCGTCGACTTCTCGAGTCTGATCTTCATCGACGGCGGCGGCTTCGTCGTCAAGTCGAACGCCCCGATCAACCGGTTTACCGACCTCAACGGCAAGAAGGTCGCGGTGATCAAGGGCACCACCACCCAGGCCCGGCTCGAAACCGCGATGAAGGACCGGCTCGTGAACGCGCAGGTCACGCTCATCAACGACGGCAATGAGGGCATCGCGCTGCTCGCGAGCGGCGCGGTCGACGCCTACGCCGGCGACAAGATCAAGCTGATCGGCCTCGTGGTCCAGGCCAAGGACCCGGATGGCTACGCGATGCTGAATGAGGACCTCTCGTTCGAGCCCTACGCGCTGGCGCTGCCGCGCGGCGACTCGGCGTTCCGGCTCGAAGTGAACAAGGCGCTGACGCAGATCTACGTCAGCGGCGACATCGACGGCATCTTCGGCAAATGGCTCGGCAAGCTGGGCCGGCCTTCCGGCCTCCTCGCCGCGATGTATCTCCTGAACGCCATCCCGGAATGATTCCAATGCAGCGGAGACTTGCCATGCACTTCGTCGAAAGCCTGCGGCGCAACGCGCGCACGGTAGCGCTCGCCTTCGTCACCGCAATCGCGACGGCCGGCTGCGCGCAGCAGCCCGCCTACCAGGTGTACAACCAGCCGGCGCCGCGCGTCGGCACGGTCGAGTCGATCAACCAGGTCGACAAGCAGAAGTACGCGAACGGCGCCGGCGCGGTCGTCGGCGGACTCGTCGGCGGCGGTCTCGGCAGCCTCGTCGGCGGTGGTGCCGGCAAGACGGCCGCCATCATCGTCGGCGCCATCGGCGGCGGCATCGTCGGCAACGAGATGCAGAAGAACCAGACCGAGCTGATCTGGGAAATCGGCATCCGCTACGACGACGGCAGCTACGGCACCATCACGCAGACGCAATCGCCGGGCTTGCGCATCGGCGATCGCGTGCGCGTCACCGATACCGGCCTCGAGCTGCTGCCGCGCGGCAGGTGAGCGCCGGTTCGTTCAATCGCGGCAAGCCTTTAGCGTTGCACGCCTCAGCAACATCGTCCACAGGGAGAGAAAGCATGGTCAGCACTACGTTTCGCAGGAGTCTCATCGGCCTTTGCGCCGCGTCGTTCGTCGTTGCGGCGCCCATCGCCGCCGCGCAGTCGGAGCAGCAGAAGCTCGTCAACAAGGCAGACGTCACGCTGTCGAATTTCCTCCGGGATCCCCAGATGACCTGGCTGCAGCAGAACATCGGCCGCGCCAAGGCCGTGCTGATCGCGCCGGAAATCGTCAAGGCCGGCTTCATTTTCGGCGGCTCCGGCGGTCGCGCCGTGCTCATCGCGAAGGAAGGCGGCAAGTGGCACGGCCCGTCGTTCTACACGATGGCCACGGCCAGCGTCGGCTTCCAGGCCGGCGTGCAGGTCTCGGAGAACGTCACGCTGGTCATGACGGAAAAGGGCATGAACTCCATGCTCGCCGCGAATTTCAAGATCGGCGGCGACGCCAGCGTGGCGGCAGGTCCGGTGGGCGCCGGCGCGAAGTCGGACATCACCGCCGACCTCGTGTCGTTCTCGCGCGCGAAGGGTGTCTACGGCGGCGTGAACCTCGACGGCACGCTCGTCAACCTGAGCGACGACTGGAACCAGGCGTACTACGGCAAGCCCGTGCAGCCGGTCGACATCCTGATCAAGGGTGCGGCGTCGAACAAGGGCGCGGCGAAGCTCCTCGGCGACGTCGCCAAGGCCAAGTAGCCCGTCCTCGCAGCACGCGGTCGAGAGGGCGCACGCGCATCGCGTGCGCCCTTTTCTTTGGGCGCGCGCGTTGCCGGGCGGAGGCGGGCGTGGCAGGATGGTCCTCGTCGGCAACGCATCCGGAAGGCGCTCGTCATGGGACGGCTCACCACGCACGTGCTCGACACCGCCCGCGGCAAGCCGGGCGGCGGCGTCGCCGTCACGGTCTCGCGCGTCGAGGGGGCCGCGCGCACTGAAGTGGCGCACGCGGTCACCAATGCGGACGGCCGGACCGACGCGCCGCTGCTCGAAGGCGGTGCGCTCACCGCAGGCGTCTACGAGATCGTCTTCGCGGCCGGCGCCTATTTCGCGCGCACCGGCGCCGCCCTTCCCGCGCCCTCGTTCATCGGCGACGTCGTGGTGCGCTTCGGCGTGGCGAACCCTGCGGAGCACTATCACGTGCCGCTGCTGGTGACGCCCTGGAGCTACCAGACGTATCGCGGCAGCTAGGCAGGCGCTGATGACCTCTCCCGGCAACGCGCGCGGCACCGTCCGGTTCGTCCTCGACGGCGAGGTCGTCGCGCTCGAGGCCGTCGATCCCACGCGCACCGTGCTCGAATTTCTGCGCGAGGACCTCGGCCGGACCGGCACCAAGGAAGGCTGCGCCGAAGGCGATTGCGGCGCGTGCACGGTCGTCGTCGGCGACCTCGACGGCGAGCGCGTTCGGCTGCGCGCGGTCAATGCCTGCATCCAGTTCGTGGCCACGCTCGACGGCAAGGCGCTGTTCACCGTCGAGAGCCTCGGCGGCCGCGGCGCCGCGCTTCATCCGGTGCAGCAGGCGCTCGTCGACTGCCACGGGTCGCAATGCGGCTTCTGCACGCCGGGCTTCGTGATGTCGCTGTTCGCGCTGTACAAGTCCGCCGCCAGCCCGTCGCGGCAGGAGATCAACGACGCGCTGGCAGGCAATCTTTGCCGGTGCACCGGGTACCGCCCCATCGTCGAGGCCGCCGGCCGCATGTACGACTACGGCCGCGCGGCAGCGCCGACTACGTGGCTCGAGCGGCCATGCGCTGCCGGCGCCGTCGGCGCGGCGGACGCCGGCGAGCAGGCCCTCGTGGAAGCGCTCCGCGCGCTTGCGCACGGCGGCGCGCTCGCGCTGAAGCACGGTGCGCGGACGTATCACGCGCCCGCCTCCGTCGCCGAGCTCGCGGCGTTGCGTCAGGCGCAGCCCTCGGCGTGCCTGCTGGCCGGCGGCACCGACGTCGGCCTCTGGGTGACGAAGGCGCTGCGCGATCTCGACGCCGTCATCTACACCGGCAGCGTCGCCGAGATGAAGACGCTTACCGTGACCGCCGACGCCCTCGACATCGGCGCGGCGGTGCCGCTGGCGGACGCCTTCGCGGCGATCGTCCGCGAGCATCCCCACCTGGCCGAGCTCGCGCGGCGCTTCGCGTCGCCGCCGATCCGCAACGCCGGCACGCTCGGCGGCAACGTCGCCAACGGCTCGCCGATCGGCGATTCGATGCCGGTGCTGATCGCCCTGGGCGCCACGCTCGTGCTGCGCAAGGGCGAGCGCACCCGTGTGCTGCCGCTCGACGAGTTCTACATCGCCTACCAGAAGACGGCGCTCGAGGCCGGCGAGTTCGTCGAGCGCATCGTCGTGCCGCGCGCGGCGCCCGGCGCCCTGGTGCGCTCGTACAAGATCTCGAAGCGCTTCGACCAGGACATCTCGGCGGTATGCGGCGGCTATCGCGTCGTCGTCACCGGCGGCGCGGTGAGCGCGGCGCGCATCGCCTACGGCGGCGTGGCGGCCACGCCGAAGCGCGCGCCATTCGCCGAGCGTGCGCTGGTCGGCAAGCCGTGGGTCGAGGACACCGTGCGGGCGGCCATGGCGGAGCTCGACCGCGATTACTCGCCGTTGAGCGACATGCGCGCAAGCGCCGCGTATCGCCGCGCCGTCACGCGCAATCTGCTGCTGCGCTTCTTCCTCGAGACGGGCGCGCACGCGCCGGCCACCCGCGTGCTCGAGGCCGCCGGCACGCCATGACCCGCGACGACACCGGCACGAAGGGCGCGCGGGGCGGCGTCGGCGTCGCGCTGCCGCACGACAGCAGCCGACTGCACGTTCGCGGCGAAGCCGACTACACCGACGACATCCCCGAGGTGCGCGGCACGCTGCACGCGGCGATCGGGCTTTGCGAGCGCGCACACGCGCGCATCGTCGCGCTCGACCTCGCCAAGGTCGCGGCGGCGCCCGGCGTGGTGGCGATCGCCACCGCGGAGGACATTCCCGGCGCGAACAACTACGGTCCCGTCGTCGCCGACGATCCCATCTTCGCGACCACGCTCGTCCAGTATCACGGCCAATCGCTGTTCGCCGTGGCTGCACGCACGGTCCGGCAGGCACGCCAGGCGGCGCGGCTCGCGGCCGTCCAATACGAGGATCTCCCGCCGATCCTCACCGCCGAGGCCGCGCGCGACGCGCAGTCGTTCGTGCTGCCCACCGAGCGGCTGGTGCGCGGCGATCCGCGCCGCGCGATCGACGCCGCGCCGCACCGGCTGCGCGGCCGCGCCCGGATGGGCGGGCAGGACCAGTTCTATCTGGAGGGGATGATCGCGTACGCGCTGCCGGGCGAGGACGGCACGCTGCGCGTGCACTGCTCGACGCAGCATCCCGGCGAAGTGCAGATGCAGGTGGCGCACGCGCTCGCGCTGCCCGTGGCCGACGTCGTCGTCCTGTGCCGGCGGATGGGCGGCGGCTTCGGCGGCAAGGAAAGCCAGCCTGGCCTCTTCGCGTGCGTCGCGGCGCTCCTTGCGCGGAAGACCGGCCGGCCGGTGAAGCTCCGCGTCGATCGCGACGACGACATGGTGATGACGGGCAAGCGGCACGATTTCGTCACCGAATACGACGTCGGCTTCGACGACGCTGGCCGAATCCTCGGCATCGAGCTCGCGCTCGCGAGCCGCTGCGGCTATTCCGCCGATCTCTCCGGCGCGATCAACGACCGGGCGATGCTCCACAGCGACAACTGCTACTACCTCGAGAACGTCGGCATCGTGTCGTATCGCGGCAAGACCCACACCGTCTCCAATACAGCCTTCCGCGGCTTCGGCGGACCGCAGGGCATGGTGGGGATCGAGCAGGTGATCGACGACATCGCCCGCCACCTCGACGCCGATCCGCTCGCCGTGCGGAAAGCCAACTTCTACGGCACCGCCGAGCGCAACGTGACGCACTA
>Ga0070674_100000531_pt1 | contig 19212 bp, 14 predicted proteins | sample KBSM33metaG_FD_65344 | JGI IMG/M metagenome (GOLD analysis project Ga0070674, IMG submission 65344) | Miscanthus rhizosphere microbial communities from Kellogg Biological Station, Michigan, USA - KBS M3-3 metaG | ecosystem: Host-associated > Plants > Roots > Rhizosphere > Soil ... | reverse complement strand
GACGGTCAGCAGATCGGCGAGACGCCGCTGGCCAACATCTCGGTACCGGTCGGCAATCATGACGTCCTGTTCCGGCATCCTGAACTCGGCGAGAAACACGTTCGTGCAGTCGTCACGCTTACCGCCCCCGCGAAGGTCAGCGTCGACATGAGACAGAGGTGAGAATCATGCGAGCCATTAGGACCGCTCTTGTCGTTGCGATCCTGCTTCTTGTTGGAACCCGGGTTCAGGCGCAGTCGATCGACGCCGCAAAGGACCTCTACGCGTCTGCCGAGTACGATCGCGCACTGGCGATGCTCGATGCGCTGAAATCGGTGGAGCATACCCGTGAAGATCTCCAGAACCTCGAGCTGTATCGTGTGCTGTGCCTGGTAGCCACCGGCAAGGAAGCCGATGCGCGCGGCATCATCGAAGGGCTCGTCACGAAGGACCCGCTCTATCGTCCGTCGAGCGACCTGCCGCCGCGCGTGCGCACGGCGTATAGCGAGACGCGCAAGAAGATGCTGCCGTCGGCCGCGCAGTCTGCGTATCAGGAAGCAAAAGCCGCGTTCGATTTCAAGGACTACATCACAGCCCAGCGCGGTTTCGCCCTGGTTCTTCAGGTGCTGGCCGATCCGGACGTCGAGGCCGCTGCCAGCAAGTCACCACTCGCGGACATCAGGACGCTCGCGACGGGATTCCACGAGCTGAGCGCAAAGGCGGCAACACCGCCGGAGCCCGTCGCGCGGGTCCTTCCGCAGCCGCCCGTCGTTCCGGAACTGCCCGCCGCCGCACCGCCTCCACGAGCCCCGAAGGTCTACAGCGCGAGCGACCTGAACGTCGTGCCCCCGATGACGCTGAATCAGCAGATTCCGGCATTCCGTGGTCAGATTCGCGAGGTGCAGACCGGGGTGATCGAGGTCTTGATCGACACCGTGGGCGGGGTGGAGTCGGCGACGATGGTGATGCCGATCAATCCGCAGTACGACCGGATGGCACTCAACGCGGCGAAGGCATGGTCGTATCAGCCGGCGCGCGTCGATGGTGTACCGGTGAAGTTCTTGAAGCGGATTCAGGTCAATCTCGTTCCCACCAACGGCAACTGATTAGTTGCTTTCGCATTTGTAATCTCCCAAACAAGATCGTAATTCTCGGACCGGCGGCCTCTGGGCCGCCGGTCCTTAACTCGACAGAATTCGTGTGTTTTGAGCCCCTGGCATCGCGGGCACGATTTTGCAGTTCAGGGCGCGGGACCTCGCGACCTTCCCCCGGGCGCTCCCAGAAAACTCACATGAACTTTGCAACACTCCGTGGTGGTCGAACCACCCACGTCCTCGCGTTTGTGCTGGCGTTGTGCGGCGTAGGCCGCGCTTACGCGGATTCCGTCGCCCTCATGTGGGACCCGAATCAGGGCCCAGTGAACGGATATGCGGTGTACGTCGGGTCATCGCGCGTCGACGTGGGCAACAACACGTCGTATACGCTGACGACGGCGGTGCCCGGTCAGCGGTATTGCTTCGCCGTCTCCGCATACAACGCGAGCGGTGAGGGAGCGAAGTCCGATCAGGTGTGCGGATACAGCAACGAATTCCCTACGCTCACCATTCCCGGGACTCAGTCGTCTCGCGTCGGCCAGGCCGCATCGCTGCAACTGGCGGGGAACGATCCGGACGGCCTACCGGTCTCCTACACCGCCACCGGCCTTCCGCCGGGACTTTTCATCGGTTCCGCCACCGGGTTTATCTCGGGGACGCCGACGACGGCGGGGACCTATTCCGTGACCGCTGGGGTGTCTGATGGCGTGCTGCAGTCCGTGTCCCAGACCTTCACGTGGTCCGTGGCGCCGGCGCCTGCCGATACGACACTGCCGATCATTTCGATCGCAACACCGACGACTGGTGCCTCAATGACCGCCTCGTCCCTGAACATGTCACTTGGTGGCACGGCATCGGATAACGTGGGTGTCACGTCTGTCAGTTGGTCGAATAGCAGGGGAGGTACCGGTTCCGCGTCCGGCACAACGGCGTGGACAGTGCCTTCGATTGGTCTGCAAGCCGGAACCAACGTCATCACGGTCACCGCTCGTGACAGTGCCGGCAACCTGGGCACCGATGTGCTGACCGTGACGTATTCCGAGCCCGATACCTCCAAGCCCAGCGTGACGATCAGTGGGCCAACGGCTGGCACAAGTTATACGGCGAGTGCTTCACCTCTGACCGTTTCAGGAACGTCGTCAGACAACATCGGTGTCACACAAGTGAACTGGTCCACCGATCGCGGTGCGTCTGGGAGCGCGAGTGGCACGACAAACTGGACGGCTGCAGGGATCGCGCTTCAGAGCGGGAGCAACATCGTCACGGTGACGGCTCGCGATCTGGCGGGGAACACGAGCACCGCTATCTTGACTGTGACCTATACCGTGGCACCGACCGACCAGACGGCTCCCGCGATCAGCATCCTTGGCCCGACGTCCGGGTCGAGCTATTCGACGGCTTCATCGGTGCTCACCCTCGGCGGCAGTGCGTCGGACAGTTTCGGCGTGACCGCCGTGACGTGGACGAACGATCGTGGCGGCAGCGGATTCTCGAGCGGCACGACGAGCTGGAGCGTCCCGTCGGTGAATCTGGCGAGTGGCACAAACGTCATCACTGTCACCGCACAGGATGCCGCGGGCAACAAAGCGAGCGACGTACTGACCGTAACCTACTCGGCGCCGAGCCAGGCCCCGCCGCCGCCCTCATCGATAGTTTTGAGCGGGCAATTGCTCACGAGCGGCAGGTGGGTGAAAGCGTCTCTCCAATGGTCCCAGGTTCGCGCGAGGACGGTCGACCTGTACCTCAATGGACGATGGGTCGACAGGACGCAGAACGATGGTCGTGAGTTGGAGACACCAAGGGGTTCGGGGCCTTACAGCTACAAGCTCTGTGTCGGCGGGACGACGAACTGCTCGAACACGCTAGTCCTGACAAACTGAACGACCAGGCGGTCTTCGATTGCCGTAGGCACCGTCATTGGTTCTTGGGTCCCGGTGCCAGGTCCGTCCTTAGTCCATTTGTCCTTGGTGCGTTGTGGACCAAGGACAAATGGACCAGGGGCGGACCAAGACCCAAGGACCACGCACCAGGGACTGACGGCTAGACCCAATTGCAGGCCGCTCTAGGCTGCCTGCGCGTAGTCCTCTGCGAGAGCGGCTACCGATCGGGCAGCCGGGGTGTTGTCGCCGGGTGCGCGGCCGGGTGCCGTCTGCATGACGGACTCGAGCGCAGCATAACAGTCTGGATCGATTGCGGTACCGACTTCCCGTCCCATGATCTCGAGCACCCGTTCAATCGGCATTCCTTCGCGATATGGACGCGACGCGCTCAGCGCGTCGCAGATGTCGGCGGCGCAGAGGATCCGCGCCGGCATCGGCAGATTGGAAAGGGCGACCCCGCGGTCGTAGCCGCGTCCATCGAGGCGTTCGTGATGTGACGATGCGATGTCGGCAAGATGGCTGAAGCAGCCGGTACGCGCAAGGATCTCGCGCGTGTTGACCGGGTGGTGACGCATGACCTTGAACTCGGCGTCGGTCAGCTTGTCCGGCTTGTCGAGAATCAGGCTCGAGACACCCAGCTTGCCGATGTCGTGCAGCAGCGCCGCGCGGCGCACATCGCGCAGATCAGTTTCGGAATAGCCAATAGCGCGTCCGATCGAGACGCTGAGATCGGCGACGCCCTTCGAGTGCCGGAACGTCCAGGGCGACTTGGCGTCGATGACGAGCGCAAAGGCCTCCGAAACGAGGTCGAGACGGTCGTCGTCGACGATCTGGATATCGTCGGCCGGCTCCACTCTCGCAACCTGTGCGAGCGCATCGCCTTCGGCGAGCAGTTGCCAGAATGCGCGGTCCTTCCGTGTGGCGACGAGTGCTTCGACGAGCACGGGGTCGAACCACGTGCCGCGCCGGGTGGTGGCCATGTCGAACGCCGTGTCAACGCCGTGCGTACTGAGGAACACCTCGACGGTTTGCGCGAGGCCAAGGATGCGTCCAAGGAACGGGATGTCGTTGCCTTTGAGGTTGTAGGGTTGGCCTGCGCCATCCCAATGTTCGTCGAGCGCGCGGATCGCCTGGGCCGTGTCGTCCGGGAATCCGAGCATGCGCGCGATGTCTGCGCCGCGCTCGCATCGTGTGACGACGACTTCGCGTGCGCCTTCAGGCCCGTGTGACAACACCCCGAGCAACTGCCAGACGCGCCGCAGCCAGAAGTGTCCGGGCGCAGCGTTCCTGGCGACGAATCGAAAGGACTCGAGCGCGTGCGACCAGTTGGTGACCTTGAGGTCCGCCTTGATGCTGTGATCGTCGGCGCCGAAGAGCGCGGCAAACCGTGCAGCGTTGCTCGAGCACCCGAGGTCTTTCATCAGGAGCCCATAAAAGAGCGGCGAGCGCATCTCCTTCGGCAGGCGCAGCACGTCGGCGAGCCGCATCCCGATGAGACATGTGCGTGCGGCGTGCCCGGGTCTCTGTCCTTCGGTCAGGTCGAGAGCATGAGAGAGCCCTGCGAGTACGTCTGAAAGCCGGAGTGCCGACGGTTGCGAGGGAACTAGCTTCACCAATATTGAGAGAGAGGCAACCGTTTTGCCGTGCGCCGCTCTGCACACTATGGCAGTGGAGTGTTCCGTATGTCGTTGCGGGTGAAGAGCTTCGCGGGTAATTACAAGTGTGTGAGTACTTGGGTCGCGCCGGAATTAAGGGCACCTGTAATCAGAACTCCGTCGATCGCCGAACTAGTTGTGAAGAGCGGTACGCAGGCCTTACTATTTCGCGCATGAAAGCACTCATGCGGGCGTGTGTTCTCGTTGCCATCGCGATTCCTGCCGCTGCGCAATCCAGCAGTCCAGTGTCGTTGGCCTCGCTCTCCACTCAGCCGTCGATGAATGTGTTCCGGCGATTCGCCGTCGAACCAGCGAAGATGGTGAGCTACTACGGAGAGGTCCTCGGGCTCAAGGCGCTGCCATCGATCAAGCTGGCCGGCGGCGAGATGATCCAGTTCGGCGTCGGAACCACGCAAGTCAAGCTGCAGTTCACGGCCGCGGCTGGTGAGTTCAAGACCGGACCCGTGAAAGAGGTCACCGGTCTGCGAGTCTTCACGTTCTTCTACCCCGACGAGGCCGCGGTCACCGCGCGCTTCGTCGAGCACGGCTATCCGGCGCCCTCGTTTAGTCCGGGTCGTGGTGGCAAGCGCATGGCGATGGTGCTCGATCCCGCCGACCAGTGGGTTGAGCTCGTCATCGTTGCCGGCGCCTCGAAAGAGGTGTACGAGTCGATCGAGCTCGGGATGACCGTGTCTGATCTGGACAGGAGCCGCGCGTTCTATCGTGACTTCGTCGGCCTCGACGAACTGCCGCCCGTTCAGGATCCGCGCCTCGGAGTCACCCGCTATTCGTATCGACACGGCACGACGACGGTGACGTTGTGGAGCTTTGGAAAAGGACTCGCCGCCAACACGCGAAGCGCCGGTATTCAGTACGTCGTGTCGGACGTGGAAGCCGTTGATGTGAAAGCCAAGGCGCAGAGCGTGAAGATCGATACGCCGCTCGGCAACTTCAGCGCGGGACTCCGCACAATCTGGCTCTCCGATCCGGACGGAATCACGAACTACTTCGCCCAGATCATCAGGCGCGCGCCGCCGGCTGCAGGTCAATAGCGATCAACTCCCAAGAAACCCCGACCTCCGACTTCCAAGATTTGGGAGCTGAGGGTTGGGATTTGGAGTTTGGGAGTTGGGAGTTCGCGACAGCCGTAGGCTAGCGCGTGGCTTTCCAGGAGGACTTCGCGCTGCCGTCGGTCAGCGTGCCGTCGATCGAGTTGTCCTGGACGCGGCCGCTGATCGCTGTCGTTCCCGCCTTGAGCGAGAGCTCGTAGCCCTTGAGGGATCCGGACACCGGTGTGGCCTGGCCTCCCGAGGTCAGGGTGCCAGATAGCATTTGGTACTCTTGCTTCAGTTCCAGTACATCGGAGCCGACCTTCCACGTGCCGCCAATCTTCGCCGGCACGATGTAGAGCATCGCGGTGCACCACTGCTCACACTGGTCGATCGTCACGGTCTCGTCAGCTTGCCAGTCCTGGATGCTGAACGTGTTGGACACGATACGGGAACCGGGTCGGAGTTCGAGGAACTTCTCGCGCAGGCGAAGCAGGTTGCTCGGGAGAAGAAAGAGCGCCATCACGTTGGCTTTGGAGATGTCGGCGACGAACATGTCGCCCTGGACGAACTGCGCCTTGTTGGCAACACCTGCCTCGGTGGCAAGCCTCTTCGAGAGCGCGACCATGTCAGGGTTGTATTCGACGCCAAGCGCGTTCGCTCCACGCTTGGCTGCGCCGATCACGTTGCGACCATCGCCGGAGCCGAGATCGATCACGTAGTCGTTCGGCGTTACCTTCGCGAGGTCGAGCATCCGTTCGACCATCACTTCAGGCGTTGGCACCCACACGACATCTTTTCCTGCCTGTCCGACCTCGGGCTTGAACGTGCTCTGCTGCGCATTCGCCGGAGCGGCACATACAAGCGCGAACACTAACGCCCAGGGGGCTTTCGAGCGCAAGCGTCGCTTGCCCATCCGCAGCCACCATGTTCCGGGGCTGCATCCACGAACGACAGTCCCGAGCGCGTGATAGGCCACGGCCAGGACTCCAAGAGTTCCCCACAGATTCACCTGCGTCAGTTCCGCGATTGCGAACGCGCCAATGAGAACGGCGGCAATGTCGATGCCGGCAGCGACCGCGTGCATCGGCGACAGGTTTTCCCAGAACGGTCGCGCCAATGTCAGTCGAAGCGGTCCCGCCAGTGTCAGTCGAAGCGGTCCCGGGACCCGGAGCTCGGATTTGACCTGTTCGATATCTTCCGGGAAGAGGCGCCCGAATTCGCTGACCATCGATTCGCCGGGGATGCCGATGAAGGCCGCGTACTCACGCAAGAACGCGCGCCGGTAAAGGCCGGCTGGCCAGCGCGTGAGATCGCAGCGTTCGAGATCGGCGAAGAGACTCTCACTGACCTTCGTGCTCTCCGCGATCGCGTGAAGGCTGATGCCGCGGCGTTCGCGCGTCGCTTTGAGTTGCGCGCAGAACGCGCGGCGTATTTCGCCGGCGGCTTCGCGCTCGGCTTGCTGTGAAAGTGTTGACAGCGCCAGCGCTGTCGACGTCAGTGTCTCATCGGGATGATGGACGAGAGCTGTTTCAGAAAGAGCTGTCATATCTCGTGTGTTCCGGGTGGGGAGCGGCGATCTTACTCTGACTCGCAGCGCCTCGGCACGCGTGATTTTGCAAGTCCGCGGCGGGCACAAATCGGCAGAGGCTCGGGCGGGTGATAATGGGCATCCACCAGAGCGGTCCACCAGGGTGCAGGAGGGTAAATGAGCAAGGGCTTTTTCGGATGTGTGCTGGTCGTGATGATGCTTGCGAGTCTGGTTCCGGTCTTCGCGCATCATTCACCGGCCGCGTTCGACCGCACGAAGGAGGTGACGCTCGTCGGCACCGTAAAGGAATTCCGATGGCAGAACCCGCACACGTGGATCGAGGTCAACGTCCCCGACGGTAAGGGCAAGACAGTGCTGTGGGGGGTCGAGCTGACGAGCCCGACTTACCTGGTCCGAGCCGGCTGGAAGTCCAACATAATCAAGCCCGGCGACAAGGTCACGGTCATCGTCAACCCCGTCCGCACGGGCGAGCCAGCAGGGATTTTCCGCAAGCTGATTCTCGCAGACGGCCGCGAGTTGACCGAGCGGCCAGCACGTCTCGGCACGCCTGATTCGAAGTAGCAGAACAGTCCGGAGGCGCATACCGATCATGAGTCTGAGTCGAATCGCAGTCGCGATCGTTACCTCGGTCAGCCTGGCCATCTCAGGGTGCAACAGCACGACGCCGGCGGAGGCGCCCGGAAGCACTCCCGCCGCAAACGCGCCCGTCGCGGATAGCACTCCATCCTCCTCCGAGCCAGCACGGCAGTTGAGCGCATTGGCGCCTGAGAACATCGCGAAGTCTCGCCCGCCTGCGCCGTTCGATCTCACTGGCAACTGGTTCATCGACGTCACGGAAAATCCGAACGCGTGGAAGTTCGGTCCGCCGTATCCGAAGCTGACCGCAGCGGCCCAGGTGCATTTCGATGCGTCGCAGGCGGCCTTGAAGGAAGGCAAGGTGTATCGAGACGATATTGGTCAATGCTGGCCTGCCGGATTGCCGCTCATCATGACGCGCTACTGGCCGATGGCGATGATTCAGATCCCGACGGCGATTTACATGGTCAGCGGCTTCATGAACAGCATGCGCATCGTCTACCTCGATGGGCGCTCGCATACCGATCCGGACATCATCGTGCGCACGTTCAATGGTGAGTCGATTGGACACTGGGATGGCGATACATTGGTTGTCGACACGGTCGGCTTCCGTGCCGATCACCACTGGATGGATCAGGGAGGTGCCTCCATTCCTGCCGGCGAGCAGCTCCACATTGTCGAGCGCATTCGCCTCATCAACGACAAGAAGCAACTCGAGATCGAATACACGATGACCGACCCGGAGTATTGGGAAGGCGAGTGGAAGAGCACCAAGCGCTTCAATCGTGTCAACGATGAAGATATCCAGGAAGTATCCTGTTTGCCGGACTTGAACGAGCACCTGCAGAGCACCACGTCCAAGACACAAGTGAGATGAATTCAAAGGTTACCCGCTCAGGAATCATCGTCGTATGGCTGCTGGTGCTGTCAGGAGCGGCGCCGGCATTTGCGCAAATCAACTTCGTCGGCGAATGGACCGGCCGGTATCACGAAGATCAGCCGGATCGCGTTCCCGGTGAAGAGCCCGGCGACTTCAGCGGGGTTCCGCTGAACGAAGCTGCCCGCCTGTTTGCCGACAGTTGGGATGTGGCGCGTCATTCCGTCCTCGAACATCAGTGCGCGCCCTATACGCTGCCGTACATGTTCTTCGGTCCGAACCAGTTCCGGATCTGGCAGGAACACAACCAGGACACCCAGGAACTCATTGCCATGCGGATGCACCTGGGCACGTATCAACAGGAGCGCACGATCTGGATGGACGGCCGTCCGCATCCTCCTGAGTACGCGCCGCACACGTTCATGGGGTTCTCGACCGGTGTGTGGTACGGGGACACGCTGACGATTACGACGACGCACATCAAGGCCGGTTACTACCGGCGCACGGGGATTCCGGCGAGTGATCGCCTCACGGTGGTCGAGCACTGGATCCGTCATGGCAACGTACTCTCGCAGGTCACCATCGCGACCGATCCGGTCTACCTGAGCGAGCCCTACATCCGCAGCCAGGAGTTCGTGCTGATGGAACGCGGCAACACGAACTGGCTCTACAACTGCGAGTACGTCATGGAGGTGCCGAAGGACAAGAACGAGGTGCCTCACTACCTGCCCGGACAGAATCCATGGATCGGCGAGTTCTCGGCCAAGCATGCGATGCCTGAAGCAGGCGTGCGCGGCGGGGCGGAGACGCTCTTGCCCGAGTGGAAGCCGGGCGCGAAGCCGGCCCCCGCGCGTCCGGGGGTGAACGGTGGGTTCCGCCCTGAGGATCAGCCGCAGCGTCTCGCCCCGGGTGAGGTCAAAGCCGTTCACGTGCAGGGCAACGTGCACATGATCGTCGGCGCCGGCGCCAACATCGCCGTCCAGGTCGGCGAGGACGGTGTGCTCGTCGTCGATACGGGCAACGCGGGTTCGGGAGACAAGGTGCTCGCCGCAATCCAGGAGCTCGCGCCCAATAAGGAAATCCGGTGGGTGATCAACACCGGCATGGACGCGAGTCACACCGGCAGCAACGAGCAGATCTCGAAAGCCGGCCGCACCGTGAATGGCAACATCGCGGCGATCGTTGCGCACGAGAACACCGCGTCGAGAATGATCAAAGCCGGCGTCGCCGACGCCGCGCGTCCCTTCAACACCTACTTCGAGGCATCGCGCGATTTTCCGTTCAACGGCGAACCCGTCATGCTGTATCACGACGAGGCGTCGTCTGATGACACCGGCACGATGGTGATGTTCCGCCGGTCCGACGTCATTGCCGCGGGCGACTTGTTCCGCACCGACGCGTATCCGGTCGTCGATCTCGCCAATGGCGGCAGCATCGACGGCACGATCGCCGGCCTCAATCGCATGCTCGACCTGACGGTGCCCGGCAAGATGCTGGAAGAAGGAGGCACTTACGTCATTCCCGGCCACGGACGGATCGGCGACGAGCATGACGTGGCGATGTATCGCGACATGCTCGTGATCATTCGCGACCGAATCAAGAACATGGTTGAGAAGAAGATGAGCCTCGAGCAGGTGAAGGCCGCGCGACCGACGCTCGACTACGACGGCCGTTATGGAACGGATACCGGGGCGTGGACGACCGCGATGTTCATCGAAGCGATCTACCGGGAAATGAGCACGTCCACCGCGGCCGGTGCACAGCGGAGCGCGCGATGAAGATGCGCACTCCGGTGTTCGGCGCGGTTGCTGTGTGCGTAGCGATTGGTCTTGCTGGTATGGACGCGGCGGGCCAGGGACGTGGTCGCGGCCAGGGGCCGGCTCCGGGTCCGCCTCAGACTGCTCGACAAGCGGCGCCAGTTGATCTCACCGGGACGTGGGTCTCCGTTGTGACTGAAGACTGGCGCTGGCGCATGACGACGCCACCGAAAGGCGATGTGGCCAGCGTCCCGGTCAGCGCCGAAGGGCGCAAGGCCGCACAGGGTTGGGATCTCGCAGCCGACAACGCGGGCGGCAATCAGTGCAAGGCGTTCGGCGTTGGCGGAATCATGCGGCAGCCGGGACGGATCCGTATCTCCTGGCAGGACGATGAGACGTTGAAGCTCGAGTTCGACGCGGGCACGCAGGCGCGAGTGCTGAATTTCGATCGCGCGAAGCAGGCACCGGTGGAGAAGACCTGGCAGGGCTTCTCACTGGCTCAGTGGGAAGGGCCGGGGGTGGGTCGCGGCGCTCCTGTAGACGTGCGCGTGACGGGTGGAGGCATCCTGTCGCGCGGTGTGCCCGGGGGTGGTGGTCAGGGACTTCGCGGTGGCCCTCCGCCACGCCAGCAGGCGCAGATCAACGCCGGCGGCGATCTGAAGATCGTGACGACGAATTTTCGTGAGGGGTACCTGCGCAAGAACGGCGTGCCCTACAGCGAGCAGGCGACGATCACCGAGTACATTCATCGACTGCCCACGCACCCCAATGGCGACTCGTGGTTGCAGGTCATCACGATGATCGACGACCCGAAGTATCTGAACGGAACCTTCTACACGAGCACGAACTTCCGCCTGGAGCCGGACGGATCCAAGTTCGCGCCATCGGCTTGTAAGACCGATCCGCCGCTGCCGGTGAAGGCGAAGTAGGCAGTAGGCGGAATGCGGTAGGCAGTTCAGAGTTCACAGTTCACAGAACGGGAATCGGTTCAACCAACTGTGAACTGTGAACCGTGAACCGTGAACTATTGAGATCCAAGCAACTGATCCCCGCCGAGGCGATGGAACTCGGCTTCGGCGTCTTGCGATCGCTCGCGGGCGCGCGCGACGATCGCGTTGAAGCGGCGCTCGCCGCGAATCGGATCCAGCCAGGGATCCCGCTGCAGAATCTGGTAGGCGAAGAACCCCTCGTTCACCACTCGTTCGAGGAGATCGAGCGCGGAGGTGTGCTCATCGAGCCGGACGAAATTGCGTGCCATGAAATACACGCCTTCGGGATCGAATGGTCGTGACATGAACTGGCGGATGGTGGCGAGTGCTTCTTCCCGATTGCCTTCGAGCACGGCGCGCGCGCTTCCCATCATCAGTCCGATCATGGGCGGCAGCCGCTGCTGCGCAATGCGGCGATAGCCGGCGATCGCCTCCTCAGAACGTCCGAGGACTGGAAGCGTCCAGTGGGTGACCCACTTGAGCTCCTCGTTGTCGCTCTCGATCGCACGTTCCCAGTCGCCACGCATGAAGTGCGTGTACATCACGCTGGTACGAATGTTCGGATCGAGCCGCTTGGCTTGACGGTCCGCGGCGAGCGACGCATCGAGCAGGCCGCAGAAACGGCAGGCCAGAACCAGTCCGGCGAAGAGGTCCGGGTCCGCAGCCTGCGACCGCGCGCGCCCGAGCAGCCGCGCCACCGCCTCCTTCGCGCGTCCGAGCGACTCGACCTCGAAGTTCGTGTAATGGTTGTGCGCAATGCTCAGGTCGGGATTGATCTCGAGCGATCGGCGAAAGGCGTGCTCAGCTTCTTGCAGGTTCGGGTTGACGTTCTCGGTGGCGTACTTCGCCATGACGCGGTAGACGCGACCGAGTCGCGCCCAGGCGGGGGCGTAATCGGGATCCTCTGCCAGTGCTGACCGATAGAGCTCCGCCGCCACCGGCAGCATCGCGCTGTCATGTGCAAGCTGGTTGGCTCTCAGGTAGAACTCGTAGGCGCGCGCGCTCGCGGGAAGATCCTTCCCGAGCCGTCGCTGGTCCCCGGTCGAGAGCGGGATCGAGAGCGACTCCACGATCGCCTTGGCCAGTTGATCCTGCACATCGAAGATGTCTTTGAGCTCGACCTGGATCGTCTTCGACCACAGGATCGTGCCGGACGACGCTTCGAGCAGTTGGGCAGTCACGCGAGTCTGTCCGCCGGCGCGCAGAAGCGTCCCGCACAACACGGCATCGACGCCGGCCTCCGTCGCGATCTTCTTGAGATCGACGCCTTCGTCATTCGCGTATCTGCTCCCGGCCAGCGTGGACCTGACGACGAGCGACTGGATGCCCGCGAGCGAGCTCATGATCGCGTCGGGCAGGCTGAACGAGAGGAAGTCCACATCCGGATCCGGGCGAAGCATCCGGAAGGGAATGGCGATCAGGCGGGTCGTGGGACGCACCGTGACTGTCGACGTGTCGGTCGTGAGCGTGAGCGCCGATCGCAGGGCCTGCGCCATCGCATCTGCGGTCAGGTAGCGATCGTCCGCCCGCTTCTCGAGCGCACGATGGATCACGCCGTCGATGGCGGTGACGGCCGCCGATCCGGTGAGCGCCGCAGGGTGCGACGACATGACGGCGTGATACACCTGCATCAGGTCGTTGCCGGGGAACGCGGGCTGACCTGAGAGCATCTCGAACAGCATGGCGCCTGCGGCAAACAAATCGGAGCGCGGGTCGAGCGCCTGGTCGGACCACTGTTCCGGCGCCATGTAGCGTGGCGTGCCGACGACCACCCCGGTCTTGGTCAGCGTCTGCTCGACGCCGTCGATCGACTGGCGCGATCGCGCGAGGCCGAAGTCGAGCAGCTTGATTCCACCGTCGGTCAGGAACACGTTCGACGGCTTCAAGTCCCTATGGACGATCTGCCGCGAGTGCAGCGCGCCGAGGGCACTCAGGATGCCGAGCGACGTGGTGACCGCCTCGTCCGGCTTGAGCGCACCGTCTTTCAGGCGACTCGAAAGTGACTGTCCGTTCAGCAACTCCATCACGATGAAGAGCTGCTCCTCGGATTCGCCCACGTCGTAGATCTGGCAGATGCCTGGATGGCTCACACTGGCCGCGGCTCGTGCTTCACGCCAGAGACGCGCTTGAGTCTCGGCGTTCGACGACTGCGTGCGAATGACCTTGATGGCGACTTCGCGCTCGAGTCGTGGATCGAGCGCACGGTAGACGTCGCCCATCCCACCTGAACCGAGACTGGCGAGGATTTCGTATTTTCCGAGGCGAACTCCGCGAGCCAGCATCGGGAGAAATTATATGGTTGGTGGTTGGTGGATGGTGGTTGGTGGTTGTTCGTCGTTCGCGGGCACTATGAACCGAGAACTACCCACCTACCACTAACCACTCCCCACCAACCAGTACGGGGGCAGGTCCTTCTTGGTGTCTCTCAGGACTTCGATGATCGCGGTGCGGTCGGCAGCGCTCAGCGCGCTGTATCTGGCCTCCGTGGCGCGGCCGTTCAGTACGTTCCACATCCGCTGGTACACGGCGTCCTTCGCCGTGTCGGGGAGCGCATCGAAGGGTTCCGAGTAGATCACGTAGCTGCACGGGTATTTCAGCAATCGGCGCGTGAGATCCAACTCACGCAACGATCGTCCGCGGCTGTCGCGCGGGCCGCTGTCGGCGAATCGCTTTGCGAACGGTGTTGGTCCGCTGATCGGTCCGGGCAGCGGCGACTCGTCGACGAACAGGAGGTAGTCGACGAATTCTTCCACCGCCGCCTCGAACGGGCGGTGCGCCTCGGCCCCCACACGCGATTCCCAACCCAGGCGCGTGATCAGATTCAGCATCTGCGCTTGATGCTCGAGGACCAGCAGCGCAACGATGTCGCTGTACGGCGAAAGGTAGCCGGTCATGTCGAATCGGCCAGCCAGGTTCGTCACATGAACACTTTCCGGAGTGATCATCGCCCCGAGATCCGACGGGTCGGTTGCCACCGCGTTCCCCATGTGGCGCTCCGCCTGGTGCGTGCCAGTGACGAACCATCCACCCCATCGCATTTCGAACGGGCTCCTGTGATCCGTCGTGTACGCCGGTCCGTACATCGTCGTCCCGTTGACGCTCGGGAAGACGCTGCCGACGAACAGCCCGGGGACGTAGTGCGTGGCGTCCGATACATGACACGACACGCAGGTGTCGTTGCGCTCGAACTGCGGGGTGCCGGACTGAGACTGCTCGAACGTGTAGAAGATCGAACCCTGTCTTGGATCCTGGGACACGAATTCCAGGACCGGCCCCCCGCGAACAAAGCCTACGGACACCTTGTCGCTGAAGAAAATGGCGCGCGGGTTCGTTGGATTGATTCGCGGAGCCTGAAAGCTCGTTTTCGAGAACACCAGGACCTGCGAGTCGATCGACACGCCGAGAGCGGCGAGCATGGACCGGAGGTAGCCCGAATGCTCGTCCTTTTGGAGCGTGACCTCGCCGCGCCGCAGCCGCTCGTTCAGTTGCGCAACTGGATCGGACACCGGCGTCGTCGCGTACGCGATCGCCGGATGATTGCGGATGAGCGCCGGGTGAATCTTCTGCGCTGAGACGAGGACGACACTGACGATCCATGTCAGTGCGACGAGGCAAAGTTGAGATCGTTTCATCCGTGTGGCGACTACTGCAAAGGTCTTTCCGGTTTGGGCTCAAACTAATGATGCCCTAAACAGCCATTGGTTGTCAGGCGGCTGCGGAATCTTTCCCGTCGGCGCGAAAAAATCCGCACTACCCGGTCCGGGCAGGCTTCCAGCGCAGGCCGAGGGCAATCAGCCGATCCAGCAGGCGTTCGTAGGAGATGCCCTGAGCCTCGGCCGACTCAGAGAAGTCTTCGCCGTAAGCCATGTTCGGGTTCGGATTGGCCTCGAGGACGAAGATCCGGCCTTGCTCGTCCATGCGCACATCGATGCGGGCGTACCCGCTCAGGTCGAGCGCTCGATACGCGCGCTTCGCCAGGCGCTGCATGCGCTCGATGGTGGGGGCGTCGAGCTTTGCCTGGTCGGTCATGATGCCGTTCTTCTTTTGATACTGGGTGCTCCACTTGACGCGCTCGGTCGCAATCTTCCAGCGGTTGTCCGGCATCTGCGCGAACGACATTTCCCATGGCGGCAGCACGTCGAGCCGCTCGTTGCCGATCACGCCGACGTAGAGCTCGCGTCCGTCGATGAACTGCTCGACGATCGCCGCGGTGCCGAGTTTCTCGTGGATGAACGTGGCGCGCTTGGCGAGCTGATCGTGATTCTCGACCACGGACGCCTGTGAAATTCCGGTCGATGCCTCGAAGAACAGCGACTTGACGATCAGCGGGAACGTCAGACGCTTCGGGAGCGCGACTCTACGGCCGGGGCGTACGACCGTGAATTCCGGCACGCGGATCCGGTGATACGCGAGCAGCTTCTTCGACAGTGCCTTGTCGCGCGCGAGGATGAGGCCGCGCGGATTGCACCCGGTGTAGGGGAGCCCGAGGAGCTCGAGATAGCTGACGACGTTCTGATCGTAGGTCGTGACGCCGGCAAACGCCTCCATCAGGTTGAAGACGATATGCGGCTTGAAGAGACCGGCGGTGGGACGAATGCCCCCGAGGTTGTCGTTGATGCCGAGCACGCGCACTTCGTGACCGATCTCGCGCAGGGTCTCGATGACGTCGTACTCCATCTTCCATTCGGCCTCGAGGATGTCGATACCGGTGGTGTCCTCTGGAGGGACCAGATGGTCGTGGACGAGCGCGAGAATGCGAAGCTTCTTCACAGGAATAGCCGATGCCCGCCGCTGTGGAGGTAGTTCATCGCCTGCACGGTGAGCAGCACGGTGAACTCCTGGCGCGCCTGTTCCTCAGACACCGCGAGGCGAAGTTTCAGCTCGCGGCAGCGACCGATCATCTCTTCGAGCACCTGGTCGATCGTGTACTGATAGATCCCGGTCCATCCCGCCACCACGCGCCGTACCTGCCGCCTGATTCGAGAGATGAACCGCGCCGCTGTCATGTGGCCCGTGAATTCTGGCGCGTCGGAGAACAAGCGACGGAGATCGCGGTCGTAGAAATTCGGATAGTCCACGCCGTAGTGACGACGCTTGTTCCGGTAATGCTGCCGCAGCGTGAGTTTCAACGTGCGCAACGCGTCGATTTCCTGCGGGTTCTCGACCGGCGGCGGCACATCGCGCAGCGATCCCATCAGCGCGTCCATGTATTCGAGTTTCGGAAGCGCTTTCCAGCCAGCGTATCGGTGACGCCACTCACTGTTCGGCGTCAACCACACCGCAAACGTTTCCGCGAAGTCTTCATCGGGGTGGCTCTGCGCGTACCACGAGTCCAGGTGCAGCACGAAGCTCTTGCTGTACGGCTTCGGCGTGTAGAACTCGGGATACGGTTCCGAGTGCGAGCCGAAGACCTCGCGGCGTTTGGCTCTTCGGCGGAGACGATAGGCGTTGTCGATGGCGTGACCTGCCTCGTGACGAAGGATGCGCATGCACCACTCGTGTTCGCCGCCCTCGACCTCGAGCATCTGTGTCTCTTCGAGCTTCTCGAGACGCGGATGCGCCAGGTAGAACGGGATCGCGATCGCCGTGGCGCCGTCCGGTGTGAACCACTCGTCGGACAAGTAGAAGTGCAGATTGAAGTTGAGGCCGCGGGCGCGAAGCTCGTCGCGGAGCTGCTCGGTTCGCTCGGCGAGCGTGGCTTCGATCGAAAGAGGCAGGTCGGACATCCGCAACTCGAGTAGACCGTCATCGTCGAGCTCAGGCCATGTCTCGTGCACAGGACGTTTCGGCATGTGGGGCTGGGATATAGACTAGCTCGTGGCGCAGCCGGTAACCTGATGGAGATGGCCGTGACGCGGAAAATCGGCATTGCAGCAGGAGCAGTAGTGAGCATGACCGTATTGATGACAGCGCAGGATCGGGACCGCGCGAAAGTGGCCGATGCCTACAAGTGGAACCTGGCCGACGTCTATCCGAGCCAGGCGACCTGGAAGGCAGAGAAAGAGAAGATTACGGCCGAAATCGCGCGTCTTGGGGAGTTCCGCGGCAAGCTTGGTTCCTCGCCCGCCGTCCTTGCCGATGCTCTCGAGATGAGCTCGCGCCTCGATAAGGAGCTCTCCCGCCTGTACGTCTACGCGAGCATGTTGTCCGACGAGGATACGCGCGTGTCCGGCGCACAAGGCATGCAGCAGGAGATGCAGCAGATCTACGCGAAGTTCGGCGCCGAGGCGTCCTACATCGAGCCGGAGGTGTTGAAGAACGGGAGCGCGTCGATCGAGCAGGCGATTACCTCCGAACGACGGTTGGCCCCGTACGCTTTCTATCTGAGGGACATCGTGCGTCGCGCGGCGCATACGCTCTCGGATTCCGAAGAGAAGATCCTGGCTGATGCGGCGCCGATGGCAGGGTCGGCGAACAACATCTACACGATCCTCGCGAACGCCGACTTCCCGTATCCCACCATCACGCTTGCGGACGGCAAGATGATCAAGGTCGATCAGGCCGGATACAGCGAGCTGCGCACGTCGCCGAACCGCGCCGACAGAGAAGCCGCGATGTCTGCGTTCTTCAAGGCGCTTGGCGGCTTCAGCCGGACGCTTGGCGTGACGATGAACTCGAACGTGCAGAAGTCGTTGTTCTACTCGAAGTCGCGCAAGTACGCGTCGGACCTCGAGGCGTCGCTGAACGGGCCCAACATTCCGGTGTCCGTCTACATGCGCCTGGTCGACGGCGTGAATCGTCACCTGCCCACGTTCCATCGCTATCTCAAGCTGCGCAAGCGGATGATGGGAGTGACCGACGACCTGCACTACTACGACTTGTATGCGCCGCTCGTCGCCTCGGTCGATCTTCGCTACTCACCCGAGGAGGCACAGGAACACGTCATCGGTGCTACGTCGCCGCTCGGGAAGGACTACACCGACGTGCTCCGTCGCGGATTCAAGGAGCGCTGGATCGACTGGTACCCAACCGAAGGCAAGGTGTCCGGCGCGTATTCGAACGGCGGCGCCTACGACGTTCATCCCTACATGCTGCTCAACTACCTCGGGCAGTACAACGATGTCAGCACCCTGGCCCACGAGCTCGGGCACACGATGCAGAGCTACTACTCGAACAAGACGCAGCCGTACGTCACGGCAAGCTATCCGACCTTCGTGGCGGAAGTGGCGTCTACGTTCAACGAGGCGCTCCTCATCGACTACATGCTCAAGCGGATCAAGGACACGCCGACGCGGTTGTCGTTGCTCGGCAACTATCTCGAAGGCATCAAGGCGACCGTCTTCCGTCAGACGCAGTTCGCCGAGTTCGAGCTGAAGATGCACGAGATGGGCGAGCGCGGCGAGCCGATCACCGGCGATGCGCTCGCGAAGCTGTATCTGGATATCACTCGCCGGTACTACGGTCACGATCAGAAGGTGGCCATCGTGGACGATTACATCGCTCACGAGTGGAGCTTCATTCCGCACTTCTATCGCGACTTCTACGTCTTCCAGTACGCCACCTCGTTCACGGCCGCCGAGGCGCTCTCGGCGAAGGTGCTCGCGGGCGATCAGGCGGCCACGAAGCGCTATCTGACGTTCCTTGCCGCAGGCGGGTCGAAGTATCCGATCGATCTGCTGAAGGATGCGGGCGTGGACATGACCACCGACGAGCCGCTCGATCTGACGATCAAGCGCATGAACGAAGTCATGGACGAGATGGAGAAGCTGCTCGCCGCGAAGTAGGCAGTAGGCCGCCTATAAAATTCCCTTCCCGAGCGCCGACAACGCCAACTCGGTCGCGAACTCCGCTGTGGTGTTGCGGA
>Ga0070674_100000529_pt1 | contig 19234 bp, 15 predicted proteins | sample KBSM33metaG_FD_65344 | JGI IMG/M metagenome (GOLD analysis project Ga0070674, IMG submission 65344) | Miscanthus rhizosphere microbial communities from Kellogg Biological Station, Michigan, USA - KBS M3-3 metaG | ecosystem: Host-associated > Plants > Roots > Rhizosphere > Soil ... | reverse complement strand
CCACGATGCGTTGTCGCGCTCCGTATTCTCGGTACCGGCACCAACTCCGGCCAGGACGGTTCGTGCGCGCTCGGCGAGGACGGCAGGCGGTGTGGGAACGTCTGCAGGCGCCACATTGATCGAGTGTGCTTGAGTGGCAATGGCCAGAATGCCGGCAAGGATGCCGCCTAGTAGAGCCCACGCCTGCGCTGGGTGCAACGCGCCTCGCGGGCCCGCGGCTGCGACCATCTCTGGTGAGAGGACTGCACCCTCGGCGATTGCCGCCGCGAGTGCATCGCCGCCGGGCAGGCGTGCGGCGATCGCGAGAGCCGAAGGTGGCCGCTTTGACGGGTCTCTTTCGAGACACGCCTTGATGATTCGCTCAATCTCCGGGTCGATCCCCGGTGGCACTTGCGCATTCTGCGTGTCGTGGCCGATGCGATCCCGTTCTTCATGTGTCTGAACCGGATAGAGCCGGCGTCCTGCATAGAGCTCGTAGAGCACGAGACCCAGCGCATAGATGTCCGTTTGCTCAGTGACTCGCGCACCGTCCATCTGTTCCGGCGCCATGTAAGCCGGCGTGCCCGCGATCTCGCCGATCTTCCACTCACCACTGCGCATCGCCAGGCCAAAGTCCATGATTCGGATCCGGCCGCGGCCGTCCACCATGATGTTTGAAGGCTTGAGATCGCGATGCAGTACACCGCGGTCATGCGCGGCGGCCAACCCCGCACAGAGTTGGCGCGCGATATCGAGTGCCTTCCCGGAAGGCAACGTGCCGATGCGTCGCAACAGTGACTGGAGTGTCTCTCCGTCAACGAGCTCCATCGGGACATACCACCAGCCATCGGCCTCTCCGATGTCGTATACGCGGCACACATTGGGATGGCTGATTGTCCGTGCGAGTCGTACCTCGTTCGTGAACCGCTGCACATCCCAGCGGCGCGCGTCGCCGACGCCGAGCAGCTTGATTGCGACGGGCTGTCCGAGCTTCAGGTCTTCGGCGCGATAGGCCTCGCCCATTGCTCCACGTCCGAGGAGACTGACGATGCGATAGCGGGAGGCAAAGATGTGCCCGGGTGCAAAGCGCGCATCGTCGAGTGGGCCATGCTCGATCAATGCACGGCCCGGCTCGAAGGGAGGCTGCGGCGCCGAGAGCGTCGTTGACGCCGCGGTCGCGACGTTCGGCTCGCGCTCAGGAGTCACACGGCATTCTACGCCCGCGACTAGATTTGATACCCCCTTGCGAGTTCGACGAATGCCGCCACATGCGACGCCTGCTGCGCCGCGTCCCAGCCAAGCTCACGGGCCATGAGCCGGCCAACTTCGGAGGCCATGGCTGCCGCTGCGCGGGCGTTGAGAAAGAGCGCGCGCGTTCGTCGCGCAAGCACATCCTCGACGGTGCGCGCCATCTCATGGCGCGTGGCCCAGACGACTTCGGCGCCGGTGTACGGCAGCTGCGGATGGAGCGGTGTCGAGAGCGAGGGTGTTGCCTGCATCAGATCCTGGATGGCGAGCGCATCTGACCCGTACATGCCGAGCGCGCCAAACCGGTCGGCGTTGGAGTGAAATCCATGCACGTTCAGCGAGCGCGTCACGCACGGCCGCTCCGCCAATCCTCCGAAATCTGCAGCCTGATCCACCGCGTGCTCGGCCATGTTCCGGTATGTCGTCCACTTGCCGCCGGTCGTCGTCATGAGACCGGAGGTGTCGAAGTGAATCGTGTGATCGCGCGAGAGCGCCGCGGTCAGCTTGCCGTCGCCGCTCTTGACGAGCGGGCGGATGCCGACGAACACGCTGAGGACATCCTCGCGGGCAGGTGGCTTGAGCAGATACTGGCTCGCCGTTTCGAGGATGAACTCGATCTCCTCCTGCAGAGGGCGAGGCTCGAGTGTGGGCGTCGAGATGGGCGTGTCGGTCGTACCGACGAGCGTGTGACCGTGCCAGGGAATCGCGAACATCACACGGCCGTCCGAGGTGTGCGGCACCATGATCGCCGACTCGGACGAGAGAAACGAATGATGAAACACGAGATGGATGCCCTGACTCGGCGCCATCAGCGTGGGTGCGTCCGGTTCGGCCAGCCGGCGAACCGAGTCTGAGAATGCGCCGGCCGCGTTGATCACGACGCGCGCTCCGAGCGTCCACTCCCGTCCGGTCTCCTGATCGGTGGCGACCACGCCGTCGATGAAGCCGTCGGCACCCTTCGTCAGCGAGACGACCCGCGCGTAATTCACGAGCGTCGCGCCCTGATCGGCAGCGGTCGCCACGAGGTTGATCAGCAGTCGCGTATCGTCGAACTGACCGTCGTAGTACACCACACCGCCGCGCAGTCCCTCGGTCTTGATCGTGGGCAGTCGCGCCAGCGTCTCTTCGCGCGTGAGAATCTCTGAGGATCCGAATCCATACTTGCCGGCGAGCGCGTTGTAGATCTTGAGGCCCAGGCCGTAGAACGGCGCCTCCCACCAGTCATAGTTCGGGACGACGAATGCGAGGTTGCTCACCAGGTGGGGAGCGTTCTGTCGAAGGAGCCCGCGTTCCTTGAGCGCCTCCATCACCAGAGCGATGTTGCCCTGTTCGAGGTAGCGCACGCCGCCGTGCACGAGTTTGGTGCTGCGGCTCGACGTGCCTTTGCCGAAGTCGTGCTGTTCCAGGAGCAGGACGTCGTAGCCGCGGCTCGCCGCATCGACGGCGATGCCGGCGCCCGTGGCGCCACCACCGATGACGATGATGTCCCAGGGCTCGCGCCGCTGGTTGAGGCGAGCGATCATGTCGGCGCGATTCATCGGGAGCGTTCCTTTGCGATCCAGCCCTTCGAGCGGTTCAACGCCTCGTGCCATTCCGCGCGACGTGCAGCGGAGTGCGACGCAGGCTGTGACGGCTCGAAGCGCCGGTCGATGCGCCAATGACGCGCGAGTGTCTCGGTGGAATCCCAGAAGCCGACGGCCAGGCCCGCGAGGTACGCGGCACCGAGCGCCGTGGTTTCGGTAACCTGAGGCCGCACGACCGTGACGCCGAGCAGGTCGGCCTGGAACTGCAGCAACCCGTCGTTGACAGCGGCGCCGCCGTCAACCCTCAACTCTGGCAAATCGATGCCGGCGTCGTCTCTCACAGCAGACAACAGGTCGGCAACTTGAAACGCGATGCTCTCGACTGCGGCTCTCGCGATGTGTCCGGCCGTGGTGCCTCGCGTGATTCCGACGATCGTTCCGCGTGCGTACGGATCCCAATGCGGCGCACCGAGGCCTGAGAACGCGGGCACGAGGTAGACGCCACCGCTGTCCGGCACTGACGTGGCCAGCGCCACGACGTCAGAGGATTTCGCGATGATCCCCAGCCCATCGCGCAGCCACTGCACGACCGCGCCGCCGATGAACACGCTGCCTTCGAGCGCATACATCGTCTTGCCGCCGATCTGCCAGGCGACGGTCGAGAGCAGCCGGTTGCGCGAGATGGCCGGCCGTTCCCCGGTGTTCTGCAACAGAAAGCAGCCGGTTCCATACGTGTTCTTCGCCATGCCCGGCGACAGGCACATCTGTCCGAACAGTGCCGCCTGCTGGTCACCGGCGATGCCGGCGATCGGAACATCAGCGACGCCGAGCGATGTCGACACACGACCGTACACCGCGCTCGAGGGCCGGACCTGCGGCAACATGCTGGCTGGCACGCGCAGCAGCGTCAGTAACTCCTCATCCCACTGCAGGGTGTTGATGTTGAAGAGCATCGTGCGTGACGCATTGGTGACATCGGTGATGTGCGTCGAGTCGCTCGTGAGCTGCCAGACCAGCCAGCTGTCGATGGTCCCGAACGCCAACTTGCCGGCTTCGGCCTTCGCGCGTGCGCCGGGGACGTTGTCGAGGATCCACGCCACTTTGGTTCCGGAAAAATACGCATCGATCACGAGGCCGGTGCGCTGGCGAACGAAGTCTTCATGCCCTTCCTGCTTCAGCCGGTCGCAGACGTCTGCGGTGCGCCGGTCCTGCCACACGATCGCGTTGTAGACCGGAGCGCCCGTCTCGCGATCCCAGACGACGGTTGTTTCGCGCTGGTTGGTGATGCCGATGGCGGCAATATCCCTCGGGCGCAGATGCGCGCGGCCCAGCGCTTCGGTTGCGACGGCGATTTGCGTGGCCCAGATTTCATTCGGATCGTGCTCGACCCACCCGGGGCGCGGAAAGATCTGCTGAAACTCCCGCTGTCCGGTAGCCACGATGTTGGCGTCGTGATCGAAGACGATGGCGCGCGAGCTGGTAGTGCCCTGATCGAGCGCCAGGATGTACGGCATGATTCAGCCTCTTTTGTCCGGGATCCGGGATCCGGGATCCGGGATCCGGGATCCGGGACTCGGGACTCGGGATCCGGGACTCGGGACTCGGGATCCGGGACTCGGGGTTCGACGGACTGTTCCTATCCAGCGAGGCGGCATTTTACTGGAGGACGTGCAACACATGATCAACTACACCGCGGAAGCGTTCGGCACCGCCCTGCTGATTCTGTTCGGCGACGGCGTGGTGGCGAATGTGCTGCTCGCACGATCGAAGGGTGAGAGCAGTGGATGGATTGTCATCACGTTCGGGTGGGGTGTCGCGGTGATGGTCGCTGTGTACACCGTTGGCCGCCTGAGCGGCGCACATCTCAATCCAGCCGTTACGCTGGCATTGGCGTCGATCGGCGCTTTTCCGTGGGCCGATGTTCCCGGCTACGTCGCGGCCCAGATGATTGGCGCGATCGTCGGAGGGGTGCTGGTGTGGCTGATGTACCTTCCCCATTGGGCGGTCACGCAGAGCGCCGACCTGAAGCTCGCGGTCTTCTGCACTGGCCCGGCGATTCGGAAACCGGCCGCGAACCTCCTGACCGAGACGATTGCGACCGCGGCGTTCGTGTTCGCCATTCTCGGCATCAGCGCCAACGCGCAAACGCTCGTCAAGCCCGGAGACATCGATCTGTCCGTTGTGTTCAGCGGCGGGCTGCAGCCGCTACTGGTGGGAGGCCTCGTGCTCGGCGTCGGCTTGTCGCTTGGCGGCTCGACTGGCTACGCCATCAACCCGGCGAGAGATCTCGGGCCGCGCATTTCGCACTTCCTGTTGCCGATTCCCGGGAAGCGAGATTCGGACTGGGGCTACGCGTGGATTCCGATCGTCGGTCCGCTGGCCGGCGGAGTGATCGGTGCGCAGCTGTTCAGAGCGGTTGGATTCTAGTAGCGGCGAGTCTTTAGACTCGCCGGGGTGATCAGGCGGGCCTGAAGGACCGCCTCTACGGGCGCAACGTTACGGACGCAGCGCGTATTCCGGAGCAGTCGTGTTCTGCCCCTTGAAGCAGCAGTCTCCCAGGAAGCTCGGGCGGTACGGATTGCTGAAACTGTTCAGGCCTTTGGGAAGCGAGCCGACTTTCGCTGGTCCGTTGATGCGAGCCAGCACCCGGTCGCGTGCCTGTTCGATCTGGCCCAGCAGCCGTTCGATGTCCCATCCGACGTGCTGGCGTTTCCAGTACACGACCTTCCCTGCAATCAACACGTCGCGCACATGGCTCGGGTTCATCATGGTCACAATCGTGCCGGGCACGTTGTTCATCGGCCACGTGCTGATGCTTCGCGCGTCGAGCACGACGATGTCCGCCTCTTTGCCGGGAGTGAGCGTGCCGACTTTGTCCAGGATGCGGTTGGAGGCCGCACCCGCGATTGTGGCCATCTCGATGACCTGACGGGACGTCACGAGTTGCGGTGCAGGCAGCCCGCCGGGGTTGCTCTCCGGAAACGCGAGGTCGTTGGCCAGCGCGCGCTGCAGACAGAAGGCGCCGCGCATCAGTGAGAACGGATCGGTCGTCATGTTGGTGTCGACGTCCGGGCTCAGGCTGGGCAGGATGCCGTGATTCAGCGCCTCTTGAAATGGCGGCATGCCGTGCCGCATCTGCATCTCAATGAGGTTGGCGATCGACACATGAGCGCCTCGCTCGCGACACAACTCCCACGCTCTCGAGCGATTGCCTCCGGGGTAGCCGGACGCGCCGGAACCGACTTGCGCGAGAGGCATGTCTTGCCACCGGGTGGCGTGGATAAACGTCACGTCGGACCAGTCGGCGCCGTTCCTCGCGTCGGCGGCGGCGTTGACGATCCCCATCGGGTTGCCGACGACGTGGTTGTGCATCGAGGCGCCGAACGCGCGACCGAGTTGCCATCCGGTATAGGGCGCACCGTCGAACGCAGCGACCGGGCCACCAGCGAAGCCGAGCGTCACCAACTGATCTTTCGAGCTGAAATACGTCTTCGCGATTCTGCCGATTCCCTTACTCGTCTCGTTCATGGCGCCCGGGAACTCGAAGGGCATGCCCTCGGCACTGCGATTGGTTCCTCCGCTGTACGCGAACACCATTCGGCGGCCGGACTCGATCAGCCCCTTGATCATCGCGTCGGTGTGCTCGGGAGTGTGATTGGCTTGTGATGTGTCCGTTCCCGTGGTGATGCCCTGGCTGATCTCGCTCAGGCACGCGACGAGCTGAGAGATATAGCAATCCTCGGGGTCGTATGGAACGCGCCCCAGATCCCAGATGATCTTGTTCGGATCTGCAGCATCGGCGATCCGGCCCGCAGTCCAGATGTTCTGGACCACCGACCCATACGTCTCCTGCGGCCACGCGCCTGCAAGCAGGCCGTCTGCGATGATGCTTCGCTGTAAGGTCTCGTACTGATGATGGTGGGTGGTGACGAAGCCCGGCATGACGATCGTGCCCGAGCAATCAACGACCTCGGCCTCGTCAGCAGAAATGGTGGGCGCTATCTGCGCGATCTTTTTCCCGTCGATCAGGACGTCGGCTTTTTCGAAGTCGCCCACCTTCGGATCGAGTGACAGCACGACACCGCCACGCAGCAGGATGCGCCGCTTGCTCCCGTCGCCGACGAGGTCCTGAGTCGTTGACGGCGTGGTCGAGCGTCCCGTGTCAGGCTGTGCCGGGGCGCACGACGCGGCTGCGAACGCCGCAGCGTTGGCAGAGACCGTCAGAAACGTACGGCGTGACTGCATGGAATCAGCTACTTGGCGGTTGCTTGTACTGTGACCGTGACTGGTACTCTCGTGGTCATCGCACGGTCGCTCGCCGAGGCGACCAGCTGATACGTCCCGGGCTGCGCGAAGCGGGCAGTCGTGATCGCGCGGCCGTCCACGACCGGCATGGCGCCCGTTTTCTCGAAGGTGACTTTCGCGGGCCCGCCGTACTGCATCCAGGTCACGGTGAGTCCGGTGGGGCGAACATCGCCGCTCGTCGATGAATTGACCTGCGCTCCAAATGGACTCGATGACGTCGGCCGGGCAGCCGGCGTCGCCCGTGGCTTCGGCAGTCCATCATCCGACGCCGACGCACTCAACGTGACAGGAGTGCCGGCAACCGCAGTTGGAATCGGAGCGATGGTCAACGATGGCGGCTGGTTCGGATCAGTGAGGCCGGGATTGTAGCCGCCGTTGGTCGTCACGACACGCTCTGTGATTTCCTGTTCCCGGATCAGGCTGCCGAAGGCGTGTTCAGTGCGTCCGTTGGCGGTGATCGACCAGACGACTTCTTTCTTCCCGAAATCTTTGGGCACGCGAACGCGAAACACGAATCGCTGTCGTCTGGGAAGAAAGTAGGTGGGCTGGCCGCTGTCGGGTCCGCCGAGTTCAACAGTGTTGTCGGGCCCGGCCGGAATCGCGATTTCCTGCTCCCAGTTCCGATTGAAATACCCGAACACCAGATCGAAGGTCCCGTCGGGATTGCGGATCCATCCCTCGAAATACGGCACGACGCTTTGGCCCGAGTTGAAACGTATATTCGAAAGCTCCGTCGGAAGCTTCGGTGGCGAGGCTGGCGTTTGCGCCTGCAGGTGCACCGCACCCGCCGCGACCGCGACGAGTACGGCAAACCCCCGAATCCCGAGTCCTGAACCCCGAGTCCCGAATCCCGAATCCCGAATCCCGGAAGTGCGATTCATCTCTGTGCGCGCCGCGCAGCTACTCGCCGGTCGAAGTCATCCTGTTCCAGATAGGTCAGCGTCACCCACGCGAAGCTCATCTCGTCGATCGATCGCTGGCCATAGCCGACCCAGTTCTTGGGATTCGGGTTCCACTTGTTGGCGGTCGTGTTGTCGTGCCACGAGATGACATGGACGATCGTGCCGGCAGGCAGCAGCGGCGCGACATCGTCGGCGTACGGATATGTGATGTGCCAGCCGAACTGGTAGTTGCTGACGCAGGAGATCGTTTCGACGCGTGCCGGACCGGGCCGAGCCGAATCCGCACGCAGGTCGGGGTAGATCGCTTCGATGCACTGCGCCTTGCCACGGTTGTGCATGTGCGGCTGGAACGACGCGAGCAGAGCCGGCTTGCTCATACGGAAGTAGCCGTCGTGGCGAGAGAGTTGTCCGGCGGGGATGTCGAGATCCGACGCATCACCCATGTGCTGCGTGAACGCAACGTACGTCGGCACACGCCCCTTCGGATACACCTTCAATCCGAGCTTCACCGAGACCGGCGTCTCTTCACCACGCGGGTTGAGATGCAGGTTGAAATTGATCTTCGTCCCCGCCTTGATCAATCGTCCGGCATCCGGTGGAAAGACGTCGCCGTTCTTGCCGAGCGCGTACTCGTTGAGGAAGAGCCCGACCGGATCTTCTTCCGGATCCTCGACCAGGTTTGTCGTGAAGTGATGGACGACTTTGAAGCTGCGCGGGTCGGCCGGCTTGCTTTCGATCGCCATGACGTACATGTCTTCCGTGAACCCTGGGTCGACGAGCACGTCCACGATGTTGTCCGGGCCGTCGGGCCGAAGCACGTAGGGCGTGTCCATCGTCACGACGATGTCGGGCTTGCCGATGAACCACGAATCGAGGTCGCTGAACTGCCGCGGCTGAGGCATGTCGGCCGGGTTTCCCATCGGCGCGCCGGCGTCAACCCACGCACTGATCGTCGCGATCTCCGCGTCGCTGAGCGACGGATCGTCCTTGAACTTCGTGATCCCGATGTGTCGATCGATGTGCCAGGGCGGCATCTCTCTCGCGGCGACCTTCTGCTTGATCGATCGCGCCCACGGCCTGGCGTCCTGGTACGTCAGCAACGACATCGGGGCAATCGAACCCGGACGATGGCACTGCTGGCAGCTGCGCTGCAGAATGGGCGCGACATCTTTTGTGAAGGTGACCTGTGGCTGGCGTGCTGTCGGACCGGAGCCTTGCGGGCTTCCCGCGATGGCGACCGTAACAGCAGCGGCCGCCAGGATGGCAGACGCGGCGAGAAGCTTCATCGAAACCTCCTGGTGAACCGGAGGGCGGGAACCGGGGCTTACCCTGTCGTGCCGGACATACTGAGCCGACCGGTCACTGATGTCAACGTTCTCGACTATTTCTTTGTCGCGTCGCCCTACTTCCGTCCGCGCCGGCGGCTGGCGCCGGTCTTAACCAACCGGAGGTCTATTCTTTCGGAATGAGTTCTTGACCGCAATCTTGCCATTCCGGAACGTGAACAGATCGCAGCCTCTGACTTCGACTCGCCTGCCGTCCTTCAGGGTTCCAGTGAAGGTCCACTCCGACACGCCTCGATCGCCGGTCACGAAGTGTCGGGCACCACCCCAGTGCGCGTCCGGATACTGTTCGAAGACGGCCGCGTAAGCAGCGCGCACAACCTGTTGCCCTTGGTGTCGCTCGCCATCGACGGTGTTGCCGCCCGAGGCCTCGAAGACACAATCGGTCGTCATCATCGACATCAGGTCATTCAAATCGTGACGATTCCAGGCATCCGCGAAGGCTTCCAACAGCTTTTCCATGTCTCGGTCCTTTTCTTTGAGACTTCCCGGTACACCTGCGAGAAAGCCGAGCGAACGATCGAAACCTCGCCCACGTCAACGGCGATATTCGGTTGTCTCACAGTACTCAGGACGCCCAAAGCCAGGCAATCGCCGCCAGCTCGTTCAATGTGCACGGAACTGCCGCCCATTGCGTCTCTGCCTAACGAGTACTTCAGTCGCTGCCGAATACACATGAGAGACGCGGCCCTCATCGGGCTGCGTGCATTTGAGGGTGATCTGATGTTTGCCGTCCTGCTTCTCACGACACTGCTTTCCGCCGCTGACCCACAAGCGCCACAAGTCCCGGCCGCACAACCGGAGGACATGGCGGAAGCGGGCGACTACAAAGAGGCGCTAGCGGGGTTTCGGCAGCGAGTCACGGCCAACCCGGGCGACCTCGATGCGCGCGTGTGGATTGGCTGGCTGCACGAGCGGATGGGCAGACCCGATCTTGCCGAACCGGTCTACCGCGCCGTCGTGCTGGAGGCCCCGGCGCACGTCGACGCGGCACTCCGGCTGGCCGCCCTTCTGACGAAGCAGGGACATAATCGCGAGGTCGTCCCCATATTGGAACGCGCGAAGAGTGCCGAGCCCAGGAATCCGGAATTGCTGACGGCGCTCGGCAACGCACACCTGCGGGTGTCGAACACCGAGCTGGGGCGCGCTTATCTTGAAATGGCGGCCGCTCTCTCACCCACACCAGAGACGACGGACCACGGGACGAGAAACGAAGGACGGACGAAGCACGAAGGACGGACTAAGGACCAGGCACCGAGGACTACGGACTAAGGTCGCGCGTACAAATCGATCACACGCTCGATCGCGCGGCGACACACGGGGCAGAATCCGACTGGATCGCGCGTGAACATGATGCAGTCGGCGGAAGGCCGGTACAACCCCTTCGCCTCGTAGGCCGAGCCCTCGAAGGCCCCGACCTTCCCTGAGTATTTCATCCCGACCAGCAGCTTCGTCGACCAGCCTTCTTCCTCGCGAAACAGTTTGTCGATCTCCGACTGCGGAGCGCCCGACGCCAGCAGCTTTCGCCGTTGTGCCTGCGACGCGCGGCTCTGTTTCTCGTATGACTCCTTGTCCCACGGCGTCGGCAGCGGCGTATCTTGCGCCACGAGGTCGCGCCACTTGAGTCGCGACGGATCGTGCATCGCGGTTGCGTTCGGCTCCCACGGCTCGACGTGCTCGGCTGCGCCGGTCTCGTACGCAACGTCTGACGTGTAGTACTCGTCCGCCAGCCCGGCGAAGTGATGACCGAACTCGTGCACGAACACGTACTCCGCGTAGGCGTGATCGACTGACGAGGTCGCCTGGAAGTTGAAGATGCCGCCACCGCCGTACTGTTCCTCGTTGACCAGCACCTCGACGAACTCGTACGGCGCCGCCGAGGCGACGTTGCGCAGCGCGCGATCGTCGTAGGTCAGCACGTAGCGTTCGCTGTCGAAGATGTTGAACTCCACCGACATCGGTGTACGGCGGAACGAGTTGGCCCGCGCCCTGTTCACGCCTGGTCGTGCCGAGGGGAGATCGAGCGCGCGCACGTTGAAGTCCGCGCGTCGTGACTTGAACGGCTCGTACTCGAACAGCTTGCCGACGAGACGCTGGACGTCGCGATGAAACTTGTCGATCTGGTTCGCGGCGTACCCCTCGCTGATGACGAGCAGATCGACCTTCGCAGACGCGGGGCCGCTCTCGAAGACTGTCCACAGCTTTCCGGCAGCCGGCAGATCGGCGGGGTTCACGAAACGCGATTCGGGATCGATCGTGGTCGACCAGATTTCACGGAAGGCGTTCTCGGCATCACGCTTCTTCAGCACCACCTGCACCGGGCTCTTCGGCCAGGGGAAGCGCAGCGACTCGGGAAACGTGCGATGCAGCGTCTTGTACTCCGCGGTCGTTTCCCACTCGCCGTAGATCGAGGCGAACCCACGTGAGTAGATCACCGTGTTCGTCGCGCGGTCGATGATCTCGAACAGATACTTGCCAAGATTGGTGTCGTCCACCAGGCGCGTGCGGCTGCCCGGCCATGAGCCGTCGGAGACGACCCGCTCGAGCGCGACGATCTCCTGGCCGATGCCGCCGGAATGGAAATAGTCCACGCGCATCGTCTTGTCCGAGAAGTACCGATCGAAGCTGGTAGCAGGCTGCTGTGCGCCGCCTGGCAACACGAGACAGAACGCGATGATCGCGGCGAGACCGCGCGTTCGGATGACTTTGATCATTCGCGGCGAGTCTATCTCGGAAACGGCGCCAGCTTCTGCGTCGCGTTGGCTGGCGTCGGCGACCGTGCCACGTTCATCACCATGGCGAGGAACGTGTAATACCCCTCGAGCCCCGCCGCCTCGACGACGCCCGCTTCGCCGAACTTCGCCAGCGCCTTCGCGTATGTCCCGTCGCTGACGCCCTTGTTCTGCAGAAGCTCCATGCAGAAGTCGTGCAGGATCGCCTCGTCCTCCGCCATGCGGTCGGGGCGGCGTCCATCAGCGATGGCGGCGATGACATCGGCGCTCAGCCCGGCCTTCACGGCCAGCGTGTGGTGAGCGTTGAATTCATAGCTGTTCGTCAGGTGTCGCGCAGCAATCAGAATCGCCATCTCCGTGAGCTTGGGGCTGAGCGCGCTGTTCTGCTGATTGTGTAGACGCAGTTGCAACGACGGGACCACGAGATCGGGCACGCGTAGGAGGACCGTCCACGGTGGCCCGACGAGGTCGGTGTTGCGGAGCGCCTTGTAGTCAGCGACCGCCTTCTTCTGGGCGTCGGTCATCTTCTCCGCCGGAATAGGCGGCATTCGGTCCTGGGCCCATACCTGCCCGGCCAGGAGAAAAGTGAGCATCAGCAGGACGAGGGATGTCTTCATGAATCCTCCTGTGCGCAGCTACGTGGAATGCGAAGCCGCGCGCGAGTATACGAGAGCAGTCAGAGCACTCTAAGTGCGTCCACGTGATCTGAGAAGCGCTAGATGCCGGCGTACCATGAATAGCCTGCCTCTGGCGCGCCGCCACCAAGTCCCTTCCCGACGCCGTTGACGGTGTCGGTCACCGTGATGCGCGAGAGGTACTTGAGGTTCTTGTATCCAAGCTGGCGCGGCAGCTTCAGGCGCGCGGGAGCGCCGTGTTCGGGCGGAAGGTCCTGGCCGTTCATGCCGTACGCGATCAACGTTTGCGGATGTAACGCGTCGGCCATGTCGATGCTCTCGAACCAGTCGTCGTAGCAGAAGAAGAACACGTACTTCGCCTGTGGCGCAGCGCCGACCATCTCCAGCACGGACGAGAGCGGCGCACCTGTCCACTCGGCGATGAACGACCATCCCTCCTCACATGCCTGCATCGTGATGTGACTGCGGCTCGGCATGCCCTTGAGGTCGGCGAGCGAGAGCGACGCCGGTCGCGAGACCAGGCCGTCGATCGGCAACCGCCATTCTGCGAACGCGCCGTCGAGATGACGCAGATAGCTCTCGGTGGTGGGCGGATCACCATTCACCGGTGCGACTGGTGAGATCTGGCTGCGGTTGAACTCGCGCGCCAGCGAGTGGCCGGAAGTCAGCACGCGCTGCGCGGCGTACGTGAGCGTCTCGCCAACGCCGTAGAGGCCCTGATGGTCCGGCGGGATGAGCCCGTATCGATTGGCAATGCGGGCCGCTGCGCCGACCCCTGATACGCCCGCCGCGGCAGTCACGGCCGTTGCGATCATCTTGCGGCGTGTCATGCGCGTGCTCATACCCGCTCCTGCGCGGTCTCGTGACCGCCTGTGATCATGGCCAGCACTCGCGCCGCGAATCCCGCCACGATCACCATCGTCACATGGCCGATCACAAAGAGCGTGACGGCGACCGCGGCAAAGAAGTGAATCGTCCGCGCCGATTGATGGCCGCCAGACATGGTCGCGAGCCATGGCATCACTGATGTGACAGCTGGTGACATGGCCAGACCGGTGAGGACGATCAACGGGAGCAGGGCGAATACGACGACGAGATACGCCAGGCGCTGAAGAGGCTCGTAGTGCGAGGCGGCCTCAGCACTTGGCAGCAGATGCCTGCGGAAGTGACCCGTGAGGAAGCCAGAGACAACGTAGACCACACCCGTCAACACGATGGTCCACGCAGAGAGGAAGTGCAGATACCGTCCCCATCCCGAGTGGCCGAACGTCAACGTGAGCGGAAGGTCGATGAGCGAGGAGGTCTCCACGGACCCGGTTTCGCCCCAGTACAGCCGCGGATGCGCGATGAGGATCGCCACGCCGCTGACCAGCAGGCCAGCGACGCTCATCGCGGTGATCCAGTGCGTGATGCGGACCAGCAGACTGTGCCGCATAACTTCGGTCAAAAGCCTGTCAACTCCCAATTCCCAAAAAGCCCAACTCCCAAGACACAGTTTGGGAGTTGGGAGTTGGAGTTTGGGAGTTAGAGCGTTTAGTTCAACGCGAACACGAACATGTAGCTCGAGTTCTCGAGCTTGTCCCAGTTCACTGGATGCAGATGCCGTCCCCCGGCCTGCACGGCCAGATACTGCTTCGGGCCGATCGCATACGTCACCGGTGCGCCCTTGAGCGGCGTGCCGACGTTGAATCGCCACAGCTCCTCGAGCGTCTCGTCGTTGTAGGCCACGACCCAGCCGTCTTGCAGCGCGGTGAACACGACGCCGCCGGCCGTGGCCAGCGCGCCGGATCGAATCTCGATTTCAGTGATGGCCTTGGCGATCACCTTGTGATTCACCGCATCGAACGCGGTCAGCGAGCCGTAGTACAAGTCGCTGCTGTACTGCCGCTGCTCGCTCTTCTTGGTGTCCATGCCGCCATCCTTCGACAGCACGCCGACCGCTGCGCCGTTCTGCGAGAAGCAGCCCTCAGTGCCCACGCCGTACGCAATCTTCTTCACCGGGTTGTACGCCATCGGCTGATGGGCGACGCCGCCGTGCCAGGTTGGGCAGGTGCGCTTCTTCGGATCACCGCGCAGCGCGCGCGCCTCCGGGTTGTAGACCTGCACGTCGAGCTTCGGGTTGTAGTCGACCGGTTTACCGCTTTCCGGATCGATGCCCTTGGTCCAATTGAGATCGTTGACGTACTTCTCGGCTTGGATGAACCGTCCGTTGGTGCGGTCCACCGTGTAGAAGAATCCGTTGCGTGCGTAGTGACCTACGACCTTTCGCGCCCGTCCGTTGAGCGTCGTGTCGTAGAGCATGAACACGCCGGCCTCGTCGTAATCCCATGAGTCGCTCGGCGTGTACTGGAAGTACCACGCCATCTTGCCGGTGGCCACGTTCAGCGCGACGACGGAGTTGGTGTAGAGGTTGTCGCCGGGACGGAACTGCGGATCGTAGATGGGGACGGGATTGCCGGTGCCGAAGATGTAGAGGTTCTGAGCCGCATCGTACGAGCCGGTCTGCCACACTCCGCCGCCGCCGGTCTTCCACGCGTTGTGATCGTCCTTCCACGTCTCGCTGCCGGGCTCGCCTGGCTTGGGCACCGTGTACCAGCGCCACAACTCGTTGCCGGTGTTGACGTCGAGCGCGGCCACCCAGCCGCGCGTGCCGGCGTCGCCGGCGCCGTTCTGGATAAGCACTTTGCCGTCGGCGACGAGCGGCGCGGCCGAGAGCCGCTCCTGGCCACCGAACTCGTTCTTGATGGCGATCTTCTTGTCCCAGATGATCTCGCCGTTCTCGCGGTTGATGGCGATGACGCGGCCGTCGGGGAGATTGGCCAGCACCTTGTCTTCCCACAGCGCGATGCCGCGCGTTCGTGGGGCGTTCCCTTCATGCGGCACGCCGGGGTCTGCGACCCACGCGAACTTGCCACGATTCGGGTCGCGCGCGTCGATCTTGTAGATCGTGCCCCAGCCATCGCTCGTGTACATGAAGCCGTTGTCGATGAGCGGGTTCATCTCGGCCTCGACACCGTTCTGCCCGACGTCCTGCATCCCGCCGAGCGCCATCGCCCACACCATGCGCAGGTTCTTGACGTTGTCGCGGTTGATCTGCGTGAGCCTCGAGTAGCGCAGCGACCCGTAGTCGCCGTTCATCAGCAGCCAGTTCTGCGGCTCCTTGTCGGAGTTGATCAGTCGGTCCTTGTTGACCGTGAGTGAGTACTGCCCGGAGAGCGTGACGGCAGACACTATGAGGGCGAACGTGCAGGCAACAAGGCCTCGGAACGTCGAACGATGGCGCATGGCTATCTCCCTTGTGAGCGGACGGCCGCTGATCGGGGTGTCGGCGACAGCAGAGATTCTACGCAGGAACGCGAGCATCGGCGCAGGTAAAGGCGTATGGGGTCCTACTCAGAGCAGGCACGGCAGCCCCGTACTTGAAGGCCGCGCCACGGACGTATTGTCCTGAAAGATCACGAACGAGCGCGGACCATTAAAGGTTGTCTCAGCAACACGCTTATAGTGTTCACGCACGTACGCCCCCACGATGGCATAGGTCCCGTCGAGCGCCGGCATCACGCTCCCTTCAACGACCACGAAGGGCGCGGTCTGATGACGCAGGCGTTCAACCGTCTGTCGCTGATCTGCGGGGCTCGAGAAATACCCTGCGTGAAAGAAGAGCATCCCTCCTCCAAACAAGCGCCTGGCGTGAAAGAAGACTTCCGGATGGTATCCGAAGACGAGAAAGCGATCGTCGGGTGCCGTGCAGGATCGCATCCATCGCGCCAATCCGCGCACATCGGTGGTTCCCTCTCGTTCCCATGCGTCGAGTGGGTCCGCCTGCAGTAATGCGACCGGCCCCGTCAGCGACGCCGGCAGCCTGACGATCGCCCGCACTACGCGACGTGCAGACTGCCATTCGGACAACTGCTGGACGCTGAGAATCGTGATCGTCGCCACAGCCAGCACGGCCGTTGCCGCGACCCAGTGCCAGCGTTGCTGACGCTCGCCCGAAGATTCGAACAGTGTCGCCAGCAGCCACGCCGTGAGCACAAACGACGGTGCCGCCACATCCGGCAGACGAGAGTCGAGATTCCCTCGAATGAGAAAGAGCATCAGCGCTGCGCACAGCATCGCGAGTGCGACCACGTGATCGGCGATTGAGGAGGCTACTCGCCCACTCAGGCGCGCGCCTAAGGCGACGAGCGGCGAGAAGAGGAACAGATAATAGAGCCAGTTCTCCGCATCGTATCGGAGCCACGCTGGGTCAGCCGAGCCTGGACCTACGAATGGCCGCCACGTGACGCGAGCCGCCGAGACGAGTCCTTCACCCCCTTCCTCTGCGACGGTGGCGAGCGCACCCACCTGCGCGAGATACACGAAGTAGGGCGCGGCCACGATTGCCGCCGTGATCCCGACGATGGCGACAGCGCGAAGAGGATGAACGGCGTCACGCGACCGCCGGGACAGCAGCGCTGTAATAGTCACGATAGCGAGATAGACCCCGAGATCATGCCGAAAGAGAAACCCGACGGCGCCCCAGGCTCCGAGGCAAGCGGCACGAGGAGCCGAAGGGGCGTCCAGGTAGCGGACGATCAACCAGAGCGCGACCGTGCAGACTAGAACCTTGGGATAGTTGTACAAACGAGGCTCAATAGCCAACGTGCATCCGGCAGCCCAGTAGCTCCAGAGCGTCGATCCCGTGAACCGACGCGTCAGCCAATACACCAGCATCACGCCGACCGCAATTGCCCCCATTGTCACCATCGCTTCGCCGAACAGCGTGTCGTGAGACAGGGAGAGCGCAACGGCGGACACGCCGATGGTGAGGGGACGCCCGGGATCGAAGAAGTCGCGCACGGGATACTCACCGTGGAGGACCTGCCGCGCCTTGGAAAGGTGATCGAAGTGGTCGTTGCCAAATGACGGCGATGTCAGTTGGTAGAAGAACGCGATCCCGGTGATCGCGATCATGGACAGGACATGCACGCGGCGATTGGTCATCCGCCTTGTCGGAGCCGCAGCATGGTTATTCCACGCAGGAGTACATAGTCAGATCACGAAGGTCAAGGGACAGACCGAGCCATCGACGAGATCAGCTGCGACATCGGCTATGATCCGGCCGCGTCGTTCTCCGTGCAGCCGCTCGACGCAGGGCGCAGCCCTCGACACGATTCAACGCACTGATTCTCACTCTTTCCGTGGTGTTGGAGGACGCAGGCTGTGTCACTCGTGAGCAGAGTCATGCGGCTCAGTCCGCGACGCCTCCTCCGCACACTCGACGAGGTCGAGGATCTGCGCGAACGGGTCCGTGGGCTGGATACTCGCGTACGACAGCTCGTCGCTGCCCACGAGAGCACCGAGAAGACGGTGGAGCGGCTGCGCACGGCGCTGGCCGCCTTCGATGCCGATCGTATCCGCTCTCATGTGGCCGCCGCTGTCGCCGCCGCTCCGCTCGACTCTGAGCCGTTCCCCCATATCGTCATCGACAAGCTTTTGCCGGACGACGCGTACGATCAGCTCGTCAAGGCGATCCCGCCGCGAGTCTTCTTCGAGCATCTCGATCGGAATCATCAGGAAGTGATGGTTCCTTCTGTCCTGGCGCCGCTCGTTTCCAGAGAAATCTGGGCGGCGTTCTACGCACAGGTGGTGACCGACGCGCTCGTTCCCGGTCTGATCGACAAGTTCCGCGCGCCGCTCGATCAGCTCGTGCGCCGATACTGGCCCTCTCACCAGTCGCTTGCCGACGCCAACATTCGGCTCGAGCTTCTGATGTCGCGAATCCTGCTGCGGCGACCGGGTTACTCGATCAAGCCGCACCGGGATCCCCGTTGGGCGCTTGCGACGTGCCTTGTCTACCTGCCGCCGCGAAAGGCCGTGCAGTTTTTTGGAACGGAGCTGTGCTCGGTGCGTCGCGAACCCGAGCACCGTTCGCACGGCGCCCTTTGGATGGACGATGCGGATGTCGACGTCGTGAAGTCGGTGACAGGCCGTCCCAACACTGCCTTGGCGTTCGTGAACGGGGGCGGCGCCCACCGCGCGTCGATTCCAGACGCCGCCGCGTCCGACACCGAGCGCTATCTCTACCAGCTTCAGCTCGGTCCTTCGGTATCGAACCAGCGGCGGCTTCTCGCATCCATGCCGGCGGACGAAGCCGCCGGCTGGACGAGATAGGGCCGCTGTCATTGTCGTTCTTGAGTGGGCCGTCCTTTTGCGGGGATGAGAATCTGAAGTGAGCTTTGATCCCGGCCGAATTCGACCTTCCCTGCAGGAAATTCATTCTTCTGCAGAATGAACGCGACGATATCGATGTAGGTCTGGGCTGGCAGGCTGCCCGGGCGCTCTGGGGGCATCAGCTTCTGGATGCGTGCGGACAGTTCACCGACCTCCATGTCGCCCCAGAGAAACAGGAAGCTCTCACCCACGAGGCTGGGCGCCGTGCTGTCGCCGCGCAGATCTTCGCGATGGCATCCAATACACGATTGCTGGTACGACGCGCGGCCGCGTTCGGCCTGCGCGTCGGTGTAGATGCCGTCCCAGGCCGTTCGTTGCTGCGCCACGAGCATCTGGCTGCTGGCCATCGAC
>Ga0070674_100000528_pt1 | contig 19236 bp, 14 predicted proteins | sample KBSM33metaG_FD_65344 | JGI IMG/M metagenome (GOLD analysis project Ga0070674, IMG submission 65344) | Miscanthus rhizosphere microbial communities from Kellogg Biological Station, Michigan, USA - KBS M3-3 metaG | ecosystem: Host-associated > Plants > Roots > Rhizosphere > Soil ... | reverse complement strand
CGGCACGACGTGCTCGATTGGTAGGTAGTAGGCAGTAAACACGGAGTAGCGACGTTGAGTTCATTGTTCGCGGACGAAGACGACGAGCGAGCCGCGGAGGAGTTGCGCGGCGCAGGAGTTCCTGCGCCCGGCACGCCGCTCGCCGAGCGGATACGGCCTCGAACGCTCGACGAGATCGTCGGCCAGGACGAGATCCTCGGCCCCGGAAAGCCACTGCGTGAAGCGATCGAACGCGATCTGCTGCAGTCGATCATCCTGTGGGGACCTCCCGGCACAGGCAAGACCACACTCGCGCGCATCATCGCGGAGTTGACCGAGGCGCACTTCGTCCCCTTCAGCGCAGTCCTCTCTGGCATCAAGGAGATCAAGGAAGTGATGGCGGCGGCGCAGGATCGCCGGCGCCGCACCGGCCGCCGCACGATCGTCTTCGTCGACGAGATCCATCGCTTCAACAAGGCGCAGCAGGATGCCTTCCTGCCGCGCGTGGAGGCGGGCGACATCGTGCTGATCGGAGCGACGACTGAAAACCCTTCCTTCGAGGTCAACGCCGCACTGCTCTCACGCTCGAAGGTCTTCGTGCTCCAGCTGCTGACGGGCGACGCTGTCGAGCAGATCCTGCATCGTGCCCTTGCCGACAGCGAGCGTGGCCTCGGCTCGACGAATCTGACTGTGTCCGACGAGGCGATCGCGGCGATCGCGCGCTTCGCCAACGGCGATGCCCGATCGGCGCTGAATCTCCTGGAGTTCGCCGCCGCATCGGCGCCGATGGATCCAGAGACGTGCGTGCGGCAGTTAGGTCTGCCACAGCTCGAGCAATCCATCCAGCGCCGGGCACTCCTCTACGACAAGGGCGGCGAAGAGCACTACAACCTGATCTCTGCGCTGCACAAGTCGATGCGCAACAGCGACCCGGATGCCGCGGTGTACTGGGTCGCACGAATGCTGGAGGCCGGAGAGGATCCGCTCTATATCGCCCGGCGACTCATTCGATTCGCCTCCGAGGACGTCGGCAACGCTGATCCCCAGGCCTTGACGGTCGCGGTCGCGGCAAAGGACGCCGCCCATTTCATCGGCATGCCCGAAGGAAATACGGCGCTCGCGCAGGCGGCCATTTATCTCGCCACAGCACCCAAGAGCAACGCGGTCTACACCGCGTACAATGCGGCAGCCGCCGACGCGCATACGGAGGCGGCCGAGCCGGTGCCGCTGCATCTGCGTAATGCACCGACGAAGTTGATGAAGCAGCTCGACTACGGGAAGGGCTACCAGTACGCGCACGACGACCCCGATGCGGTGACCGGTATGGACTGCCTGCCACCATCGCTCGCGGACAAGACTTACTACCGGCCCACTGAACGCGGCTTCGAGAAAGAGATCAAGCGACGGCTTGATGCCTGGGAACAATACAAGCAAGGTCAAAGGGCAAAGGGCAAAGGGCAAACGTCAGGTTAAAGGTGCCAGGTTAGAGGTGGCAGGTTAGAGGTGGCAGGTTGTAGGTGCTAGCTAGGTTGTAGGTGCCAGGTTGTAGGCACGAGGTGAAGGTCATAACCATGGGCCGATTTGTCGTCTTGTTCGTCGTTCCCGCTCTTTGCGCGATCACTCTTTCAGCTCAGACAGCCATCCCGACTCGTGAGGGTCGCGGTGGACAGGCTGGTCAGGGTGGACAGGGTCGTCGTGGTGGTGGGCCAGGTCCTGAGATCAACCTGCCTGCGTCGCCAGTTGCGGCTCCCTTGCCGACGATCTCCGCCGAGATCACCGGGCCGGGCCAGATTTTCGAATCGCTGATGGAGCTCAAGCCCGGCGACGACATGGCGCACTTCAAGTACCAGGCCCATGAATACTTCGTCTCCGGTACAGCCAACGGTCAGCCGTACACCACGCGCATCGTCGTTCGCCGTCCAGCCGATGCAGCGAAATTCAGCGGGCTGGTGCTGGCGGAGTCGATGCATCCGAGCGGCAATGCGTGGATGTTTCACTTCACGCACGCCTACACGATGAGCGCAGGCCACGTCGGGCTCGACATCCTCACGAGCACGAGCGTGCCGTTCGCGGAGTTCAATTCCGAGCGCTACAAGAGTCTGGCTGTGGGTCAGGGACAGGCGCCAGAAATTCTCGCTCAGGTCGGCGCGCTGATGAAGTCGAAGCAGACGGGAAACCCGCTGGCCTCCCTCCCCGTTCGCAAGATGATCCTCGCCGGCACGTCCGCATCGGCGGCGGCGCTCATCAACTACCTGCCTGCCCACATGGTTCTCCGCCTGTCCGACATGCAGCCGATCTACGACGGCTTCCTGCCAACGAGCACCGGTGCCACCATCAGGCAAATCGACGTACCGATGATTCAGGTGCCGACGATGACCGAGGTGATGAGCGGGACGGCAACGGCGCGGCAGGACGGAGATATGCCGGGGGACCAGTTCCGCGTCTACGAGTTCCCCGGCATGGCGCACATAGACTCGCGCGATGCGGCCGCCTACTACCCGAACCCCTGCAAGCTGCCGATCAGCCGATTCCCGCTCGCGGCTTACATGTCTGTGGCGTTGAACCATCTGTGGCAGTGGGTAGACAAGGGCACCGTGCCACCGAAGGCGGACCGCATCCTGGTCGATCGCAGCGTCGCCAACGACGGATCGCTGATGGCGCTCGACGAGCACGGCAACGCGCGCGGTGGGATCAGAAACGCGTATGTCGATGTGCCCGTGAAGAAGTACGGCGTCCGCAACGAGGGCGCGATCCCGCCGATTCAGGACGCGCATCCGTTCGTCGCCGCGCGCGGCGAGGCGGCGCAGAATCAGCTTTGCGGCCTCGCCGGCTACGAGATGGCGTTCTCGCAGGTTGAGCTCAAGAAACTGTACCGGGACAAGAAGGACTATGTCCGCCGAGTTGAGAAGAGTCTCGACGAAGCCACCAAGCAGGGTTGGTTCCTTCCGGTATATCGAAAGGTTGTTCTGGACGACGCAGCAACGATCGCGTTTTAACCTATTCGGGTTTCTTCGTGATCTTCGTGCTCTTGCTCTTCGTGGTTTTGTTTTTCGCGACCCCGGAATGTCGGTGTTCTGCGGGTCGCGTCATGTTCTTGATGAACTCGGCGCGCCGGAAGCGCACCGCCGACCAGTCCTCATCGATTGCCACCATGCGCACGGGTTCGAAGCCCGCCGCGCCCATAGACGGCCAGCCGCTGTCGCGATTGAACTCGCAGGTGTATTTCTTCGAGCTCTTCTTCGGATAGGCAATCCAGACGATCGCATCGCCCGCGGCTTTGCGGACGACTATTGTCGCCAGCGCGTCGAGGTCCTTCTGCTTCGTCGCGAACGTAAGGGAGAACTCAACCTGCTTCGTGTCAGACATCGAGCGCCGCACGGTCACGCCCGTGAGAGACGCGATCTCCGGCTCGAAGCTGGCCGGCGCATTCACGACCACGATGTCCTTCTGGTCCTTCAAATTCAGCTTCGCGAATGTGGAAGACATATCGAATGGAACGCTGTGAACTGTGAACCGTGAACCCCTCGATCGGCTACCGCCTACTGCCTGCCCAGATTGCCCTCCAACGAACCGCGATCCCATGCGCCTAACGTGGCCGCAGCTTCATACGTCGATTGCAGAAACTCGAGGAGGGTCTCGTCCGGCGACGCGGCCCGCGCGACGCGATCGTATGGAAGGACGAACTCGCCGAAGTCCTTGCTGTAGAACGCGCCCTCCGGACCGACGCGTGCCTCGGCGAAACCGGCAGGCGGTGGATAGGCGTACGAATAGAACGCCGGGTAATCGATCGCGCCACTGCCCGGCCAGAACCCACAACTGCTCACTTCGTGCGAGTACGCCTCGCGCGTCACCGCGTCCGGAAGGTTGGGAATGCCACCGGGATGCTCGGGCGCCCGGCGTCCCGAGAAGCGGGTGACCGCCAGGTCGCCGGCGCCCCAGAAGAAGTGAACCGGGCTCGCCTTGCCGGTGAAACGCGTCCGAAAGATCTTGAACACGCGGTCGGCCTGGACGAGCGCCTGCCAGAATCGATTCGCGTACTCTGCGTCGTACGAGCGATGGGTCTCGTCTTCGGCAAATGGAATCGGATCGACCAGCTCCGACGGCTTCCGCGTGATGCGCACCTCGATGTCGAGGCGCGTGAGGGCCTCCATCACCAGTTTGTGGAAAGCGGCCACGCTCTGCGGACGAAGCGGAACCTCTTCGCGGCGACCGTCACTCGAAAACAGCTCGAGTCGATGCGCCGTGAAATCGAACTCCAGCTCGAACGTTCGTGCGCCGGACGGAATCGGCGACGTCGTCAGCCCTCGCGACGTGACGTACAGCGTCGCGTGCCACGAGTGATTCAGCCACGGCGACTTCACCAGGCGAATCTTGCCGACGATCTGGGTCCACAGATGCAACGTGGCGAAGGTATCCCGCCACGCCGCCAGAGGAAGGTCAGGCCATGCGTCGTTGCGTTGAGACATCAGAACCCCGCAGCCTGACCGTCCTTGCGATGGTCCGAGCCGCCCCGATAGAACCCGCCAAGGCCTTGCGATGCGCCTGCCGCACCAGCATCCGGCGTGAACATGATTGCCTGATAGCCGCCCATGATGTTGCCATTCACCGATCTCACATCGTGACCCATGGCTTTCATGCGTGCGCCTACCAGGTTAAACAACGGACTCTCCAGGTTGAGCCTGTTCGAGACCTGCGCGTGGCGGAAGCGAGCCATATCGGTGGCGGCCTGCACATTCGCCCCAAGATCGAGCACGTTGACGAGCACCTGCCCGATTCCCTGCGCCTGCATATCGCCGCCCATGAGCGTGACCGCCATCAGTGGCCGATCGTTCTGCCTGACGAATCCAGCCGACAGCGTGTTGAACGGGCGCTTGCCAGGAGCGATCGCGTTCGGGCTCCTGGGGTCGAGGCTGAACAGCGCACCGCGGTTGTGCAGCGTGATCCCATACCCGGGCACTGTGATACCTGAACCAAAGCTGTCGAACAGGCTGTTCACCCAGGCCACCATGTTTCCGGATTTGTCCGCGGTCGACAGCACGATCGTGTCACCGGAGGTGTCGGCACGCCCGATGGCGGCCGGCCGGGATGCGCGGTCGGGGTTGACCCGCGTACAGAGTGATGCCGCGTGTGCCTTCGACAAGAGACGATCGATCGGTACCGGCACGAAATTCGGATCGCCGTTATAGGCAAAGACATCGCCGTAGGCGAGTTTCTTGGCCTCGACGAGAAAGTGCCAGTACTTCGGATTCGCGGGGCCGAGCGAAGCGAGCGTCTGACCGGGAGCCCACACGGGCACGCAGTTCTCGAGGATGTTGAGCATCTCTCCCGTGGCCCACGTCTGCGCAGGCGGCGGCAGCGTCGAGATCTCGTATCCGTGATACTTCGTCTGCGCAACATCAACCCATTCACCCGAGTAGCTCGCGAGATCCGCCATGCTCATCGTTCCGCCAAGCGCGCTCGATTTCGCGACTATTGCGGAGGCGACCTCACCTTCGTAGAAGCCAGCGGGGCCTCGCTGCTGAAGCATGCGAAACAACTTCGCGAGACCGGGATTGCGACTGGTCTGCCCTGCGACCGGCGGTTTTCCGTCGACGTACCAGGTAGCGATCGAGTCGGGATCCAGTTGCGTGCAACAGCCGCGCGGATCGCTCGGCGTCGGCGATAACCCGCGCGGGAGACGCCAGTCTGATGCGATGCGCTCGGAGATGGGGAACCCCTGCTCGGCGTAGTCGATGGCAGGTTGCAGCGTTTCAGAGAACGTCATCGTTCCGAAACGACGTAGCACCTCGGCCCATCCCCACACCGAGCCAGGAACCGTGACCGTGAGAATCCCCCTACCGGGCATGCCCGATCCGGGTCCCCAGTTGGTCGCATCCCACGTGTATCCCACTGCATTCATGCGAGCGAGCGTCTGCCCGCTCGGTGCCTTCCCGCTCGCATTGAGTGCGTAGAGTTTCTTCTCCGCCGCGATGTAGACGATCGCGAAGAGATCGCCGGCGGGGCCGACGTTCATTGGCTCGACGACGCTGAGGACTGCGGCCGTCGCGACGGCCGCGTCAATCGCATTCCCGCCGCGTCTCAGGACGTCGATGCCCGCCTGCACCGCGAGCGGCTGGCTACTGGCAACCATGCCATTGCGCGCCATCACCTCGGAGCGCCGCTGCGACAGCCAGCCCTCGGCGCGATCGCCTGGAACTGCGCCGCACCACGACGGCTGCGGCTTTGAGTCGCAGGACTGCACTGGTGACTGCGCGCTCGGAACGACCGCGTGCGTCAGCAGCGCAGCGAGTGCAGCGGCGAGAGTGAGCCGAAGCCTGTCCATGAGTGTCAGAACTTGATCTTGTCGAGGAACGAGGTCAGCACGCGGTTGAACTCCTCCGGCTTTTCCATCATCACGAAGTGTCCCGTGCCCGCAACCTGTGTCACCTCGGAGTTCGGCAGCACCTCTTTCATGACCTTCGGGTCGGGCATCGTCGCGGTGCCGGCGTAGACCGACAGCGCCGGCGCCTTGATCACGTCCGTCTTCGACAGCGATGGATCGAAGACGGCGGCCATCGCGCCGTTGGCTGTGGCCTCCGACGTTCCGAGCATCATCTTCAGAATGTGCTCCTGCAGCGGCTGCGGCGTCTGCGGCGTGAACATGCCTCGAATCATCTTCTCGCGCGCCTTGACGCCCTCGGCTCCGACCATCGGCGGCGGCTGCTGGAAGTTCGGCGGTGGAAACCCGCGAAGGTCGAGCGGGCCGTCGACGGCGACGAGGCCGGCGACGTGCTGCGGATAAAGCCTCGCGTACTCGCGAATCACCGGTGCGCCCATGCTGTGGCCGACGAGCACGACTCGGTCGGCTTTCGTCTCCGCCCGCACTGCTTCCACTGCGCGCGCGAAGAGTCCCATGGACAGCTTGCCGTCCTTCGGCGATGCGCTCTTCCCATGTCCCGGCAGATCTACCGTCACCACGCGGTACTTCTTTGCGAACGCTGGCACTTGTGAGGTCCACGACGATGAGTCGCAGGTCCAGCCATGGATGAAGATGACCGTCGCATTGCCGGTTCCGGTCGTCGACGAGTGAATCGCAAGGCCGTCAACCGTTGCGGCCGACAGCGGCGCGGTCAACACCAGGCTGGCAGCAACAATCCAGAGCAGTCGTCTCATAACGCACCTACCTCCTGACTGGCTTTCCGTAGATCTCGATCCGCCCGACGTTGATGAAGCCGCCCCACCCGTGACCGCTGCCCGGCAACAGGTCGGCGAAACCGATTTCGTCGACCTTGCTCAGATCCGGCTTCTCGATCCAGTTCTGGCCACGCGTGACGACACGCGCGATATCCAGTGTCAGCCAGCGGATCGACGCCACCGCAAACTCGGACTCGAGGAACAGCGTCGAGTTGCTCGACGGCGCTCCTTCACCGTAGTCGCCGACGAGCCAGGCTCCATCGGCAAGCTTCACGACCGGCCGCACGGAGTGAAATCCCGACACGCGCGTCACCCACTTGATTCGCGCGAGACCTGTCAGGTCGACGTAGTTGTTCTTGTCGCGAAGTGTCGCGGCGACTGGAGTCTGGCAGACACCGGTCCAGAGATTCGGCGGATCCGTTCGTGTGCCCGCGCCGACTTCCTTCGGCGGCGGATTCTGGTTGTATCCGGCCAGTTGAATACATGCGGGGCCGCCCCAGTCGCGCGCAACCGATCCCGCCGGTGGCTGCTTCGCATAACCGGCGATGCTCTGCGCGTTTGGATCGTAGACCCGCAGCTCCAGGTTCGAATTCGTCACCGCTGCCGGCGTCACGCCCGCCTCGGGTACGAAGTTCGCGGGCGCATCGGATGGACGATCACGCTGACGCCACTCCTCTCGCAAGAACAACGGCGGCAGGCCGGGCGGTACCGCCTGTTGCGCGAGCATGACAGACACTGACGAGATGGCAAACGAGAGAATCAGGTGGAGCGATGTGCGTGGTTTGCTCATTCGGCGCGCCTCGCGCAATTGTGTGAAGGGGTCTGACCCCGCACAAGTATACGGCTCAGATCCGCTGGAAATTCTTCTCGACTTCACGACGGGTCAGCCGCAACATCACCGGCCGACCGTGCGGGCAGATCGTCGAGTACGCCGTGCGTCGAAGCTCCTCGAGGATGTGCGCCATCTTCTCCATCGTCAGCGGATAGTTGGCCTTGACGGCAGCATGACACGCCATCGTTGCCGCAATGCGCTTGATCGCCTCCTCGACTTGCGATCCCCGATCCAGCCCCTCGAGATCTTCAGCGAGCGCACGCAGCGCGACATCGCAGTCCTCGCGGGTGAGCAACACGGGAAATGCGGAGACACGCAGTGAGCCGCCGCCAAACTCTTCGACCTCGAAGCCGAGGCGCTCGAGCTCGGCCGCGTGCCCGACGAGTGCCTGGAGCCCCGCGGCCGACATCTCGACGAGCATCGGCTCGAGCAGGCGCTGGCTTTCCAGACGGCCAGCCGTCAGCCGCTCGGTGATGCGTTCGAAGAGGACGCGCTCATGGGCGACGTGCTGATCGATGATGGCGATGCCGTCCTCATCCACCGCGATGATAAACGTGTCGCGGAATTGCCCCAGTGGCATCAACGGCTTCAAAATCGGCGCGATCGCACCGGCGCTTGTTGGTGCGATCGCTTCTTCGCTGGTCGGTGCGAATCCACTCACGCTTGTCGGTGCGAACCCGGCTCCGCCAGTCGGTGCGAAATTCGCTTCGCGCGTCGGTGGACCTGCCCCGACCGTCCAGCGGCTGGGAAACACTGCCGAGTACGACGTCGGCAGCGGCAGCGTTGATGGCTGCAGTTCGCCAGAGGCAGGCGCGACGAGTTGCAGCTCCGGCGCCGGGCCACGACCGAGTGCGTCGCCAAGCGCACGGCGCACGAGCTCGTGGATGAACGACTGATCGCGGAACCGCACTTCCGCCTTGGTCGGATGCACGTTGACGTCTACGGTGTCGGGAGGCATCTCGATGAAGAGATGTACTTCCGGACTGCGTTCCTTGATCGACGCCACGCTATAGGCGTCGATAATGGCGTGCGCGATGGTCTTATCCCGGACGATGCGCCGGTTGATGAAGACGTTCTGCGGCCCGCGCGTCGGTCCCTGCTCGGCCAACGCCGCGATGTACCCGACAAGGCCCACGCCCCCCGTCTCACGGCGCACGTCTACGAGATCAGTCCGATCTCCGTACAACTGATAAAGCCGTTCACGCAGCGACGCAACGGGTGGAACCTGCAGCACCTTGCGCCCGGCGCTGGTGAGGGTGAACCCGACTTCGGGATAGCACAAGGCGAGCTGCGTCACGATGCGCGAGACCTGGGCGGATTCGGCGCCGTCGGACTTCAGAAACTTGCGACGCGCCGGCAGGTTGTAGAAGACATCGGCGACTTCGATCGACGTCCCCTCCGGCATCCCGGCTTCCATCACCGACGCAATCGTTCCCCCGTTGACACGAACCTCAGTGCCGGACGCAGCGCCTCGTGCGCGTGAGCGGAGAACGAAGTGCGATACCGACGCGATGCTCGGCAGCGCCTCACCGCGGAACCCGAGCGTCGCGATGCGCGCCAGGTCGTCGGATCGCCGGATCTTGCTCGTCGCATGGCGTTCAATCGCCAGCCGCGCATCCTCCGGCTCCATCCCCTCGCCATCGTCCTCGACGCGTATCAGTTTCTTGCCGCCGAACTCGACGCTGATTGAGATCCGACGCGCTGAGGCATCGATGGAGTTTTCGACCAGCTCCTTGATGACGGACGCAGGCCGCTCGACCACTTCGCCAGCCGCGATCTGATTCGCGAGATCGTCTGGTAGTCGGTGAATTTTCCCCATTACGACGTCTTCGAGGCCTTCGTGATCTTCGCGGCCTTCGTGCCTATATCCATTTGTTCAATCGGAAGACCACGAGCATGACGGAGCTGATCGTGAACATGATCCCGCTGATCCACCAGAACTGCGCATCGGGCCCTCCCGGAAGATGCGGGATGTTGATGTTCATTCCCCACATCCCGGTCAGCACTGTCAGTGGCAGGAAGATCGTCGACATCACCGTCAGGACCTTCATGATCTGATTCAGCCGGTTCGAAATGCTCGCCAGATTCACTTCGAGCACACCGGTCATCCGGTCCTGGAAGAGGATCACTTCATCTGCCAGCCTCACGACGTGGTCGTAGACGTCGCGAAAGCGAAACGCCATCTCGTCGGAGATCGTCGGGAACTCGCGACGGCCGAGGCGACCGATGGCGTCACGCTGCGGGATCAACACGCGACGCATCTGCGCCAGCTCGCGCTTGAGCTTCATCACCTGGGCCACCAGTTGCGTCCGGCCGGCAAGCGCGCGCTCTTCGAGCGTTTCGATCCGCTCCTCGAGTGCCTCAGTCACCGGGCGGTAGTTGTCGACCATCGAGTCGACGATCCGGTGCGCGAGCGCCACGGGCCCCTCGGATAACAGATGATCGTACTGGCTGCACGCGTCGCGGAGGCGCTTGATACTGCGCGACGTGCCGTCGTGCACGGTGACGAGGTAGTTGCGCCCGAGGAAGAAGTCGATGTCACGGGTGGAGAAACCACGCGACCCCTCCTTGGTGTCGATCCCGTGCAGCACGAGATAGAGATATTGTGGATACTGCTCGACCTTCGGGAACTGAAGTGCGCTGCGCGCGTCCTCAATCGACAACGGATGAAAATGAAAGACCTCGCTCAGCAGCGCGAAGTCACTGTCAGATGGTTCCGGGAGATCGACCCAGAGTTTGACCGGTGAGGACGCGTCGAGCCACACCGGCTCGACCCGGTCCACTACTCTCGTGGTACCGCCTTCGTGAACGTAGACTGCGATCAATTCCCCGCTTTCGACGAGAGTGCGGCCTGCGCCGCCGCCAGTCGCGCCACCGGGACGCGGTACGGCGAGCAGCTCACGTAGTTGAGCCCCACCTTCTCGAAGAAGTGAATCGATGATGGGTCGCCGCCGTGTTCACCGCAGATGCCCAGCTTGATGTCGGGCCGCGTCTGCCGACCCTTCACGACCGCGATGTCGACGAGCTGTCCGACGCCGGTGCGATCGAGCGAGGCGAACGGGTTCGTCTTCATGATCTCGAGCTCCTGATACGTCGGCAGGAAGGAGCCCGAGTCGTCGCGTGACATACCGAGAGCCGTTTGCGTCAGGTCGTTGGTGCCGAAGCTGAAGAACTCGGCCGACTGCGCGATCTCGTCGGCCGTCAGCGCACCCCGCGGGATTTCGATCATCGTCCCGACCAGATACTTCAACTTCACTTTCTGCTCGGCCTGCACCTCACGCGCCGCCTGATGCACGACCTCGATCTGCAGGTCGAGCTCCTTCTTGTACCCGACGAGGGGAATCATGATCTCGGGCTGGACCTTGATCCCTTCCTTCTGGACGATCGCGGCAGCCTCGAACACCGCGCGCGCCTGCATTGCGGAAATCTCGGGGTAGCCGATCCCGAGCCGGCAGCCGCGGAACCCGAGCATCGGGTTGAACTCGTGCAGCTGCTCAACGCGCGCGTGGATCCGCTCGGCTGAAATGCCGATCTTCTTTGCCAGGTCCTGCTGTTGCTCAGGAGTGTGCGGCAGGAACTCGTGTAGCGGCGGGTCCAGGAACCGGATGGTTGCCGGATAGCCCTTGAGCGCACGGAAAATCCCGGCAAAGTCGTCGCGCTGGTACGGCAGCAGCTTCGCCAGCGCCGCCTTTCGCTCCTCGAGCGTCTCCGCGAGGATCATCTCGCGCATCGCGTCGATACGGTCGCCCTCGAAGAACATGTGCTCCGTACGGCAGAGGCCGATACCGACCGCCCCGAAAGCAATCGCGTTGCGCGTCTGCTCCGGGTTGTCCGCGTTCGTGCGCACGTCCATCCGCGACGCCTGGTCGCACCACTTCATGAGCTGCTGGAAGCTCTTGAACTTCTCCGTTTTCTTCGCGGCTTCATCACCGTCGATGAGCCCCGCCACGATCTCGGACGGCGCGGTCTTGACCTTCCCGGCGTAGACCTTGCCGGCGGTCCCGTCGATCGACATCCAGTCGCCTTCTTTGAACGTCTGGCCGTCAACGCTGACGGAGCGCGCCTGATAGTCCACTTCCACGGCGGCCGCACCGCACACGCATACTTTCCCCATCTGACGTGCGACGAGGGCCGCATGGGACGACACACCACCGCGCGCCGTCAGAATGCCTTCGGCTGCGATCATGCCGCGCAGATCTTCGGGCGAGGTCTCCACGCGCACGAGCAGCACCGGTTCGCCCTTCTCGGCGGCGGTCACGGCGCGATCAGCGTTCAGGTAAATACGTCCTGAGGCTGCGCCCGGGCCGGCGGGCAAGCCGGTCGCGATCGCCTTGGCTTTCGCGACTTCGGCGATGTCGAACACGGGCGCGAGCAACTGTTCGAGCTGGTCGGCGGGGTTGCGCATGACCGCCATCTTCCAGTCGATCAACTTCTCCCTCTGCATATCCATTGAGAACTTCAGCGCAGCCATCGCCGTGCGCTTGCCGTTCCGCGTCTGCAGCATGTAGACGACGCCATCTTCGATGGTGAACTCGAAGTCCTGCACGTCCTTGAAGTGCCGCTCCAGCCTCTGCCGGATGCGCTCGAGCTCGGCGTAGCCCTTCGGCAGGTGCTTCTTCAGCTCGGACACCGGCTCCGGCGTCCGCACGCCGGCCACCACGTCCTCGCCCTGCGCGTTGATGAGGAACTCACCGTAGAACTCTTTGGCGCCATTCGCGGGATTGCGCGTGAACGCCACGCCCGACCCCGAGTTGTCGCCGGTGTTGCCGTAGACCATTGCCTGCACGTTGACGGCTGTGCCCCACTCGGACGGGATGTTGTATTTGCGGCGGTACACGATCGCTCGATCGTTCATCCAGGAGCCGAACACGGCGCCGACCGCGCCCATCAACTGCTCCCATGGCGAGGACGGAAAATTCTTGCCGGCGCGCTCTTTCACAAGCGCCTTGAAGCGAGCGACAAGCTCCTTCAGATCGTCGACCGTGAGCTTCGTGTCTTCGATGTCCTGGTGATAGCGCTCGTGCTTGAGACCTTCGATGACGGTCTCAAACGGCTCGTGATCCTCGTCCGGGCGTTTCTGGACGCCGAGCACGACGTCGCCATACATCTGCACGAAGCGGCGATAGCAGTCCCATGCGAAGCGTGCGTTGTCTGTTTTCTTCGCCAGCGCCTCGACCGTCTGGTCGTTGAGTCCCAGATTGAGGATCGTGTCCATCATGCCGGGCATCGAATCACGCGCACCGGAACGCACCGACACCAGCAACGGGTTCTTCAGGTCGCCGAACTTCTTCTTCGTCTGGCTCTCGAGCGCCGCGACGCCCGCTTTCATCTGACCCTGCAACGTGGAGGGATAGCTGCGCTTGTGATCGTAGAAGTACGTGCACACCTCGGTCGTGATCGTGAAACCGGGCGGCACCGGCAGCCCGATGCGGCACATCTCGGCGAGATTGGCGCCCTTGCCACCGAGCAGCGGTTTCATCGTCCCGTCGCCGTCGGTCTTCTTCCCGAACTGGTACACGTACTTGCCGGACGGTTGCGTCTTCGCGCGCGCACTCTTCTTCGCAGCGCTCTTCTTCAAGACGCCCTTCTTTGCACCGGTCTTCTTCGCAGCAGTCTTTTTCGCCGTCTTCTTCGCCATTCGAACTCGCTCTCCCCTTCTACTCCGTCACGATCTCGGAAATGTCTGCAATATCCAGGATCAGTCCGCGCAGTGTGGCCACGAGACCGAGCCGCGCCGCCCGCAGGCGCTCGTCCTCGGCCATCACGAGCACGTCATCGAAAAACTTCGCGACCGGTGGCTGCAATGCCGCAATACCGGTGAATGCGTCGCGGTAGTCGCCACGCGACGCCGCCGCGCGGATTCCAGTTGAGCCCGTCTCCAGCGCCGAGACGAGCGCTCGCTCGGCTGGTTCAGTCAGCAGTGTGGCATCCACCGCGGCGGGGGCCGGCACACCCTTCGAGATGTTCTTCACGCGCTTGAGCAGCGTAGCAACACCAAGTAACGACTCCGAGCCGGACATCTGTGCCAGCGCCTCGAGCTTGCGAAGCGTCTCGAGCGGGCTCAGCGTGGCCGGCCCCGCGTGCGTGACCGCGCGTACGCTGCGAAGGTTGAAGCCTCGCTGCTCGAGCAGGTACGACAAGCGGTCGCCCATGAACGACAGGAGGGCTGCTTCCGAGTCGCCGTAGCCATGGAACGGGAGCGCCGCTTGTTCGAGCAAACGCCCGAGCGGAAGGCGATTCTCGAGGCCGGCGAGGTCGGGCAGGTCCACGAGGATCTTGACCGCACCCTGCGCCTGACGTCGCAGACCGAGCGGATCGCGCGAACCGGTTGGGCGCTCACCTGCCCAGAACATGCCGACCACTGAGTCCAGCTTGTCGGCAAGCGACACCGCCGCCCAGGTCACCGCGGCCGCACCCAGCTGCTGCCGCGACGGCGGAGCGTCCGCCTCAACACCGACCGGCAGGTAGTGGTAGTAGATCGCTTTCCAGATCTCTTCGGGCAGGCCCTCGTCGCGCGCGTAGATGCCGCCCATAGTTCCCTGGAGCTCGGTGAGCTCCCGCACCATGTCGGTCGCAAGGTCCGCCTTGCAGAGCCGGGCCGCACGCTCAGCGTGCGCTGCCGCATCAGGGCGCCCAAAGGCTTCTTCTGCAAGCCACGCCGCCAGCGCCGCAATGCGATCGGCTTTCTCGCGATAGCTCCCGAGCTTCTTGTGAAAGAGGATCGTCGAGAGCCGGCCGATACGTGATTCGAGCGTCGCCTTGCGATCCTCGTCCCAGAAGAACCGCGCGTCTCGCAGCCGCGCCGTCAGCACTCGCTCCGAGTTGCGCGCGATGATCTCCGGGCGCTCTGCCTGCATGTTGCACACGGCCAGGAACGCCGGCTTCAGCCGACCCTCTTCATCGACGACCGGGAAGTAGTGCTGATGGTGAATCATCGTCGTCGTCAGCACTTCTTCCGGCAGCTTGAGGAACTCGATCGGGATGTGGCCGGCGACGACGGAGGGATACTCGACGAGGTCGGGCACTTCCTGAAGCAGTGACGACTGCGATGCAACGAGGCCGCTGACGCGCGCACCGAGCTTGCGGGCGTGCGTCTCCAGCTCGCGGCGAATCCGCTGTTCACGCTCGGCGCGATCCAGGATGACGAAGTTCTCGAGCAGCCTCGTCTGATAGTCGTCGAACGTCTTGACCTTGATGGCGCGGCCGGCCCGTCCGCTCGTCGTCAGGAAGCGATGGCCGTAGGTGTTGGGACCGGAGCGAATGTCCTGGACCGTTGGCCCTTGTGCCAGCTCAGTCCGGCGAATGACGAACGGCACCACGCGACCGCCATACAGCAGCACGATCCATCGAATCGGGCGCCCGAACGGAAGATCGCCTTTGCCGTCTTCGAGGTACGCGTCCCATCGCATCTGCTTCGGGAACGTCATGTCACGAAGCAGCCCCGTCATCAGATCGGCAAGAACGTCTACGGTCGCCTTCCCGCGTTGACGAACGCGGTACGCGAGATAGGGACCCTTTGGTGTTTCCGTCCGCTCGAGCGCGTCAACTTCAACGCCGTGCTTCTTGGCGAAGCCGGTTGCGGCCGGCGTCGGCTGGCCGTCCGGCTTGAACGCGGCAGACACCGGCGGACCGGTGACGAGCTCCTCGAAGTCGGTCTGGCGCTCGGAGAGCTTCGCGACGCGCGCAGTCAGGCGGCGCGGCGTGCTGTAGGTCTCAGCGGCCCCTTCGCCGGTCAACCGGAACTCCTTCAGACGCGCATCGAGGTGACGTCCAATTTGCGCGGTCAGGCCAGGCAACCAGCTCGCGGGGATCTCCTCGCAACCGATTTCGATGAGCAGCTCGCGGTCGAGTCCGGTCACAACTCCTCCGCTGCTTTCATCTCTTCCGGCCCGACGTATGCCTTGGCAATTTTGATGGCGAGCTGACGGACTCGCAGGATGTAAGCCGTTCGTTCAGTCACACCGATGCTGCCGCTCGAGTCCAGGATGTTGAACAGGTGCGAGCACTTCAGGCAGTGCTCGAGCGCCGGCCACACGAGATTCGATGCGAGCAGCTTCTCGGCAAACGCGAAGTTCCGATCGAAGAGGTCGCGATGCACGGCTGCAAACTCCTCGAGCGGCATGTCGACCTGACCGAAGGCGTACTTCGACTGCTCGATCTCTTCCCGCAGCCGTACCTCCGCGTACTTCACGCCTCCGCCCCACTCGAGGTCGAAGACATTGTCGACACGCTGCAGGAACATCGCGATACGCTCGAGCCCATACGTGATCTCACAGGAGATCGGCGACAGATCCATCCCGCCCACCTGCTGGAAGTACGTGAACTGCGTGATCTCGAGTCCGTCGAGCAGCACCTGCCACCCGATGCCCCAGGCACCAAGCGTCGGCGACTCCCAGTTGTCCTCCTCGAACCGGATGTCGTGCTGCCGCGGGTTGATGCCGCACGACTCGAGGCTATCGAGATATAACTGCTGCACTTCATCCGGCGACGGCTTCAGAATCACCTGGTACTGATGGTGTTTGAAGAGGCGATTCGGGTTCTGTCCGAATCTCCCGTCATCGGGACGACGTGACGGCTGAACGTAGGCCACGCTCCACGGCTTGGGCCCCAGCACACGAAACAAGGTCTCGGGATGCGATGTCCCGGCCCCGACTTCGAGGTCCAGTGGTTGCTGCAGCAGGCACCCGTGAGACGCCCAGAACGCAGACAGCTTGAGAATGAGATCTTGCAGCGTCACGCTCAATCCGTTCAGACGTGACGACGAAGGTCGCGAAGGACGCGGTCCGACTTCAACGTTTTCTCCAGGTGCATCGAGATCAGCGTCCGATGCACGTTTTCCAGTTCCCTCAACGCTCGAGGCTCAATCGCTACCGAAGCCACCTGATGCGGCGGCACCGTGCGCGACCCAGCCAGAAATGCTACAGCCGCATCCGACAAGCCTGCCTGCGATTCGGGATACACACCTTGCAGACGCAGAAGCCAATATTCGAAATACCGGGCCAGCGGCTCAACCGGCGCTCCTGCCGAAAGTGCGTCGAGCATCGACGCACCCAGCCGGTAAAGCCGATCGTCGGCGTCCGCTTCCTGCGCCCACTCGTCGAGCAACTCGGCGAAGTAGCTGACGTATCCAAGCGCCTCCTGATTGGCAAGCGTCAGAGGCGATCGATAGGTCTCCGCGTAGTTCAGCCCGACCAGCTCCCGCCGCTCCTTCTCGAAGTAGGCAACCCTGACCTCGGTCATCGGCTCCAGCGCACCAGTAAACGACGAGCGCGGCCGGCGGGCGCCCTTGGCCACACCGCGCTTCTTGCCCCGGTCCCTCGTCAGGAAGACGACGATCTTGTCGGCTTCACCGAGCTTGTAGGTGCGGAGAACCAGCGCCTCGGCGGTGTAGAGCGGCACGAATGCGTTCTATTTTATGTCGTTCACGCTTCAGAACCGAACCCGAACACGCCCGCCTTCGCGCGAAGCGCTTCGGCGAGGTCTCGCCGTAGCCTTGGCGGAGGCGGAAACCGAGAAGCGAGAACCGAGAAATTCGAACTGCAAACTACACGAGGTACCTCGCGAACAGTGTCGCGAGGCCCAGAAATGAGAAGAAGCCGAACATATCGGTCATCGTCGTGATGAAGACCGATGACGCCAGCGCGGGATCCACGTTGGCTGCGCGCAACCCGAGCGGCACCAGCGTTCCAGCCGCCGCCGCGACGAACATGTTGATGATCATCGCCATGCCGAGCACCAGCCCGAGCGTGGGGTTCCCACGGACCAGCCAAACCACGGCGGCCGCCGTCGCGCCGAGCACGACGCCGTTCCCGAGGCCCACGACCACTTCCTTCAGAAGCGCTTTGCGTGAATTGCTCCACGTCAACTCGCCGAGCGCAATGCCGCGGACGACCACCGTCAGCGTCTGCGTGCCAGCGTTTCCCCCCATGCCGGCCACGATCGGCATGAAGACTGCGAGCACAGGAAACAGATCGATCGTGCCTTCGAAAAGGCCAACGACGGCCGCCGCGAGAAACGCCGTCAGCAGATTGATGCCGAGCCATGGCAACCGCTTCCGCAGCGACTCCTTCGCCGGGGTGAACGCGCGCTCGTCACCCGCCACACCAGCGAGACGGTAGATGTCCTCGGTCGCTTCGTCCTTGATGACGTCGATGACGTCGTCAACGGTGATGATCCCGACCAGCTTGTTCTCCGCATCGACGACCGGAATCGCCAGCAGGTTGTACGCAGCGACCTGCCGCGCCACTTCCTCCTGGTCCATGTCGGCCCGGGCGCTGATCAGATCCGCGGTCATGATGCGCTTGAGCGGCGTCTCCGGCGACACGAGCAGCAGGCGTCGCAGTGACACAACACCCACGAGGTGGCGGCGCTCGTCGACGACGTAGAGATAGAAGACCATCTCGACGTCGCGGCTGGTCTGAATCTCGGTGATGGCTTCGCCGACCGTGATGTCTTCGTTGAGCGCGAAGACATTCGGGTTCATGATGCGGCCGGCCGTCCGCTCGGCGTATTCGAGCAGGTTCTCGACGACGGTCGATTCCTTCGGCCGCATCAAGTGGAGGACGGCGGCCGACAACTCCTCGGGGAGGTGATCGATCAGGGCCGCGGCATCGTCTGACGCGATGTCTTGCGCAAGCTTCGCAATCTCCTCGGCGGGGCGAGTTGCCAGCAGCGCTGCGCCATTCTCCGGACCGAGCTCGGAGACCGCTTCCATGGCGAGCCGGCCGTTCCGGTCGGCCAGCACCGTGAATGCGGCTTCACGTTCCTTGTCCTGTAATTCACTGAAGATCTGCGCCAGGTCGGCGGGATGCTGCTTCTGAAGAAGATTGAGCAGGTTCGAGGTCGCACCAATGCGCAGCAGTCGCCTGACTGAGTCGAGGACGAGATCAATTCTGCGCTGGGCCGCCATGTCGGATTTTCGTCAGACCCACAAAAGACCTAATCTACCACGCTGTCACCGCATCGAGCCCGCGATTACGGTTCTCTCTCCGCTGATGCAGTTTCCGTCTGTCGCTCGACGCCGACCTTCACGAGAAGCCGCGAAAATCTGCGGAACGACAGGGCATTGCGTGGCACACCTGATGCACTCCCTTGCGCGTGGCCGATCAACCCCGGGTCATCGTTTCGTTGCCCAACGCCACCGAGGCTGCAGGAATCTCCGCCTGGCTGCGGGCTGACGGCTTCGAGCCCGTGCCACGCCCCACGGCGCAGGCTGCGGCGAACGAAACGCTCCTGCCCTTCGCCCTCCTCAT
>Ga0070674_100000524_pt1 | contig 19299 bp, 18 predicted proteins | sample KBSM33metaG_FD_65344 | JGI IMG/M metagenome (GOLD analysis project Ga0070674, IMG submission 65344) | Miscanthus rhizosphere microbial communities from Kellogg Biological Station, Michigan, USA - KBS M3-3 metaG | ecosystem: Host-associated > Plants > Roots > Rhizosphere > Soil ... | reverse complement strand
CTTGTCACGAGAGTGGCGCCTGCGCGGCGGGCGGGGAGGCCCCTCCCGGCGCCACCCGCTCGAACTGCCAACCGTCCTCTTCAGACTCAGTGTGTGTGGAATGGCGGCAATGCCCTGCGAGTCGGCGCGATCACCGAAGACGGTAAAAAACGCGCTGGAGCCTCGCCGCGCGGCGTCAGCGTAACAACCAGCAAGGAAGATAAACGTGTGCCCACGGGAGTGGTGGAAGCGCGTTTTTTTCGCGCCGATCGAGCGGGCTTGCCCGACATTCCCACACGCAACTGAGAGCCTCAAATGAGTCGCGCACACCGCGGACGCAGCGCGACCGCGAGACGTTCACGAGCTCGATGGTGGCTTGCCCCAGCCGCCGACTTCCTCATTCGGATCGAGTTCTTCCTGTGGCGGACGGAGATCCTCCGGGACGTTCTGCAGGTTGACTCGAATGCGCGTCCACGTGTGAAAGCGCCCGCGCATCGCATCGACGAGGACGTCTGCCGGCTGAAGGTGCGACGCAGCCTCGGGATGTCGCGCACGCCAGCGCTCGAGACCCGCGAGCGCGTCGTCCTTCTTCTCCGCACGCCCGATCTCGACGAGCGGACGCTTCGGAATCCGTCGTCTCGACGGCTGCACGCGCGGCGGTTCATCCGCCTGTTTCTGATAGTGTGGCGGCCAGGGCGCATCACCCAGCCCTTCCTTCGCGTGACGCTTCGACAACTCCAGCAGCAACTCAATCGATCCGGCATGCGCGTCCATCGTCGAGTGCGGATCGCCGACCTGCTTGAACCGATCGGGCATCGTCCTGAGCGTGAAGTCGCCCGGCTCGCACGCCTCGATCTCCTTCCACGCGAGCGGTGCCGAGACGCGGGCGTCTGGTTTGGGTCGAACGGAGTACGCGGCGGCAACGGTTCGATCCTTCGCGTTCTGGTTGTAGTCGAGGAACACGCCGTGGCGTTCCTCTTTCCACCATTTGCTCGTCGCCAGATCGGGCGCGCGGCGTTCGACCTCGCGGGCAAACGCGAGCGCCGCGCGACGAACCTCGGCGAATGTCCAGCGCCGCTCGATGCGCACGTAGATGTGCATGCCGCGCGAGCCCGATGTCTTTGGCCAGCCGACGAGACCGAAGTCCTTCAGCGTCGCGTGCACAACGCCGGCGACGGCGCGAATCTGCGACCACTCGACGCCAGGCACCGGATCGAGATCGACGCGCAGCTCGTCGGGATGATCGAGGTCGTCATCGCGAACCGGATGCGGGTGCAACTCGAGGCACGCGAGGTTCGCCATCCAGGCAAACGTCGCTGCGTCGCGTGGGACCACTTCTTCGGCGGTGCGACCCGATGGAAATTTCAACGAGACGACGTCCACCCATGATGGCCGCGACGTGGGCGCACGCTTCTGATAGAAGAACTCGCCGTCGATGCCGTTCGGATAGCGCACGAGGACGTTGGGCCGATTGCCGGCCGCGCGTAGTGCGCCATCTGCGATTGCGAGGTAGTAGCGCACGAGGTCGAGCTTCGTATAGCCGGCCTCGGGGAACAGAACCTTGCTTGGATTGGAGACGGTAACCTCCCGTCCCGCTACGGTCACAACCTCGGACTCGATTCGGCTCGCCACCCTCCCACTATAAGTGCCGGGCGCACTCCCTCTGACCAGATTGGGTGGACCCTCGCCCTGTCGAGAGTTTGTTACGATCGCGACATGAAGACCTTCATAACGTTGACCTCGGCTGCGCTTCTCGCCACGACTTTCGTGCACGCGCAGGCCCCGGCATCACATAACAACGCCTCTTCGTACTCCGCGCCAAAGACGCCATGGGGCGATCCGGATCTGCAGGGGACCTACACCAACAGCAACGAAAGCGGGATCCCGATGGCACGGCCCGCGGAATTCGCAGGCAAGAAACCGGAAGACGTAACGCCGGCGGAGATGACGCGTCTCGCGAAGGAGCGCGCCTCCCGGATCGAGAAGACCGCGGAAACCATCGGCGGTACGGAAGACAACAACACCGGAGCCGGCCCGCAGCACTGGTACGAAAACTACAACCCGAAGAACAGCCGGCCGTGGATGGTGCTCGACGCGCCCGACTACCAGGTGCCGCCAACCACACAGGAAGCCAAAGATCGCGCGGCGGCATTGAAGGTGGCGCGCGGAGGCGGCGACGGTTACTACACCGGTCCGTTTCGTGGACCCGAGGAGTTCACCCCGTACGTGCGCTGCATCACGCGCGGTGTCCCCGGCTCGATGATGCCGGCGATCTACGGCAACTCGTACGACATCACACAGTCACCAGGCTACGTCGCCATCCGTTACGAGATGGTGCACGAGACGCGAATCATCCCACTGGATAACCGTCCAGCCTCGGCTAACGCCTTCAAGAGCTACATGGGCGAAGCGCGCGGCCACTTCGACGGCGACACGCTCGTCGTCGTCACGACGAACTATCGCGAGGCCGGCGCTTACGGTGGCGCATCGTCTGCACTGAAGACGACGGAATGGTTCAGGCCGACCGGAGCGAACACTGTCGAGTGGTCGATCAGGTTCGAGGATCCCCACACATGGACGAAGCCGTGGAGCTTCGGCATGTTGCTCACACGCGATCCGCAATCGCAGGTCTTCGAGTACGCCTGTCACGAAGGCAACGAAGGCATGCGCGGCATGCTCAAGGCAGCGCGAGAGGCTGAAAAGAAGCACTAACTGCGACCCGCGCCATATTTTGCGAGTTGGAGTCTTGAGAGTTGGGAATTGATCTAGTTCGGGTCTTCTTCGTACCAGTCCTCGTGGAGCGACCAGCCGCTGCACTGGAGGCAGCTGGTCCAACGCCATTGATGCTGGCAGCCCGGGCAGCGTCCGCGCGTCGAGAACGTGTCCCATACCGTTCCGCAGCCGCCGAAGAAGCCCTCTGGTGATGGCGTGCGTACGCAGGACCAGCGGCTCCTCTTGCCCGGCTGCCACTCGCACAGCGGACAGCGGATGCGCGCGTGCGTATCGTCTTCATCCAGGTTGAAGTCGATGATGGTGTCGATGTCTCCGGACGACTCTCGTTTCAGCAGCCACATCGCCAATCCCGTCATCACGCAGAGGTCACCCGCACAAGGCTCGCGACGAAGTCATTGAGGCTCGTGGGCCGCCGCCCAAGCAAGCGTTCGAGGTCGAGCGTCTCGCGCTCGTAGAGACCGGCGGCGATGAGATCGAACAGCCATCCGTATGGACCGGCTTCGCTCGAAGGGACCTTCTGGATCGCGATCGAGCGACTGGTCGCGCGACCAATGGCCTCTGCGAGTTGAGAGAACGTCCACGGCGTTCCAGGAAGTTCAATCGGCTTGCCCTTCTCGCCCGATCCACGCAAGACAGCGGCCGCCGCCGCAGCCAGATCGGCGCGGCTCGCGGTGTTGACCGCCCTTCCACCTGATGCGTCCTTCAGCGCGCCAGAGCTCATCGCGTCCTGCAGCAGCGCCTGACTCACCAGCGAGTCGGTATAGAACGGGTGACGGAGAAACGTGACCTTCAACCCCGATTTCTCGAGCGCGCGCTCGGTCAGGTAGTGCGCGTTGAATCCTCCCGGCTGTTCATTCTGCGCGCCCAGAAAGCTGGTGTACGCCACATGTTTGACTTTGGCTCGCCTCGCGCCTTCGATCACGCGGTCGTGTTGCGCCATGCGTTTTGGCGTGTCGAATTCCGGGGATGAAATGAACAGCAGATCTTCCACGCCCTCGAACGCGGCGTGAAGCGAGGAGAGGTCGTCGTAATCGGCCTGTCGGACATTCACGCCACGGCCGCGCCAGTCGCGCGCTTTTTCCGGATGGCGAACCATGACCGCAACATCTCTGGGGGCAACCTTCTGCAGCAGCTCCTCGACGACGAGCCGGCCGTACTGGCCAGTGGCAGCGGTGATGCCAATCATGGTGTCCCTCCTTTCGTTAGTTTACAGGCGGCGGCTCAGCGCAGTTCGACCTCCTGCTTGATGTGATTGAGCACACGTTAGTGGATGCGGTGAATCAGCGCGTCGCTGAAGATCTGCCAGTACGCCTCAGGTGTCATGTCGAGCTCGTACCAAGTCGAACCCGCGAGCCTCGTGCGGCCATTTCCCAGGTCGACAAACCGGAATCGCCCCGCTTCGACCGCCCAGGTATTTGACGATGGCGAGAGCGAGGCCGTGCGTCATGTAGACGCGTCGAGTGAGGGGCCCTGAACCGGCCCAGACGCCAACGGTTCGGCGGAGCACCACTTTATTAGTGAACATGTTTACACTTAATTCTCACCCCGACGGAAGAACGCAACTGGAGGATTTCGATTGAGTCAGCGTCAGCCGTATGGTCTCATTCGTCGCCATGGCGACAGCAGTCAAACGCAGCGGCCGAACGTCAACGCCAGCGACGTCGCGGTGGGCGACGCACCGTGCGTTTTTCACCGGGATCTCGCTGTTGATGGTCCTTGCCGTCTTCGTCGGCTTCTCGCGGAGCTACTACCTCAAGGGGCTCTACGGCACACCGGAGCTTCCAACCCTCTTCCACGTGCACGGCCTGCTCTTCACGACGTGGATGGTGTTCCTGGTCGTGCAGACGGGCCTCGTCGCCACGCGGCGCACCCCACTTCATCGTCGTCTCGGTGTCGCCGGCGGTGTGCTGGCAGGCGCGATGACCGTCGCCGCGATGGCGATGACGATGGACCTGGCGCGGCGCAGTGTGGCGGCGCCAACAGACGCCGGACTGGCGTTCACGATCGTGCCGTTCGCGACGGTCATCGTGTTCCCGGTGCTTGTCGGCCTCGCGCTGCTCTATCGGCGTCAACCGGAGGTGCACAAGCGGCTGATGCTGATCGCGACGCTGGAGCTCGTCACAGCAGGCGTGGCGCGCATCCCGGGCGCCGGCGCCATGCCGCTGTTCTTCGTGCTCACCGACGCAGGTCTGCTGGCCATCCTGGCCTACGACGTCGCCACACGCGGGCGGCCGCATTCCGCCACCATCTGGGGCGGACTGTTCTTGATCGCGTCGCAATACATTCGAGTCACTGCCGGCGCCAGCGCAGCGTGGCTTGCCTTCGCACGCATTCTTGCGCAGTAGTACAGACGTACTAGAGCCACGGGCGGGCCACTTGGCTACAATCCCGCCCCGTGGATGCGCAGCTGAGCGCGATCGTTCTGGACCTGCAGGCGGTAGAGCAGCGCCTGCGGCAGCTTCATAGCTGGTTGCCTCGCGAGGCATGGAGTCAGCCTCCGGCGCGGGGCCGATGGTCGCCGGCAGAATGCGTCGCGCATCTCAACCTCACGTCGCGTGCGCTGCTTCCGCTTCTCCACGATGCACTTGGCAAGGCCCGCCGGAGCCCGATCGGACCGCCCGCGCACTATCGGCGGGACATCGTCGGCTGGCTGATCTGGAAACTGATCGCGCCGGCCAACGGGCTGCGGACCCGAACCATTGACGCGTTCGTGCCGGCGGGCGACCAGTCGAACGACCAGGCCGTGGCTGAATTCTGCCGGCTGCAATCCGAGATCATCGCGTGCGTGCGCGAAGCCGACGGCCTCCCGATCGATCGTGTGACGCTGCGGTCGCCGTTCGACGGGCGAGTCAGTTGCAACCTTTATGCAGCGCTGACGCTCATCCCGCGTCATCAGCAGCGCCACGCACTTCAGGCCGAACGCGCGGTCACCGCTCCCCTCGCTGAACCATCACCCCTCGCTGTATAAGCGGCGGCCCCAGAGCACCGTTCGCGCGACCATCGTCCATCCGGCGATCCATCCGCGAGCGCCGAGAAACAGCAGATCGAAGATTCGCATGCCGAGCCACCCGCGCGGGTCGAATCGCGCGTGGAATGCGTTCATGAAGAACGCGAACAGCGTGTAGATGTAGGTCGCCGCCGGCAGGCCGAGACCCCAGCGGATCGGATGACGATAGACCGCGTCCTCGATGTGGGCGTTGAAGGAATGACCGAGGCGGAAGACGTGCTGCGTGTACCGGCGACTGCGCCGCTCTGAGATCCGGTCGCCGCTACCAGCCGCCATGATGGCATCCGCCGCGTGCCGGGCATGGCGGATCCCGGACGTCACGCCGTTGCCAGTCAGCGGATCAGGCATCGAGGCCGCCTCACCCACCATGAACCAGTTGGCGCCGCACACCCTGGTCGTCACGTACGGTTGAAACGACGTGCTCTCGACAGCGAGCCTCGCCTGCGGGTCGAGCAGACTGCGAAACCGCGGGTATCGTGACAGCTCGTAGCGGAGGATCGCCTCGACCGAGTCGCCCGCCTGACGACGATCGCGAACGCGTTCGGCCGGGAGCACGAAGCCGACGCTGGTTTGCAACGGGGAAATTGGAATGTCCCACACCCAGCTCAAATAACGATCGCCGTTGTCGACGAAGAATGCTGTTCCGTCGTTGAGCGGCGGCGTGTCGAAGTAGGTCCAGAGACACACTTTCTGCTGGCCGTAGGAGACGACCGGAATATCCATCGCACGGGACAGCACGCGCGCCGTCCCGCTGGCGTCGATGAACCAACGCGCCTCGATACGCTGACCGGCAGCCGTCGAGCAGGCCGTGATCCGATCCTCGTCCTGGTGAACGTGCGTCACGCGCTCCCAGACGAAGTCCGTGCCGAGCGCGGACGCGTGCTCGAAGAGGCGGGCGTCGAGCGCGGTCCTGTCGACGTGCAGCGTCACGGTCTCGAAGCGAAGCGGCGATCGTCGAATGAGCGGCGGCGGCGCGGCTCGCCACTCGGTTTTCCCGAGCTCACAGACGACGATCTTCTTCTTCAAGGTGGCGATGCCGTCGGCGAGAAGTGCGTCGGTGTCGATACCCACTCGACGAAGCAGGCCGGGGCTCGACCAGTCGAGCGACTCACCGACTTTTCGCTGGGGATACTGCCGCGGGTCCAGGCAGACCACGCGCAGGCCCGCCTCGCGCAACAACACGCTCGCTGCAAGGCCGGCGACGCCTGCCCCGATGATGGCGACGTCGTAGCGATTGCTCACCTGAGCAGGGTTGCGATCTCCTCGGAACGATCCGCGCTCCGAGCGAGCTTGTCCTTCGCGACCAGGTCGATCGCCTTTCGGCCCATATCGTCTTTCAAATCGGTCTTCGCGCCGTGTTCGAGCAGGTACTTCACGACATCGGCCCGTCCCAATTCGGCAGCAAGGAAGAGCGCCGTCTGCCCCTGCCGGTCGGTCATCGTGTTGGTGCGCGCGATGCGCCCCGTCAGGCTCGTCACGTCGGTGATGCGGGCGTTGACGTCCGCGCCCGCCTTGCGCAGGATCTCCATCGTCTCGAGCGAGAGCGCGATGACGTTCTCGGGCGGACCGGCGCCAAGCACGCCGGAGGTCATGCGCGTGCCGATGCCGGAGGCAGACATGAAGGGCGTCACGCCAGATGCATTCGGCAGATCGACGAGTGCACCGTGATCGAGCAGCAACCGGACGACGTCCGTGTCGAACGTCTGCGCGGCGCGCAGCAGCGGTGTCGCGCCCGTCGTCAGCAGATCGTCCCTGAAGCGATTGTCACGGCCACCGCGGCTCGGCTCCTTGAACGCGAGCTGGATGTTCGGGTTCGCACCTTTCTCGAGCACCGCTGTGATGAAATCGAGCGACTCCGGTGAGCGCCTCCCCGCACGACTATCAACGCCGCCGCGCATCGTCACGGCGACATAGAGCGGCGTTCGCCCCCACCAGTCCCAGGTGAGCGGGCTGGCACCGCGATCGAGCAGGTAGCGCGCGACGGCGGGATACCCGTTGTCGAGCGCCATGATCATCGGCGTCATGCCGTCCGGGTTCGGCCGATCGAAATCGGCGCCGGCATCGACCATCGTTTTCACGCAGCCGAGACACCCGGCGCGCGCCGCGTAGAGCAACGGGGTCAGCCCCCCCGTCGGGCGATACTGCACACGCGGCTCGCTGGTGATCTGGGTTTCCCAGTCGTTCGATCGTGCGCGAACCGTGAGATCGGCGCCCTTCGAGACCAGGAACGCCACCATCTCCGGATGGTTCTCGGCTGCTGCCCACATCACGGCCGACTGCTCGCGGAAGCGCTCGCGCGTGTTGACGTCGGCGCCGCGTTGGACGAGGAGCTTCGCGACCGACACGTTGCCCGTGCGCGCCGCGAGCATCAACGACGTCTGTTTATCCTCGTTGGCGCTGTTGGCGTCGGCTCCGGCCTCGAGCAACATCTCGACGAGCTCGATGTTGGCCACCCTGACGGCCTCGGCCAACGGCGTTGCGCCGTACTTGTTGGCCACGTCCGCGCGCGCCCCTCGCCGAAGCAGGGTCTGCACCAGCTCGCGATCGATCTTGTAGACCGCCCAGTGCAGCGGCGTCGTCCCATCCAGCTGCGTTTGATTGACGTCGACGCCTTTCGCGATGAGCTCCAAAGCGGCACGGCGATCGCCGCCCTGAATCCGGTCCGCAAGAGCAGACTGCGCGTGGGCGCTGACGACGGTGGCGGCCACCATTGCGAGCGCGGCGATGAACCGGGTGATTGCCGGCATGACGTGACCCTCAAACGACATTGGGCGACAGCTTGTTGTGGTGTGCCCACAACCCTTTCTGAAGGTCGTGGAGAAACTTCTGCGGATCCTTCCACGTCCGGGCGAGCCCGTTGAGAACACCCTCCCTGATCATGTCCTCGACGTAGTCGCCCTCGCGCGCGCGATCGACCGTGCGGTCGTAGATCGTCTTCATCGCATCGCGCTCGATCTTCAGGTCGGCCTTGCTCATCACCGGGCCGAAGCCGGGCACGATGCGAGTCCGGTCGTCGGCGAGCGCCAGCAGGCGATCCATCGCGTCGACACGCCCACCGATCCAGGCACCAGTGAGGTAGTCCAACTCCGGATCGTGCGCCGGCGAGGCGACGTCGCCCGCGGCCAGCACGTTCGAATCGCGGAAGAAGATGAAGATGTCACCGCTCGTGTGCGCTTCGATCAAGTATCCGTACTCGACGCGCTCACCAGCCACCGTCATCGACCCGTTGGTGTAGAAGGTCTTGTCGGGATGTGCCGCGTGCGGGCGCGGCTGACGATAGCGATCCTCTTTCGGGAGCCAGGTTGGCGTGGCCATCCAGAGCCGCGTGTTCTCGTGAGCGACGATCGTCGCCCCGGCCTGGCGGAGCGTCTCGTTGCCACCGGTGTTCTGCAGATGCCAGTGCGTGTTGAACAGCGTGGCAACGCGACCGCCGGACATCTGCTGCACTGACGCCATCAAACGATCCGTGGAGTCCGGAGCGCCGCTGTCCACCATCACCAGGCCGTCGCTGGTCGCGAGCGCAAGGACGTTGGTGCCAGCGCCAGTGACAAGAGAGAGTCGATCGCTCAGCGCGACAACGCCCGTCTGCTGCGCCAGCGCACGGCGCGGCACGAGGCTTCCAAGCAGGCCGCCGACCACTCCCGTGAGGAGCTGCCTTCGATCGAGCATCAGACCTCCGCGATCGTCCCCGTGCTGTCGCCAAACGAGTCCTGACGCGCGTTGATCCTGTCAAGGATGGTCAGGTGAACATTGGCGAGCGGCGTCGGCTCGCTCAATGCGATGTGCTGGCTGCCCCGGAGCTTGCCGTTTCCGCCACCAACCAGGATGGTCGGCAGCGGATGACCGTTGTGCCGATCGCTGTTCGACATGTTCGATCCATACAGGAACATCGCGTGATCGAGCAGCGTGCCCTCACCGTCTGGAATCTTGGCGAGCTTGCCGATGAATGCCGCAAACCGGTCGACATGCCATGCCTGAATCTTCGCCAGCTTCTCGATGCGAGTCAGATCGTTGGCGTGATGCGAGACGGGATGAAAGGAATCGGACACGCCGATGTGGTTGTAGGTGCGGTTGGTGCCCTCAGCCACCATGATGTACGAGGCCACCCGCGTGAGATCCGCCTGGTAGGCCAGCGCGATCAAGTCGAACATCAAGTCCACCTGCGAGCCGAACGAGTTGAGCTCACCGATGGGGGCCTCGGGGACTTCGATGGTAGACAGATCGCGGCTCGACGCGAGTTGCACACGCCGCTCGATTTCGCGAACGGTCTCCACGTAGTTGTCCAGCACAGCGCGATCCGTTGCACCGAGGTCCTGCCGCAACGAGCGGATGCGGTCGGTGATGCGATCGAGCAAGCTCTTCGTCTGATCCGAGATCGCCGTGCGCTCCGTGGGCGTGTCGCCTTCGCCGAACAACTGGACGAAGACCTTGCGCGGGTTGTGCTCCATCGGGAGCGGCGAGTGCGCGTCGCGGAACGAGAGCGTGGTGTTGTAGAAACAGGCCGAACCGCTGCAGGCCGCCGCCTGCTGCGTGGTTTCCGACGACACCTCGAGTGAGGGCAGCGTCGTGTTCTGGCCGATGTGCTTCGCCACCACCTGGTCGAGCGTCGTCGACATGCTTGCGCCGCGCGAGCCTCGATCCGGCTTGGTCCCGCTCAACCAGGTCGCAGGTGCGAGGCCGTGCACGCCGCCGACCATCGCCTGGTTTTGCAGGTTGCCGAACGAAGTGACGTAGCGCTTGTGTGGCTCGAGCGATTTCAGGATCGGACTGAGCTTGAAGTCGGCGCCCGTGCCGCTCGGCGTCCAGCGATCCATTTCAGGACCGTGGATCGTGTTGCCCATGATCGCGCCGTGCGGGATGTAGAAGAATCCCATGCGCATCTTCGGCGTGGCGGCCGTCTGCGCCAGCGCGGTCGCGGCCGGGATCATCGCGTCGAGCAGCGGCAAGGCCAGCGTGACGCCCGCACCTCGCAGCACCGTCCGGCGGCTCAGATGTCTCTTCGTCACGAACATGGGTTGGTCCTCACTCTGTCAATTTCCACTTGCCAACTTCCCCACTCCCAAGAGCGAACCTGATGCCTGGGATTTGGGAGTTGGAGGTTGGGAGCTAGATGGTCGATCCGGCCGCCCCTGCATGCGGAACGCGTCGCTGGCGACGATGCCCGAAACGATGGCCGACAGGCGATAGTCCTGAGCCGCTGCGCGGCGGACCACGCCGCGGACCTGCGGCATGTCGAAGTGCTCGAGCTCCCGTCCGAGCGCATACATCATGAGCTTTTCCGTGAATGTGCGCACGAACACATCGCGGCCGCCAAAGAGCGCCTGCCGCAGTTCGGCTGGACCGTCGATCGCCCGTCCGTTCGGCAGCACCGTGCTCGCGTTGATCGGAGCGTTGTTCGCCTCGACATCGACCTTGCGCCACCTGCCGATCGCGTCGAAGTTCTCCATCGCGAGACCGATCGGATCGATCACGCCGTGACACTGATTGCAGCCAGGCTTCGAGCGATGCTGCTCGAGTCGCGCCCGCAATGTCTTCGGCGCCTCGCCCTTGGGCTGCGAGAGATCGGTGTCGATGTCCGGTGGCGGAGGCGTCGGCGGCGTCCCCAGCAGCTTGTCGAGGACCCATGCGCCGCGCAGCACCGGCGACGTGCGATCGCCGTACGAGGTTCGCAGCAGGACGGCGCCCTTGCCGAGCAGGCCCCATCGCTGTGCATCCTCGAGCGTCACGCGGCGGAACTGCGGTCCCAGCACAGAGGTGATGCCGTAGTGTTTCGCGAGCCTCTCGTTCAGGAACGTGTAGTCGGCCGTCAGCAGATCGCCGACGTTGCGGTCGCCGAACAACACGCTCGACACGAACGAATCGAGCTCGACGGCCAGATCGCGCCGCAGCTGGTTGTTGAACGTGGGGAACAGGTTCGGATCGGGCTCGACGGCCTTGAGGTCGTCGAGGTCCATCCACTTCAGCGCGAAGTTGCGCACGAGACTCGAGGCGCGCGTGTCGTTGAGCAGGCGCAGCGCCTCGGACTGCAGCATCTTCGGGTCGCGCAGTTTCCCGGACGCGGCGACCTTGAGCAGCGCGTCGTCCGGCCCCTGACTCCACAGGAAGAACGACAACCGCGACGCCAGCTCCAGATCGTTCAGCGAGACGTCGGCGCCATCCTGGGCGTCCGGCGTGCGGAGCGCGCGGAACAGGAAGTCGGGACTGACCAGGATCGCGGCGACCATCTGCTCGATGCCGGCGTTGAACCCGCCCGCCCGTCCGTTGTCGAAGTACGGCATGAGCGAGTCGACGTCGTCCTTCGTCACCGGGCGGCGGAATGCGCGGCGCGCCAGGTTCTCGGCGATGCGGCGCGCGCACAGCGCTTCCTTGCCTGTTTCCGGTTTGCAGACGACGATCCGTCGGCGGCTCGGCGTGTCCGAGATGCCCGGGGAGTTGTATGGCCCCATGACATCGACGCCGAGGAGAAGACGAGGCTCGCGGGCACCGCGGCTGAATTCGTCGCCGGGGAGAAACCCGACGAACTCGTCCGACTCGATGCGCGCGCGCTCGATGAACGTGACGGCGACATCGTAGGTCCCGGCCTTCACCTGGACCGGGATGTTGGTGAACGGCTTCATCAGCTCGGCGCGCGCGGGTGCGCCGCCCTGGTCCAGCAGCTTCACGTCGTCTGCGCCACCGAGCTGCCGGCGGAAGACTTCGCGGCCATCGATGAGGATGATGACCGTGTGCCGCGTTTCCACCGCGCGCGTGTAGAGGTCGATCCCCAGATCCTGGATCGAGATGCGGTACTCGCCGTCGGCCGGAAAATTGTGTCTGAACTTCATGCCACCGCGCGTGCCGAGCGGAAGGCCATCGACGTGCGCCGGCTGATCGGCCGTCTCGGGCTGCGCGTAGTGCGCGCTGGAGACCTTGGGTGTGGACTCGCCAACCGCGAGCCGCGCCGCCACGCGAGCGGCGGCGACGTATTGATCGAGGAAGGCGGGGGAGATGCTCAACGCTGCGGCGATGTTGTCGAACCCCTGCACCTCGATCTCGGCCGGCAACAGTGACTCGGCGTCGAGCTCGATGCCGAGCAGATCGTTCACCGTCGCGCCGAACTCGGTTCGCGTGAGGCGCTGGATGGGCACAAATCCCGCGACCCGGCCCTGACTTGCCGCCGCATCGAGCGTCGTCTCCATCCACGCCACGAACGTGTCGATCTCGCGCTGCTCAGGCTGACGGCTTCCGGGCGGAGGCATCAAGCGGCCGCGCAGCTTGCGCACGGCCTTTTCCCAGACGTCGGCGTGTTCGGCGACGGCATCGAGAGACAGCGTGTCGAGCGCCAGGCCAGCCACACGCGCGCGTGAGTTGTGACACCCGACGCAGTAGGTTTCGATCGTCTTGCGCGCCTGCTCGGGCCCGCGCGTCTCCGGTTCAGCCTGGGCACGGCCGTCCTGTGCGCTTTGTCCGATGGCCGCCGTCGTCAGGGCGGCGATGGCGACACCGATGGCAAGGGCCCGTTTCATAGCGCTGCCGCAGATGATAACGCGCTCCGCGCCGGGGGGCCGGCGTGAACTGCGAGGTGATCGATGCTGGTTCAGGCTTCGCGATACGAAGAATGTTTCGCGGAAATCGGGTCTGGGTTAGCATGCGCCCATGCGGAGGAACAATGCTCAATAGGTCCGGCGCACTCATACTCGCCACCGTCATCCTGATCGGTATGCCCTCTCTCGGTTTCGGCCAGTGGTTGAAATACCCCACGGAAGGTGTGCCCAGGAACACCGATGGCACCCCCAATCGGAATGCCCCCGCCCCGCGCCTGCCGAACGGCAAGCCGGATTTCTCCGGCCTCTGGCACGCCACGAATCCCGCCAGGTGTGGTGGGGGCGGCGCCCAGTTCGTCGAGTGCGGGGCCGAGATCGGTGGGTCGCCGCTCGGCGGCAACCTCGGGCGGAACCTGCCCGGTGGTCTGCCCTACAAGCCGGAGGTCGCGGCACTCGCGAAAGCCAGGCGCGCCGACGACAGTCGCGACGATCCGCACGTGCGCTGCCTGCCCGACAACCCCCCGCGCGCGTGGACGCTGCCCCACCTCACGAAAATCATGCAGACGCCAAAGCAGTTGGCTCTGCTGTACGAAGTGAACGCGATGTACCGTCAGATCTTCACCGACGGACGGCCGTTCCCGGAGGATCCCACGCCGACGTGGAACGGGTACTCCGTTGGCGCATGGGAGGGCGACACGCTGGTCGTCCGCACACAGGGATTCCGCGATGACCTGTGGATCGACACCGGCGGCAGCCCGATGAGCGATATCGCCAAGATGACCGAGCGGATCACCCGTCCGGACTACGGCACGCTCAACATCGAGCTCACCATCGACGACCCGAAGAACTACACGAAGCCGTTCACGGTGAACTTGAGCCAGCACATCGAGCTCGACACCGAGCTCGTGGACGAGTTCTGCCTCGAGAACGAGAAATCGTACGAGCGCATGCAGCGCTCGCGTGGATTGGAATAGATCTCGTCGTGTCCGGCTTCGGCCGGACCGTCAATCGCGGCGCGCTGTCTTCCTGCGCAAAGGAAGCAGCGCCCGCAGCCGCTCCTCCCGCAGATACAGTCCAGCCCACGCCAGCAGCGCCGTCGTCAACGGAACGAGGACCGGATAGGGTTCCTCGAGCCGTGTGTACTGCGAGATCGCGCCACCCAGATAACCCGTGAGCAACACGACACCGAGTACTGCAGTGCGCGGCGTGAGATACAGCACGACACACGCGAGTTGGACAATCGCAATGCGCGGCAGCATGGCCACGTCCCAGCCGAGCCTGCCCCACTCCTTGACGTACCACGGGTCGAAGGTGAGCTTCCATCGCGCGCTCATCAACAGGATTGACATGGAGCCAAGAGAAAGGAGCCAGCCTGCCAGGGGCAGCCACCGCTTCATCGATGTCCCTCCGTCGCGCGGGCGCGATCGTTGCGCGTATAGAGGGCCTATTCTCCACTAACTCACTCGGCGCCGCTCACTCATGTTGCGTCGCAGCAGCCTCCTGCACGCGTGCGCCCGCAAGGATGCCCCGGAGGCCGACGTTGCCTTCGTGACAGGCGACCTCATAGATCCCGCCCTCCGCTCGGCGTAACCCGTTCACGAGTGTCCAGGGCTGCGTGAACGTCAACGGGTCGGTGACCGTGAGGCGGTACTCAATCGTGTCGCCATCGAGCCTCGTGAATCGCTCGAGCAGGTGGAGTTGCGCACTCGCCCCCCGAAAGAGCTTCCGGTCGTTGAAGTTCGTCGTCTCGACCACCAACGTCGGTCCTTCCCACCATCCGCGCGAATCGCCGGACCACATCCGGATCGCCGAGTCGAGAGGCGGCCGCGCGTCGAGAGGAATGACACGGGCCTCGTGCATCATCTCGGTCACGATCGCAACAGAGCCCGGTGCCTGCACGATCTCGAGATAGTTGTTGTAGAACAGGTTCGGTACCATGAGGCCGTCGGTCGTGATGCAACGCTCGGCGAGCGTCCGATCTTCGGGGGTATTGGCCAGCATCGGCGTCTGCCCGATCTTCGGGACCGCATTCCATCGCCTCCGGCCCTCGTCTGTGTACGGCACCTTCCCGTCCGGTGGATCCACGACGAGTGAGGTGCTGCGCCCAGGGGGCACTCGCCCCTTCGCCGTCTCGAGCCAGATCCCGTTGAGCTCGCCACTGATGGGGACTTCACGAGAAAACGTGGTCAGCAAGCTCTCGAGCGACGTCCTCTCGAATTCCGCCGCCTCCTCCTCGGAGAGCGTGGCCTTTCCGGCCAACGCGTCCGGCCGTTCGAGCGGTGTCGGGCTCTGATTGCTCCAGATACCCTGGAGATCCGGATCACCCCACGGGGTTAGGTCGTGGGCGTTGAGCAGGGTCGCCGCGCTCAGCAGCGCAACGAGCAAGAGGAAGCCGAGTCGATGCATCATGACCCTCACTTGATCGATCGCATCAGGCGACGCGACGCGCGCCGAAGCCCGAGATCGTTCCTGTCGATCAGGACGAGGGCGAGACTTATGCCAACAAAGACACGCCTGCTTTTCACCGTGCGAAGCCCGTTATCAGATCGGGACGATGCCGATATCTCAGTACCGCGCCGAAATGTCGGCATCACTTCGTCGATGTGGAGGGGTGAGCTGATGCGGCTGGCACTGATGATCGCGCTCGTGCCGGGCGTGGCGGTCGCACAGCGCGCGCCACAGGCTCCCGCGGCCTGCGAACGGCTCGCGTCCCTGTCGTTGCCGAACACAACGATCACGCTGGCGCAGGTCGTCAACGCAGGCGCGTTCGTGGTGCCTGGTAGTGCGCCACGCGACGGCGGCGGATCATCCGCACTCGCCGGAACGCTCGGCCCTGTCCCGGACGTTCCTGGACGGGTGACGGCGAACACCGCGGGCCTCGGCCTTGGCTACAACGGCGGCAAAGGCATCCCGCCATTTAGTTCGCTTCCAGCCTTCTGTCGCGTCGCGGCGACGCTCAAGCCCTCACCCTCTTCCGACATTCGCATGGAGATGTGGATGCCGATCGCGGGCTGGAACGGCAACTTCCGCGGCACGAGCCCGAACGGCCTTGGCGGCGTTCTCAACTACAACGCGATGGGAGTCGGCTTGACGGACGGCTTCGCGATCGCGGGCACGGACACAGGACATCAGGGCGGCGACACCGCGTGGATGCGCGATCGGGAGAAGCTCACGGACTTCGCCGGCCGCGCGATGCACGAGACGACCGTCGCCGGCAAGGCGCTCGCCACTGCCTACTACGGGAACGCTCCGAAGTACTCGTACATGATCGAGTGCGGCGGAGGATCGGCCGCCGCACTTCATGAAGTCCAGAAGTACCCCGCTGACTACAACGGCGTCGTCGTTGGCGGTCACGCGGCGCATCTCACGCGACAGATCTTCGGACAGCTGTGGCTGTGGATGGCGGCGCATTCGAATGGCGTCGCGATCCTTCCGACACCGAAGCTGACGGTCATTCATGAGGCTGTGGTTAATAAATGCGACATGCTCGACGGTGTGAAAGACGGACTGCTGGAAGACCCGACGAAGTGCACGTTCGATCCGAAGGAGATCGCGTGCAAGGCCGGCGACGCGCCGGGCTGCCTGAACGCGGCGCAGGTCGACGCGGTTGAGAAGATCTACTCGGGGCCGCTCAATCCGCGGACGAAAGAGCGGATCTGGTCGCCGCTCTATCGGGGCAGCGAACTGGATTGGAGCTTCTTCACCGAATCAACGGCGCCCATCGGGATCGCGACGAGCGCACTGCGCATGATCCTCAACGATCCGACCTTCAACTATCAGTCGGTCGATTTCGACACCCACGTCGCGGCCGCCGATCGTTCGGAGATTGCGCGGGTCAACGCCTCGAACCCCGACATCTCCAGCTATATCCGTGGCGGTGGAAAGCTGATTCTCTCTGGCGGCTGGAACAACGCGCTCGTGCCGGCTGGCGCGGTGCTCGACTACTACGAGAACGTGGAAGCACAGATCGGCATCACAGAAACGCGGGACGGCGTCCGTCTCTACATGGTGCCCGGGATGATCGAGTGCAACGGCGGTCCTGGCACCGACACATTCGACATGCTGGGCGAGATGCGACGCTGGGTCGAGAACGATCAGGCACCGAGCGCCGTGCCCGCATCACGCGTCGAGCACGGCAAGGTCGTGCGCACGCGGCCGCTGTGCCCATATCCGCAGGTCGCGAGATACCGAGGAAGCGGCAGCACTGACGAAGCCAAGAGCTTCGCTTGCAAATAGGAACCACGAAGATCTCGACGATCACGAAGGTCGCGAAGTCCAAGACCCAAATAGAACTTTCTTCGGATCTCGTCTTCGTGGCCTTCGTGTCCTTCGTGGTTCAAGACAAATTCACCAGACTCCGATCATGCTGCGAACGGATTCTCGTCGGCGGTCGGGCCGTACACCGACGGCACCGACAGATTCAGCAACCGCAGATAGACGAGCAACTGGCCACGGTGGTGGTACCAGTGGTTCAGCATGATCGCGCGCACGAACGCCACGCGCGGCATCGCCAACACTTCTCGCCCGCCCTTCTCCAGCCGCCAGGTCGCCGCCATCTTCGCATCGTCGTATGCACCGAGCGCGCGCTTCGCCTTTGCGACACTCTCGGTAAGCGCCGGCACGAGCTCTGCGGCCGTCGCCGCCTCTGGCTGATTGAACGAGTTCGGCGTCGCAATATCGACTGCGGCAATCTCGGCAACCAACCCTGGCACTGTGGCCACGTGCAACGCGAGCTGACCGAGCGACATCGACTTCGGATGTGGCCGCCACGACAAGTGCTCTTGCGGGATTCGCTCGAGGACGCGTCGCGTGGTTGCCGCTTCCTGTTCGAGCTCGGAGAGCAGACCATCGATGATCGTCATGTCAATCCTCCTGGCGCGCCGCGGCCTCAGCAGCCTTCCGGACGCGCGCGTGCATTGCGGCCCACCCCTGCCCCATGAGCGGGCGATTGTCTTCAGGAAACGGGCCCACCACCGTGTGCCTGAACTTGATCAACGTGCCATCGGGTGTCTCGCTGAGGCGATACATCATGTTCGACGTCGCCCCGGTGGACATGAACAGCGGCCCCCAGATCTCGAGCAGCGTGGGACGCTTGATGCTCTGCACGAACCCCCACAGGTGCCCATCGTCGCCGCCGAGATCGCGATACCAGCGGCCGCCCGGATGCGTCTCGATGACCATCGGCAGCGGTTTGCCGTCGCCGGTTTCGTTGAGGCGTCCGATTTGTGCGATGAGCGACTTGAAGGTCTGCTCGATGGACGCGTGCACGTTGATGTCTTCCGTGATGGTGAAGGTCTGAACCTCCACGGCTGATGCTGTCGTGCTCATTTGTTTTCCTCCGCGTGTGTCTTGATCCGCCGGAGCTGTCCACGCCAGTGCTGGGCAAACATCCCGCTCCAGTCGTGAATCGTGCGAAGCGTTGCTGAATTGGTGCGATACAACGTGCGGCGTCCGTCGCGCCGCACCGTCACGAGGTCGACATTCAAGAGCACCTGCAGATGCTTTGATACCGACGGCTGCCCCAGCTCGAGTTGGTCGGCAATCTCGCCAACCGAGCGCTCGTCCGCGGCGATGAATTCCAGGATCTGCCGGCGACGAGGCTCGGCAATCGCGTTGAACGGATCAGAAATCGTCGACGCGCGAGGCATGACTATTTATATATTCCCATAACGGAATATGTCAAGTCAGCCGTTGGCCACGTAGCGGCGGGTCTTGAGACCCGCCGTTTGCGAACAGACGTCACCTCAGAAGAAACGCACGAGTGCGTCGATGGTTTCTTTGGTGTTCTCTTCCATCAGCCAGTGGCCCGTATTGGCCAGTACCACTGCGCTCGCATCCACGGCCACCAGCTTTCCCTGCTCGCCGAGTGCACGGCCGTTCGCCTTGTCGCCACCGATCGTGAGCACGGGCATCGTCAGCCGGGTCCGGGCGAACTGCGCGAACTCGATCGCCGCGCGCGGAAACGACTCGAAATAGGACCACGCCGAGCGCATGCGACCCGGGCGAGCGTACGCGGCGGTGTAGGCCTGGCGATCGGCCTCGGGAATCGATCGCGTG
>Ga0070674_100000521_pt1 | contig 19312 bp, 15 predicted proteins | sample KBSM33metaG_FD_65344 | JGI IMG/M metagenome (GOLD analysis project Ga0070674, IMG submission 65344) | Miscanthus rhizosphere microbial communities from Kellogg Biological Station, Michigan, USA - KBS M3-3 metaG | ecosystem: Host-associated > Plants > Roots > Rhizosphere > Soil ... | reverse complement strand
ACGTGAACTGAGGGGAGCATCAGACTCGCCGTAGTCACCAGTGCTGTCAATTGCCGAGCCGTCTGGAAGCGGGTCTTGGCTGCCATCTCGTCCCCTCTCTAGTTACTCAGGCCACGAACGAAAATGCCCCTCTGACAGGAATGATGCTAATACGACCAACCGAAGGAAAGTACGACACCGATGTCGTTCTGGTCCGCGTCGGCGCTGGGCGGCCGACTATCGAATGTGTCGAACATGTTCACGGCGAGGATAACGTCCTTCCAGAGCTCTCGGCGGAAATTCGAGTCGAACTGGATGCGCTGGCGGCCGAAGTCGCTCAGGCTGGGGAAGTACTGAAACCCGACGTCAATATTCGTCTTGGGATAATCGTAGGCGTAGTACGACGTCCGGAACGTCATGATGGCTTCGATGTTCTGTGTCGGCTCGCTATCGACGCCATGCTCGTCGTTGACCGACAAGCCGCCGGACACAGCCAGCTGCGCGCGATTCGTGTTGACCAGGCGCTGACCAACCGCGCCGCTGACCTGCGACCGCAGTTTGATACCGAGGCTTTCGTTGGTCTCGAAACCGGCGCCGCCGCCGACCAACCACCGTTTCCCGCGGTAGCGGAGATAAGACATCTGCAGCGTGCCGCGGTCGTCGCGCCCTTCTTCGTCGTTGGATTGCGTCGCCGTCCCAGAGGCGGACAACCGGGCCTCGAACGACGGACTGCGATACAGGGTGTTGGAGTTGAGGTTCAGCTGCGCGATGGCGCTTGATTTCGTATAGCTGAATCCCACATCGATCGACCCGTCCAACTTCGTCCAGAAGCTGCGGCCGATCTTCGTGATGATCGTCACGTCCGTCATCAACAGGCGCTCGGTACTTGTCGTGCCGACGACGAGAAGGAGACGGCCTGGCTCGGAACCGAGGCTGCCCACGAACCGTTGGCCATCGCTCGTGCCGACCTCGAACTGGCCGGTCGACGTGACCGTCGCCACCTTATCCCACTCGATGTAGAGGGTTCCCTGGTCGTCGGTCTTGTACTCGAGCTGACCCCGACTGAGCGTCGACACTTCGCCCGTAATGCGATCGCCATTGGCGAGTGTGACGATGTCTGTCTTCTGCGCGTTGGCCGGTGTCTCGAGTACCACAACGATCACGAGAGCGGCTGGAAGGACGAACCTCCAGCCGCTGAGCCCGGTGTACACGGCGCCGAACCAAGGTCTAGAAACGGAACATCACGCCGGCATTGAACTGGAATTGATGGGAATACTGAGCGTTCCCCACCAGGTAGCAGCCCCAATACGGATCGCACCACCAACCGGTCGAATCCGTCTTGATGTAGGTTGGCGTCCATTCCAGCGCCAGGCGCAGACCGACGGCCCGAGCGTGCATCTTCACGCCCGCGGCCCACGTGGTCGAGAACTGCGTCTCGCCACCGAGGCTTCGATTCACCCCGGCGATTGTCGCGTCCACGGAGCCGTAATTCGTCGCGCCCAGGCCAATCAGCGCGAAGGGTCGCACCGGAGCGTCAACGTCGCCAAAGTTGTAGGCGAAGTAGCCGTGGTATGAAGTGATGTTCATATCACCGATTTCCCGCTCCGACGTTCCACTGATGGTGAGAGTCGTTGGCTGCTGTGCCCACCGGAAGCCAACTTCGGCGCCTTCGCCGACGAGCGCGCCGACAGTGAATCCATAGATCGCGGCATCATCCGGTTCAACAGTGTCGTAGATATTGCCGTCGCCGGCCAGTATCGGGTCGCTATCGACGCCGTCCGTGATGGACCAGCCCACGAACCCGCTGACTTCCACCTTCTGCGCGAACGCCGGAACGACTCCGGCCATGACAAATAACCCTGCTATGACGATAGCTCTCTTCAACATTGAGTCCTCCACTAACGTGCCGTTGGTGCCAACGGATTGCCCCCGAGGGCATTTGAAATAGCGGCGATTGCTCGCTGCGCGCGGACGCTGTTGCCCGCGTCATCGAGCGGCGGTGATACGACGGCGATGCCGAACTTGCCGGGTGACACCGCGATGAGGCCGCCGCCTACGCCGCTCTTGGCAGGCAGTCCCGTGTGATAAAGCCATTTGCCCGAATCGTCATAGAGGCCGGCTGTGGCCATGACGGCGAGCACTCCGGGGACCTTCGCAGCGTCCATCACCTGCTTTCCAGTCACCGGGTTCTTTCCGCTCGCCGCCAGCATCGCCGCCATCGTCGCGAGGTCTTTCGCGTTGACGCCGATCGAGCACTGACGCGTGTAGAGATCGACGGCCTGCGGCCAGTTCGCCTTGATGTAGCCATAGGCCAGCATCAGGGCGCCGATCGCTTGATTGCGCTGGTTGCTGTCGGACTCCGACTTGTAGACGTCCTGCAGCACGCTCAGCGAGCGCCCGGCAGCGTCGTTGTGGAAGCCGATGATCTTGGCCCACACCGCGTTGGCGTTGGCGCCGGTCACCATGCTCGTCGCCGAGATCGCTCCCGGGTTCACGAGCGGGTTCATCTCAGGTGCGCCGGTTCCGACGACGGTGCGAACCCCTTCGATCGCGATGATCGAGTTGAACCGCGCACCGGTGGCGTCCACGCCGATTCGCTTCTCGATCGAATCGAGCCCCTGCTCCTGGATGACCTGCGCCATCGTAAAGACCTTGGAAATCGACTGAATCGAGACCTCGGTCTTGATATCGCCGGCGGTGAAGACCTTGCCGTCGACGGTGACGAGCGCGATGCCGAACAGGTTCGGGTCAACCTTCGCGAGCGCCGGGATGTAGTCCGCGTTCTTCCCTTCCTTCAGGGTCCTGAACTGATTGAACGCGTTGTTCACTGCAGTCTGCGGATCGGGGCGCTGCTGCGCGGCAACCGTCACCAGCGCCACGATCGCGAAAGCGGCGACTGACAGGAGTCCGAATCGCCAGCGATTGACGTGCCTGCTCATACTGCTAGCCTCCGACCTTGTAGGAGAAGTTATATTTGAACGAGAACTGCAACTTGAAGCCGTCGCTGTGGAAGCCGTCCGAGAAGTTCTCGCGTCGGCCCCACTGCAACTCGCCGCCGACCATCACGTTTGGGACGGGCGTGTAGAGGAGGTTGCCGAGTGCGTACTGGCCTGTCTTGTACGCGTCCGGCGCCTGCCCTTCGGTGTTGTCGATGTCGGTGCGCGAGTAGCCAACGCTGCTCGTGAACCGCTCGTTCCAGGTGTGATCGAGGAATGCAACGATGCCGACGATGGGAAGCGCTTCACCGGTGATCGGCGTCACCGGGTTCTGCAACTGGTTCACGATGCCGATGTCGACCGGGGCATCGTTCATGTAGTTCTGGATGCCTTCACCGAAGACCACCTGAAGACGAAGCGTGTCGCTCGGACTGGCCTTGACGTTCGAGCTGAGATTGAGTCCCCAGCCCATCGCATCACCCGAGAGATCGAATCGATCGTCGAGGACGTCGTCCCATTTGATGACGCGAAGCATGCCTGCGGCCCGGACGTAGCCCCACTTCTCATCGAGCTTGTACGACGCCGAGAAATCGGGCAGCGGGAAGCGAGCGTTGATGTTCTGCACCTCGACGCGGTCGGCGTAGATGCCCTGGTCGCCGCTCGCGCCCGGACGTTCGAGCGCCAACGTCAAGCTGCGCTCGCCCCTGATCGGCATCCAGCGCACCTGGACGTTGCGGAAGAACACCATGCCCGTCGGTCCCCAGTACTCGAGCGAGTTCGGGAAAACGTCGGGATCCATGAAGGGGCTCCACGTCTGCCCCGCACCGAAGGCACCCACCTCGCCGTAGGCATGGCGCAGACGGAACGTCGTCTGCCCCTCGTCCACGCCCGTACCGAACAACTCGAACTCGAACGTTGTCTTGAGCTCACCGAGGGACGTCGGCGTCGACGAGCGCACGCCGAGGCGGCTCTGACGCACGCCGGCGAATGTGCTGTTGTCGTGTCCGAACTCGTCTTCGACCTTCGGGAGCTTGGTGACACGCATCGTGTCGCTCCAGTTCGGATCGATCTGTTTGAAGTCGTGACCGATGTCGAGCATCGCGAACCCGTAAATCTCGAACGTTGGCTTCGCTTGTGATGCCGTTTGCGCGGCGGCGGCAGAGACTCCGCCCACGATCGCACACGCCGTGACGAAACACACGAACACCGCTTTCATCGAACGTTGGCCCTTTCCCACGCGCGCACTCGCCGGCGCCCTTCGTCGAAGAGCCGCTCGTAGTTGGTCTTGCGTACTTTGAGACTTGCCTCCGGCGTCAGCTGCTTCCACACCGGCGCCCACATGTCGAACACCGCGTAATACGGCTCGGGCCCTGCGGGCGCAACCGTGTCCGTGCCGAAGAGAAAACGATCGGGATAGCGATTGAGCATTGCCGCCACGCGTGACACGCTCTCCGGTGATGCGATGGCGTACTTCGCCACCTCATCCCAGGAAATGTCGAAGCTCACATGAGAGAACGCCGGATCGGTGACCATCGCTTCGACGAGCCCGACCTGCGCTGGCGAGCGCTCGGCCGCAACAGCAACCGACGTCTGAACCGGATGGACCACGCGTCCGAGTCCGATGTGAGCCCAGATGATCGCGGTCTTCGGATGACGCTTGAGCAGTGCCTTCATCTGCGCCAGGTACACCGGCTCGGCATCCACCTTCGCAAAGGGCATGTCGATGTCGCTGTGCAGGATGACGACGAGGCCGGCCTCGGCGGCGAAGTCGAGCACGCGATCGAGCGCCGGATTCGTGAGGCTTGCGGTCTCGCCGGAGACCTTGGAGGACACGAACTCTTTGTGAATGCTGAACTCGCCGATGCCGGTGAACACGCCGGGAAAAGTCCGGAGGACTCGACGGATGTGATCGACCGCATACATGTCGGCCGGATTGAATCCGGTGATCATGGGATCGAAGCGCGCCTGCTCTTCTTTCGAGAGCGCACGATACGCGCTTGCGATGTACGCGTCGGTGAACGAGTAGTAGTAGAGCGGCGCGTCGCTCTGCAGGTAGTAGGTGGGCGCGAAGTTCCCGGAGTTGGCGTACGACCACTGCTGCTGCAGCGGTATCCCGAAGAGCGTCGATCGGGTGACGCGGCGGCCCATGATTTTCAGGAACTGGCGGACGTCGATCCCTTCCTGGACGTAGTTCGTCAGATGGAAGTGCGAGTCGTTGAACTCGTCAGCAGCCGGCTGCTGCGCCGCGAGCGGCAGCGTGAGGGTCAGTCCCCACACCGCGAAGGCAATCGACGCACACCGCACCGTCATACGTCGAGCGCTTCAGCACGGGTCATGCCACGTTACGTTTGATTCAGAATCACAGCAGAAAGCCCTTACGCCGTAACGACCTTCGCTATCGCCACGGGCGTGCCCGCGGGATGTTGCGTGGCGTCGTGGGCTGCCCGCTCCGAGATAATGGAGAACCTCCAACACGGCGGAGCCTGACGCCTCCCGCCAGGTTCCCTTCAGCAGACCAGCCTGTTATCCCCTGATCTTTCAGTTCATGGCATGCGCTCTGCAGCGGCACAATCCTGGACTCCTGAATTTCGCCGCGATGCCAGAGAAGCGAGGATGGAATCCGTACCCGTCGGTATGACGGTGAAATGGCGTGTCCCTGCAGGGGAGGCACAGTCAATCACCGCAGCACTACAGTCGTTGATGCTCCAGACACGTGCGGCACCGGGCTGCGCAGGGTGTTCTGTGTCTACTGAGATGGGCGCGCTGGTCGTGATTCATTACGTCGAGACCTGGAAGAACGAAACCGATCTGCGTCGTCAGGTCCGGTCGCATCGCTTCTCGGCTCTTGCGGAATTAATCGAGCGCGCCACGGAAAATCCCGACGTGGTGTTCAGCCTTCCAGGGGGCTCTCGCGGCCTCGAGTACGCCGAAGAGGTGCGAGAGGTGTGAAAATCGCACCCCCACCTTCACGTCACGACGCGTAGCAGTCGTCAACGTCGTGGCATGCGACGTGCTCATCTATCAGGCGACCTTCGCTCTCGCTGTTCCAGTACGCGTTTCACCCGAGGAGTCATTGCGATGGCCAATCAATCGACACGTCTCGAACACGACCTGCTGGGAGAGAAGGCCGTGCCAGCCGACGCCTACTACGGCGTGCAGACCGCGCGTGGCCTCGAGAACTTTCACATTTCTGGCGTCCAGCTCCGCCTCTATCCCGATCTGATCAAAGCGCTGGCCATGGTCAAGTACGCCGCGGCGCGCGCGAACCACGAGTGCGGGCAGTTCGACGAGACGATCCTTCGAGGCATCGAGGGTGCCTGCAAGGAAGTGATCGACGGGAAACTTCACGATCAGTTCCAGCTCGATGTCTTCCAGGGCGGCGCGGGCACCTCGACGAACATGAACATCAACGAGGTCATCGCCAACCGCGCCCTCGAGCTGATGGGCCATCAGAAAGGCGAGTACGCCTTCTGCGACCCGCACGATCACGTGAATGCGTCACAGTCCACCAATGACGCGTACCCGACGGCGCTCCACATCGGAATGGCGCTGGGCAACGTCCGTCTCGTGGCCGCGATGAAGGAGCTCATCGCCGCCTTCCGCGCGAAGGGCAAGGAGTTCGCCGCCATCCTGAAGATGGGACGGACGCAGCTTCAAGACGCCGTGCCGATGACGCTCGGCCAGGAGTTCGAAGCGTTTGCCGAGACGTTATCCGGCGAGATCCTCGCCCTCGAACGGATTCAGCAGGCCGTGCTCTGCGAAGTCAACATGGGAGCCACCGCGATCGGCACGGGACTGAACGCCCCGGTCGGCTACGCGGAAAAGTGTACGCAACATCTCGCAGCCATCACCGGCTTTCCGATTCACCTCGCAACCAACCTGATCGAGGCGACCCAGGACACGCAGGCCTTCGTCCTCTACTCATCGTGTATGAAGAGCCTGGCGATCAAGCTCTCGAAGGTCTGTAACGATCTGCGTCTGCTCTCGTCAGGCCCGCGCTGCGGCCTGCGCGAAATCAATCTGCCTCCGAAGCAGCCGGGCTCTTCGATCATGCCGGGCAAGGTCAATCCGGTCATCCCGGAAGTCGTGAACATGGTCTGCTTCCGCGTGATCGGCAGCGACCTGACGATCTCGATGGCGGCCGAAGGCGGGCAGTTGCAATTGAACGTCTTCGAGCCGGTCATCGCCGCCTGCATCTTCGAGGCGCAGACGATGTTCATCAATGCCGCGCGCACGTTGAGGGTCCACTGCGTGGACGGCATCACCGCCAACCCGGAAATCTGTCGCCACTACGTGGACTACAGCATCGGGACGGTCACTGCATTGAATCCCGTCATCGGCTACGACCGATCGACCGAGCTTGCGAAGGAGGCCATGCTGACCGGGAGCGGAATCCTGGAGTTGATCCGCGCGAAGAAGCTCCTGACCGAGGAGCAGATCGCCCAGGTGCTCGACCCGGCAGCCATGACGGGACAGAGCCGCAGCATATGACGCGCGCCGCCGTCGCCCTCTGCGTGCTGCTCGGGCCGGCCCTGCCAGCGAGTGCTCAGCCGACTCAGGGCGAGCGCACATTCTCAGGAAGCTGGTCCGCCACCGGACAACAGGAGACGATCGCGACCGAGGGCATTCGCGCCGCGTCCACGGTCCGTCTCTCGGGTTCACTCGTGCTGACGGGTGGCAGCGGATTGAGTCGAGGGTTCCGCGGCGAGGCGATCGGCTTCGATGACGGAGCCGCGGTTCGTCTGGGGCGTTCGGTGTGGACAGACGATCGCGGCGATCAGATCTTCAGCGAGCTCAGAGGAGAGCCACTCGAAAAAGGGCGGCGCTGGATCGGGACGATCACCGGCGGTTCCGGCCGCTACGCACACATGTCGGGCGAGTACGAGCTGACCTGGCAGTATGTGATTCGCACAGAGGACGGCGCGTTCCAGGGCCGGGCGGCGGATCTCAAGGGACGATTCCGTCTTAGCTCGGCGTCGCCATGACGACGTTGCCTTCGAGACGACGGGTTGTGATTGGCCGGGCAGCGATCGTAGCGCTTGCCGGCGCGATTTGGTTCTCCCCCGTCCCCGAAGGTCTCACCGCACCGGCGTGGCATCTCTTCGCCATCTTCGCTGCGACGATCGTCGCTGTGGTCGCCGATGTGATTCCCATTCTCACGGCCTCCGTTATCGCAGTGGGCCTGGCCGTGCTTACCGGCACGCTGTCACCGACCAAGGCGTACTCCGGATTTGCCAACGGAACGATTCTTCTGATCGTGCTGGCCTTCCTGGTCGCGCGCGCCGTCGTCACGTGCGGGCTGGGCCAGCGCATCGGCTATGCGGTCGTGAGTGTGTTCGGACGGTCCACACTGGGACTGTCCTATAGCGTGTTCCTCGTCGATGGCGTCATCGCGCCTGCCTTTCCAAGCAACACCGCGCGCGCGGGCGTGCTGTTCCCGTTGGCGTTTTCACTCGCTGAGGCGGCAGGCGCCAGTCCGGACGATCCGTCTCGCCGAAGACTCGGCGGCTTCCTGATGTATTCGGGGATCGCAAGCCTGAGTCTCTCGTCTGCGCTGTGGCTCACGGCCATGGCCGCGAACCCGCTCGGCGCAGAGATCGCCAGACCATTCGGCGTCGAGATCGGCTTCGGCTCGTGGCTACTGGCCTCTTCAGTGCCGACGCTGGCCGCGATGCTGCTGCTGCCGCTGGTTCTGTACAAGCTCATGTCCCCGGAGGTCACCCTCACGCCGGAGGCGCCCGCTGCCGCGAAGAAGGCGCTCGCGGGGCTGGGACCACTGAGCCTGCAGGAGAGGCTCGTGATGGGCACCTTTGTCGGGATGGTGGCGCTGTGGGGCGCGTCGGCGACGCTCGGGCTCGACTCGACTGCGGTGGCATTTCTTGGTCTCGGCCTGCTGCTTCTGACCGGCACACTGACGCTCGACGACATCGCGAAGCAAGGCGACGTCCTCGCGATCTACTTGTGGTTCGCAGTGCTCTTCACGTTGAGCAGTCAGCTCAATGAGCTCGGCTTCATGGGATTCCTGGGCCAGAACCTGGCGACCGCCCTCGGCGGGCTGTCACCAGTCGCAACCGGTCTGATACTCGTCGTCGCCTACGTCCTGCTCCACTATCTGTTCGTCAGCCAGACGGCTCACCTGCTGGCGCTCTTCGGTGTGTTTCTCGACGTCGGCGTACGCCTCGGCGTGCCGGCGACGATCCTCGCCTTCCTGCTGCTGTTCGCCACCAACTTCTTTTCCGGGATCACGCCGCAGGGATCGAGCGCCAATCTTCTCTTCGCGGGAGCCGGCTATATGACGCAGGGCGAGCTGTACCGGATCGGTGCCATCTCGACGGCGTTCAGTCTTCTCGTGTACCTCGTCATTGGCGTGCCCTGGCTGATGCTGGTCGCCCGGTGACGCGAGTCCGCGCGTGTTCAAGTCGTTATGTTTACCAATGAGGAGGGTGTCATGGTGAGGCGAGGAATGCTGGCAATCGTGGTTCTCGTACTGGCGACGAGCGGTGGGACTGCTGCGCAACAGTCGCTCCCCACCGTCGTCGTGCTCGCAACGGGCGGCACGATTGCGGGCGCTGCGGGGAGCGACGTACAGGCGGCTTACAAGTCGGGGCAGGTGGGCGTCGATCAGTTGCTCGCCGCGGTGCCTCAGACGAAGAAGATCGCCACGCTGCGAGGGGAGCAGATTTCGAACATCGGATCGCAGGACATGAACGACGAGGTCTGGCTCAAGCTGGCCAAGCGGGTCAATGAGCTCGCGGCGATGAGTGATGTGGCGGGCATCGTCATCACCCACGGAACCGACACGATCGAAGAGACGGCCTACTTCCTCAACCTCGTCGTGAAGTCGAGGAAGCCTGTCGTCCTCACTGCGGCGATGCGGCCATCGACAGCGTTGTCGGCCGATGGTCCACTCAACTTCTTCAACGCAGTCGCGGTCGCGGCGAACAAGGATGCGTCCGGGCGCGGCGTCCTCGTGGTCGTCAACGACTGGATCCACGGCGCGTCGTCGCTGACCAAGACCAGCACCACTGCCGTGCAGACGTTCCTATCGCCGGTCCGGGGGTTGATTGGCACCGTGGCCTACGGTGAAGTCGAGTTCTACCGCGGCCCGGTGGGCCGGAACACCGTGAACTCGGAGTTCTCGCTCGACGGTGTCACAGCCCTGCCGCGTGTGGACATCATCATGGCCTACGAGAACATGGACGGCGCGCTCATCGACGCGGCCGCGGCGGCCGGCGCCAAAGGGCTCGTCATCGCAGGTGTGGGTAACGGCAACATGACGGAGCCCGCTGTGAAAGCACTCGCCGCGCAATCGAAGAAAGGGATCGTCTCCGTGCGATCGTCGCGTGTGCTCACCGGTCGAGTCGGTCGCAACGTGGAGTTGAACGACGACGAACTGGGGTTCGTGGCGTCGCTCGAACACAACCCGCAGAAGGCGCGGGTCCTTCTCCGCCTGGCGCTGACACAGACGACGGATGTGAAGCAAATCCAGAGATACTTCGACGAATACTGATGCTCGAGATCTTCGAGTCGGGACTGGTGACGCTCGCGGCGCTGCTGCCAATCGTCAATCCTCTCGGCGCAGCGCCGATCTTCCTCGCCATGTCGGCGGACCTTCCGGCGCAGGCGCGCCGGCATCTGGCGAGCGTGGTGGCGCGCAACGCGTTCATCCTTCTGGCGGCCGCGATGATCGTGGGATCGTACGTGCTTGCGTTCTTCGGGATCTCTCTCCCGGTTGTCCGTGTGGCCGGTGGGCTCGTGCTGCTCGCGTCGGGGTGGCGCCTCCTTCACGCGCGTGACGAGCACGATACCCCGCCGCCAACCGCGCTCGTCGATGCGTGGCAGCGCGAGGTCGGCCGCCGCGGCTTCTATCCCCTGACGTTTCCGTTGACTGTCGGTCCCGGGGCGATCTCGATTGCCATCACGCTGGGCGCCCGCGACGCGACCCGGTTGTTTGCCGGCGGCCATGTGATCGCCGACATCGTCAGCATCGCGATCGTCGCCGGCACGGTGTATCTCAGTTTCCGTTTTGCGTCTCGGTTGATCGCATGGCTCGGCGAGACCGGCACCAGCGTCTTTCTCCGGCTCTCGGCATTCATCCTCCTCTGCGTGGCCATCTCCATTCTCTGGGGTGGCATCGTCGGCCTGATCGAATCGTCCGGCCTGCGGGGCTGACTTGGTGCTTGGTCCTTTGTGCTTCGTTCCTAGTCCGGTCCAAGCACCAAGGACCAGGCACCAAGGACCAGGCACCAAGGACCAGTTAATCCGGCCGTGCGGGCGCTGCGAACCAGTCGTTCTTCGCCACCACCTTTGGCGCAGCGGGGTCGAGGACGTAGTTTGGCGACATGATCTGGACGCCGTACTCGTTGAAGACGTCCTGGATGTTTGCCTGCAGCGCATCCATGGTCACGAGACGATCTTCCTGGCGCAGCAGGCTGACATACAGCGTGTAGCGCACGTAGAAATCCTCGAGCCCCGTCTGGAAGACGTGCGGTTTCGGCTCGCGGCGAAGCCCCGGCGTACGCTCGGCGGCCATGACCAGGAGGGCGTGTATCTGCCGCCAGGGTGCGTCGTAGCCGATCGTGACGGACGTCGGTGTGAGGACGCCCTCGCTGTCAGCCAATCGTGAGTAGTCAGTGGTGGTCTGCGACACGACGACCGCGTTGGGAACCGTGACCTCTTCCCGCATCAGCGTCTTGATCTTGGTGGACAGCACGCCCAGATGGATAACCGTTCCTTCGACCTCTCCGATCCGTACGAAGTCGCCAAGGCGCACCGCGCGCGAGTACGTGATCATGAACCCGCTCATGATCTGGTTCACGATCCCGCTCGAACCGAGGGTCAACATCAGGCCAAGGAACACGCTCACGCCCTTGAACGCATCGGTGTCGCTTCCCGGCATGTAGGGATACGCCACGATGATCGCGAATACCCACACGAGCGCAGTGAGGATCCGCCGCGTGGGCACTGCCGTCTCGGGATAGATCCACGAGATCTTGATCCGTCCCTGCTCGACTGAATGGAACCACAACCCGAGCAACCGGTTCACCAGGCGCGCGACGAACAGAATGAGAAACACGGTGAACAGGCCGGGAATCGCGTTCACTGCGCCGAGCGCCAGGCTCTCCATCGTCGTCAGGAGGAATCCGCTCAGCGATTCACCCCAGGGGCGCGTGTACGGAAACTCTCCGAGGACGAAGCCGACAACGCCGTAAATGACCACCAGCTGCAGACCGATCGTTGCAGCAGTCACGAGCCCGCGCTGGAAGTCGAGCAGACGCGACGCCCGCAACGCAACGAGGTCGGCCAGTCCGGTCTTGGCCACGGTCGATTCCGCCACCTCGATCAGCTTGGCGCTGACCCCACGGCGCGCCTTCGCAATCAGCCACACCAGCAGCCCAGCGATGGCGATCGCAATGGCGGAGACCCCTGCCGCACGGATGAGCTCGGCGGGGGTGTGCGCTTCGGACGCTTCGGCAAAGGCCTGCTGCAGACGCGACACCGTCAGGGCCGTCACCCCTTCGAGCGTCTCACCTGCCAGCTCGTCGATGTCGGCCTGACCGAACCCCACGACCACTCTTGATCCCACGAAGATCAGGGAGGCACCCTCGATCGCGCGCGCTTCGACCGGTTCGGTCGCCTTCGCGACCACGAGATCGTCGAGCACCTGCACGGCAAGCGCCGCGCGCTCGGCCGGGGGGCGGCCGAGGACGTTCGCGCGGAGGACAACGATGGGGCGGTTGAAATAGCTGAGGGTGAATGGCTCGTTGGAGCGTTCAGCGCCTTGAACGGCGGCCGCGACGACCGCCGGCAGCGCAGGTGCTGCCGGCGCCTGTGGCGGTGTCTGGGCCTGAGCAGCAAGCCCGACGGACCACAGGAGCAGCGCACCTAGCGCGAACGCTGCTTTCTTGTGACCCATCCGGTCAGTAGACCTCGGGCACGAACTTGCGCTTCGCCAGCGTCGCCTCGTCATCGTAGGCGTGCTTCTTCGATCGACTGGGTAGCTTCACCTTGTCCCGGTCGACCTTCTTGTACGGGATCTGCTTCAGCAGATGCGTGATGCAGTTGAGGCGCGCGCGCTTCTTGTCGTCGGACCTGACGACGAACCAGGGCGCCTCTTTAGTGTCGGTCGCATCGAGCATCGCATCACGCGCAACTGAGTACTCGTACCACTTGGCTCGCGACGGCAGATCCATGTTGCTCAGCTTCCATTGCCGCAGCGGGTCGGTCATGCGCGCCTTGAATCGGCGCTCCTGCTCCTTGTTGCCGACCTCGAGCCAGAACTTGATCAGGATGATTCCGGCTCTGGAGACCAGGTGCTGCTCGAACTTCGGACACAACTCGAGAAACCCCTCGTATTGCTCCTTCGTGCAGAAACCCATGACGTGTTCTACGCCTGCCCGGTTGTACCAGCTTCGATCGAAGATGATGACCTCCCCAGCAGCCGGGAAGTGCGCCATGTACCGCTGCAGGTACATCTGACTCTTTTCGCGATCTGACGGCGCAGGGAGAGCAACAAGGCGAAAGACGCGAGGGCTGACGCGCTCGGTGATCGCTTTGATGGTGCCGCCTTTTCCAGCGGCGTCACGTCCCTCGAAGATGATGATGACCCGCAGGCCCTTGGCTTTCACCCATTCCTGCAACAGGCACAGCTCACCCTGCAGCTTGACGAGCTCTTTCGCGTATTCCTTGCCTTTTAACTTCGCCATCACTGTTCACCCATCACCGTTCGTCGATGCCAACTGCCTACTGCCTACTGCCTACTTCGATCGTCAGGGTTGCCAACCGCCGCCGAGCGCTCGATAGAGTTCCGCGCGCGCCCGGAATTCCTCCCCACGGGTCTGCGCGACCCGCAACTGCTGCTCGAACAGGTCCTGGTCGGCCGTGAGAATCTCGATGTAACTCGCGAGCCCCGAGTCGTAGCGGGCACGTGCGAGATCGGCGGCATCCACCAGAACGGTCACACCCACTTCGTGCTGGAGGCGCTCCTCGCCCAGCTTCTGGATCGTGACCAGCGAATCGGCCACCTCCCGATATCCGTTGAGCGCGGCCTTTTGATACATCGCGAGCGCCTGGTCGTATCGTGCTTGTGCGACTTCGCTGTTTCGACGGAGACGGCCGCCTTGATAGATCGGTTGAAGCAGTCCAGCACCTACCGACCAAATCCCGCCACTGCCGCCAAGGAAGGTGGTGAGGTCGCCACTGACTCCGCCCAGAAACCCCGTCAGGCTGATCGTTGGATAGAACATCGCCTTGGCGACACCGATGTCGGCATTCGCCGCCACAAGGAACTGCTCCGCCTCGGTCACATCCGGCCGGCGCTCCAGCAAGGACGTCGGAAGGCCCGGGGGAACGGCCGGCGGCAGAGGCGCGTCTGGAGTCGCGGGACCTCGCGCGATCGCGCTCGGCGGGCGGCCCAGCAGCAGGGAGATCTCGTTTTCAACCGTGGCGATCTGTTGCTCGAGATTGGGAATCGTGGCGGCCGTCCGCGCCCGCAGCGCCCGGATGCGATCGACCTCCAGCCGGTTCGAGACGCCTCCGTCCAGTCGATTCTGAAAGTAGTCGACGGTCTGATCGTTGATATCGAGCGTTTGCCGTGCAATTTCGAGTTGAATGTCGAGCTGACGTAACAGGAAGTAGCTGGACGCCACGTCGCCGACGAGCGTCACCATCACGCCGCGACGCGCCTGCTCACTCGCGAGCGCTATTGCAAGCGCGGCTTCATTCTGACGCCGGAGCTTGCCGAACAGATCGAGCTCCCACCCGAGCTGAAATCCATAACTCGTGTTCTGGTGGAACGTGTCCTCGTCGTCGGTCGCGTCGGGCTCGGCGCTCGTCGCGCCCCGGGCGCGGTAGTTGGCGGCGCCGTCCACCTGCGGATACAGGTACGACTTCGCGATGCCCGCACGTGCACGCATCTCTTCGACGCGCGCAACCGCCGCGCGCAAATCGAGGTTGTTGGCGATCGCGGCCTTGATCAGTGCCTGGAGCGCCGGGTCGTCGAACACCGTGAACCACGGCGCATCGGCCAGCATCTCTGCCTGCGCGCCTTCAACAAAACGAAATTGCTGCGGGCTCGCAAGCTCCGGCCGCTTGTAGTTGGGACCGGCAAGGCAACCGGCCGACACACACGCCAGCGTGACCAGTCCGATGAGCCGTGCAGAGGCGGCGGTGAGCATGTCAGTGACTCCCCTGCCCGTGCTGCGGCGCGAGCGCAGGCGGCGGAGTCGCCGACGGCACTGGAGCGGGGTGCTTCGAGCCACCGGTCACCTTCTCGACGAACACAAAGAGCATCGGGATCAGACACACGCCCAGGATGGTCGCGACGAGCATGCCCGCGAAGACGGTCATCCCCATGACCTTGCGCCCTTCGGCGCCCGCACCGGACGCGGTCAGCAACGGCACGACACCGAGGATGAACGCGAAGGCGGTCATCAGGATCGGGCGGAAGCGGAGCTTCGCGGCGTTGAGCGTCGCCTCCATCAGCGGCTTCCCGCCCTCGAGTTCCATCTTCGCGAACTCGACGATCAGGATCGCGTTCTTCGCCGCGAGACCAATGAGCATGATCAGCCCGATCTGCGCGAAGACGTTGTTGACGTAACTCGGGCCAAGGAACTGCCGCGCGAGGTAGAGGCCGAGATACGCGCCGAACGCGGCGAACGGCGTCCCGAGCAGCACACTGAACGGCAGGCCCCAGTTCTCGTACTGCGCAGCGAGGATGAGGAACACGAGGAAGATGGCCAGCGCGAACACCGCGGCCACGCCAGGGGCCCGCCGTTCCTGGAACGACAGGTCTGCCCAATCGTAGGTCACGTCTGGCGGCAGCACTTCACGCGCCGTCTCCTCGAGGGCATCGAGCGCCTGCGCCGACGAGAACCCTTCGGCCGGCACCCCCGTGACCTCGGCGGTCCTGAAAAGATTGAAGCGGTTGGTGAACTCGGGGCCGTTGCTCGGGCCGGTCGTGAGGAGCGTGTCGAGCGGAACCATGCCGCCCTTCGCGTTCTTTACGTAGAACAGCCCGAGTTGCTTCGGATCCTGGCGGAACTCCGGCTCCGCCTGCATATACACCTTGTAGACGCGGCCGAAGCGGTTGAAGTCGTTCACGTACGAGCTGCCGAGCAGCGCGCCGAGGGTTGTGTTGACATCGTTCAGAGGCACGCCTGATTTCAGGACCTTGCTCCGATCGATGTCGGCGAAAATCTGCGGAACGGTGGCGCGGTAGAGCGAGTTGATTCGCGCGATCTCCGGCCGCTTCCTCGCCGCGTCCATGAAGCGCGCGGCCTGTTGCGCCAGATAGTCGGGCGAGCCGCCACTCCGATCCTGCAGCTCCATGGTGAACCCGGCACCGGTCCCAAGGCCAGGAATGGCCGGAGGGCCAAAGGCCACCACGCCGGCTTCCGGGATGCCCTGCGCGAAGGCGCGATTCAGCGACGCGAGCACGCCGTTGGCATGCGACTCCGCAGTGGTGCGCTCCTCCCAGGGCTTCAGCTGGACGAAGAAGAAGCCCATGTTCGAGGAGTAGGCGCCCGTGAGCAACGAGTAGCCGGTGATCGTGTTGAAGCCCTCGACCGCCTCGTTCTTCTCCAGAATCGCTTCGGCCTTCCGCATGACGGCGTCGGTGCGCTCGAGCGACGCCGCATCCGGCAGCAGCGTATTCACCAGGATGTATCCCTGATCCTCTTCGGGCACGAAGCCGCCCGGGATCCGCTGGACCAGCATGACGGTGGCGTAGATCAGGATGCCGATGAAGGCGAGGCTCCGGAACATCTTTCGAGCCAGGATGGCGGCGAAGCTGACATAGCGATCCGTAGACCAGCCGAACACACGGTTGAAGCCGTTGTAGAACGGTGTCAGGAATGATTTCTTGCCCGTCGCCGGTTTGAGCAACATGGCCGCGAGCGCCGGGCTCAGTGTGAGGGCGTTGACGACCGACAGCAGCACGGAGATCGCAATCGTGATCGCGAACTGCTGGTAGAGCAGACCGGTGATGCCGCCCATGAAGCCCACGGGGACGAACACGGCCGCCAGAATGAGGCCAATGGCCACGACCGGGCCCGAGACCTCCTCCATCGCTTTGATCGTCGCCTCCTTCGGCGCCATCCCGTGCTCGATGTGATGCATGACCGCCTCGACGACGACAATCGCATCGTCGACGACGATGCCGATGGCCAGCACCAAGCCGAGCAGCGAGAGCACGTTGATCGAGAAGCCGAGCAGCGGGAAGAACATGAACGCGCCGACGAGCGAGACCGGCACGGTCATCAGCGGGATGAGCGTGGCACGCCAGTTCTGCAGGAAAACGAACACGACGATGATGACGAGCCCCACCGCTTCGAACAGCGTGTGCTCGATCTCTGTGATGCCCTCGGTAATCGGCAGCGTCGTATCCAGCGAGACCAGGTAGTCCATGTCCCGCGGGAAGCGCAGCTTCAGATCTTCCATCGTCGCCTTGATCTTGTTGGCGACGTCGAGCGCGTTGGTGCCGGGAATCTGGAATACCGCAATGACGGCCGACGGCGTGCCATCGTGGCGACCCACCGCGTTGTAGAGCATCGTCCCGAGTTCGAGCCGCGCGATGTCCTTGAGCCGAACCTCGGAGCCATCCGGGTTCGTCCGCACGATGATGTTCGAGAACTCTTCCTCGTTGAGGAGTCGCCCCTGCGTGCGAACGGTGTACGTGTACTCGGTGCCGGAGGGCGCCGGCGGGCCGCCAATCTGACCGGCAGGCGTCAACTGATTCTGCTGGGAAATGGCGTTCGCGATGTCAGGGATCGTGATCCCGAGTCGGCCGATCACGTCGGGACGCAGCCAGACGCGCATGGCGTAGTCGCTGCCGCCAAACAGGTTGATTTGCCCGACACCCTGGATACGGGCGATCGCGTCGTTGATGTTGATCGTCGTGTAGTTCGAGAGAAACGCGCTGTCGTACGTGCCCTTCGGCGACTTGATGGAGATGACGAGAAGCGGGAACGCCAACGCCTTCTTCACTGACACGCCGTAGTTCTTAACCGACTGGGGCATCTGGGGCATGCCCTCTGACACTCGGTTTTGCGTGAGCACGTTGTTCATGTCGAGGTTCGACCCGACCTCGAATGAGACCTTCAACGTCAACGTGCCGTCGTTGGCATTCGTTGACTTCATGTAGATCATGTTCTCGACGCCGTTGATCTTCTGCTCGAGCGGCGTCGCCACTGACGCCTCGACGTCCGTGGCACTCGCGCCGACGAAGGTCGTGGTGACCTGGATCATCGGCGGCACGACCTCGGGATACTGCGAAATCGGCAGGCCGCTCATGGCGACGACGCCGAGCAGTACCGTGATGATCGAAATCACTATCGCGACGATGGGACGATTGACGAAAAAGCGGGCCATGATCTACTTGGCCTCTCCGGCTGGTGCGGCCGCGTTGCCTGCCGGCGCTGGCGGTGCCGGCTTGGCGGAGACCGTCATGCCTTCCTGTATCCGCTGGAGGCCTTCGACGACGACCTCTTCGCCCGGCTTGAGCCCGTCCTCGATGACCCAGAGCGAGTCGACTCGCTGGCCGACCTTCACGTTGCGAAAAGCGACTTTCCCGTCCTGCACAAGGGCAACGCTGTACAGATTCTGCAGTTCCTGCACGGCCCGTTGCGGCACGAGGAGCGCGGCCCTCTTGGTATCGAGGAGGATGCGCGCACGACCGTATTGACCCGGGCGGAGGATCTGCTGCGGATTGGGGAATACGAGCTCTATTCCCAGAGTGCCGGTCGTCGGGTCAACCGCGCGCTCGACGGTGTTGATCTTGCCCGTCTGCGGATAGCGAGTGCCGTCAGCGAGGGTCAGCTCGATTCCCGCTCGAGAGCCGCCAGAGGATTTGCCCGCAGCCAGCACCTGTCTCGCAATGCGCAGATAGTCCGACTCGGTCACACCGACCTTGAACAGCACGGGGTCGATCTGCGAGATCGTCGTGAGGAGCGTGCTCTCACCGCGTCCGACGAGGTTGCCCGGCTTCACGTTTGTGGTACCGACGAGGCCGCTGATTGGCGAGGTGACGCGCGTGTAGCTCAGATCCAGCGTGGCCTTGTCCACGGTGGCCTTTGCAGCCTCGACCTGCGACTTCGATGCCTCCTGATCGGCCAGCGCGTTGTCGAGTTCCTGCTTGCTGACCGCCTGCTTGGCCACGAGCGGCGTGTAGCGGGTGACGTCGTTGGTGGCCCTGGAGAGTCGTGCCTCGGCGGTCGCCTGGTCCGCTTTCCCTTCAGCGACGATGGCTTCGAGCGGCTTGCGATCGATGGTGTAGAGAAGGTCGCCCTGTTTGACGAAGGAGCCCTCCTGGAAATTCATCGTCTCGAGGAATCCTTCCACGCGCGCGCGGATGTCAACGTCCTGAAAGCCCTCGGTCTGGCCAACGAGCTCGAGGTACA
>Ga0070674_100000514_pt1 | contig 19393 bp, 18 predicted proteins | sample KBSM33metaG_FD_65344 | JGI IMG/M metagenome (GOLD analysis project Ga0070674, IMG submission 65344) | Miscanthus rhizosphere microbial communities from Kellogg Biological Station, Michigan, USA - KBS M3-3 metaG | ecosystem: Host-associated > Plants > Roots > Rhizosphere > Soil ... | reverse complement strand
GACGCGCCGTCAGGCGCCTGCACCTGGACGATGACGAAGTTCTGATCCTCGTCCGGCAGGAAGCCCGTTGGCACCGTCTTGTACACCCAGTACGTCGCGCCGAGGCCCACGGCAAACAGCACCACCATCACGTATCGCCATCGCATCGACGTCCGGAGCACGGCGAGGTAGAGGTTCGTGCCGGCCGAAATCACACGCTCGACGGCCCGAAAGAAGACGCCCTTTTCCTGCTCGCCGCGCAGGAGCAGTGCTGACAGCGCTGGCGTCAGCGTCAACGCGTTGAAGGCGGATAAGGCGACCGAGAAAGCAATGGTCAGCGAGAACTGCTGATACAGGCGGCCCGTGGTGCCAGGGAAGAACGCAACCGGGACGAATACGGCGACGAGCACCAGGGCTGTCGCCAGCACCGCGCCGAACACCTCGCCCATCGCCGTCGAGGCAGACTCGCGTGCGGAGCGGTGGTACTCGTGAATGTGGCGCTGGATGTTCTCGATCACCACGATCGCGTCATCCACGACGATGCCCGTCGCGAGGGTGATGCCGAAGAGCGTGAGGGTGTTGATCGAGAAACCCAGAAGCTTTACGAACGCAAAGGCGCCGATGAGCGAGACGGGGATCGTGACGGTGGGAATGATCGTGCTGCGCCAGTCCTGCAGGAACAGGAACATGACGAGCACGACCAGCGCGATGGCCTCGAGGAGCGTCTTGAGAACCTCGTGAATCGAATCCGAGACGACCGTCGTCGAGTCGAACGCGACCTTGTACGTGACGCCAGGAGGAAACGACTTCGCCAGGCGGTCGAGCTCCGCTGTCACACGGGCGTACACGTCGAGCGAGTTTGCGGCTGGCAGCTGCGCGACGCCGATGCCGACGGCCGGACGGCCATTGAAACGCAAGGTGCTCTGGTAGCTCTCCGCACCCAGCTCGGCACGGCCGATGTCGCGCAGACGGACCAGTCCACCCTCGGGCGTCGCCTTGACGATGATGTTCTCGAATTCCGATGGCTCGCTGAGCCGGCCGGCGGCGCGTACGCTGATCTGGTAGGCCTGTCCTGCGTCGGCGGGAGGCTGGCCGACCTGTCCGGCCGCGATCTGAACGTTCTGTTCGCGCAGCGCATTCGTCACGTCCGTCGCCGTCAACCCGCGCGCGGCGAGTTTGGTCGGATCGACCCACAGTCGCATCGAGTACTTGCGCTCTCCGAAGATCGTGACGTCGGCGACGCCGGGAATGCGCTTCAACGCGTCGCGGACGAACACGTCCAGGTAGTTGCTGAGGAACAGTGAGTCGTATCGATTGCCCTCGTCGAACACGCCGGCGCCGAGCACGAACCCACTCGAGCTCTTCGTGACCGTGACGCCGATGTTCTTGACGTCGTTTGGGAGCCGGCCGAGTGCGGAGGCCACCCGGTTCTGCACGTCGACGGCGGCGAGATCCTGGTTGCGCGTCAGATCGAAGGTCGCCGTGACAGTGGACAGCCCGCTGTTGGTGCTCGTCGACGTGAGATACAGCAGGCCCTCGACGCCATTGATGGCCTGCTCGAGCGGGATCGTCACGGCGCTCTCGACGGTCTGCGCGCTCGCGCCCGTGTAGACGGCCGTCACGTTGACCTGCGGGGGTGCCAGTTCCGGGTACTGGGCCACCGGCATCGTCGGGATGGCGATCGCGCCCGCGATGATAATCACCAGCGAGCAGACGGTGGACAGGACCGGTCGATGGATGAAAGTGTCGACGAACATAACGGGCTGCGGACTGTGGAAGACGGACTACGAGCTGCTGGTTTCGGTAATTGGCACTCCGTCCGCCAGTCGCTGCACACCGGAGACGACGACGCGCTCGCCGCTCTTCAGTCCTTCCAGCACGACGTAATCGTTGCCAACCAGTTCGCCGACCTTGACCGGCCGCTGACGCGCGACCAGGCCTTTGTCGCCCTTCTCTGCTACATACGCGAAATACTGGCCGTTCACCCGCGACACGGCCAGCACGGGCACCGTGTACGCGGGCTCGGTCGCCCAGATGATACGGGCGCGGACGAATTCGTCGGTGCGGAACGCGTGACCGGGAAGCGCGGCTTTGGCCAGCACGGTCTGCGTGCGGTTGTCCACCTGCGGCGACACGAAACTGATCGTCGTGTCGGCCAGTCGTGACCCCTTGTCGTCAACGAGACGAACGCGCAGTCCCGGACGAAGCGCGGCGGCGCGTTCGATTGGAACGTAGATGTACACCTCGAGTCCGGAACTCTCGTCGATGGTCGTCAGCAGTGTGGACGTCGTCACGCGGTCTCCGACGCGGACGGGAATGTCACCGATGATGCCGTCCGTCGGGGCTGCCACGCGGTAGTACTCCAGCTGCACCTTGTTCTCGCTCTCGACCGCCTCGAGGGCACGCAACGACGCCTTGGCGGTGTCGAGCGCCGCCGCGACCGAGTCGAGCGCCTGCCGGCTGACGAGACCTGCGTCGAACAGCCGCTTCTGCCGCTCGTATTCCTGCTGCGAGAAGCGTACGGTCGCTTCCTGTGCCGCGCGCTGAGCGGCCGTGCTCGAGACGGTGGCCTCCTGCTTCGCTGGATCGATCTGCATCAGTGCGGCGCCTGCCCGCACACGGTCGCCAGACGTGACGAGGATCCTGGTGATGATTCCTTCGACCTGAGGACGGATTTCACTGGAGCGCCTGGAGCGGACCGTCGCGACGTACTCGGTCGTACGGTCGATCGGATGTTGGGCTACCGTGGCCAGCCCGACCGACACGGGCCCCATCTGCGGCGCACCGCCCGCTGCGCTCTGACCGGAGCCGCAAGCGGTGAGGGCGAACAGCGCTGCCGCAATAGCGGCACATCCAAAGGCTCGACGGTTCATCAGACTGGGAAGCATCAAAGAGTCACCGGAAGATGACGAGCATAACAAAAACGAAGGTCCGTATGTATTCAACGCAGGATTCGCGTTCGGACCGCTCGACCCTTCGACTTTCGTTAGTGGCCGGTGTGTCCAAACCCGCCGGCTCCGCGATCGGTCGTCGTCAGCTCGCTCGTTTCCTGCCACTCGACCCGCAGCACCGGTGCGACCAGCAGCTGGGCAACGCGCATTCCCCGCGTCACCGTGAATGCCGCGTCGCCATGGTTGATGAGCGCCACCATCACCTCGCCGCGATAATCGGCGTCGATGGTCCCCGGTGCGTTGACGACCGTGATGCCATGGCGGATGGCGAGTCCCGATCGAGGACGGACCTGTGCTTCGAGACCGTCGGGCAGCGCGATGGCGAAGCCGCACGGCACGAGCGCGCGTCTACCGGGGTCGAGCACGACCGGGTCGACAACGGCTGCCGGAAGGTCCATCGCGGCCGCGTGCAGAGATTGATAGGCAGGCAGGGGCAGATCGTCGTTTCCTGGCAGCCGGAGGATCGCGACAGACACCGTGGTGGACATGCCGCCGATTGTATGGCGGTCTGCGGCCTGCGATATCCTCACCGCCATGAGCGAACTGTCTTCCTACCGCGTGGGATGGATTGGAACGGGCGTGATGGGCCAGTCGATGGCCGGCCACCTGCTGGATGCCGGCGCCGACCTCACGGTGTATTCACGCACGCAATCGAAAGCCCAGCCACTGCTGGATCGCGGCGCGTCGTGGGCGAAGAGCCCGCTCGAGGTCGCTGGAGCCTCCGACATCGTGTTCACGATGGTCGGCTTCCCCGACGATGTCCGCGAGGTGTACTTCGGTGACGCCGGCGTGCTGGCAGCGGCACGGTCCGGCCAGATCCTCGTGGACATGACGACAACGCTACCGGCACTGGCGGTCGAGATCGCACGAGAGGCGGCCACTCGCGGCGCGCGTGCGCTCGACGCGCCGGTCTCTGGCGGCGATGTGGGTGCGAAGAATGCGACGCTCTCGATCATGGTCGGCGGAGAACCTGAGGTCCTCGAACGCTCGCGGCCGCTGCTGGAGCGGATGGGGAAGACGATCGTGCACGAGGGCGGTCCAGGCACGGGCCAGCACACCAAGATGTGCAACCAGATCGTGATTGCGGGCACGATCATCGGGGTCTGCGAAAGCCTGCTCTATGGCGCAAAGGCGGGACTGGATCTCGAACGGATGCTGTCGTCCATCCGCGGCGGCGCCGCAGGCTGCTGGACGCTCGACAATCTTGCGCCGCGGATCATCGCCGGGAATTTCGCGCCCGGATTTTTCGTGGAGCACTTCGTCAAGGACATGGGCATTGCCCTCGACGAAGCCGCGCGCATGCAGGTCGCGCTGCCGGGACTTGCACTGGTGCGGCAGTTGTATATCGCGGCGACCGCCCAGGGACACCGAAGGGCGGGCACGCAGGCGCTCTACCTGGCCCTGCAGAAGCTGTCTGCCGGGAACTGAGATTCGGGGTCGGGCCTTCGGGGTCGGGCGTGCAACACTGAGCACGCCCGACCCCGAAGGCCCGACCCCATCCCTTACTTCGTCGCGACGCCGGCGGTCAGATCGAGGCGCGTGGTCCACGGATCCTGACCAGGGGCCGGACCGCTGTTCGCAAAGTCGAGCAGCGTGTCGCACGCACCCGCGCACGCGGGCCACTTCGGACGTCCGTCGCCGTTCGGATCCCCGGTTTTCGCAAACGCCACCCAGTAGGCGTTGGCCGCCTCCGCAGCCGCTTTGTCAGCCGGCGTCAGATCCTTGCCATACCGCGCCTGCACCGTGTCGAACACGAAGGGAATCTCTGTTGCGTGCGGCGCGCCTGGCCATTGCGCGCGCATGGATTCTGCGACATACGAGAAGCGGTAGTGATACGCAGGCTGACCCGCGGCCGCGACCGTGCGCGCGATGAACCGCGCTGGCTCCACCATCATCCGGTCCATCGCGACGAGCGTTCCCACTTCACGAACGTTGTCGGTCTTCTGTGGATCGTAGGCGGCTTTCGCTTTGTCGGCGTTCGCCCCGAACGGCGCGAACACTTCGTCGATCGACCGCGCGAACGAGAAGCCGATATCCGCACTGTTGGCGCCGACGATCACCGGCACCTTCGCGAACCGGCCGGCTTTGAGCGCCGTCTCGTTCGACTCCACGACAATCGTTCCATCGATCATCGGACCCGTGTAAGTCGGCGTCATCATCGTTGCCATGTTGAGCCCGGCAACGATCTTGTCCGCCGGCAGTGACCGCAGGGCCGCCAGCGCTGCCGCGTCTTCGCCGGCGATGCCGTTCGTCTTGGCGAAGTCCACGCCGACGGCTTCCGCGGACGGCAGCCCATTCGCGCCAGCCTTGTCGAGATACCGTGTCGGAAATAGACCGTCGCGTCCGCCGCCGGATTCAATGATGGCTTTGTGGAACAGCCCCTTCGAGAGCGGCGACGTCATCATGGTCAAAACCGAGCCCCCGCCAGCTGACTCGCCGAAGATGGTGACGTTGCCGGCATCCCCGCCGAATGCGGCAATGTTCTTCTGCACCCATGTGAGCGCCGCGATCTGGTCGAGGAACGCGTAGTTTCCAAGAGGACCCTTCGGCGACTCCTTCGTCAGTGCCGGGTGTGCGAAGAAACCGAACCGTCCAACCCGATAGTTGAAGCTGACCAGGACGACTCCGCCCTTCGCGAACTGTGATCCGTCGTAGACAGCGGGCGAGCTGCCGCCGTTAACGAATCCGCCACCGTAGATCCACACCATCACCGGGAGCTTCGTGGAGGCGCCTGCTGGCCGCCACACGTTCAGGACGAGGCAGTCTTCGGCGGGCGGGGTACCGAGCGGCGCTGCGTCGCCCGGAAACGGCAGCTGCATGCAGTCGGAGCCATACGCGGTCGCTGGCCGGACGCCTGACCATGGTGTGACGGGCTGCGGTGGTTTCCACCGCAAGTCGCCGACTGGAGGCGCGGCGTACGGGATCCCCTTGAAGGAGAGCACGCCGCCGTCAACGGCGCCCTTCAGGATCCCCGCGTCCACCTTCACCTGGTCGTCCGGACCGGCGGCGGTCATCGCACGCGTCAGCGCGAGGAGAGCAGCCACAGCAACAATCAGCACACGCGTGTTCCACATATTGAAGGGGCCTCGTAAATTTAGGAGCTATTCGTCATTCGTCCATCTGCAATCGTCAATGCTGCTGTGCAGCGCTGAGGATGGACTCCAGCGTACGGTCCACATCGCGCTCAGTCGTGGACCAGTTCGAGACCGAGATGCGCATCGCGGCCATATCGTGCCAGGTCGTCCCACTGAGCCACGCGGTGCCGTCTTTCTGGACGGCACTAACGACGGCACGCGTGCGCGCATCGCCGCGCGCGGCGTCGTCTCCATCGAAGCGGACAAGTACCTGATTGAGCACGACGTCGTTCAGCACCCGGATGCCATCCTGCGTCGCGAGCCGACTGGCAAAGCGGCGCGCGAGCCGACAGGAGTGCTCAATCAAGTCCTCCACACCCGACCGGCCCAGCGATCGGATCGCCGCGTACGCGGCAATCCCCCGAGCGCGCCGCGAGAACTCCGGCACCCAGTCGAGTCCGTCGCGCGCGTCACCGTCCCCCGGGACGAGGTACGCGGCGTTGACGGTCATCGACGCGCGGTGAGCGGCAGGATGGCGGCAGATCGCCACGCCACAGTCATAGGGAACATTCAGCCACTTGTGCGCATCGACCGCCCACGAGTCGGCGAGCGCTACGCCGTCTACAAGGGATCGCAAAGACGCCGCCGCGGCCGCCCAGAGCCCGAACGCGCCGTCCACGTGCAGCCAGGCGCCTCTGCGTTCGCAGGCCGCAGCTATCGCGGCCAGCGGATCGAACGCTCCCGTGTTCACGTTGCCTGCCTGCGCGCACACGACCGTCGGACCGGGTGGGAGCTGCGCGAGGAGCGCCTCGAGCGCGTCCGGATCCATGCGGCCCTGCGTATCGGTCGGCACGCGATGCGAGTCGGGCGGCACGCCGAGACCCAGCAGCCGCAGGGCCGCGAAGATCGTCGCGTGCGCCTCGGCGCTCACGACAACGTTGGTGGCGGGCGCGCCGATGAGCCCCCGGGCTTCGACATCCCATCCGGCCTTGCGCAGCACCTCGTGGCGTCCGGCGGCAAGGCACGTGAAGTTCGCCATCTGTCCGCCGGTTACGAATCCCACGCTCGACTGCGTTGGCAGACCAAAGAGATCGACCAGCCACCGCGCCGCGGTCTCTTCCATCACCGATGCCGCCGGCGCAGCAACGTAGAGACCGGTGTTCTGGTCCCAGGCGCTCGTCAGCCAGTCGGCCGCCAGCGCCACCGGCAGGCTTCCCCCGATGACGAATCCAAAAAAGCGCGGCCCTGCGCTGGCCATCGAGGCCAAATGCCCCTCGCGCCCGATGAGATCGATGACGCGCCCGGCGTCTTCGCCGTCGGGTGGAACGGGCCCGCCAAGCGACGCGCGCAGGTCGTCCATGCTGCGCCGTGGCATGACCGGGCGGCTGTCGAGCGACTCGAGGAAGGTCAGGGCGTGCGCTTCGGCCCGTGCGAGCAGATCCCGCAGAGCGGTCAGGCGATCCTGTGCGGCGATGGGAGCCATGGGGGGATTCTATAGGAGGGCGTGAGGGCCCGAGGCTGAAGGGCCGTCGGGCGCGGCACGGACCTTGAGTGTACGCTGTCGCTGTGTGGAACATCCTCGACGACGAAAGACAGAAGGGCTGGGTCAACGCAGCGGGATCGACAGCCGAGATAGTGGTGCCGATTCGCCAGCCGATCATCGATCTCCTGCTTGGCCGGGTGGCCTGGCCGCGGGCGGTGGAGCAGCTGTATCTTCGGCTCGCCGACGACAACCGTCTCGAGCTCACGGCCGTCGCGTCGATGTTCGGATTTCGCAAGCGATTCGAGCTGGGGCTGCGGCTAGCTCCCGTATTCGACCGGCACGCGAACCCGCGCATCACGCTGAGCATCGAGAATCCGGGACTGCTGTCGAGCGTCCTGTCAATGGCTGGTGCGGCCATGACCCTGCCGCGAGGCGTCAGTCTCGAGAGCGGACGCGTCCTGTTCGATCCCGATGACATCGCACGCGGTATGGGCTACGGCGATCTGTGTGCGCTTCTCACGCGCGCAGAATTTACCGTGCACGAGGGCGTGCTGTGGATCAAGGCGATGCTCTCAACCCCTGGTGGCACTGCCGGCCAGGCCGCACCGGTGTCATCAACCTCCAACACCCGGGCGCCAGCTACGGCGTCAAAGATCAATGCCAGCGAGTTCTTGCCCTTGCTCGCGGGTACTCGCGCGACGTTCGCGCTTCGATTGGCCGAAGCGCTGGTCAACAGCATGGTCGCGAACGGCATCACGCTCTGGCGTACGCGAACGGGAAGCATGCCAGCACTGCCGGCCGGTATGGATCTAGACGTCGGGCAGCTGGCGCTCCGCTTCGAAAACGGCTGGGTGATTGTGGAGGGATCCGGCGCCCTGTCGAAGCAGGAGCCATCGTGACTACCGCTGCGCGTTGAACGCCTCGGTCACCGCATCGATCTCACGCTTCGTGGCGGGATGCCAGCGAGCGCCAAGTGTATCCGTCAAGAGTGCACGAACGGCGGTAAGCGACTGGCCCTTCGTCATCTGCACGAATGTGGCCCACTCGCGCGCGAGTGCCTCGAGATCGTCGCCGGAGGCATCGGCACGGAAGGCTTCGACGGCACCTGCCGCCGATCCGTACAGCGCGATCGCGTCCTCGTGCAGATACGCGCGACAGAACGCCCGCAACGCAGGCACGTCTTGCGCCCGCAGCGGGGCGCTCGCCTTTCTGCGCGTCATCGGCACACCTCCGGATACGTCGTCAACACGAACCACGATCCGTTTTCTTCGTCCCAGTGGAGGACAACCACGGCGCAGGCGACGGACTGCGGCGATCGTGCGCCGCGACTGAGGGACCTTCCTATCGTCTTGGTGCCGCTCCAGTCGAGCGCGAGATTCGCCCGCCGTCCGGTCAGCGCGGACCACCGAGCGAGGCGCGTTGACGCTGCGTCGAGAGCGCGGGCGACGGTCGTTTCAGCAGTTGAGAGATCGGTCCACGTCGAGGCGGCTGAAATGGAGCGCTCCCGGCGAAGCCGCTCGCGCAGCTCGGCATCGGAGCGGCCGATGTGACGTGCGAGCGTATGCCCGCCGCGCCGTTCGTCACGCGTCAGGTCATAGCGCGCCGATGGTGCCGGCGTCGTTTCGCGGCTCGGTGCGGTGACCGCCGCAGGTGCATTCGCGGATGGCGGCGGAGCGGCTGGATGGCCATTGCCGCAACCCGCACATAGCAGTGCCGACAGCAGGGCGGCCCAGCGGAGATGTAAGGAGAAATCCGAATGTGGGGGCGCGGTCATCCTTCTCGCGTCCGAATGTCGGGGCGGGGTCATGCTTCTCGCGTCCGAATGTGGGGGCGGGGTCATGCTTCTCGTCCTCGAATGCACCCCGCCCATACGGCCACACTCACTGCACTCCTGCCAGCAGCAGCACGAGTGCGGACTGCCAGTTGATCGCCATCTCGTTCGCCGAGTACGCGCGCTCATCGTCCACATACCGGCGGGCAGGCGGTGTGGCTGGTATGTCCGCCATTACAGGATCGCCGCCGCGGGCATTTGGTCCCCCCGACAGCATCCCGGGCCACGGCTCCTCGTTCTGATCGCCTCCACTCGGACGGTGATGCGGATGCCGGTACGGCATGGCGCCAACCGCGGTCACCCAGCTCAGTCCGAACGTGTTCCGCCCGAGCAGGTAGTGGAGGTTGTCGAGTGCCGCGCCGAGCGCAGTCGGATCGTCAGCGAACCGGTTAGCCGCCAACAGCAGCACTCCGTAGTTCGCAACGACAGCGTTCGAGCCCCAGACGAGATCGCGATCCGTCAGGCTGTGCCGCCACGCCGCGCTCGAGGTCCGCTGCACGACCTCACGTGCTGCAGCAGCCGTCTCGGCCGCGACTCGTGTCTTCAGCGCGGTCGACGCGCCCGTGCTCCACGCGTACGCCCACAGACCCATGTTGCCCACGTTCGGCCACGACTGCGGCTCCGTGCCCGCAACGTGGAAGCCAGGTGCGAGTCCGGCTGCCAGATCGCCAAACGGCTGCTCGCCTGTCGTGCGGAACAGCTCGGCGGCCGCCCACAGGCGTTCGTCCGTACAGCGTCTGTCGCCATACTCGCCCGTCGAGACACCCTGCGGATTCCTGAACAGCACGTCTGGATGCGCGGTCACCCACGTCTGCGCCTTGCGCGCCGCGGCGATCGCACGATCTGCGTACGCCGCATCGTAGGGGCGGTACACCCGAGCGGCAATGGCAAACACGGCCGCAAAATCGGCGGTCGCACAGGAGCTCTTGTACGGCTCGGTTCCCGTGCCGATGATGTAGCGCGTGCCGCCGTCGTCTTTCTCGGGCATCACGAACGATCCGAAGCGCTCGCTCGTCAGCTTCGGCCAGACGCCTCCATCCTCGTCCTGCATGGTCGACATCCAGTCGAGGTTCCATTTGATCTCGTCGAGCAGGTCGGGCACATGGTTCGTGGATTCCGGAATATCGAGCGACAGCGTTTCGAAGACCTTTGGATACCACTCCCATGCCCACAGGAGCTGGCCGGTCGTAATGCCGGAATTGACGACGTACTTGCCGTAGTCACCGGCATCGTGCCAGCCGCCGCTTGCGTGTCTGGAACCGGAACGCCCGGACGATGCATGGAACTGTGCATCGTCCAGGTGACAGGCGGCGTGCGCGTAGGACTTGAAGCGTGGACCGAGATTGACTGCCGTTCCGCACCGCTGACCGTAGAACGCGCGAGCGGCAAGGTAGAGGGGATCGCGATACACGTCTCCGGCGATTCGGAACGGAACGCTCTCGCCGACACCCTTCACCGCAATCGTGTAGCTGCCCGGCTCCGTCACTGCCGAGAAGTCGATCGCGCGAAGCGTGTCTCCGGATTGGGCGTCGTTGACCGGGGCGCCCAGTGGAACGGTGAGCACCTCGCGTCGTGATGGCTGCAGCAGGACGGTGGCGGACGCGCCCTCCGAACCTACGCTCATCGCGAGCTTCCGGGCCGCCACGAGGTAGCCCGCCTGATCGACACGAATCGCGCGCGCGGGCGGGTCGGACGCGGTGTACGAACGTGCGCCAGCGGCCAGTGCCAAGCCGATTAGCGCTGCGGCGGCGAGACCGACGCGACTGTTCATCAACACCTCGAAACGCACCTGATATCGCCTCAGGTGGTGCGGCGGATCTGCGGGTCAACGAAGATGTCGTGTTCGTCAGTACTTCGCGTGCTGAACTCCGACACGACGGCTCCCGATGGACCGCCCTGGAACCAGTGCCACGTATCCGGTGGAATCGTGTACTGCTCACCGGGCCGGAGAATGATTTCGTGAAACACGGTGTACGTGTCCGCCCGATGCGCGGGGGGCTTCGCCCGTGGCGACGCGGCTGCCGGGCCTGGCACGTACAGATAGACCTCGCCTGCGCGACAGCGGAACGTCTCCTCTTTGCCTGGCTCGTTCCCAACGGGCGGATGTCGATGTTGCGGACAGGTCTGGCGCGGCAGCAGCACCAGCTCCTTCGCGCAGACCCGCGCGGTGTTGATGTACACCACCAGCGCCAGTCCGGATGTCTCGAACTCGCCAAGACCGAGATCGGCGATTTCGAGTGACTCTCGCTCCCGATCCGTGAGGACGATGCCGGTTTCTGCGAGCAGCGCGTGTGCCTGTTCACGGTAACGGGCGATGGCATCGGGCGTCATGTCGTTCACAGCTTTCTGAGGCTCAGGCTCTGCACGGAATGGTCGCGGTCTTTGCGCAGGATGAGATGCGCCCGCTGCCGCGTCGGGGCAATGTTCTCTTTCAGGTTGAGGAGGTTGATGTCGCGCCAGATCGCGTGCGCGACGCGCTCCGCTTCCTCCTCCGACAGGGACGCGTAGCGATGGAAGTACGACCGTTCATCAGTGAACACCGTCTTCCGCAGCGTCATGAATCGCGCGACGTACCACGCTTCGATGTCGGCTTCGTCAGCGTCGATGTAGATGGAGAAGTCGAAGAAGTCCGAGACGAACATGTTGGAGCGGCGGCCTGGCTGGAGGTCGCCCGTCTGCAGCACGTTCAGACCTTCCAGAATCATGATGTCGGGCCGGCTCACCATCTGCTGCTGATTCGGAATGATGTCGTACGAGAGGTGCGAGTAGACCGGCGCCTGCGCGCGGTCGCGTCCGGACTTCACCTCGACGAGAAAGTCGAGGAGGCGGCGCACGTCGTAGCTCTCGGGGAAGCCCTTCCGCTGCATGAGACCGCGCTCTTCGAGTACGCGGTTCGGATAGAGAAAGCCGTCGGTCGTGATCAGATCCACGCGCGGGTGATCCGGCCATCGTGCGAGCAGCGCGCGCAGGATGCGTGCGGCAGTGCTCTTTCCGACGGCGACGCTCCCGCCGATCCCGATGACGAACGGTACGTGTGCCACCGGATTGCCGAGGAACGTATCCGTCGCTTTCCGCAGCGTCTGCGTCGCGGCCACGTACAGATTCAGCAATCGCGAGAGGGGCAGGTAGACTTCCTCGACCTGCTGCAGCGTGACCTGCTCGTTGACGCCGCGCAGCGCCTGCAGCTCGGATTCCGATAGCGTGAGCGGCGTCGCCGCGCGCAGACCGGCCCATTCCTGACGGGTGAATCGCACGAAGCGCGAGGGACCTCGGGATGCGTCAGGACGGTTCACGCACCTTCTCCGTCACCGCGCACGACCGACACATCGACCTCATCACCGTCGTAGCGCGCTACGACCTGGATCGGCTGGCAGCAGACGGCGCAGTCTTCGATATACGTCTGCACCCGCCCGCCGGTCGCGTCGATCCAGAGCGCCAGCGGCTCGCCGCAGTAGGGACACTCCACTTCGATGTCCATGCCGTCCCTGTTCGCCTACCGTGGTGGCGTGTCGGTCTTTCGAGTGGGATTGAAGAAGGGCGTCGCGACGACCTTCGCGGGTACCTGGTGGCGGACGGCTTCGACGGTGATCTCGACGTCGAGCTCGGTCCCGACTGCAGTATGCGTTCGATTGATGACTGCGAGCGCGATCAGCTTCTTGAGCACTGGCGACCACGTCGTGGACGTGGCTCTGCCCACCTGACGGCCGTTTGCGTACACCGGGACGGGCACGCGTGATGCGGTCAGCGGCACCTGTGTGGGCAGACCGACACGGGCGTAAAGCGCCTCGACCGCTGTCCATCCAATGTCGAGACCGACAATCTGGCGCGCTGGACCTTCCGCCCGTTCTCGTGCCAGCGCGGCGCGGCCGACGAATGGGCCTTTGTTGGCACTCACCAGCCGTCCCAGACCAAGCTCGAAGGGCGTGTAGCGCTGGTCGTCGATGAGGCTCTTCTTGCTGCCGTGAAAATCCACGTCGATGAGGAGCAGCCCGGCCTCGATCCGCGCGACATCCAACGCCAACATCCCGGCGGGATGGATGTCGTGGGCGCGGCCTCCCCGGACGAGGGCATCCCACACGTCGATGGCGCGTTCCGCCGGCATCCAAATCTCGTAGCCCAGATCGCCCGTGTATCCAGTGCGCGAGATGTGCACCGGGACGTCCGCGATGGATCCACGGGTCATGCGGAAGTACTTCAATCCGTCGAGATCCGCATCGCTCGTCTGACGCAGCACTCGCGCGGACGTCGGTCCCTGCAGCGCGAGCGCCGCCACCTGTTCGCTGATCTCCTCGACCTGGACGTCCAGGCCGAGCGCGTTCTGCCGGAACCACCGCAGATTCGGATCTGCGGCCGTCCATCGCCACATCTGCGGCTCCAGCCGCGTCACCGTCCCATCGTCGATGACCTTCCCGCGCTCGTCGCACCAGGGCGTGTAGACGACCTGTCCGACGGCAATCTTCGTGGCGTCTCGTGTAATGACGCGATCCACCAGCCGCGTCGCGTCTGGTCCGGTAATCAGGTATTTGAAGAGCGGCGTGATGTCGATCAGCGCGCAGGCGTTCCGGATCGCGTTGTACTCGTGCTCGTGATGGGCCTCGTACGCGCTGACGGCGTAGTACCCCGCCCAATCGCGGTAGTTGAGGCTTTCACAGAGCGCGAGCGTTCGCGGGTGGAAAGGCGTTCCGATGGGCACGGGGGGATTCTATAGGAGGACGGGGTGGTAGGGCTTGAGGGCCCGAGGGCGCGAGGGCACGGCCAAGGGCTCGAGGGCCTGATGGCACGAGGGCTGGCACTGAGGTTGCGGCACTCAGGCAGCATGGACGACACCAAAGCTCAAACGCGCAAGATTTCAAGCTTTCGTGAGCTGCTCGTGTGGCAGAAATCGATGGATCTCGCGGAAGCCTGCTATCGGGAGATGAGTCCAAAGATTGATGCGGCGCTTTCGTTGCAGATGTGACGCGCCGCGATCTCCATCCCTTCGAACATTGCCGAGGGTCACGAACTGCCGACGCGGGCCTATCGGCATCACGTTCGAATCGCGCTTGGATCACTGTCTGAGATCGACACTCAGCTCGAACTGATTGGACGACTCTCGATGCTTCCGGCGGCTCGAGTCAGGACGATGCAGGCAGATGTCGTGGAACTTCGGCGGCTTCCGTGAACGCGGCTTGCTAGCGAATCAACGGGCTCTCCCACACCCGGAGCAGCAGTTCTTTGAGCTGGTTGAAATGCTTGGGCCCGAGTTCAGCCCTCCATTCCTGCTCGATGTCCCGGAGGATGTCGTGGATCTTGACGTAGGCGGCGCGTCCGCGCTTCGTCAAGCGGACAATTCGCGCGCGGCCTTCGCCGGGCGCGTCGGACCTGGCTAGATACCCGAGCGCGTCGAGGCTCCGAAGAAGCTGGTTCATGGCCTGTTTGCTCATGCCAGCGCGCTCGGCGAGTATGCCAGGGCGGACCCCATCCGGCCCCGGAAACTGCAGCACCGCCATGTGCGGCACGCGAAGTTCGCCGAAACCGGCCGCGTTGAGCTCCTTGATGATCCGGCGGTGAATGGCCTGTGCCGGCACGCGGAGCATCGCGCCGATCAGCATCTCGTTCGGGGCGACCGCCAGAGGGGATGAGGATGGGGGCCTTGCCACAGCAGTAAACCCAGTTTACAGTATACACAAGTAAACGCCATTTACGACTGGAGCTGCCCGATGGAACCACCAACGACTGACGTCCAGGTCAATCCGTCCGACGAGACCATCCGTCTCGGACCGCTCGCCGTGCGCTTCTTGATCACGGCAGACGACGCATCTGGAAGCATCGCCCTCTTCGAGCTCGCCGTTCCCGCCGCGCGGCGTCTGGCGGCTCCGGCGCATAGTCACGATCACTATGAAGAAACGATTTACGGTATCGAGGGCGTGCTGACCTGGACCATCAACGGGAAGCCGATCGACGTCTGGCCCGGACAGGCGCTCTGCATCCCTCGGGGGGCCGTTCATCGGTTCGACAACAACGGCAGCCAGGACGTGAAGGCGCTTTGTGCGATCACGCCAGCCGTCATCGGTCCGCAGTATTTCCGCGAGGCTGCCGAGGTGATCAACGCTGCGGGGGGTGGCCCGCCGGACCGAGTGAAGATGGCCGAAATCATGCGCCGCCATGGCCTCACCCCGGCCCCGTAACCGTGCCGCGAGCCAGCGTCGCTCATGTCGCCTGTGCTCTTGCGAGGAAACGGCCGACCGCGTTCTGGCCGCCCTCAGGCCCTACGGCGTCAGCCGCCCGCCCTCGAGCCCTCCTTCCCGTCCGTATAGAATCCCTCCGTGCCCTACGACGTGATCGTGATCGGTGGCGGCCACAATGGCCTCACTACGGCGGCCTATCTCGCGCGCGCGGGACGACGGGTGCTCGTGCTCGAGCGGCGGCACGTCGTGGGCGGCGCGGCGGTGACCGAAGAGGTCTTCCCCGGCTTCCACTTCTCCGAGTGCTCGTACGTCGTATCCCTGCTGCGGCCCGACGTGATCCGCGAGCTCGATCTCGCCAGGCATGGACTCGAGATCCTGCCGCTCGACGGCACGTTCACGCCGATGCCGAATGGCGACTACCTATGGCGCGTGAACGATCATGCGCGCACGCGGCGTGAGATCGCGCGGCACTCCGCGGTGGACGCGGAAGCCTACGACGAGTACGGCCGGGCGATGGTGGAGATGGCGCGATTCGTCAAGCCGATCCTCGACCTGACTCCGGCGGATCCCCTCTCGCTGAAGCCGCGCGATCTGCGCCAGCTCGCGTTCCTCGGACGCCGTTTCCTGCAGCTCGCCCCCGGCGATCGCTACAACCTCGTCCAGTTGATGACGATGAGCGCCGTCGATTTTCTCGATCAGTGGTTCGAGACCGACGTGCTCAAAGCGACGATGTCGGCATCGGGGATCATCGGGACCTTCCTGGGTGTGCGGTCGCCAGGCACCGCGTACGTGCTGCTGCACCACTACATGGGCGAGATCGACGGAGCCTTCCGCTCGTGGGGCTTCGCGCGGGGCGGCACCGGCGCGATCTCCAACGCGATTGCGGCTGCCGCGCGGGAAGCCGGCGTCGAGATCCGCACGAACGCCCCAGTGGCGAAAGTGCTCCTCGAACATGGGCGCGCCACGGGCGTCGTCCTCGAAAACGGCGATGAGATCCGCGCGACGATCGTCGCGTCGAGTGCGGATCCACACCGCACGTTCTTCGGGTTTGTCGGGCGCGAACATCTGCCGACCGAATTCGCCGACGATCTCTCGCACTATCGCTATCGTGGATCCTCGGGCAAGGTGAACCTGGCTCTCGACGGCCTGCCCGATTTCACCTGTCTGCCTGGCCCGGGCCCGCACCTGCGCGGCGCGATCTCGATCTCCCCGGGCGTCGACTACATGGAACGCGCGTACGACGATGCGAAGTACGGACGATTCTCGAAACGTCCGTACATCGACGTCGTGATTCCGACGTTGACCGACCCGTCGATCGCGCCCCCAGGCAAGCACGTGCTTTCGTGCTTCGTACAGTACGCGCCCTATCACCTGCGCGGGAGCACGTGGGATGACGAGCGTGAGCGCTTCGGCGACACGGTGATCGACACGCTGTCGGAGTACGCCCCGAACCTGAAGAGCCTGATCCTGCACCGGCAGGTGCTCACGCCTCTCGACCTGGAGCGCGAGTTTGGATTGACCGAGGGCAACATCTTCCACGGGGAACTGTCGCTCGAGCAGCTGTTCTTCCTCCGGCCTGTCGCCGGCTGGGCCAAGTACCGCACGCCGATTCGCAACCTGTACCTGTGTGGATCCGGCGCTCACCCCGGCGGCGGCATCATGGCGGCGCCGGGCCGGAACGCGGCAATCGCGGTGATCGGAGACCAGCGATGACGTCGCGCCCGGTGATCATTGGTGCGGGCGTCAACGGCCTCGCGACGGCGTTCTACCTGGCGAAAGCAGGGCTGCGTCCTCTTGTGCTCGAGCGATCCGAACGGATCGGGGGCGCCGCCAGCACGCGCGAACTCGCGCCTGGCGTGCGGGTGCCGGATCTCACGCATGCGGTCGGTCCCCTGCGGCAGGATGTTGCCGATGCGATGGGACTCGCGTCGCGCGGCGTGCAGTGGCTGCGGCCGGCCGTTGACAGCTTCACTCCTGGAGCGGACGGCCGGGCGCTCGTCCTGCCGCGCGATCCGGCGGCCGCGAGCGCAGCGATCGGCGAGTTCTCGGCACGCGATGCCGCCCGCTATCCGGAGTTCCTTCGCGAGCTCGGATCGATTGGAGCCGTTGTCTCGGGCCTGCTGGACGAAATACCGCTCTCGATCGATTCACCCACGACGGGCGAGCTGTGGCGCCTGCTGCAGATCGGCCGGCGCTTCCGCCGCCTCGGGCGCCAGCAGGTGTTTCGCGCGCTTCGGTGGGGGCCGATGCCGGTCGCCGACCTGCTGACCGATGTCTTCGACACCGAGCTGCTGCGCGCCACTTTCTGCACGCGCGGCGTGTTTGCGTCGGCCCTCGGACCCCGCTCCGCCGGCACGGCAGCCGCACTCATTCTCGAAGCCGCGCGGCAACCGTCATCGCCATTCGCGCCCGTTTTCGTCCAGGGCGGACCCGGACAACTGGCGTCGGCCATGGCGGCGGCCGCGACAGCCGCCGGTGCCGAGATCCGGTGTGGCGCGGCCGTCGCACGTATCGACGTGGATGACTCTGGCGTCTGCGGCGTGGCCCTGTCGAACGGGGACCGCATCGCGACAACCACAGTGGTCTCTAACGCCGATCCCCAGCGCACGCTGCTCGGACTCGTCGATCCCGTGCGCCTCGAGCCCGACGTGATCCTGCGGATCCGCAACTACCGCGCGCGCGGCACGCTGGCGAAGGTCAACGTCGTCATGAACGGCCTGCCCTCGTTCGCTGGACTGAAGCGACTGCCGGCGGGCCTGACGCCCGAGGCTGCGCTGAGCGGCCGCATCCTGATTGCACCCACGATCGACGATATCGAACGTGCGTACGACGCCTCGAAGTACGGCCAGTGGTCGGCAAAGCCCTGGCTCGAGTGCGTCATTCCGACGCTGACGGATTCGACGCTTGCGCCGTCAGGTACGCACGTCCTCTCGATCTACGCGCAGTACGCACCGTACCGGCTGCGGGAGGGTTCGTGGGCTGAGGCACGCGGCGCGTTCCAGCAAGCCGTCCTCGACAGAGTGTCAGAGTTCGCTCCGGATCTGCCGTCCAGGATCGTGCTGACCGAAACCATCACGCCTGCGGATCTCGAAGCCACCCACAGTTTCACCGGCGGACACATCCATCACGGAGAAATGGCGCTCGACCAGCTGTTCATCATGCGTCCCACGCTCGGATGGGCCCAGCACACGACCCCGGTCGCGGGATTGTTCCTGTGCGGCGCGGGGACGCATCCGGGCGGCGGAGTGACAGGCGCGAACGGAGCGCACGCCGCGAAGGCCGTGATCGCACACAACAGGAAGGGCTCGAGGGCCTGAGAGCTCGAGGGTCTGAGGATTACCGATTGTGACTGATCGCAGCCGTCGGCTTGTCGTGATGCTCGGGTGCGCCGCCGCGGCGACCATGGTCCTTGCGGCGGCAGGAGATTCGCGCGCCATCTTCGGGTTCGCGCCAGAGACGATGGCGCGTCAGCGAACCATGGAACGTAAGTTCCTCGCGATGCCGTCGGCGACACGGATCGCAGGGTTCCATCGCTACCTCACGAATGAGCCACACGTCGCGGGATCACCGCGAAACAAGCATCTCGCGGAATGGCAGCGCGAACAGTGGGAGGCATGGGGTATCGAAGACGTCCAGATCCTCACTCACGACGTGCTCCTGCCCTACCCGCAGGAAATCCGCGTGGAGATGACCCGTCCTCGCGTGTGGCAGGCAGCACTCCGCGAGGACCCAATCGCGACAGATCCCGACACCGCGAAGGATCCGGGGCTCACATACCACGCGTTCTCAGCATCGGGCGACGTCACCGGCGACGTGGTCTACGCCGGCAGCGGCAATCCTGAAAACTACGATTGGCTCGAGCAGCGCGGCATCGACCTGAAGGGCAAGATCGCGCTGGTCCGCTACTC